>Ga0209023_10008872_pt1 | contig 9987 bp, 10 predicted proteins | sample LakOneMetagenome_FD_187468 | JGI IMG/M metagenome (GOLD analysis project Ga0209023, IMG submission 187468) | Freshwater and sediment microbial communities from Lake Erie, Canada (SPAdes) (version 2) | ecosystem: Environmental > Aquatic > Freshwater > Lentic | place: Lake Erie, Canada | collected... | reverse complement strand
CTCGGGCAACCAGCCGATCTCGATGCCCGAACGCCGGAGGAACTCGGGGTCGTACGCGGCGATGCCGTGGACGGTGTTGTCGACGAGCATCAGGCCGAACGCCGAGTTCTGGTTCGCCGTCACCCGGCCGGTGAGCCGGCCGACGATCGCGTCGACCGGCTCGACGAAGCAGGCCCCGCGGTCGACGAGCGACGGATCGCGGTGACGGAGGAGGCCGATGTGGGCGAGACCGTCGTTGGACAACGGCGGGAGTCCGTGACGGCCGAGCCAGACGGAGAAAGCTTCGCGGTCACGCAGGACCGGATGGTGGGCCCCGCCGCGATGGTCCATCCACATGATCACCGGCGACATCGGGAGCCCGTGGCGGTCGACGGCGAGGGTCGACATGTACTGGCTCGTCACCGCGACGGCGCCGATCCCGGACGCGCCGCCGGCCGCCGCGGTCGCCGCCCGCGACGACGATCCGATGGCCGTCCACCAGTCCTCCGCGTCCTGCTCCGCGCCGCCGTCGGGGGTGAGTGTCGTCGGCAGCGGCGTGGTCGAGGAACCGAGCGTGCGACCGTCCTCGCCAACCACCGCGACCTTGACACCGCTGGTTCCGAGGTCGATGGCGAGCACTCTCACGGCCGGGAAGTCTGACAGCGTCCGGTCCGTTCGAGGGCTTCGGCGCGATCTATCGTGCGCGTCGTGAGCACACCGTTGTCTGCCGAGCAGGTTCGAGCCGAGGTCGAGACCTGGATCGCCGAGAACTGGAACCCCGACATCACCGTGGCCGAGTGGTGGCAGCGCATGGCGACCGCCGGATACTCGTCGCCGATGCTGCCGCCCGAGCTGGGCGGCAAGGGATACACCCGAGACCTGGCGATCGTCGTCAGTCAGACCATCGGGGCCAAGGGCTGCGTCGCCGCGCCGACGGGCCTCGGGCTCATGCTGGCGGCACCGACCATCGCCGCCCACGGCCGCGCCGAGCAGCACCGCAGGTTCATCCCGCCCATCCTCGACGGCACCGATTCCTGGTGCCAGCTGTTCAGCGAGCCGGGCGCCGGCTCCGACCTCGCCGGGCTCGGCACCAAGGCGATCAAGGACGGCGACGAGTACGTCATCACCGGCCAGAAGGTCTGGACCTCGGGCGGCCACTACGCCGACTGGGGCATGCTCATCGCCCGTACCGATCCCGACGTGCCCAAGCACCAGGGCATCACCTACTTCGCCATCGACATGCACCAGCCCGGCATCCTCGTGCGCCCGCTGCGTGAGATGACCGGCCGGGCGATGTTCAACGAGGTCTTCCTCGACGAGGCACGCGTGCCGGCGGAGTACATCATCGGCGGGCTCAACAACGGATGGGCCGTCGCCAACACGACCCTGATGGTCGAGCGGGCGAGCCTCGGCTCGGCCGGCGGCGGAGGCGGCGGCATGGCCCTCCCGGGCTCGGTCGCCAAGCAGCTCACGCGGCGGGTCGGCGACTTCGTCGGCGCCAGCGGCGAGGGCGGTGGCGGCGGATCACTCGGCCCGGGGACGGTGAAGAGCTTCACCAAGCTGGCCCGGGCGAACGGCAAGATCGACGACCCGGTCGTGCGCCAGGGGCTCGCCGAACTGCAGACCCTCGTGTCGGTGAACCTGTGGAACATCGCCCGGGCCCGCAGCGGCCAGGGCCGCACCGGGGTCGAGGGCAACCTCGCCAAGATGCTCCTGACCCACACCCTGCGCCGGGCCCGCGAGATCGGCAACGGCATCATCGGCGCCGACGGCATGCTCGTCGGCCGCGACACCGCGTCGGGCGGCTCCATCCAGGAGCTGACCATCTTCTCGCCGGGACCCTCGATCTACGGCGGCACCGACCAGATCCAGCGGAACATCGTGGGCGAACGGGGACTCGGGTTGCCCAAGGAACCGGGCGACCCGCGCAAGGTGCCCTACCGCGACCTGCCGAAGAACGGCTGAATCACGGCATCGTCGTCGCCGTCAGCACCTCGCCGGTGCCGATGGGGGCGGCGGTCGAGGGCACGGCCGCCGCGGTGGTGTCGGCCGCCACCACCGTGACGCCGGGACCGAAGCCTTCGTCGAACGGGGTCGGAACGACCGTGCTGGGCACCATCGACCCGGCCAACGCGACGAGGTCGTCGGTGGAGAGCTCGGTGCCCGACGCGGTGAGCGACACGACGACGTCGTCGGGCCGCAGCACCACCAGCGTGATGTGATCGTCGGCGACGAGGATGCGGCCGTGTCGGTCCCCGACCATGATCGGGGTTCCCGTCATCGCCTGGAACCGCTCCGATGCCAACAGCGTGTCGATGTCGGCCTCGGCGACGCTCGACACGCCCACCAGCACCTGGGCCTGCACCGACAGGTCGCCACCCGACACGGAGAACCACGAGCCGGTTCCGGGTACGGCGACGAGATCGGCCGGGTCGGAGGGGCCGCTCCACCCGTAGTCGGACGGGAGGCCCGACACCTCGAGCGACGCCGGCACCGGCGGGTGAGGCTCGCCCGGACGGGCGCAGTCCTGGCCCGCTCCGAACGCGAGCAGGCAGAGGCTGGTGTGACTGATCCGCCACGTGCCGTTCCGGTAGACCCCGGTACCGATCATGGGATTCGGGAAGTAGGGCGAGGGCCGGTCGTTCCACTGGATCCGGAACGTGACCTGGGCCTGGTCGGGTGCGGTGAACTGAACGTCGTCGACCGCGACGCGTGCGAACTGGATGAGCGACTCGGCCTTCTGGAAGCCGGTCGCGATCCCCTCGACGTTGTCCTCGCCGTCCTCGATGAGGCGGGCGCGCCGGTCCTGGTCGAGTCCGACGAGGATCCAGTGCCGGAACGCGAAGCGGACGGCTGTGTCGGCGACGGTGGCGTCGGTCGCCGAGTCGGACTGCGGCGGCAACGGATCGTCGACGGTGACGCCGCCGAGCGGGCCGGTGTCCGAGGTCGGGTCCGAGCCCAGGGTGGCGTCGCCGTTTGCCATCGCGACCGTCGTCGGCTCGGCGGTGACGACATCGGTGGCGACATCGGTGGTGGATTCGGCGGCGACGAACGCAGTGTCCTCGGGGGCGGCCGGCGCGACGACATCGAATGTCGAGCTGCGGTCGCCGCATCCCGCCGTGACCAGCACGACGACGGCGATCAGCAGTGTCCACGGACGCGGTGACATGAGCGGACGTTAGTCCTGTTCACGATGGCGTTGAAGCGCATCGGCTCAGCCGCGGTCGTCAGCTGCGGACAGCGACCGCGACCTCGGCGGGAGCGCAGCAGGCGTCGATCATCCGCCGGTTCATCATGCGCCCCCAGCCGGCTGCGGTCAGCGCCGCGACGCCCCCGATCACGAGACCCGACCGGGCGCCGAGCGCATCACAGACCGCCCCGACGAGAGGGCCGCCGATGGGGGTGGTCCCGATGATCACCATTGACTGCAGGGCGAGGACCCGACCCCGGCGGCTGGGCTCGGCGTTCACCTGCACGATCGCGGTCGCCGCGGTCATGAAGGCGATGCTCGTGAAGCCGACGAACAACGCCACCGGGAACGCCGCGAGCAGATCGGGCATCGCGGCGAACACGAGCATGGCGAGCCCGAACCCGAACGATGCCGTCACCACGTGGCGCACATCGATGGTGTGGCGATGTGCTGCGGCGAGCGCTCCGGCGAACGACCCGATGCTCAACACCGAGTACAGGACGGTGTACGTGGCGTCGGTGCCGTGCAGCGTCCGTTCCACGAACAACGGCAGGGTCACCGAGAAGTTGAACGTGAACGTTCCGATGATCGTCATCATCACGAGCGGCACCCACAGCTCGGGGACGGTGCGCACGTAGCGGATTCCGTCGCGGATCTGGCCCTTGGCCTTCTCGCTGCGCGGTGCGCTGAACAGCTCCTCCGTGCGCATCATCCAGAGTCCGGCGAGCACGGCGAGGTAGGAGATGGCGTCGATCGTGAACGCCCAGGCGTATCCGGCGGTCACGACCAAGAGCCCGGCGAGCGCCGGCCCGAAGATCCGTGAGCTCGTCATCAGCGCGCTGTTGAGCGTGACCGCGTTCTGCATCTCGTCGGCGGGGACCATCTCGGTCACGAACGACCGCCGGGCCGGGTTGTCGAAGGCCAGGAACACCCCGCCGGCGAGGGCAGTGACGTAGAACGCGGCGATCGGCGCATGGTGCATGGCGGCGAGCGCCCCGAGGGCGAACGACTGGATCATCTGCAACGTCTGGGTGACGAGCAGCAGCCGACGCTTGTCCGAACGGTCGGCGACCACGCCGCCGTACGCGCCGAGGAGCAGCACCGGACCGAACTGGCACGCGACGAGCAGCCCGATCGCGATGCCGCTCTTGGTGAGATGCAGGATCAGCAACGTGAGGGCGATCTGGGTCAGCCACGTGCCGATCTGGGAGATCAGCTGGCCGACGAAGAACAACCGGAAGTTGCGGACGTGCAGGGAGCGGAACGTCGTGTCGACCGCGTCGCCGACGCGGCTCACGACGAGCCCTCCTCGGCCGCCGCGTCGACGAGGCGTTCGAGGATCGGCGCCGCCCGGCGCAGTGACTCGAGGTCCTCGACCGACAGCCGGTCGAGGTGCTCGACCAGCCACTTCGTGCGACGGGAGCGAGCGTCGAGGATCTGGCGGCGGCCCTCGGGGGTGACCTCGACGAACGTGACCCGGCCGTCGTGCTCGCTCACGGTGCGCTTCACGAGGCCCGATTGCTGGAGCTTCTCCACGATCCGAGTGACGGTCGGGGCCGAGACGTGCTCGCGCCCGGCGAGATCGCCGAGGGTGAGGGGGCCCAGCCGGTTGACCATGGCCAGGGCCGACGTCTGACTCGGCGTGAGCTCGCCGCCGTCCTGATGGCGCAGGATCCGCCCGAGCCGGGTGACCGACAGGCGGACACTCGCCGCCAGCTCGGCGACGTCGTGCTTCGTCCTCGTCGTCGATGCTCGCGCCATGCCCCGAGCGTACCCAGATACTTTCGTTTGCTAACGAAATTTGTTGCGCGCCGCCGGCATCACGATCCGATCCGATCGATCCTCGCCGCGAAGCAGCCGCGGTGGGCGTTGTGGACGTGCAGGTGATCAGTGGCCGGCGACTCGAGCAGGCGGTCGATCGTGGCCCCGAGTTCGGCCCCGTCGATGAGCGCGGCGTCCACCATCATCGCGTCGCGGTCGAACGCTCGGACCGACAGCACCCGGCCCGTCAGCTGGACGGGGAGCTCACTCGACGGCCGGTGGGAGTCGCACGGCGAGCGGTGCAGGAAGATCGGACTCGCGCACCGGTACGGCGAATCGACGTGGAACGGGTCGTGGGACACGAGGATCAGTTCCTCGCCGACCAGCGCGTCCCGCAGGCACTGCCGGCACGGATACCCGGGTGAGGTGTCGGCGACGTAGATCGGGCCACCTCGGCGGCGGAGCTCGTCGGCGAGGGTCGGGTCGAGGCCGACGACGGCGTAGGCGGTGCTGGAGCCCGACGGGGCGGCGATGACTTCGGAGATGTCGGTCATGCCACGAAGCCTGCGCCGTCGGGACGGCGATCACGAGCGGTTTTCGGCCATGGCATTCCGACCCGACGACGACCCGGATCAGCTCGCCGGGACGACCGCGTTGTGCTCCCAGTAGGCGTCGGGGTACACGAGGGCTCCGATCATCCAGGGTTGCCACGACGGGAGCATCAACACCTGGAACGCGGGATCGGGGATGCGGATCGACGGCGGGGCGAAGCCGAGGTCACGAGCGCAGCGGAATCCGAATCTCGGGTAGTAGCCCGGGTGTCCTTCGAGGAAGACCAACGACTCCGGCCGACCACGCAACATCGTCAAGGAGTCCCTGACGAGTCGCTCCCCCAGGCCCGCGGTCTGGTGCTCGGGGACCACGCCGAGCGGGCTCAGCAGGAGCACCGGGACCACGCCTCTGATCGTGTCGAGACGAGCTTGGGTGTACAGGATCTGGCCGACGAGCCCGCACTCGGCCTCGGCCACGAACGCCAGGTCGTCGGCCCACGACCACGATCTCCGCAATGAGTCGAGCAACGATCCGATCGCTTCGTCGCCGCCGAATGCCCGGACCGACACCGATCGCATCTCGGCGTACTCGCCGGGAACCATTCGCCGGACGGTCGTCGCCGGCACGAAGGGCGAACGAGGCGCTCGAACGGTCACAGTGATGCCAACATCCGCCGGACCCTATTGGCGCCGGCACCCGAACCGTCCGTGCGTCGACTGCTCCCTGCTGCCCGCGCCGAGGCCCGCTCACCTCGCCGGGGGAGGCCGCCCGCCGGTGCGTTCGCCCGTGCGCTCGTCGGTGACGGCCACCCCGAACGCCTCGAGGTAGATCGCACCCAACGTCGTGACCTGGGTGGCATCGATCCGCGGTGCGATCGACCGCACGCCACGGAGGCCTTCGATCACCGAGCCATGCAGCTCCACCGCCGGGCACATCGCCTGGGTGAAATCGGCCTCGGTGAGATCGGAGTCGAAGCAACGGAGGTGCTCGATGCGGGCCATCGAGAAATCGGCCCGGGACGCCACGCAGCCGGCGAACAGCACCCGCTCGCCTCCGACGGCCCGAAGGTTGATGTCGTCGGCCCGGCAGCCGAGGAACGCCACGTCACGCAGGCGGGCGGCCGTCAACTGGAGTCCGGAGACCCGGCAGTCGCGGAACTCGACCCGATGGAGCGCCGCGTCGTTCAACAACGCGCCGGACAGGTCACACCCGTCGAAGACGACGTGCCCGAGCCGGGCGGACGTGAGATCGGCCCCCACGAACGATGCGCCGCGAACGAGGCAGCGCTGGATCTCGACCCGGACGAGGTCGGCGCCATCGACCCGACCGGTCAGGTCGAGCTCGTCCCATTCCTGCTCGTCGACGAGGTCCGCGACGTCCCCCGCCCCCCGGACGGGCGGCAGCTCCGGTTCGAGCACGGACGGCGAAGCCGGTGCTCGGGTCGCCTGGGCTCGTCGCGCGGCCCCCACGTCGCCGAGCCTCAGCCGACCGGCGGGCGCCAGCCGGCGCTGCCGTCGATGAGCTCGCGCACGATGTCGGCATGCCCGCAGTGCCGGACCGTCTCCTCGACCATCCGGACGAGGACCCACCGGAGCGAGACGGGGTCCCCGAACCACGCAGTGCCCATCGTGTCGAGCGGGAGCTCGTCGAGGACCCGGTCGGCGGCGGCCCGGGCCCGGCCGTAGAAGGCGACGATGTCGGCCGTGGTCTCGTGCGAGGCGATGCGCAGGTCGGCGTTCTCGTCGGCGTCGTCGAACGGAAGGGGCTCGGTCTCCCGACCGAACGTGTGGCAGAACCAGCCGTACTCGGTCGCGCCGAGATGCTTCACGAGACCGAGCAGGTTCGTCCCCGACGGCGTCATCGGCCGACGAAGGTCGGCATCGCCGACACCTTCGAGCTTCCAGAGCATCAGGTCGCGATGACGGTCGAGGCAGGTCCGCCAGCTCTCGAGCTCGCCGGCGCCAGGTGGGGTGAGGATGACCATGCCCCGGCGACCGTACTCCGATCAGGGCCGGCCCGGACCGGCGATCCTCGCCGCTTCGGCCACGACTGCGTGCGCGAGTGCTTCCGGGAGCGGTTCCGGCCGGGGACCGAGCACGGTGCGCAGGAGCGCCGCGGCCCGGTGGAACGGCTCGTGCCGGCGCCAGGCCGACGAGCCGACCGCGGTGCTGTAGGCCTCGGCGAACCGCTCGCCGATCGACCAGTCGGCGGCGTCTCCGTCGCGGAGCATCGCCGTCCACGCCCAGGCGCCGATCGCCGCGATGTCGTGGCCCCGACCCGCCATCCGGAGGCCGTCGAGGCCGAGGACGGCGAGCCCGTCGCCGGTGACGAGCACCCGGCGGGGAGACAGGCCGCCGTGACTCGGAACGAGCTGCTCACCGATGGGTGCAATGGCGGCCAATCGGGTCACGGCCGGACGCCCGGCCGGCCCGAGCCGCGCCCTCGGCGCCCGCGACGCTCGGACGAGCGACCTGACGATCCGGGGGGCGGGGTGCCGTTCGCGAACGGTCACGCCGCTGCGGTGCAACTCGGCGACGAGCGCGGCGACCTCGGGGAGCACGAACTCGAACGCCGTGACGTCGTCGCTCCCGCCGAGCGGGTGACCGTCGATGTGGGCGACCTGCAGTTCCCCGGTGCGCTCGTCGAACGCCAACGGTTCGGCCATTCGCACCTCGTCGGCGGCGTGGCAGCCGAAGGGAGATTCCCAGAGGGCGACGAGCTCCCGGTGGACCCGCTCCCCGACCCGTCGCGAGTAGCGCCTGGTCTCGACCCGACGGCCGGCGCGCCCGTCGCGGTGGTCGGCGAACGCGTCCGCACCGAGCTGTCCCGCCGACGCGCTCACCTGGGTCCTTCCTGGGCGCACGACACGAAGAGACCCGCGAGCAGGAATGCCGAACGCGCCGGATCCATCCGCTCACGGACCAGGTGCTGTCCGGCCCGGCCGAGGGCGGCGGCCCAGTCGGGTTCGCGGAGCAGCTTCTCGATCGCGACGGCGAGTGATCCCGAGTCGTCGGGCGGGACGACCAGCCCGGTCTCGTCGTCGACCACGACTTCGGCGATCCCCACCGTGGCCGACGCCACGACGGGCACCGCCCTGGCCATCGCGTGCAACACCGCTGCCGGCACGGCCTCGCGGTCGGACCAGGTGGCGGACCCGCCCGGCTCGACCAGGACCGCGCACCGGTCGAGTGCTTCGCCGAGCTCGATCGGTCCGAGCTCCCCGACGAACCGGCAGTGGTCGAGGATGCCGAGCCATTCGGCCACCGCGGCGAGCTCCTCGCACACGTCGTCATGGCCTGCGATCTCGAGCACCACGTCCGGGAGCGCGTCGGTGAGGGAGGCGACCGCGTGGAGCAGGCCGTCGAGGCCGGACTCCTCACCCGAGGAGGCGACGCACAGGATCGGACCGTCGGACGAGCGCACGGTGCTCGGGGCCCGACCGACCCCGTGGGGCACCTGGACCACCCGTGTGCCGGGAAGCCGGGGCCCGAGGACCTCGGCGTCGCGGCGCGTCTCGGTGACGACGGCGGCCACCGGCCCCGGGCGGCCGTCGTGCGAGCGACGACGACCGCGCGACCGGCGGATCTCCGGGAAGAACACGCCGGCGCGAGCCGTCACGGAGTACGTGATGCCGGCGAGATGGGCTGCGTCGCGTGCGACCTCAGCCGCACCTTCGGTGCACGGGGCGTGCAGGTGGCCGAACCCCTCACGTCGGGCCCGATCGGCGACCATGCCGGCGTACAGGAAGCGCCGGAGATCGCCCCGGGAGTGTCGCCAGACATGCAGCCAACGCAGCGGCCGGCGAGCAGCGACCCCGAGGTGGGCGACGACCGCGCCACGCCGGGGGCGGAGCGGGTCGAGCGGAAGACCACGGAGCCGCCGCCGCAGCCCGTCGGCCTCCTCCCGGAACCACTCGGCGCCCGGCGGACCGAGACTGTCGATCCCGACCTCGAGCCCGAGCCAGTCCAGGCCGGCGAGATCGCCGAGCACCTCGGCCGGGACCGGCCGGGGGGACGCTTCGAGGACGTAGAGGACGCGGAACGGGTCGGCCGGCCGGGTCATCGGGGAGCTCTGGTCGCGTTCGTCGCCATCGGACCAGCCTCGGCTCGGACGCGAGCGCGTGACAGTGGACATCCGGGCCGATCCGGGCCGGACCGGGCTGCACGGAGGTCGTACGACCATCGTTCACTGGCCCACGACGGGGAGATCGTCGAAGATCGGGAGGTGGAGCCGTCAGCGTCGTCGCGCCCCGTGCCTGCGCATCGGGACCTCGTGTACGACGGCGGAGCACCGGTGGCCGCCGTACCCGATGCGCTGCGAGTCCCGCTGACCCGCCGGCGGCCGCCGCCGCGCTGGAGCCGCCGGGCCGGCGCCGCCGGATGGATCCTGTCGGTCGCCGTCGCCGCCACGGGGGTGTGGATCGTGCGGGACACCGTCTTCCCGAATCTCGGGGCCGCCGGCGCGTCGTCGGTGTGGGAGAACCCGGGTCGCCCCGACGCCGCCGG
>Ga0209023_10008871_pt1 | contig 9987 bp, 8 predicted proteins | sample LakOneMetagenome_FD_187468 | JGI IMG/M metagenome (GOLD analysis project Ga0209023, IMG submission 187468) | Freshwater and sediment microbial communities from Lake Erie, Canada (SPAdes) (version 2) | ecosystem: Environmental > Aquatic > Freshwater > Lentic | place: Lake Erie, Canada | collected... | reverse complement strand
TCCCGGGGAATCAAGGCAGCCAGTGTTTTGAGCCCACGATGAATGTTCACTTTTACGGCCGATTCCGAAATACCACATCGGTCTGCTGCTTCAGCTACGCTCTGTCCATCAAGTTTTACAGCCTCGATGGCGCATCGCATGTTTTTCGGCAGCCGCTCCATGAGCCGTCTGACGTCGTATGTGCTCTCGGCGCTCACATTGTCGTTATGTGCCATGATCAGATCGGCCTCATCGATAGGCACATCAGCGAACGACGCGCGAGTTCGACGCAGGAAATCGATCAACTTGTAGCGCGCGATCGCATGCACCCACGGTGTAAGCGGCTCCATGGGGTCATAGGTATGTCGCTTGATGTGGATCGCCAATACCGCTTCCTGAACCAGATCTTCAGCCTCTGCCGCGCCTCTGCCAAGGCCCGCCAATTTGCCCTTGTAATACGCCCGCAGTCGGCGGCTCAGTCGCTCGAGCAATGCGCGGTGCGAAGCTGCGTCGCCATCCAGGCTCGCGAGCATCAGTACCTTCAGTTCGTTTTCGTTGGTCGTCATACTCGTATTATCTCTAGTAGTTCGCTGTTCCAGCCGGTTTGGTTACAGTCGCCGGCGCCTTGGTGTCGAAAAATCGTGGAACTCGCGAAGTTGGTCGTCTTGCATCTCAGTTGGTCGTCTCAAGGAAGTCATTGTCCCGACGGCGTTCGCAGGCCATGCCAGGCGTCACGCACCTGGTGGTAGTGCACCTCCGGCAGATACTCCGGTGTCTCAAGACGTAGCGTTCGGACATCGAGCCGGCCGGCCGCGCTCACAGCAGCGTGTAGGACGCAATCACCCGGTCACGCTGACCCAGAATCTGCCGGTGCGCGCGTTGGTCAGATCCTGCTGGGCGTTCAATACATCGACAATGGTACGCTGGCCGGCCTGTGCTTCGCGTTGCACACCCCGCAAGGCGATCCCTGCAGCACGCACTTCCGACTCGGCCGCCGTGAGCGCGACCTTTGTTCCTTCGTTGGTCGCCCATGCGCTCGCCACCGCGGTGCGCGACTGATTTCTGACCTGTTCAAGGACGATCCGGTTCTGTGCTGCGAGCTCTTTGGTCTGCCGGGTCTGCGACGCAGCCGTGCCGCCATCGTAAATCGGCACCCCGATCTGGCCGACGACCGACGCCTGATCCGTACGCACTGTAGTCAAAGTTGTATCGGTCTGAACGCCGCGGCTGACGCTTCGCTGCACCGTTACCGTGGGCATCAGGCTGCTTTCCGCCACGTTGATAGTCGTCTGGGCAACGTCTACATCAAATGCCGCTGCAAGAACCGCGGGATGTTCACGCATCGCCCCTTCCGTCGATTCCGGAAGGCCGGACGGCGACAAGCGATCCACCGTCGCGGCCGGGTTCAATTGAACCGGACGCTCTCCGATGACTTGTAGGTACACGGCGCGACTGACGGCGAGCGCGACCTCTGCTGCGTTGAGGTCCGCCAATCCCCGGCTCAGCCGGGCTTCGGCCTGTGCGGCATCGGTGGGCGTGACATCACCCGTATCAAGACGCTTGCGGGTAACGCCGAAAAGTTCGCGCAGAAAGGCGACATTGGTGCGCTGTGCTTCGACCAGCGCTTGGTTCGCAAGCACATTCATATAGGCCGTGACGGCGTCCAGCAGCACGCCTTGGCCAACGTTGCGCAATGCTTCTCGACCTGAGCGGACCTGAAATTCCGCCACCCGCACACTATTCGCGGTCTTGAAGCCGTTGAAGAGCGTTTGAGTGACGGTAACGCCGATGGTCCACGGACGAAGCGTTGCGCCCTGCACGGAGTTGTCAGGCAGGAGATCGCGGACCGCCTGCAGTCCGGTGCTCAGGCTCGCCATGATTTGCGGGCGATAACCCGCCAGCGCCTGCGGAACATTTTCATCGGTCGCCCGCTGACCGGCGCGCGCGGCGTTGAGTTGCGGGTTGGCCTGGTACGCTTTGACCAACACTTCCGGCAAGGTTTCCGCTCGCCCGGGCACGGCGACCGAGGAGAACGCCAGCGAGATTGCAAGAGAAGAGATATGACGCACTCTCCTGGTTGTCTGAATCGGACTGAGCGATGATTTTCGCATGTCTTGCCACCGGTTTGCGTCACTTGCGACGTTACGGAAATTGGGAGCACCTTCGCGTTCTAAGGAGCGACGGGCTCGCTTTGCGCCGAGAGCTTTACTTTGGCGTCCGATTTGAGGCGCCTTTCCTTCACTAGGCCATAGATCGCCGGGATCACGATGAGCGTCAGCAGCGTGGAGGAAATCATGCCGCCGATCATCGGTACCGCGATCCGCTGCATGATCTCGGAGCCAGTGCCGGTGCTCCACATGATCGGCAATAGCCCAGCCATGATGGCGACAACCGTCATCATCTTGGGGCGTACCCGCTCCACCGCACCTTCCATGATCGCGTCGTAAAGATCATCGCGGGTCAACGCCCGTCCCTCGAACTCTCGTCGCGCATTGATTTCCGCCAGCGCTTGATTGAGGTAGATCAGCATCACGACGCCGGTTTCGGCCGCGACGCCGGCGAGCGCGATGAAACCGACCACGACCGCCACCGACAGGTTGAAGCCCAGCCACCACATCAGCCAGAGCCCGCCCACCAGAGAGAATGGCAGCGACAGCATGACGATCAACGTATCCGTGATCGAGCGGAAATTAAGGTACAGCAGGAGAAATATGATCAGCAGCGTCACCGGCACCACGATCTTCAGACGCGCCGTCGCGCGTTCGAGGTACTCGAACTGGCCACTCCAGACGACGTAGGAGCCCGGCGGGAACTGGACGCTGGCCTTCACCGCCTGCTGCGCGTCGGCCACGTACCCGCCGAGATCGCGGTCACGGATATCGACATAGATATAGACGGCCAGTTGGCCGTTCTCGGTACGGATCGACGTCGGGCCGCGCGATGGCGCGACCTTGGCGACCTCTCCGAGCGGCACCGCGCCGCCGTTCGGCATCGGGACGAGGACATCATTGGCGATGGCCTGCGGATTGCTGCGCAGATCGCGCGGATAGCGCATGTTGACACTGAACCGCTGACGGCCTTCGACGGTTGTTGTGACCGTCTGTCCGCCGAGCGCGGTCGCAATGACATCCTGGACGTCCTGAATCATGATGCCGTAGCGGGCCAAAGCCGCGCGGTCCGGCGTCACGTCGAGATAGTATCCGCCGATTCCACGCTCGGCGTACGCCGATGATGTTCCGGGCACGGTCTTGATGACCTGCTCGATCTGCTTTGCCAACTTGTCGATTTCGACCAAATCTGTGCCGATCACCTTGACCCCGACCGGCGTTCGTATGCCGGTGGACAGCATGTCGATGCGCGCCTTGATCGGCATGGTCCAGGCATTGGACACGCCCGGAAACTGCAACGCGCGGTCCATCTCGGCGGTCAGGCTGTCGATCGTTACACCCGGCCGCCACTCCTCCTTCGGCTTCAAGTTGATGACGGTCTCAAACATTTCCGACGGCGCAGGATCGGTCGCTGTCAATGCGCGCCCAGCCTTTCCGTAGACCGAGGCCACTTCCGGAAACGATCGGATGATCCTGTCCTGGGTTTGCAGAAGTTCGCCTGCCTTGGTGACTGAGATCCCGGGCAGTGTCGTCGGCATGTAGAGTAGTGTGCCTTCGTTCAGATTCGGCATAAACTCTGTGCCAAGCTGCCGCGCGGGCCATACCGTCACGGCGAGTACTGCGAGTGATATAAGGATCACTAGAGTCTTGGCGCGCATGACGGCCTTGATCACCGGCCGATAAATCCAGATCAGGAATCGATTAATCGGGTTCTTGTGCTCCGGAATGATTTTCCCGCGCACAAAGACTATCATTAGCGCCGGTACCAGCGTGACTGACAGCAGAGCTGCTGCCGCCATCGCAAATGTCTTGGTGAACGCCAAAGGACTGAACAGCCGGCCTTCCTGCGATTCCAGCGTGAAGATCGGCATGAACGACACGGTGATGATCAGCAGGCTGAAAAACAGCGCTGGACCGACTTCGGAGGCGGCCTCGATCAGGATATCGATCCGCGAGCGGCCCGGCTCGGCCCGCTCAAGATGCTTGTGCGCATTTTCGATCATCACGATGGCCGCATCAACCATAGCGCCGATCGCGATTGCAATCCCGCCGAGACTCATGATGTTGGAGCCGAGACCAAGCAGCTTCATCGCGCCGAACGCCATCAGCACGCCGACCGGCAACATGATGATGGCCACCAAGGCGCTGCGGATATGCAGCAGGAAGACGATACACACCAACGCCACGACGACACTCTCCTCAAGGAGCGTGTGCTTGAGCGTGGCGATGGCCGCATTGATCAACTCGGATCGGTCATAGACCGGAACGATCTCGACCGATTTGGGCAAACTGCTGGCGATCTCCTTGAAGCGCTTCTTGACGTTGTCGATGACATCGAGTGCATTAACGCCGAAGCGCTGCAGCACGATGCCGCTCGCAACCTCCCCTTCTCCATTCAATTCGGTGATGCCGCGCCGCTCGTCCGGACCGAGTTCGACCCGGGCGACATCGCGCAGCAGGACCGGCGTGCCGCCACTGGTCTTGAGGACAATGTTGCCAAGGTCATTTATGTTTTTCAGATAACCTTTGCCGCGAATGACATATTCGAACTCCGAGAGTTCGACAGTGCGGCCGCCGACATCAGCATTGCTGGCTCTGATTGCATCGCGCATCTTCTGCATCGTGATCCCCAGATCGCGCATGCGCTGCGGATTGAGGATAACGTTGTACTGCCGGACGAAGCCACCCACGCTGGCGACTTCAGCAACGCCTTCCGCCTTGGCGAGTGCAAATTTCAGGTTCCAGTCCTGAATTGCGCGTGTGTCGGAGAGGTTCAATTCCTTCGACATCACGGCGTACTGGTAGACCCAGCCAACGCCGGTGGCGTCCGGCCCCATGGTTGGCGTCACCCCCGCCGGCAGACGGGACGCCGCGCCGTTGAGAAATTCGAGCACGCGCGAACGTGCCCAATAGATGTCGGTGCCGTCTTCGAAGATGACGTAGACGAACGACACCCCGAAGAAGGAGAACCCGCGCACGACCTTTGATCGCGGCACGGTGAGCATCGCCGTCGTCAACGGATACGTGACCTGATCCTCGATCACCTGCGGTGCTTGTCCAGGATATTCAGTATAAACAATCACCTGCGTGTCGGAGAGATCCGGAATGGCGTCCAGCGGCAGGTGGGCGAGGGCGTAGAGTCCGGCGGCGGCAGCGAATCCGGCGCCGAAAAAAACCAGCAACAAGTTGCGGGCCGACCAGGCAATCAGGCGGGCGATCATGGTTGAGCTCCCGCTTCCGAAAAGCCCTTGAGCGCAGCCTTCAGATTGCTCTCCGCATCGATCAGGAAGTTGGCTGAGACAACGATCGGCTCGCCTTCGGCGACGCCATCGCGAATTTCGACATAGCCGTCACCCCGATGACCAAGTTTGACCTCGCGCGGTTCAAAACGCCCCTGCCCTTTGTCGACGAAGACCGCCTGCCTGGAGCCAGTATCCAGAACGGCGCTTTCCGGAATGGCGAGCACCGCCACGGGGCTTCCAGTGTTGATCTCCGCATCCACATACATATCGGGAAGCAACGCGCCATCCGGATTGGACAACTCGATCCGCACCCGGGCGGTTCGTGTCTCGCGGTTCACTTGCGGATAGATCACGCTGATCTTCCCGGCGAACTCTCGGTTAACAAAGCTGCGGGCCTTCACAGCCACCGGCTGCCCGACAGCAAGCGCACCAAAATCGCGCTCCGCAATGTCGATCATTGCCCAAACGACGGACGTGTCCGCAACCCGGAACAGAACATCGCCCGGCTGTGCGCGCATGCCTTCGACCGCATTGCGCTCAAGCACGATACCGTCGCGCGGCGCCGACCAATCGATCGTAATCGGAACGGTCCGGCTTTTTTCCATGGCCACGATAGCGGCATCCGGAACGTCGAAGTTCATGAGCCGCTGACGCGAGCCGCGGCCATACCGTTCCACGCCACCGATCGTTGGCGAATTGATCGTCGCGATGTATTCGGCCGCGGCCGACGCGACGGCGGGACTATAGACCTCCATCAACGGCTGCCCCTTTTTGACCTGGGTGCCCGTGGTCACGTCCGCGACCTTCTGCACCCAGCTCTCCGCACGCATCGAGATGACCGAGATGCGGCGCTCGTCCAGTTGGATTGTCCCGGGCGCCCGCACCAACGTCCGGATCACGCGCCGTGACGCGGGTTCGGATTTGACGCCAGTACGCTGGATCTTCCCTGGCGAAAGCTTCACCGATCCGTCGTCGCTGTCCTCGCCCTCATAGACCGGGATGTAATCCATCCCCATCGAATCTTTTTTCTGCGTCGGCGACGTATCCGGCAGTCCCATCGGATTGCGGTAGTATTTGATTTTACGCTCCGTAGTGCCACCGGCGGATGTTGTCGCTGGCGACAGCGTGTCCGGAGCCGCCTCGTCAAAACTGACGTCGGCGCCCGCCGACACGCCCCGATAGTCGCGGCCATCCCCGGTCTTCCTGGGCGTCAGCGAATACGCAGGCTTGCCGTCCGGATCCTGAAAATAGATCGGCGCGGAATTTCCTTCCGCCACTGCGGGTGTAACGATGGCGATGCCGGGTACCAGCGGCCGCTGTGCGCCCGCGACGAATCCAATGCCTGCTGCCGCGATCAACGCGGCAGCAACGCTTATGAGAACAGCGCGGGTCATTTCTGCGCCGTGATGACGAGCTTGTTCTCGACGGTGCCGGTCTCGCCCTGAACCTTGGCGCCGAGCGAAAGCTGCCAGCGCCCCGCCATTCCGAACGTCGCCTTGAACTTGTAACTGCCCGGCTCCGCGCCAGGCACGGGCGCGATCTTGGTTGCCATCTCCTGCATGCCGTCCGGCGCCATGTCGAGACGGGTCGCGAAGATGACAGCATCTGGCACCGGCTTGCCGGTCTTCGTGTTCATCAGTCGGACGGTGATGACCTTGTCGGGCCCGGCTTGGACGGTCTTATCGACCAGCTCAAACCTGTAGTCCTTGATGTCCGCCAAAGCGGCCGTGCTTGCGCCACCGATTGCGGCAGCGATCAGCGCAGCCTGCAAGGCGTGCGCGAAGTTAAACGTCTTCATGTTCGTAGTCCTCGATTGTCCTGGGTCTGCCGCAAGGCGGCATGCGGCATCTGCGCGAACTTGCGTCCACGCGGCAGCAATCGGCGCTTAAGCGCCGGTCAGACCAAGTTTCGAGGGGGGTGATCCGGCGGAGAACCGTCGAGGCCATCGGCAATCCGATCGTCGAAAGCCGTGAGCGGACAGTGTACTGGCAGAGGCGCTCGGATTCCGATTGCCACAGGAGGCTGCGCCTGTGCAACGCCCACCGCGCACATCGCACGAAGCGGACAATCCTGGCAATCGTTGCTCTTTTGTGTCTCCGGACAGCAAGGCATGTCGGCGGACATTGCCGACATATCGCTCATCTCGGCAGCCGACAGCCGCTTCGCCGCCGCTGGCGTGACCAGCGGCGAAGCAACAAGCCCGGCAATCGCAAAGATCGCGAGCAAACGACCAATGAACCGACAAAAATTCATAATCCAATATCCCACAGGATCATGGACTTGGGAAGGCCCATCGCATCACAAACCCGCCATAGGCGGAAAACGATCAGATCACAGCTACCAGCGGCATGGTTAAAAGATCAGTCTCAACCAGCGATATCGCCGCCGATGAACCGCATGTACGTTCGCCGGCTGGAGGCGTCGAAAAGAACGACGTTATAGGGATCGAACCGGCTGCCCTCCATCCCCGGTGATCCCAAAGGCATGCCGGGAACCGCCAATCCGACCGCGTTTGGGCGTTCCTTCAATAGTCGTCGCAGGGCCGCTGCGGGTACATGACCTTCAATGACGTATCCATCCGCCTCCGCCGTATGACATGCCGCGAGGTCGGCAGGTACGCGAAGGCGTTTCCGGACCGCATGAAGATCCGCCGTTTCCTCGATCGTCACGGTGAAACCAGCTTCTTTGAGATGGCGCACCCAACCCGAGCAGCAACCGCAATCTGGATCCTTATGAACCAAGACAACGGTTTCCGCAGCGGAGGTAGCGCTGTCTGGAAAAGCCAGTAGCGCGGCTGTGAGTCCCAGAACACTCCTGCGAGTCAAAACGGCTGGATATTTGCCTGAGATATCCATGTCGCGGGTCCGTACTTCGTTGGCCATCGAGACTACTCCAAACATTTCTTCCTCCGAACAAACTTCTAACTGACCGATGTCGAAACCGATTCCTCACTGGATTTGGACGCCGCGGGTTGCTTGTCCAGATCCTTGGACCACGATCGGTAGTAGGCGACGGCCGTCATGAGCGCGATTCCAGACACACTCACGATCATCTGCGCGAGAAGCGAGTCGGAGATCAGTTCGAGAAGGAAATGACCGACGAAGGAGAGAAACACTCCGACGCAGAACACCTCCAATGAACGCTGACCGCAGATGATCAGTGGGCGAAGCCAGCGCGAGGTCAACCCGGGCCAACTGAAGGGGAGAAACCGAACGACCAGAATGGCCAAGGCAACGAAGTGCAGAACCCGATATGGCGCGAGGTTTGTCTTGTCGTTAGGATTGAATGCGCCCAACAGCCCCTCAGGGATTTGTTTTCCAAGCGGCCCGACGTAACCTGCAACCGTCATAAGCAGCGCAAATCCCAGATATACGAAACAGATCGATATGATCGCGGGCGACCGAATGAATCTCTGCAGCCGCGACGCTCCCCCGAGCGCGCTCCAGGCCCCAAGCACGAAGAGGAGTTGCCATGTAAACGGGTTGAAATACCAAACACCCGACGGGTACGCGGAGAGATTCCACCCGAATTGGCGTGCAGCGAAATAGAGGACGAGCGAGCTCGCGATTGCAAGGTCTGGCCGCCGAAGCATCAGCCACAATACCAGCGGAAATGCTGCCATCAGAACGATATAGAGCGGGAGAACGTCGAGATTTAGGGGCTTGAATTTGAGCAGCAGGCCTTGCAGTAAGGTCAGCATTGGACGGTCGATCAACCCTGCAACGTTGAATTCATCCACAAGGTGAGAATGATTGTAGGCTTCCGCGACCCAGCCGATTGCCGCGATATAGAAAACGAACAGCAGCACGTGCGCGATATACAATTGCCAAACGCGTTTTATTAGGCGAGCGGTTCCTGCAACGAAGCCTTGAACGAGCATGCTCTTGGCGTAGACAAACGCGGCCGTATAGCCGGAAATGAAGACGAAGATATCCGCTGCGTCGCTGAAGCCATAATTTCTGGTCGTGAGCCACGCGACCGCGTTATTCGGGACGTGATCGAGAAAGATTGCCCAGTTCGCAAGGCCGCGGAAAAGATCGAGGCGGAGATCACGGCCTTTGACAGGAAGGAAAGCACGAATTGTCATGAAAACTCTTGGCGACGGTTTCAGAAAGGCGAGAACGTTTACGTTTGTGACGACCCGACCGGGGAAAGGCACTTCGTCTCGAACGATAGCCCGATCAGACGCTCGACGTCGATCTAGCGCCTGATCGATTGTCAGCTCATCTAGCCTGCCATGGAGCGGCAGCTTTCCGCGCATTGCTTGCAGGCCTTGACGCAATCGTCCATGCCGCCGATGCGTTCGCAGTCCTTCGCACACTCGGTGCAAATTTCCGCACACTCGCCGCAAACGTGCTTGTGGTGAGGCGTATTCAGCAACATGAAATGAGCGGCCGTGCGGCAGATTTCGGCGCAGGCCATCATAAGCCTGAAGTGCTGGGGTTCGACATGTTTGCCCCCAGTTTCCAGACAATGGGTCATGGCTGTTCCTAGACATACCTGGTAGCAGCGCAGACACTCATCGATGCAGCTTTGCATTTCTTTGTTCATGTGAGTCATTGGGCTCTCCTTAGAAATTGCGTTTGTGCCCCTTACTGAACATTGAGTACCAACGTCAGGCCGCCCGCACCTTTCTGTTCGACGTTGTTGTTGGTGGT
>Ga0209023_10008870_pt1 | contig 9988 bp, 10 predicted proteins | sample LakOneMetagenome_FD_187468 | JGI IMG/M metagenome (GOLD analysis project Ga0209023, IMG submission 187468) | Freshwater and sediment microbial communities from Lake Erie, Canada (SPAdes) (version 2) | ecosystem: Environmental > Aquatic > Freshwater > Lentic | place: Lake Erie, Canada | collected... | reverse complement strand
TCAATGTTACAAAAACAGCAAGCTACACGAAATATTCGATTATTTCGTCCCCTGCAGCGCCTCTGGATAGTTTGGAAACAGCGGCGTCCAGCTGGATACGAAGCGAATTTTTCCGCTGTGCAATTGTCGCTCGACATTGCACGAAACATACTGGACTTAACCGCTCACGACAAACGAACGAGCACCTGCCGACCCTCTGAACGGGCCGGCCGATCTGGAGGACGCCATGGGAGTTTCGTTCGACAAAATCGACGGCGCGATGCTGCCGGAATTTGAATCGCGGCCCGCGACAAAGCCGACGCCTGACGCGGAACGCACGGCCAAGCTCGCCGATCCGGGCTTCGGCCGGGTGTTCACCGATCATATGGCTGTGGTGCGCTACAGCCAGGGCAAGGGCTGGCACAGCGCGCGCGTCGAGGCCCGCGCGAACTTCGCGCTCGATCCGGCGACGGCCGTGCTGCACTACGCGCAGGAAATTTTCGAAGGCCTCAAGGCGTACAAGCGCGAGGACGGCGGCGTGAACCTGTTCCGCCCCGACGCCAATGCGCGCCGTTTCAAGAACTCCGCCGACCGCATGGCGATGGCGCCGCTGCCGGAGCCTGTGTTCATCGAAGCCGTCGAGCAGTTGGTGCGTATCGACCGCGCATGGATGCCGGGCGGCGAAGGCAGCCTTTATCTGCGGCCCTTCATGATCGCGAACGAAGTGTTTCTCGGCGTGAAGCCGTCGGCGGAATATATCTTTGCCGTGATCGCCTCGCCGGTCGGCTCCTACTTCAAGGGCGGACCAGCACCCGTGTCCATCTGGGTGTCGGAGAATTACACGCGCGCCGCCATCGGCGGCACCGGCGCGGTGAAATGCGGCGGCAACTATGCGGCTAGCCTGCGCGCGCAGGCCGAAGCCATCGAGCACGGTTGCGATCAGGTCGTGTTCCTCGATGCGGTCGAGCGCCGCTATGTCGAGGAACTCGGCGGCATGAACGTGTTCTTCGTATTCGAGGACGGCTCGCTTGCGACTCCGCCGCTCGGCACAATCCTGCCCGGCATCACGCGTGACTCAATCATCGCACTGGCAAAGGATGCCGGCACCAATGTGCGCGAGGAAACCTACACCATCGACCAGTGGCGCGCGGACGCAGCCAGCGGAAAGCTGAAAGAGGCGTTCGCATGCGGCACGGCGGCGGTCATCTCGCCGATCGGCAAGGTGCGCTCGGCAAGCGGCGATTTCCTGATCAACGGCGGCGTCGCCGGTCCGGTCGCGATGGGATTGCGCAAGAAGCTGGTCGATATCCAGTACGGCCGCGCGCCCGATCCGCATGGATGGGTGCGGAAGGTGTTTTAACAGAAGCCCCATCACCCCACCCGGCTGGCCTGCGGCCAGCCACCCTCCCCATCAAGGGGAGGGATGGCGGTGGCGCACGACGCATGTCTTTCTTCTCCCTCCCCCTTGTGGGGAGGGAATGCGCGTCAGCGCTGGGTGGGGGTCGCTATAGAGCCTCAGCCGAAATCCAGAACACTTCGCCGTCCGAGTCTTCTGTGTCGAGCCACAGCAGCGGCAGGTTCGGATAGGCATCCCCGAGCAGATCGCGGCCACGGCCGATCTCGCAGAGCAAGCCGCCGTCCGGCGTCAGATGCTGCTTCGCAGAATCCAGAATCACGCGCACGAGGTCGAGCCCGTCGTCGCCCCCGTCGAACGCCATGGGCGGCTCGTGCAGACATTCGCGCGGCAAGCCCGCCATGCCGTCGGCATCGACATAGGGCGGATTGGTGATGATGAGGTCGTAGCGCGCGTCGCCGATAGCCTCGAACAGGTTGCCCTGATGAAGCGTCACGCGATCCTCGAAACCGTAAAGCGCGACGTTGTGCGCGGCCACGGCCAGCGCGTCCTGTGACAGGTCTACGGCATCGACCTGCGCATCGGGAAAATGCACCGCCGCCAGAATGGCGAGACACCCGGAGCCGGTGCAAAGATCGAGCACGCGACGGACGCGCGCGGGATCGATCAGCGAAAGCCCGTCACCGCTGAAGTGAGACTCAAGCAATTCACCGACAAAAGAACGTGGCACGATGGTGCGTTCGTCCACGTAGAACGGCCAGCCCATCATGTACATCTTGTTGACGAGATAGGCGGCGGGTTTGCGCGTGGCGATACGCTGCGCGATGAGATCGCGGAAGCGCGCCGCGTGCGCACGCGTCGCCGGCTTGCGGGCGATGCGATCGAACTCCGCCGGATGCACGCCCACGGTCTCGCACAGCAGGAAGGCGGTCTCCGCGACGGGATCGGTCGTGCCATGCGCAAACACGAGATCGGACTTCGCATAGCGCCGCACCGCCTCGCGCACCAGCGCTGCAGCGGTCGGCGCTTTCACGATTTTCTTTGCGGCTTTGGCTGAGACAGGCTTGCGCGGGGCTTTGGCTTTTGCAACGCGCACGGTCTTGCGTGTCGTCTTGACAGACTTCTTGAGAACCTTGCGCGTAACTTTGCGTTTCGCCTTGGCCGCAGATCGCGGTACGCCTGCCTTCGCCCGCTTCGCCATTACTTTTTCCACCGCGCCGTTGCGCTGTCATCATCAGAGCGCGCATCGACCCATTGGGTTGTGCTGCCACCGGCGCGTTCCTCGGACTTCCAGAACGGCGCATTGGTCTTCAGGTAATCCATCAGAAATTCCGCTGCCTGAAACGCCGCCTCGCGATGCATCGATGCGGTCAGCACCAGCACGATGTTGTCGCCCGGCACCACACGGCCATAGCGATGGATCACGGTGACGCCGTCGAGCGGCCAGCGCGATGTCGCTTCGGACACATGCCGCGAGATTTCGGCTTCCGCCATGCCCGGATAATGCTCCAGCGTCATGGCCGTGATGGCCTTGTCGCCCTCCCAGCCGCGGCAGATGCCGGAGAAGCTGACCACCGCGCCGATGCCGGTGTTGTCTTTTGTCAGGCTTGCGATTTCCGCCGCGATGTCGAAATCGGCGGACTGGATGCGAATGGTGACGGGCGCTGACATTGAAGATCAGCCGCCGGTCATCGGCGGGAAGAAGGCGATTTCGCGCGCGCCCGCAATCGCGGTGTCCGGTTTCACATGGGTCTGATCGATGGCGGCGCGGATCGTCTTCGGCGTAGCAAAGGCGTTTGCGTATTCCTCGCCGCGCGCGACCAGCCACTGCATCAGGTCCGCGACCGTGCGCACACTCGACGGCGGCTCAACCGTTTCCTCCGTCTTGCCGATGCGTTCGCGCACCCATGCAAAATAGAGAATCTTCACCGGTCTTCCTCGGTGAGATGGTGGATGCCCGCGCGCAGATAGTCCCATCCCGTATAGAGGGTGAGGATCGCCGAAATCCAAAGCAATACAATACCGATCAGAATGGTCGGCGGCAGGATCGCTTCGCCCGCCTCGCCTGCGATCAGAAAACCGATGGCCACAAGTTGCACTGTGGTTTTCCATTTCGCCAGGTGCGACACCGGAACGCTGACGCGGATCACAGCAAGATATTCACGCAGGCCCGACACCAGAATCTCGCGGCACAGAATGACGATGGCCGCCCATAGCGACCAGCCGCGGATGGTCTCGTCCGCAGCCAGCATTAACAGACACGACGCCACCAGCAGCTTGTCGGCAATCGGATCGAGCATCCGGCCGAGCGCCGACTGCTGGTCCCAGATGCGCGCGTAGTAGCCATCGAGAAAATCCGTCACGCCCGCAAGGATGAAGACGAACAGCGCCACCCAGCGCAGCCACAGCGGGCCACCGAGAATTGACTGCGCATACATGCAGCCGATCACCACCGGAATGGCCGCGATCCGGGAGTACGTCAGGATGTTGGGCAGTGATATCCGCCGCTTTGCAGGTTTTGGAGTGACGATGCTGACCATGCGGCTACCAATACTGCGAAAACGTCCGCGTCAACAGTCCAGCGGACGCATTTCGGGGTTCTCTAAACGGGGCCTTTCGCCGCTGTCAGCTCCGACCGGGGTGAAAGAAATCGAAGATTTTCCGGGCGCTTTCGGCGCTGACACCGGGAACCTTGCCGAGATCGGCGACCGACGCCCGCTCGATCTCCTTCAGCGTCCCGAAGTGATGCAGCAGGGCACGTTTGCGTGACGGCCCGATGCCGGGAATTTCTTGCAAACCGGCCTCGCGGATGTCTTTCTTGCGCAGCTTGCGGTGCGAGCCGATGACAAAACGATGCGCCTCGTCGCGCAGGCGCTGGATGAAATAGAGCACCGGGTCGCGCGGCTCGAGCTTGATGGATGGCTTGCCGGGCAGAAATAAGGTTTCGCGGCCCGCGTCACGGTCCGGCCCCTTGGCCACCGCGATCAGCGACACGTCGGTCAGCTTCAGGCTCGCAAAAATCTCGCGCACGGCATTGAGCTGGCCCATGCCGCCGTCGATCACGACCAAATCGGGCCATTGCGGAACGCTATCGTCTTCCTTCGTTGGCGCATCGCCGCCCGGCGCTTCGTTCAGCAGCCGCTTGAACCGGCGCTCTAGCACCTCGCGCATCATGCCGTAGTCGTCGCCCGGCGTGAGGCCTTCGGACTTGATGTTGAACTTGCGATACTGATTCTTGAGAAAGCCTTCAGGCCCGGCGACGATCATCGCTCCCACCGCATTGGTGCCCTGAATGTGGCTGTTGTCATAAACCTCGATGCGCCGAGGCACGCGCGGCAGGCTGAGCGCCGTCGCCAGTCCCTGCAGCAGCCGCGTCTGCGTTGCCGTATCGGCGAGCTTTCGGCCGAGTGCCTCGCGCGCGTTGGTCAGCGCATGCGCGACCAGTTCTTTCTTCTCGCCGCGTTGCGGCGTCAAAACCTCGACCTTGTATCCTGCTCTCACGCACAGCGCCTCGCCGAGCAAATCCTGATCCTCGATACGATGCGACAGCAGAATCATCTTCGGCGGTGGCTTGTCGTCATAGAATTGCGCGAGGAACGAGCCGAGCACCTCATCGGGGCCGAGCGACTTGTCGGCGCGCGGGAAATAGGCGCGGTTGCCCCAGTTCTGGCCGGTGCGGAAGAAGAACACTTCCACACAGGAATAGCCGCCTTCTTGATGGATCGCGAACACGTCCGCCTCTTCCACCGTGCGCGGATTGATGCCCTGCTGCGACTGGATTGCGGACAGAGCCGCAAGACGGTCGCGATAGAGCGCGGCGCTTTCAAATTCCAGCGCCTCGGAGGCCTTTTCCATTTCGCCGGCGAGTTCCTGCTTCACCAGCCGCGAACGGCCAGAGAGAAACTCGTTCGCCTCGCGCACCAGTTCGGTGTAGCCGGGAAAATCGATCTCGCCGGTGCACGGCCCCGCGCAGCGTTTGATTTGATAGAGCAAACAAGGCCGCGTTCGGCTTTCGAAGAAGGCATCGGTGCAGGAGCGCACAAGGAATGCGCGTTGTAACGCCGTGATGGTGCGGCCCACCGCACCTGCGGAGGCAAACGGACCGAAGTAACGGCCGGGCCTCGTCTGCGCGCCGCGATGTTTCAGAATCTGCGGTGCCCAGTGATCGCCGGTGATGAGGATATAAGGAAACGACTTGTCGTCGCGCAGTTGCACGTTGAAGCGCGGACGAAGCTGCTTGATGAGATTGGCTTCCAGCAGCAGCGCTTCGGTTTCGGTGCCCGTGGAAATGATTTCCACATTCACTGTCGCGGCAATCATGCGCGCGATGCGCGCGGGATTTCCGGTGGGACGCGCGTAGGACGCCAGTCGCTTCTTCACGCTCTTGGCCTTGCCGACATACAGCACGTCGTTCGCAGCATTCAGCATGCGATAAACGCCCGCCGATGTCGGCGCGAGTTTGACCGCGCGCTCGATGGCGGCGCGGCCAATGGCCAGCGTGCCGTCATTAGTGGCCAGATCGGCGCTGTCATCGACCGGCTCCGGCAGACGCGCCTCGTCGTCCTCGTCCGGCGCGATGGACGCCGGGTCGACATCTTGTCCGCGCAGACTTCGCGCCGCCGGTTCCACCGGAACGGCGTCCAGTGCCGGCTGATCGGTCGGCTGTGTCGGATCGGAAGTGTCGTGAATCATGACCAGAACTTAGGGGCTGCGGGCCCATTCATCCAGCGCCAGCGACCGCGCGTAAACCGCGGGAACGCTGCGGCCAGAATACCCCGCCGCCGGAATTGTAACACTTTCTTAAGGACGTTAACGGGTGCTTAGACCGCCTTAACGACCGCTTAACGTAAAACTATCGATAAATTTTACATGAAAAATGCGGACTTCCGTAACCATGCGGAGGCCGCTGCGGGGCGGTGCCGCGCATCACAAAACGAACTTGTTGACCGGTGAGAACCGGACTGCGCGTGAGGAGACCTGACATGAGCAAGACGATTTTGGGCGGAGTGATTGCCACCGCGCTTTGTGTCAGCGCCACGGCGCAAGCCGCCGATATGTATGGCCGCCGCCCCTATGCGCCGCAGCAGCCCTACACCGTCAGCCAGCCGCTCGCCAATAGCTGGATCGGCCCCTATATCGGCGGCAACCTCGGCTATGGCTGGGGCGATGTCAGCAATAACGGCACCAAGCCTTCGGGCGTGCTGGGCGGTCTTCAGGCCGGTTACAACTGGCAATCCGGCGCGCTCGTATATGGCATCGAGGGCGACCTGCAGCTCTCATCGGCGGACGACACGTTCGCACCATGGAAATTTTCCAACCCATGGTTTGGCACCGTGCGCGGCCGCATTGGCTATGCCTTCAACAACATCCTGCTGTACGGCACGGGCGGTCTCGCATTCGGCGAGCTAAAGGGCCAGGCCTTCGGTCTTTCGGAGAGCCATAGTTCGGTCGGCTGGACGGCTGGCGTCGGCGCCGAGTTCGCACTCAACCAGAACTGGTCTGCCAAGGTCGAATATCTGTATGTCGATCTGAGCGAGAAGAACTTCACGCTCACCGGTATGCCGAACGGATACAACTTCAGCACCGTGCGCGTCGGCGTCAATTACCGCTTCTGATCGCTCGAAGAGATTCAATGCGCTTCGATCCCGGGCTCACGCCCGGGATTTTTTATGGCGCGAAGCGGATCGCTCACCTGACGTGTGATTGCAGCGCGCCGTCCACGATCAAGACACCACGAGATCGACCGCCTTCGGGCCTTTGCCCTTTTTGTCCGGTTCGACTTCGAACGTGATCTTCTGTCCTTCGATCAGATCTTTCAGGCCTGCGCGTTCGACCGCCGTGATGTGCACGAACACATCACGTCCGCCATCGTCCGGCTTGATGAAGCCGTAACCGCGCTCGGCATTGAAGAACTTGACCGTACCCGTCATAGCCATCGGGAACCCCTCCCCGCATTGCCTTGCCTCCGCGCTCGCGCGCATCGGCCTGACCGGACATTCACAACCGGAAAAGCAGCGGCCTTAGGGTGCATCCTTGGACGGATGCGCTTGGGGCCTCGTCATTCCGGTGCGACCATTCGCGGACGCGGGACGTAAAGCCAGCCTTCACAGCCCAAGCATAATACGGTTCCCGGCAAATTAGCCATGGCTTTTCGAATTCGCTGCTTTTGAATTTTCGGTGCTTTTGCTTCTCGCATTCGCGCTGCAGCGCAATGCTGGCAAAGCGTTTAAGCCTTCACGGCCTCAATGCGGTAGCGGCCCGCGCCGCCCTGCCCGAGCGGCTTTTCAAGTTCGTGCAGGATCGACTTCAACTCACCGGCCAGTGTCCAGGGCGGATTGACGATCAGCAAACCCGCAGACACCAGTCCGGCCTCCGGTGTCGGCGGCGCAACGCTGAATTCCACGCGCAGGCATTTGATGTCGCCGCCGCCCGCATTGGCGACACGCGCCACATCGCTCGCTAGCGAGTCGGTCGCGCGGCGCTCTTTCACCGGATACCAGAGCATATAGATGCCGGTCGGCCATTTGGCGTGAGCCGCCGCGAACCCTTTCGCGAGCCGGGAAAATTCGTCGCGGCTTTCGAACGGCGGATCGATCAGCACAAGGCCGCGCCGCTCGTTCGGCGGCACGAAAGCGGGCAGCGCGGTCCAGCCGTCGAGATCGACAACGCGCGCTTGAACATCGCGACGCAGATTGCCGATCAGTTGCTTGCGGGCGTCGCTCTGGAGTTCACACGCCACGAGAGAATCCTGCGGCCGCAACAATGCGCGCGCAATCAGTGGCGAGCCGGGATAAGCGGTGAGATCGCGCTGCGGATTGAACGCGCGCACGATGTCGAGATAGGGCGCGACCAGTGCCGCCACCTGTTCGGACAGCCGCGCCTGCATCAGCCGCGCGATGCCGGTGCACCATTCGCCGCCGCGCTCGGCCTCGCTGCCGGTGAGATCGTATAGACCAGCGCCCGCATGGGTATCGATCACGCGAAACGCGGCTGGCTTGTCGTGCAGATAAGTGAGGATGCGCGCCAGCACGATATGCTTGACGACATCGGCGAAATTTCCCGCATGAAAGGCGTGACGGTAATTCATGCGGCAGGTGTTACGACATCGCGCGGCGAATGTAACGTGGCGCTTCGCTAACTCATCACTCTCAATGTCATCACCGGGCTTGTCCCGGTGATCCCGATTGATGAAGCACTGTGCCTTGGTAATCGAGATGGCCGGATCACGTCCGGCCATGACACCTGATTGCTCAGCCCCCGCGGACGGGCGGCATCACCAGCTTGTCGCGGCGGCAGGCGCGGCGATCGATTTCCTCGCAGGAACGAAATTGCAGATCCTTGCTGAGGCAGATGCGCACTTCGCTGACGCGCTTGCTGTCGCAGGTGACAGCGATGGCCGAACTGGACAGGCCGGGATTGGCCTTGATGAAAGCGTCCTCGACTTCGGCGGGTGCTACGATCTTGGTGTCGGCCAATTCGAGATACTCGGCGGGAATCTTGATCCCCGCGCGCGCTTTGCGGATGGCTTCGAAATATCCGCGCGCAGTGAGGCCCGAGCAGGTGCCGTGCTTGTCCCACTCGTTGTAGATCAGTCCCGGTGCCGGCATCAGGTCGAGCATCGAGGTCATGATGTTGCGGTCGAGACGCGGCGACGGACGCTGGCAGTAATTCGGAAAGCCGCGATCATATTGCGGCCACAGCCCGTGCACGACGAAGGAAAACGGTCGCCCTGCGCATTGAGTCTGGACGCCGCGACCGGAATTGCCGCGCTCGCTTGCTGCCTGGCAGAACGACGGCGACCATGACAGCGACAGCACGTAGAAATCGAATTCGCCCGGAGCGTTCTGCCGCCGGTCCTGCGCCGAAGCGGAGCCCGCTCCCAAAAGCAGCATGCCCAGCACGACGACCGTATTCAGCAGCCTGAAAATTCCGCGATTGAAAATCATTGTGACGCCCCCGCCTGCAATGCCCGAAGCCTAGGCACGCCAAAAGAACATTTCAAGAACAAAATCGCCTCGTCCACCGTCAGGCGGGCGAGGCGTCGTAACATAACCAAACAAGCGAAGCTCAGGGCCGAGCGGCCTTGCAGGATGGATTGTAAGCCCAGTTGCGGTCGAGGCCGACCACGCACCATTCGACACCTGAGCCGAATCCCGCGAGTCCACCGTCCTCGATCACCGAGTAATGAACCTGTCGGGCGTTGCCGTCATTCAGTATGGCACTGGCCGTGCAGAACCGGCGCGGAATGCTGTTGCTGGCCCAGGCCCGGAAAGCAACCTCGTGCACGTCGGCATAGGCGGTAATGCGGAGATCGGAATTCCAGAACTTGCCTTCCTTTTCGGCAAACTGCTGGGCAATCGTCCAGAGCACCTCGCCGCAGGCGCTCATGTCGCCATCGTAACGCGGACCGGACAGATAGATGCCGCGCTCCAGGACGCCGGCGGCCTGCACCGGCTGGCTCAAAGCGGTCAGAGCGCCCCAGGCGCCGAGCGCCACGACGAGTGCGATTTTCAATTTTGAGAACATTCGGTCCGCCGGAATCCGGAAAATGAAGTTGCGGCGGAAGGTGCCGTGAAGCCGCCAGCCGGTCAAGTGCAGCGCGGCAACACTTGGTGGGCATCCCCTTGTGAATGGTGCTGGCGTTCTTTCCATGTA
>Ga0209023_10008869_pt1 | contig 9989 bp, 7 predicted proteins | sample LakOneMetagenome_FD_187468 | JGI IMG/M metagenome (GOLD analysis project Ga0209023, IMG submission 187468) | Freshwater and sediment microbial communities from Lake Erie, Canada (SPAdes) (version 2) | ecosystem: Environmental > Aquatic > Freshwater > Lentic | place: Lake Erie, Canada | collected... | reverse complement strand
GGGATATACAGAAACTGATTGGCAAGACCATACCGGTATTTACGGGCCATCCCTACCCGTTATCACCCAATGTAAAACCACAGCCGCCTGCAGCAAAGCCACACCAGCGGCCTCATTTTAAAAGCCGGGGTAATAATTCCAGGCCAACAGAAAGAAGTGGCGGAAGAAGAAGTTATAATTAAGGTCATGTAATAGCTGGTGTCTTCACCAGCCATTAACCCAATGGTATTATTTTACTGCCTGGGCCGTTGTCCTCACCGGCCAGTTCAATAACATGATATTATTTTGAAGATGACTTCCACTTTATAGTACCCGCCTTATTTTCCTTTACCCGGAATTTTACAATTTTTGTAACCAGCGCTAAAGGCAATGTCTCCTGTAATGGAAACTGGACCGAGCCGGAAGCCGTTTTATATTTTGTAAGATCTTTTGCAAAAGCTTTTATAGCCGACTCCATCGGGTAAAAACCAATATGGTTTTTAAATACGGCAAATGTTACCAGTATCTTGTTATAAGAATAAGCAGGCATCCCCCATTTAAGTCCTTCTGCAGCACCCGGCGCCGCCTTACTTATACACTCATGCAGTTGCTGTAATCTTAGCTGCACTTCTGCGGGAGCAGCATTGATATATTCTTCAATGGTGGCGGGCTTTATTTTTTGTGTTGCCATGCTTTTATTTTTAAGGATAAAATTACTTGTTACCAGTAACAGTGTATAATAAAAAAATATTTTATTGCCTGAAAGTTTTTATTACCTTACAAGACGCATAAAGTTTTCCCATGCCATATACAACCCCCGGTGTTTATATCAGTGAAGGGAGCAACTCTCCCCATAGTGTTGTTGCTGTTGCCACCGGAATACCTGTATTTATCGGCTATACACAAATGGCCGAACGCAACGGTCAGTCACTGCTGCATGTTCCTTTCAGGATTTCTTCAATGCGGGAGTATATCAATTTTTTTGGAGAAGGGTTTACCCCGAAATTTAAAATTGCAGCTGCAACCGTGGGAAGTAGCGGTGACATTTTTTTGCTCGATGGTAAAAAAATGCAGCTGCAGATAAATCCCAATAACAGTTTATTTTTTTATAACTGCATCCGTTTTTATTATCAAAACGGCGGCGGTGACTGTTATATCCTTTCTGTGGGTACTTATGCAGGTAAACCCAATGGCATTGCAATTAACCCGGAAGATTTTACAGGAAACAGCAGTACACCGGATGTTTTCGCCATTCTTGAAAAAGAAAACGAAGCTGCCGTGGTGGTTTTGCCTGATATCATTGCGAATGGAACGGGTGCCTACCCTGTTTACCAGCGGGCGCTGCAGCATTGTGCAAAAACACAATGCCGCTTCGCCATATTTGATGTGTGGCAATCGGGCACTGCAAATACAGAACAGGATGTTCAGCAGTTCCGTGACGGCATTGGAATTGATAATTTAAAATATGGCGCTGCTTATTATCCCTGGTTAAAAACTTCTGTTATCCCCGGTAACGAAATTGATTTCATCAATCTTGATGAAACGGTTGACCTGGCTGCAATTTTACCTGAAGCAGGTGCTAAAAAAATTGCAGCAGACATGAAAGCGTTACCAGCTGAGGAACTGTTGCAAAAGCGGGTGCAGTTTCATCAGTCCCTCACTACATGCAGTACCATGTATAAAAACATTATGGAGACAATAAGGGCACATCTCAATCTCCTGCCACCTGCTGCTGCCATGGCTGGTATTTACCATTTGACAGATCAGGCAAGAGGGGTATGGAAAGCGCCCGCCAATGTTTCCATAGCAACGGTAAATGCCCCTGCTGTAAATATTTCAGAAAAAGAGCAGCAGGATCTTAACGTAGATATGGTAAACGGAAAATCCATTAATATCATCCGTACCTTTCCCGGCATTGGCACATTGGTTTGGGGTGCACGCACTTTAGATGGTAATAGCCAGGACTGGAAATACGTCAGTGTAAGAAGAACAATGATGATGATTGAACAGTCGGTAAAACTTGCCCTACGGAGTTTTGTTTTTGAACCCAATGCTGCCGGTACCTGGGTTACTATAAAAACTATGATCGAAAATTTTTTATTCAATTTATGGAAACAGGGAGCATTACAGGGCATCAAACCCGATCAGGCATACAGTGTGCAGGTGGGATTGGGCATCACCATGACGGCCGGTGATATCCTGAATGGTTTATTGAAGATAAATGTTTTGGTGGCTGTTGTACGCCCTGCAGAATTTATCGAAATTACATTCCAGCAGCAACAGCAACAGTCTTAATTAATTCATACAATTCATTATTTTATGGCAGACGAAACCGGTAAAGAGCAGTCGAAAAATACATGGCCTGTTGCAAACTTTGCTTTTGCAGTTAAGATTGGAAATGCGGAAGCCTTTTTTACTGAAGTTTCCGGCCTGGATGCGGAATCATCAATAATAGAATACCGTGGTGGCAACAGCAAAAATTTTTCAACAATAAAAATGCCGGGCATTACCAAGTACAGTAACATCACTCTTAAAAGAGGATTGTTTAAAGACATTGAAGCGCTTGGGAAATTATATACTGCTATATACTCCGGTACTGTGCAGCGGCAAACTGTTGTCATTACATTACTGGATGAACAAAGAACGGTAGCCATGTCGTGGAAATTAAAAAATGCTTTTCCTGTAAAAATGACTGCCCCGTCGATGAATGCTGCAGGCAACGAAGTGGCAGTAGAAACTCTAGAATTGGCACATGAAGGACTGGAAACAGCCTGATGCCATTAAAAATTAGTGATATGAAAATACCCGGGATGAAGCTTTTATCACAGCTGTTGATAGTAACTGTTTGTTTCTTTGCAGCATGCAAAAAACAAACAGTTACTGCAATAAACCCGCAGCTATACCCGCTTGCCAAAAACAATAAATGGATCTATATTGACAGTTTTTTTACAGCATCCGGGGTCTTTTACGGCCTGGACAGTTTTACCCTGAAAACAGCTGAAAAGATCACCCGCGACAACAGGCTGTTCACTCCGGTTACCGACCAGTACGATGATGCCATTTACATCCTGTCGTCCACAGATACGACTGTGCATATCCTGTCTGACCCGGGAGCAGCACTGCTGTTCCGTTCGCCGCTTGCAACTGCAACCCCTGTTATCACCACTTCTTATTTTCACGATTCACTGAAGCTTTCCATTTTTACCGGGCAGGTACTGTTTACCAGCCAGCCGAGTTATAAAATAATAATGATACAGGATGACGGGCTGTGGCAGCATTATAAAGAACAGGAATTATATTTTACCCCCGGTATCGGCATTATCAAAGGACGCGATATCAGGAAAACTGCCGCAGGCAATACTTATGCTTACGACTCTTACAGGCTTGTTGCGTATAGTTTGTATTAACAGTTTCTGCCCCCGGTTTAAATGCAATGTGTACAGTTTGTTCAAACTGCTTCGTCCGTGCAATATAATCCCGGCCGGATTATTAATGCAATGCCAGCGAACCCAAATGAGGGTTAATATATAACATCAATACTATAATATTTTTTTGTGTTAAGAAGTTTAGTCTGTTCAACTAATATTTCTGTATATTAGGGAATAATATTTCCTGCATGAAAAAATTCATCACTGTTTACCTTATTGCTTTTGGCCTTATTGCCTACAGCCAGCCCAAGGCCCCCATCCTGCGCATAGAAAGAGGAGTACATAATTCAAAAGGAAACAGGATGGCCACTGATGCCGAAGGTAAATTTTTGCTTACGGCCGGTAATGATAAAACAGCCCGTTTTTGGGATGCCCAAACAGGTAACCTTTTAAAAACTTTCCGCGTACCCATTGGGGGTACGGGCGAAGGCATATTATATGCCTGTGCCCTCAGCATGGATGGAAGGATTGCGGCCCTGGCAGGTGGTACGGGGTTTGAATGGGATAATGCCATCAGTATTTATATTGTTAATACACAAACAGGTGCTATTATCAACCGCATAAAAAATTTAAAAGGCGTGGTGCAGGATCTTGAGTTCTCTCCTGATGGAAAGTGGCTGGCCGCAGGCTGCGATGAAGCTAACGGTGTATTAATTTATGATACCAGGGGCTGGGGTGAATATAAAAAGCTTACGGGTTATACCAGTGATGTTAACAATCTTGCCTTCAGAGCCGGTGGCGGCATGGCTACTGCATCCTCTGATGGAAAAATAAGAGTGTATAACAGCAACTTTGAAAAGATAAATGAGAAACCGGGTATTGCGGGTGAAGTGATTTACAGCATCGCATTTAACCCCGCCGGTGATTTACTGGCCATCGGGTACCAGGGCATACCTGTTGTAGAAGTAAGGAGTGCTCCCGATTTAGCTGTCCTCTACAAACCCGCTGTTACATCAGAAGAAAATGGCAGTATCAGTGCGCTCAGTTTTTCTGCTGATGGCAGCAAATTGTATGCAGGCAGTATTGGTAAATTTTTAAATGACAAAAACAAGTGGACGCTTACGGTGCGCTGCTGGAACAATGCCGGCAAAGGCAAGTATACCGAATTGTTTATGGATAATATTATTAATGACATTAAACCACTGCCGAACGGCTTAATGGCTTTTTTACATTTTGACCCGGCGGATATCACCGTGATCAATGCCCTGGATTCGGTAAGCTGGCATGTATCTGCGCAAAAAAATGATTATGCAGATATGGATAAATCTGCTTTCAGGGTTAATAATACGGGCAGCTCCATTGGATTTACACCGGGAGGTAAACAACCCTACAGTTTTGATGTACTGCAGCGTAAACTGGTACAGGAAGAATCTTTATTTCCTGCCCCTGTGGATGCCAATGCCGGTACCGTGGTAAGAAACTGGAAAGGAGAATGGAACCCCTCCATCAACGGAAAACCCGTGCCCAAATTTGATAGAAAATATTACCAGCAAAGCCTGGCAACAGATATCAGCAGCGATGGCAGGTATGTGGCACTGACCGAAAGCTGGAATGTGATACTGCTGGATAAAACTGCAAAACAATTATGGGCAACAATGATTGAGACCAACCCCTTTGCTGTAAACATCAGCGGCAATGATAAAGCGGTGGTGGTGGCCTGTAATGATGGCACCATACAATGGTTCAGTATGCTTGATGGCAAACTGCTGCTCACTTTTTTTGTACTGCCCGATGAAAAAAGATGGGTACTGTATACCCCAACAGGCTATTATGATGCCGCGCCGGGCGCAGAAGATTTTTTAGGCTGGCATTTAAATAACGGGCCGGATGATGCCCCTTCTTTTTTCCCGGTTTCCCGCTTTAAAGAAGAATATTACCGCCCGGATATTATTGATGCGCTTTTTGAAACCTACGACGAAACAGCTGCCGTAACGCTGGCCAACAGCCGCAGTAAAAAAGAAGCCGTGGCAACAACACCAGCAGCAAGGGATATCCGTCAAAATTTACCACCCACCATTATTATCAACAGCCCTGCCAGCGGCAGTAAAATAAGTAACAACACTGTAAGCATAAGTTACGAAATTAAAAGCCCCGGTGACGCCCCTGCAAAAAATCTTCGCGTGCTGGTAGACGGCAGGCCGGTAGCAACAGAGAGAGGCGTAAAGGTTACAGCAGCTGCCACACAAACCATCACCGTTTCTGTTCCCTCACAGGATTGCACCGTCACCCTGCTGGCAGAAAATGAAAACGGCACCAGCCCCGAAACCAACCTCTTTTTAAAATGGGAAGCCCCTGCTGCTGCAACAGAAGAATTTATAGTCAAGCCCAAATTGTATGTACTGGCCATCGGGATCAGTGATTATAATAATCCTGATTTTAAACTGGGCCTTGCTTCAAAAGATGCAGGAGATTTTGCTGATGCTGTAAGCAAACAAAAGGGCATACTGTTCGGTGATGTGATCATCAAAAAACTGGTTGATAAGGAAGCTACAAAAGATGCCATAACAGACGGGCTGGACTGGATACAGAAACAAACCGGTCAAAAAGATGTGGCCATGATATTTTATGCCGGCCATGGCATCAATGACCAGAACAATATTTTTTATATGCTGCCTGTTGCGGCAGATATGGAAAGGATAAGAAGCACCTGTTTGAATTTTGAAGAACTGAAACAAACCGTAAGCAGCATTGCAGGTAAAGTGGTGGTGTTTATTGATGCCTGCCACAGTGGTAATGTAATGGGCGGCCGGCGTGGTGTAACAGATATCAACGGCATGGTGAATGAATTGTCCAATACTGAAAATGGTGCCATCACATTTACCAGCAGTACAGGAAAAGAGTTTTCACTGGAAGACCCTTCCTGGGGCAATGGCGCTTTTACCAAAGCAGTAATTGAAGGATTAAATGGAATGGCTGCATTTGGCAGTAAAAATAAAATAACTATAAAAAGCCTGGATGCCTATATTTCAGAAAGGGTTAAAGACCTTACAAAAGGAAAACAACATCCCACATCGGTCACACCACCTAATGTGCCGGATTTTCCAATCGCTGCAAAACAATAATACAATACAACTGTTTTTCTTCCTGCCTGCATAACAGCAGGCAGTTTTTTTTGCAGCCTGCTATTTTAAATGCCGTTTTTATTTTTTATTTTGTTTACCTAATCAAAAACAACTTGGTATGAAAAAATCTATTATCGGCGCCATTGTTGGCGGCATTATCATTTTTATATGGCAGTTCCTTACATGGGGTATGCTTAACCTTCATGAAGCACAGCAAAAATATACACCCAAACAGGACAGTGTGCTGGCTTATCTGGGCACACAGTTCAGCGATGACGGGGCTTATATGATGCCCACTTTTCCTCCGGGTACATCAAATAGCGAAATGGAAACCAAAATGAAAGCCATGGAAGGTAAACCCTGGGCACAGGTGGTATACCATAAAAGCATGGATGGCATGAATAAGATGTTCAGGAATATGGGGCGCAGCATCCTGGTGGATATATTTATTGTTTGGCTGCTTTGCTGGCTGCTGGGTAAAATAAATGCGCCATCCTTTGGCACCATTTTTCTCGGTACCCTTTTTACAGGGCTCATCGTATTTTTAAATGCACCTTATACCATGCATATCTGGTACGGCAGTTTTGACCTTACGGCCCACTTTATTGATGCCCTGGTGGCATGGGGCGTTACCGGCATCTGGCTCGGCTGGTGGCTGAGCAGGAAATAAAATTGATTGACCTGATCAAGGGCAGGACAGGCTCCTGCCCTTTTATTTTCTGCTGTTTGAACGGTAAGTAAAAGCACCCGTTGTGTTTAGGATGTAAATATTTTAATAACGTAATGTCAGGCTGAGCCCGTCGAAGTCTTGTCGAAGTGGTGTTACTGGTTATTATTACCCATTACATTTGCAACAGTATAAAAAAGAATTACCTTCACTAAAACCATCTGCCATGCGTATTATTGTAACTTTTGCATTGCTGCTTACAGTGTTCAGCAGCTCTTCTCAAAATTTAAAATCGGGTGGCAAGCTTAAACCCGAACAGGCCATCATGGATATCAGGCATTATACCGTGGCGCTTGATGTTGACCCTGAACAAAAAACCATTACGGGTTATACAGAAATTGATTTGAATTTATCGCAGGCCACCGGCACTTTGCTATTTGATTTATGGCATGGCCTTACCATTAACCAGGTTTGGGTAAATAATAAAACAACCCCTTTTACACACAGCGAAGATGACCTGGTAAAAATTACAACAACACAACCATTACCTGCAGGAAAAGTAAAAGTGAAGATCGCTTATGGCGGCCACCCCGGTATCGCTTCAAGGCCACCGTGGGTGGGCGGCTTTCAATGGGATAAGGACAGCAAGGGCAATCCATGGATAGCCATTACCTGCCAGGGCGAAGGGGCTAAAATATATTTCCCCTGCAAAGACCATCCCAGCGATGAACCCAATGAAGGTGCTGATATGATCATTACCGTACCCAAAGGCTTAGTGGTGGCGGCACCGGGACTGCTGCAAAAAGTAACCACTAAAAAAGATAAATCAACCTATCACTGGAAGACCAATTATACCATCAGCAATTATTGCATCGTATTTAATATAGCTAAGTACAAAGTGGCCAGCAGAACATATACCACAGTTGATGGCAATAAAGTGCCCATGGAATATTATGTACTGGAAGAAAATTTTGATAAGGCGGAAAAATTGCTTGACCTGTTTGAACAATCCTGCCATATACAGGAAAAATATTTTGGTGAATACCCCTGGGTAAAAGAAAGGATTGCGGCATCCGAAACACCCCACCTGGGTATGGAACATCAAACCAATATTGCCTATGGCAACAAATACCGTTATGAAAAACTGGGCGGTAAAGATTTTGACTGGCTGCTGCATCATGAATTCGGGCATGAATGGTGGGCCAATAAAGTAACCAACCGCGACTGGGGGCATATGTGGATACAGGAAGGTATCTGCAGCTTTGGTGATGCCATGGCCACAAGGGAACTGGCAGGCGAAGCCGCTTATTTAAAAAGAATGCAGCAAACAGGACGCAACACACAGAACCGCCTGCCCGTGGTAAGGGGCGATGAAGTGGATTCTGACAGCGCATATTATGGCGATATTTATGGCAAGGGTGCATTTTTTATGCACACCCTGCGCTATGTAATGGGCGACAGTATTTTCTTTCCCACGCTTAAAAAATTTGCCACTTCGCCACAATACACTTATGATAATATGGTTACCACTTCAGATGTGGAACAATTTTTCAGCAGCAATTTTGGCAAAAGCCTTAAACCGTTATTTCAACTTTTTTTATACACCACCGACAAACTGGAAATACATGTACGGCAGACAGCAGAAGATAAATATTTCGTTAAGCTGCTGAATATAGATATGCCACTGCCCGTTGATATGGTAACAGACGGTGTAAGGCAACGGATAATGCTTGACAAAAAAGGAATAGTGATCACCAGTAAAACGCCTTTACAAATTGACCCTGATGTATTTTACCTGAAAAAATTAATTATGGAATAATGACAACTACTGCACTGTTTTTTACTTAGTAAAAATACTTTTCAGATGACGTAAGTATGCAGCCTGATTGGCTTAGTTTTTGCAAAGCTTTGCTGACCCAAATCCCATACTGATGAAAAACATGCTGCGTTTCATTTTACTGTTGGCATTATCCATTGCCTGCATCCTGTTCTTCCTGTCGTGCAGTAAAAATAATACCGGTACTGCTGTACCTAAACCGGTTGATACCGGTGGTGGCACTCCCACCTGCACTGCCACAAAAACTGCTGCAGAAAATATCCAGGTATTCCCGCCGGATAATGCATGGAATAAAGATATCAGCGCAGCGCCTGTTGACCCTTTCAATACACAAATCATTGCAGCCATTGCTGCCCCGCCTGTAAAGGCTGATTTTGGCAGCGGCTTATGGCAGGGTGCACCTATTGGTATTCCCTATATAGTGGTATGCGGCAATGAACCCAGGCTGGCTGTTAATTTTACTGATTACGGCAATGAAAGCGACCCCGGCCCCTATCCCATTCCATTAACAGCGCCCATTGAAGGAAACGGCAGTGGTGATGCGCATGTGATTGCAGTGGATATTGAAAATAAAATGTTGTACGAAATGTACAATGCAAGGGTAAACGGTAATCACTGGGATGCTTCATCAGGAGCCATATTCAATCTCAATTCAAATAATTTAAGGCCCGACACCTGGACTTCAGCAGATGCAGCGGGATTACCTATTTTTCCGGGACTTGTACGCTACGACGAAATTGTAAAAGGAGCAATTGATCATCCTATACGATTTACGCTTACCAGTAATAATGTTAAGCCTGCTTATATTTTACCGGCAAGGCATAAGGTAAACAGCACCGGCGGGCAATACAGTTTACCCTTTGGTGCCCGGATCAGACTGAAGGCCGGATTTGATATCAGTGGTTTTTCAGCCACCAATCAAATCATATTAAGGGCCATGAAAAAATACGGTTTGATACTGGCAGATATCGGCAGTAATATGTATATCAGCGGTGCGCCAGACAGCCGTTGGAATA
>Ga0209023_10008868_pt1 | contig 9989 bp, 9 predicted proteins | sample LakOneMetagenome_FD_187468 | JGI IMG/M metagenome (GOLD analysis project Ga0209023, IMG submission 187468) | Freshwater and sediment microbial communities from Lake Erie, Canada (SPAdes) (version 2) | ecosystem: Environmental > Aquatic > Freshwater > Lentic | place: Lake Erie, Canada | collected... | reverse complement strand
CGTGGTCGCGATCTGCTGGGCAAAACGGCCGCGATCGTCGGGCGAGGTCGGGGCCGAGCCGATCAGGCCGATGATCATGAACGGTGCGATCTCGAAGCCGGCCTTTTCGTCGCTGTCGGAGATGATCACGGCAGCACCCGGCGCCAGCGTGCGGACATTCTTGAAGTTGCTGAGCTCGCTAACGTTGAACGGCATGGTGCCGAGCTGCTCCTCGACCGGAACCTCGTTGCGGATCACGGCAGTCGCAAACATCTGGCGCACGGCTTCGTCGGTGTAGATCTTCGAGGCGTTCTCCGGCACCTGCACGGCGACATAGCCCGAGAAGGTCGGGCCCGGCAGGATCATCGAATAGCGCCGCACGCTGGTGGCGCCTTCCTTGGCGTTTTCAGCGGTGTAGTAGGCAAGCCCGCTCGCGGTCTCGATGCTCTCCGGCTTGATGCCGCCGGTGCCGCCGGGATTGGCCTTGAAGGCGTTGGCGACCTCGCCATAGGCCTCGGCCGGCAGGTCCGCCATCAGCACCTTGACGCCGCGATCCTCGGTCTCGAAGCCGATAAAGGATTTGGCTTTGACCAGACCGACCAGCGGCACCAGGCCGACCCTGGCGCCTGGGGCGAACACCGGGTCCGCGGCGCGCGCCGAACAGGTGGCGGCGACAACGAGGGCAACCGCAGCGAAATAGCGAAGTGGCTTCATGAAGGATCTACCGGGTTTGCGAGGCCGTTCGATGATCGGCCGGTGCATGAAGGCCAATGAGATTGAGGTACTGGTGGCCTCGGTTCAGTCGGCCCGCTTTTAGCGGTTTTGATGTCCGTGCAACAGGGTAGGGGCGACGGATCTGGAGGGCAGAAACAACTCGTCACGAAGATGAACGGCCCAACGGTAAAGGGGCCGGTGCGGACCCAACAGCGTTGCCCGTCAAAGTTTTTGTACCGTTCCCATTTCAGTAATTTACTCAGTATGTTATCGGATGCGCGCCGCATCTCCTACCGCCCGCGGCCGCTTCAACGAGATCACGAGATGAGCCGCTTCTGGAGCCAATTGACGCACGGCCTGACGCCCTATGTTCCGGGCGAGCAGCCGCGGATGTCCGAGCTGGTCAAGCTCAACACCAATGAAAATCCCATCGGCCCTTCGCCGCGCGCGTTGGAAGCGATCCGGGGCGAGGCGACGGACTCGTTACGGCTGTATCCGGACCCGCAGGCCCATGCGTTGCGCGCCGCGCTGGCCGCGTACCACAAGGTGAAACCCGAACAGGTATTCGTCGGCAACGGCTCGGACGAAGTGCTGGCGCACGCCTTTGCAGCGCTGCTGAAACACGATGCGCCGCTGCTGTTTCCGGATATCACCTACAGCTTCTACCCGGTCTATTGCCGTCTGTTCGGCATCGCCCACGAGGCGGTGCCGCTCGACGCCAGGATGCAAATCCGGATTGCCGATTATCGCAGGCCCGCCGGCGCGATTATCCTGCCCAATCCGAACGCGCCGACCGGGATCGCGTTATCGCGGGCCGAGATCGCGACGTTGCTGGAGCAACATCCCGATGCGCCCGTGGTGATCGATGAGGCCTATGTCGATTTCGGCGCCGAGACAGCTATCCCGCTGGTGGCCTCGCACCGCAATCTGCTGGTGATTCAGACCATGTCGAAATCGCGCGCGCTGGCCGGGCTTCGCATCGGCTACGCGATCGGCGACGCCGACCTGATCGAGGCGCTCAACCGCGTCAAGGACAGCTTCAACTCCTATCCGCTCGGACGTCCGGTTCAGGCCGGCGCGATCGCCTCGCTCGAGGATGAGGCCTATTTTCAGGCGGCCCGCGCGCGCGTCATCGCAGGCCGCGAGCGATTGAACCGCGGGCTGACGCAGCTCGGCTTCGAGGTGCTGCCGTCCTCCGCCAACTTCGTGTTCGCGCGCCATCCGGCGCATGCCGGCGCAGCGCTGTCGGCCGCCTTGCGCCAGCGGGCGGTGATCGTCCGGCATTTTTCCGCGCCCCGCATCGCCGATTATCTGCGCATCACCGTGGGCACCGACGGGCAGATCGACCGGCTGCTGTCGGCGCTGTCGGAGATCCTCGGCAGCAAGCCGGCCGCGGCCTGAGGCGGCGTCTCGCTGTTCGCGGTCCGTTCGACCAAGGCGATGGCCTCAAATGGCGCGGGTTCCAAAACAGCGCGGTTTCGGCGGGATATTGCGGGTGTTTCGGACGATCGTTGCCGAGGCCACGTTCCTGCGGGCCTGGCTCGTGCACCTCGTCGTGGCCGCGTCGGAGCCGCGTGCGACGAACATTGCCGAACTCTTAACGCCGCTACACCATTGAACCTGAAGTCGCCTTGATCTGACGCAATCTCTCAAACATCAGTATTTTCAGGCCTTCCAGTTGCGTTCAGTCCTTGCAGGCCCGACCCCCCCTCCTATATGAGGCTCACCACCGCAATATCGCGAGTATTTGATCGTTGGGGGTTCGGTGAAGGGCGCCGCTCAGGGCCCAGCCAACCTGCCGCAAAAAGAAGGATATGAAGGCCATGGCTAAGGTCATTGGGATCGATCTCGGCACCACGAATTCGTGCGTCGCCGTAATGGATGGCAAGACTGCGAAAGTCATCGAGAACGCCGAAGGCATGCGCACCACGCCGTCGATCGTCGCTTTCAGCGATGATGGCGAGCGCCTCGTCGGCCAGCCGGCCAAGCGCCAGGCGGTGACCAATCCCGAGCGCACCTTCTTCGCCGTCAAGCGTCTCGTCGGCCGTCGCTACGACGACCCGATGGTCGAGAAGGACAAGAAGCTCGTCCCCTACAAGATCGTCAAGGCATCGAACGGCGACGCCTGGGTCGAAGCCGACAGCAAAACCTATTCGCCTTCGCAGGTCTCCGCTTTCATTCTGCAAAAGATGAAAGAGACCGCGGAAGCCCATCTCGGCTCCAAGGTCGAGCAGGCCGTCATCACGGTTCCCGCCTACTTCAACGACGCCCAGCGTCAGGCCACCAAGGACGCCGGCAAGATCGCCGGTCTCGAAGTGCTGCGCATCATCAACGAGCCGACCGCGGCGGCGCTGGCCTACGGCCTCGACAAGTCGAAGACCGGCACCATCGCGGTGTACGATCTCGGCGGCGGCACCTTCGACGTCTCGGTTCTGGAAATCGGCGACGGCGTGTTCGAAGTGAAGTCCACCAACGGCGACACGTTCCTCGGCGGTGAAGACTTCGACATGCGTCTCGTCAGCTATCTGGCCGACGAGTTCCAGAAGGAGCAGGGCATCAACCTGCGCAACGACAAGCTGGCTCTGCAGCGCCTGAAGGAAGCTGCCGAAAAGGCCAAGATCGAGCTGTCGTCGACCACCCAGACCGAAATCAACCTGCCGTTCATCACGGCCGACCAGACCGGTCCGAAGCATCTGACGATGAAGCTGACCCGCTCCAAGTTCGAAGCGCTGGTCGACGATCTCGTGCAGAAGACCATCGAGCCGTGCCGCAAGGCGCTGAAGGATGCGGGTTTGACCGCAGCTGAAATCGGCGAAGTGGTGCTGGTCGGCGGCATGACCCGCATGCCGAAGGTCCAGGAAGTCGTGAAGCAGTTGTTCGGCAAGGAGCCGCACAAGGGCGTCAACCCGGACGAAGTCGTCGCCATCGGCGCTGCGATCCAGGCCGGCGTGCTGCAGGGCGACGTCAAGGACGTGCTGCTGCTCGACGTGACCCCGCTCTCGCTCGGCATCGAAACGCTGGGCGGCGTGTTCACCCGCATCATCGATCGCAACACCACGATCCCGACCAAGAAGAGCCAGGTGTTCTCGACCGCCGAGGACAACCAGAACGCCGTCACCATCCGCGTCTTCCAGGGCGAGCGCGAAATGGCGGCCGACAACAAGGTGCTCGGTCAGTTCGACCTGATGGGTATTCCGCCGTCGCCGCGCGGCATGCCGCAGATCGAGGTGACCTTCGACATCGACGCCAACGGCATCGTCAACGTCTCGGCCAAGGACAAGGCGACCGGCAAGGAACAGCAGATCCGGATTCAGGCATCCGGCGGTCTGTCCGACGCCGACATCCAGAAGATGGTCAAGGACGCCGAGGCCAATGCGGCCGAGGACAAGAAGCGCCGCGAGGCCGTCGACGCCAAGAACCATGCCGACGCGCTGGTGCACTCCACCGAGAAGGCGCTGGCCGAACACGGTTCGAAGGTCGAGGACGCCGAGCGTCGTTCGATCGAGGACGCGGTCAGCGATCTGAAGGAAGCGCTGAAGGGCGAGGATGCCGAGGCCATCAAGGCCAAGACCAACACGCTGGCGCAGGCTTCGATGAAGCTCGGCGAGGCCATGTACAAGCAGCAGGCCGAGGCCGATGCGGCCAAAGACGCTGCCAAGGATGACGTGGTCGACGCGGAGTTCACCGAGGTCGACGACGACAAGGACGACAAGCACAACAAGAAGTCGGCGTAAGCGGGCTTTCGATCATGACCCCCACACCAACGAGCGCGAAGCTGCGTCTCAATGGGTGGGGGTCATTTTTCTTTAAGCCGAAAGCGGCATCTTTATCTGCTTCGGCATGAAGAGAACTTCGGGCGGGTTTGACTGATGTCCACCACCAAGCGCTGTTATTACGAAACCCTGGAAGTCGAACGCACTGCCGACGATTCGAAGCTCAAGGCGGCGTTTCGCAAGCTCGCGATGAAATGGCATCCGGACAAGAATCCGGGCGATGCCTCCAGCGAAGTGAAGTTCAAGGAAATCAACGAAGCCTACGAGGTGCTCAAGGACGGCGACAAGCGCGCCGCCTATGACCGCTATGGCCATGCCGCGTTCGAGCAGGGCATGGGCGGCGGTGGCGGTCCCGGCTTCGGCGCCGGCTTCGCCTCGTCGTTCTCGGATATTTTCGAAGACCTGTTCGGCATGGCCGGCCAGCGCGGTGGCCGCGGCGGCGGCCGCGAGCGCGGTGCCGACCTGCGCTACAACATGGAAATCACGCTGGAAGAAGCGTTCCAGGGCAAGACCGCGCAAATCGAGATTCCGGTCTCGGTCACCTGCGAGCCCTGTTCGGGCACCGGCGCCAAGGCCGGCACCAAGCCGAAGACCTGTTCGATGTGCGGCGGCGCCGGCCGCGTCCGCCAGGCCCAGGGCTTCTTCACGCTGGAGCGGACCTGCCCGACCTGTCAGGGCCGCGGCCAGATGATCGAGGACGCCTGCCCGGGCTGCTCCGGCTCGGGGCGGGTGACCCGCGACCGCACGCTGTCGGTCAACATTCCCCAGGGCGTCGAGGACGGCACCCGCATTCGCCTGGCCGGCGAAGGCGAGGCCGGCGTCCGCGGCGGGCCGCCCGGCGACCTCTATATTTTCCTGTCGCTGTCGACCCACGAATTCTTCCAGCGCGACGGCGCCGACCTGCATTGCCGGGTTCCGATCTCGATGGTGGCCGCGGCGCTCGGCGGCGAATTCGAGGTTCCGACGATCGAGAAGGGCAAGACCAAGGTCAAAGTACCGCCGGGAACGCAGTCCGGCCGCCGCTTCCGCATTGCATCGAAGGGTATGCCGGTGCTGCGTTCGCGCCAGACCGGTGACATGTACGTCCAGGTCATGGTCGAAACGCCGCAGAATCTGACCAAGAAGCAGCAGGAATTGCTTTCCGAGTTCGAGAAACTGTCCTCGGGCGCAACCCAGCCGGAAGCGGCGGGCTTCTTCACCAAGGTCAAGGACTTCTTCGGCACCCGTGCCGGCTCGTAAGCGATCCGCCTCACGGCGATCGGCGGGTTGCGACACGGCGTCCCGTTGCGCCGAATAATTCAGATTGCACAGGGCCTTATTCAGGAAACGGCGGCACTTTGCCTGACCGGGCAGGTTACCGTTTGTCTTGACCGTTTCTGATCTGACCTATAGGTCTTTATGACTGTTTTCTGACATCCCCCGTCTCGTTTCGGGTCCCGCCTGGTAGCGACATGCCTTTGCAATCGCGTGCGTTGAAGTTGAAGAAGCCGCTCCGTCTCGACGACGAGGTTCGCTTCCTTCGTTCCTGGATCGAGAAGCCGCTGCACATGGGCGCGGTGATGCCATCGAGCAAGCTGCTGGCCCGGACCATGGCGCAGTATGTCGATGTCGAGTCTACCGGCCCCGTCGTCGAACTCGGACCCGGCACCGGCGCGATCACCAACGCGCTGATCGAGCACGGCGTCGATCAGAAGCGTCTCGTGCTGGTCGAATACAATCCCTCCTTCTGCGCGCTGCTGCGCGACCGCTATCCGCAGGCCACCGTGGTGCAGGGCGACGCCTATGCGCTGCACGACTCGCTCGGCGATGCGCTGGCCGAGCCGGCTTCCGCTGTCGTCTCCGGCCTGCCGCTCGTGACCAAACCGATGATGATGCGCCTGAAACTGATCCGCGACGCCTTTGCGGCGCTGGCGCCGGGCGCGCCGTTCGTTCAGTTCACCTATTCGGTCGCGCCGCCGATTCCGAAATCGCTGCCCGGCGTGTCAACCGAAGCGTCCGAGCGGATCTGGATGAACCTTCCGCCCGCCCGCGTCTGGGTGTATCGCAAGGGTTAATCCACCCCCGGCGCTATCGTGCGACGGGCCAAGCCCCGAGTACGATTTTAGCTGATGTCCGCACTGAAAATCCTCGTCATTCCCGGCTCGCTGCGATCAGGCTCGCTCAATGCGAAGCTGGCCGCTGTGGCGTCGCATGGACTGGCGCAGATGGGCGCCGAAGTCACCCGCATCTCGCTGTCGGATTTTCCGTTGCCGATCTATGACGGCGACCTGCAGGCGAAATCAGGCGTGCCGAAAAACGCCGTCAATCTGAAGCGGATGATAGGCGCGCATCACGGCGTGCTGATCGTGACGCCGGAATACAATTCCTCGGTACCGGCGCTGGTCAAGAACACCATCGATTGGGTTAGCCGCGTGCAGGACGCGCACGAGAGCCGCGGCGAGGTGTTCAGAGGCCGCGTGTTTGCGATCGCGGCCGCGTCCGGCAATCGGCTCGGCGGTGTCCGCGCGCTGGCCGCGCTGCGGCTGATCCTGACGGCCTGCCATGCCACGGTGATTCCGAACCAGCTCGCGCTGCCGTTCGCGGACCAGGCCTATGACGAGATGGACCATCTGAAGAACGCTGCCGACAGCGAGGCGCTGAAAGCGCTGGCGCGGCAGTTGATCGACGTTTCCCAACGCATGATGTGAGGTGACATGCAGCCTGCCACGATTGCTCCGAAAGACCGCCTGATCGTCGCGCTCGACTTACCCGGTATCGCCGAGGCGGAAGCGATGATTGCGCGGCTCGGTGACAGCGTGACGTTCTACAAGATCGGTTATCAACTGGCCTATGCCGGTGGATTGCCGCTGGCGCAGCAACTGGCGAAATCCGGCAAGAAGGTATTCATCGATCTCAAGCTGCACGACATCGGCAATACCGTGGCGCGCGGCGTCGAGAGCGTGGCGAAGCTCGGCGCGACATTTCTCACCGTGCATGCCTATCCGCAGACCATGAAGGCCGCGGTCGAGGCCCGCGCCGGATCGGGCCTGAAGATCCTGGCCGTCACCGTGCTGACCTCCTACGACGACGGTGATCTCCACGCCGCCGGCTATCGCCTCAACGTGTCCGATCTGGTCGAGGCCCGCGCGCAGCAGGCGCAGGTACTCGGCGTCGACGGACTGGTCAGTTCGCCCGAAGAGGCCGCAAGCCTGCGCAAGATCGTCGGCCACCAGATGAGTCTGGTGACCCCGGGGATCCGGCCCGCGGGCGCCGACGTTGGCGACCAGAAGCGGATCATGACGCCGGCGCGTGCGATCGCGGCGGGTGCGGATTATCTGGTGGTCGGCCGCCCCATTACCGGCGTCGCCGATCCCAAGGCTGCAGCGGATGCCATCCAGAAGGAAATCGCGCAGGCGCTGGCATAGCGTTGCGGAGAAAGCGCGTCGGACGAAATGACGAAAACAACGGGAGAAAAACAATGGCAAAAGGCTACTGGGTTGCGCGCGTCGACGTTCACAATGACGAAGGCTACAAACCCTATGCGCTGGCAAACCCGGCCATCTTCAAGAAGTTCGGCGGGCGGTTCATCGTGCGCGGCGGCAAATTCACCGGCGCCGAAGGCCAGAGCCGTTCGCGCAACGTGGTCATCGAGTTTCCCGACTACGAGGCCGCGATGGCCTGTTACAACTCGCCGGAATACCAGGCCAACATCAAGGTCCGGGCGCCGCACTCGGTCGCCGATCTCGTGATTATCGAGGGCTATGACGGCCCACAGCCGTAGGGTTCGGTTTCTCCGTCATGGCCGGGGCACAGGCGAGCGGAAGCGACGCCGTCCTTCAGACGGCTAAGCCCGGCCATCCACGTCTTTGGGGTACGAATATTGCCGGAACGGCCTCACCCCGCTATAGGGCGTAAAGAGGTAACACCATGGCTGACATGCGTTTGATCGTTGCGGGAGCCGGCGGGCGGATGGGCCGGGCGCTGGTGCGGGTGATTTCCGACACCACGGGTGCAGTGGTGACCGGCGCGCTGGAGGCGCCGGGCTCGGCGCTGTTGGGCAAGGATGCCGGCGTGCTCGCCGGGCTCGAGGCCAACGGCGTGGAGCTGTCGGCCGATCTCTGGAAACTCTCGGCCAACGCCGACGCCATCATCGATTTCACCGTGCCGGCCGCGACCATCGCCAATGTCGCGATCGCGGCCGAGCGTGGTCTGGTGCACATCGTCGGCACCACCGGTCTCTCGCAGTCCGACATGGCGGTGATCAAGAGCGTGACGCAGCGCGCGGTGGTGGTGCAGTCGGGCAATATGAGCCTCGGCGTCAATCTGCTGGCAGCGCTGGTCAAGCGCGTGGCGGCCTCGCTCGACGAGAGCTTCGACATCGAGATCGTCGAGATGCATCACAAGGCCAAGATCGACGCGCCGTCGGGCACCGCGTTTCTGCTCGGCGAGGCGGCGGCGGCCGGCCGCGGCATCGACCTGCATGCGCATTCGGCGCGCGGCCGCGACGGCCACACCGGGGCGCGGCGATCCGGCGATATCGGTTTTGCGGCGCTGCGCGGCGGCACCGTCACCGGCGATCACAGCGTGATCTTCGCCGGACCGATGGAGCGCATCGAGCTGACGCACCGCGCCGAGGACCGCACCATGTTCGCGCAAGGTGCGGTCAAGGCCGCGCTGTGGGCGCATGGCAAGAAGCCCGGCTTCTACACCATGACCGACGTGCTCGGGCTCCAAGACTTTTGAAATCCTGCTTCTGACCACTCGAAACGAAACGGAATTTTGCGAATGAGCGATCGCCTTCTTGTGCTGGTTCGTCACGGCCAGAGCGAATGGAACCTGAAGAACCTGTTCACCGGCTGGAAGGACCCTGACCTCACGGAGCTCGGCGTCAAGGAAGCCAAGGAAGCCGGCCGCAAGCTGAAAGCGCAGGGTCTGTCGTTCGACGTCGCCTATACCTCGGTGCTGACGCGCGCGCAGCACACGCTGGATCTGATCCTCAACGAAATCGGCCAGACCGGACTGCCGACCACGAAGGATCTTGCGCTCAACGAACGCGACTACGGCGATCTCTCCGGCCTCAACAAGGACGACGCCCGCAAGAAATGGGGCGAGGAGCAGGTCTTGATCTGGCGCCGTTCCTACGACGTACCGCCGCCCGGCGGCGAGAGCCTGAAGGATACGCTGGCGCGCGCGCTACCCTATTACGTGCAGGAAATCCTGCCCGGCGTGCTGAACGGCAAGCGCACGCTGGTCGCCGCCCACGGCAACTCGCTGCGCGCGCTGATCATGGTGCTGGAGAAGTTGACGCCGGAGCAGATTCTGAAGCGCGAACTCGCGACCGGGGTGCCGATCATCTACCGGCTCAATGCGGATTCGACCGTGGCGTCGAAACTCGATCTGGCGGGGTAGGTGCCAGACCTCATCCTGAGAGCCTGACTCAAAAAGCGTAGACGTCTTCAAGGTCTGGCCAAGCGGCGAGTTAAGAGCCTTAGATGGGCGGCGAGCAGCCAGGCGAGCTCGGTGGCGGCAGAGCCTTCGAAGTCT
>Ga0209023_10008867_pt1 | contig 9990 bp, 9 predicted proteins | sample LakOneMetagenome_FD_187468 | JGI IMG/M metagenome (GOLD analysis project Ga0209023, IMG submission 187468) | Freshwater and sediment microbial communities from Lake Erie, Canada (SPAdes) (version 2) | ecosystem: Environmental > Aquatic > Freshwater > Lentic | place: Lake Erie, Canada | collected... | reverse complement strand
TTCGTCGCCAACCGCAGGCAACCGGTCATCTTCCAGCCGGTCTCCAGTCCCGTCTCCGCCGCCAGCCCCTTGTAAAGGTCGACCGAATATTTCAGCACCCGCGTGATCGAGGCGGACGACCTGAGTTGCCCGACCAACCCCGCCGCATGCCATGTCGAGCCGCTCGTCAGCTTGCCCTGCTCGATCAGCACCACATCGGCTTTGTGATCGCGGGCAAGGTGATAGGCCGTAGAACAGCCGATGATGCCGCCGCCGATGACGACGATCTGGGCGTGGGTTGGAAGCGTCATTGTCAAATCTTTCCGTAAGTTGTCTGGTAAAGCTCAAGCGCCGCGTCAAGGCGGTGCAGATATTCGCGCACATGGGCGTCATAGTCGGCGCCGGGCGCGGCGAGGAAGATTTCCGACACCATGCCCCACATCGCCTCGCGCATCAGCGCCGCGCATTTCATGGCCGCGAACGATCGCAGCGTCGCCTGGTCCGCCGCCTGCCCGAAATAGGCCGCAAGCAACCGCGTCTCTTCCTCGGTCTGCATTCCGGCATTTCCGGCTGCGCCGGCCAGATCGAACATGCCGGTGCCAAAAGCCGCATATTCGAAATCGATCAGCCACAGGCGCTGGCCATCCTCAAGGAAATTGCCGGGCAGCAGGTCGTGATGACCAAAGACAATCGGCATCGGTACCTGCGCCGCCTCCAGCGCGGCATTCACCGCCAGAAGCCGTGGCAAATCGCCCACAAACCGGCTCGCACTGGCCTCCAGCGTCGCCGCATAGTCGCGGACTACGTGAAACACCCAGAATATCGCCCCCGGCCCCGAAACCCGTGCAGGCATTTCCGTATGGAACCGCTTCAACAGCGCGCCGATCCGCTCCGGGTTGGCACGCATATCGGCCTCGCCCCAGGTCCGCGCCGCAAGAAAATCCGTCACCATCACGCCGGGGCCGGACCACGTCACTTCCGGCGCGAAACCCGTCGCATGAGCCGCACGCGCCGTCATCACTTCGCGGTCGCGAAAGACGTGGTGAAACGGAAAGTCGATGCCAAAGCGCACCACATGCGCGCCCGCCGCATCGGTCACTTTCCAACTTTCGTTCGACAAGCCGCCCTTCAACACCTCGGCGACGATCTCGCCCTTCCAGCACGGCAACTGTCTGATCCGGTCAATGGACATCATCCCCCGGCCTTCCCCCTTGGCTTTTCCGGCAAGGATCATGGCAGGCCCCCGAGTCTGTCAATCAGAATTTGTGGCTTTATGAGGTTATTATGCCCGAACTATGCCCGAATATTGCAATATCGGCGGCGCTGGTGTATCATGTCTCTGTCAATCGCGGGGGTCGTCCATGCTCTCCAAGCGTCACCAGGAAATCGTACGCCTGCTGGAAACGGCCGGCAGCCAGACCATTTCCGCCCTTGCCGAGGCACTGGATGTCTCGCTCGAAACCATCCGCCGCGATGTGAAGCCGCTCGAGGAAAGCGGCCTTCTTGTCCGCACGCACGGCGCGGTCGGTCTTGCGGGCCAACTGGGCGAGGCTCCGTTTCAGCGCCGGATGCGCGAAAACGCCGAAGCCAAACGCGCCATCGCCCGCACCCTTGCCGCGACCATCCATGACGGCGAGGCGGTGATGCTCGACACCGGCACCACTACCAGCTTCCTCGCCCGCGAGCTTGTCCGCCACCGCCGCCTCACCATCATCACCAACTCGTCCGACATCGCCCGTACGCTTGCCACCCAGAACGGCAATCGCGTCTATATGGCGGGCGGAGAGCTTCGCCCCGACAATGGCGCAGCCTTCGGCAAATCCGCCCTCGATTTCGTCGCGCAGTTCACCGTTGAACATGCCGTCATTTCCGCAGGCGCAGTCGATCCTTCCGGCATCATGGACTTCGTTCTCGACGAGGCCGAGTTCGCCCGCATGGTCCTCTCGCGCGGCAACCGCCGCATCGTCGTGACCGACGCCAGCAAGTTTGGGCGCCGCGGACTGATCTCGGTCTGCGCTTTTGCAGGCGTAACCGATCTTGTGACCAACGCCCCGCCACCGGACGACATCGCCTCCGCTCTCGCAGCTTCCGAGACCAGACTGACCGTTGCGGGCTCTTGACGCCCGCGCCGTCAGCTTCCGCTTGACGCGTCGTCACCTGCGGACCTAGCTTCGCGCATCACAGCCGAAGGAAGTCCACCATGCGCACCATCCTAGCTGCCGCCGCCCTTCTTACCCTCGCCAGCCCCAGCTTCGCCGAAGACCGCTGGATGACCGTCCCGCATCCCGGCCCGATGCCCGAGGCCGCATCGTCAGGTAAAGCCCCGGTCAACGGGATCGAGATGTATTACGCCACCTACGGCGCTGGCGATCCGGTCCTGCTGATCCACGGCGGGCTCGGCAACGCCGACATCTGGTCTGGTCAGGTCGCCGATCTGATGAAGGACCACCTCGTCATCGTCGCAGACAGCCGCGGCCACGGCCGCTCGACCCGCACCGCAGAGCCTTTCGGCTATGATCTGATGGCATCGGACTATGTGGCGCTTCTCGACTATCTCAAGATTCCCAAGGTCGATCTGGTCGGCTGGTCCGACGGAGGCATCATCGGCCTCGACATCGCAATGAAGCACCCTGAACGGCTCGACCACTTGTTCGCGCAAGCCGCCAACATCACCGCAGATGGTGTGGACCCCGCCGTCGCCACCAACGCGGTCTTTGGCAACTACATCACCTGGATGGGCGAGGAATATGCCAAGATGTCCCCGACGCCCGACCAGTACAATGCCTTCGTCGCCCAGATCAGCGAGATGTGGGCAAGCCAGCCCAACTGGCCCGACGCCGAGGTGGCCAAAATCACCACCCCGACGGCCATCGTGCTTGGCGACCATGACGAGGCGATCACCCGCGCCCATACCGAGCATATGGCGGCGGTGATTCCCGGCTCGACACTGGTGATCCTGCCAGACGCCAGCCACTTCGCCATGCTTCAGGCCCCCGACGAATATACCGCTGCCGTCCGCGCCTTTATCGACCAGTGACAGGCTAGTCGTTGACCGGCCCGCGCCCATAGGCGCGCATGATCTCCAGAAGCCGCGCCGAATCAAGCGCGTGGCATATCTGCCCCTTGGGCTTGAACGACGGCACATCCTCGCCCGCGACGATCGCATTCAGGATGGCTTCGTCCGTCGCATCGACCGCCGCATCGTAAAGGGGGTCCAGTTCTTCCCAGTTCAGGCAGTGCCGGGTCAGGACTGGCCCGGCGTGGGGTGGCACCGGCAGCGGATCGGCAACCGACAGCGCAAGGAAGATGTCACCCGACGAATAGCCGCCCGAGGTCCCCGTCCGCCCGATCCCAAGCGTGCCGCGCTTTGCAAGCTGGCGCAGGTTCGCATCCGACATCGGCGCATCGGTGGCGATCACCACGATGATCGACCCCATGTCGCGCCTGCTGATCGCCCCGGCCGGAATCTCCTGCCCGACCGGCACACCCAGAACCGTGAAATCCGCGCGTTTGCCATAGTTGGCCTGTACCAGCACCCCCACGGTGTAGCTCTTGCCGCCGATCTCCACCAATCTCGACGAGGTGCCGGTCCCTCCCTTGAAACCATAAGCGATCATGCCATTGCCGCCGCCCGTCGATCCTTCGGCCACCGGCCCCACCGTCGCAGCCCTCAGCGATTCAACCGCGTGATCAGGAGTGACGTGCAAGGCATTTATATCGTTCAATATTCCGTCATATGTCTCGGCAATCACCGGCATGGCCCAGGCATGGTCATTCGTGAAATATGTATCGTAATGTTCAATCATCCAGCGCGTCGCCCCGTGATGAACAGCGCCGATTCCATGCGAGTTGGTGATCATCACCGGCCCGAGGAAATAGCCCGCATCATTCACCCAATGCATCCCCGTCATCTCGCCATTGCCGTTGAAAGAATGGAACCCCGCCCACACCGGGCTCGGGCTACCCTTTTCATCGCGTGGCAAGATCGCCGTCACGCCCGTCCGCATGTTCTTCGCCGGATCGGTCAGCGTCGTGAATCCGACCTTCACGCCCGCCACATCGGTGATGGCATTGAAATGCCCCGGCGTGCCGCGAAACGGCAGGCCAAGGTCGCGCGCGCGGGGTTTTGTCATGTGAATGCTCCAACCTGATCAAGCCGAAGCAGTCTTCAGCCCCCACTCCTGTAAATCATTGACCAGCATATACGCAACGCGCCGGAAGGTTTCGCGCATCTTCTCGACGTGCGGCCCCGTATGTCCGCAATCGGCAATCGCCTGATCCATAAGCGCCAGCCAGTCGTCGGCGTCCTTGGTGGCAATCGGCACATGCGCGTGCATCAGCCGCACATCCATATTGCCGTGCTTTTCAAGGTAATAGCGCCGCCCGCCCAAAAACCCCGACAGGAACAGGAACTGCTCCTCGCGGACATGGCTCAGCCCGTGTCCGCGAAAATGCAGCCGCATGATGTTCTCGCCGCGCGGGTCGCTCTCCACCAGATCGTAGAACCGGTTCACAAGCTTTCTCAGCGCAACTTCTCCGCCGAGTCTGTCGAGAATGCTTGCGGCCATCTTCCTACCTCATGATTGTGGACGGGTCTTTTTCGGGTCGTAATGCGACAAGCCTACTATCTTTGCGGGCAGTCGTTTTTGATGTCCGTCAAGTTTGCCCACTTCCACTTCGGTTCCGACCTCGGCATGAGCCACATCCACCCGCGCCAATGCGATATTCTGCCCCAACAGCGGCGAGCGCATGGCCGACGTGACCTCGCCCACCTGCGCGCGCCCGATATGAATGCAGTCGCCGTGGCCCACGGTCACGTTGCCTTCGACCACCAGGCCCACGAACTTCCGACTCGGATGCTCCTTGCGCCGCAGCAACGCCTCGCGACCGATGAAATCATCGGTCTTGGATTTCAGCGGCACGGTAAAGCCGATACCGGCCTCGAACGGATCGGTCTGGTCGCTGAAATCATAGCCCGCAAAGATCAGTCCCGCCTCGATCCTCAGCATGTCGAGAGCCTGCAACCCCATCGGCGTCAGCCCATGATCCTTGCCCGCCGCCCAGATCGCATCGAACACCTCGCCCGCATGTTTCGGGTGGCACCAGACCTCATAGCCCAACTCGCCGGTGTAGCCCGTCCGCGACACCACAATCGGTATCCCGTCCGCAGCGCCGATCCGTCCGACGGTAAAGCGGAACCAGCCAAGCTCCTCGATCGTCGGCTGATGTGCAGGCGTCCACACTACCTTTTTCAACAGTTCCCGACTCTCCGGCCCCTGCACCGCAAGATTGTGCAATTGGTCGGTCGAGGAGCGGACCAGCACCTTCAGCCCCAGCTTCTCCGCCTGCTCGCGCAGCCAGATGCCGGAATAGTCGTCACCACCGACCCAGCGGAAATTGTCCTGCCCCAGCCGGAACACCGTGCCATCGTCGATCATGCCGCCATGCGGATAACACATCGCCGAATAGACGATCTGCCCCACCGCCAGCTTCTTCACATCGCGCGTCAGCGTATATTGCATCAGCACTTCAGCATCCGGCCCGGTGATCTCCCATTTTCGCAGGGCCGACAGGTCCATCACCACCGACTTTTGCCGGGCCGCCCAATATTCCTCGATCGGCCCCGCCGCCGCGAAGGAATTGGCCAGCCAGTAGCCGCGATATTCCACGAAGTTCCGCGTAAGTTTCGACAGTCGGTCGTGGAATCCGGTTTCCTTGGTCATCTTCGGCTCCGAATCTTTGGTGGGGCGTATCGCCACCGCGCGTTTGAAGGTTTCCGCGCCCGAATAGGTGCGCACGTGAATGTCGGTCGGGTCCCAGCCGTTGGCGGCGGTCGTGTCATCGGGGCAAGCGGACGAAACACAGACCAGATCGGTCAGCGCCTTGACCAGCACATAGTCCCCCGGACGCGACCAGGGCTCATCGGCATACATCACGCCATGCCCGTCAACGCCGGTGTTGAAGTAGAAGTTCGCCGCCATCCAGCCGCCGCGCGGCCCCACACCATACTTGCCAAGCGCCCCGTTGAAGTTCTCGGTGCAGTTCACATGGCCCGGATAGCCGATGTCGTCGTAATATTTCGCCGTGCAGGCCAGCCCGAACGTGTCATGCCGCCCGCAAGTGTCCTGAATGACCTCGATCAGCGGCACAAAGTCCTGATCGAAATATTTCGAATGCAGCCCCGGCATCGGATAGACATGGCCCATCGCGCTGCGCGTCGCGGTCACGTCCAGCGCATGCTCAATGCCCTTGTCCAGCTTTCGCGCCGAAAAGCATTGAAAATCCGTGCATTGGCGGCCGTCGACATCGATGATCTGCAAATAGTCGCCCGCCTTGACGAAATAGGCCTCCGCAGTCGCCGACTTGACCCTCAGATCAAGGATCGGCTCGGCCAGCACCTCCGGCAGTTCAAACCGCGCCGCACTTTTCAGCTTGGCCCGCGTGACATGTACCGTCAGTTGCGTGGCAGTGTCCTGAGCCTCAGGTGCCATGCCGCCCCCCGGTGCCGCAATAATCAGCGATCCGGCGCGCGTCACGGTCAATGTCTCGTCCGCGCCCGCCTTCGTCGCCGGTCCGAACAACCGGATCGCGCCCTGCTGGGCCAGATCGATCCCGCGCTGTGCGATCCCCTTCCGCAGCCGCGCCAGACTGGCATCGCCCGTGGTCAGAAGCGCCTTCAGCCCCGCCGCATCCGCAGAAGACGACTGCCCCAGCATGCCCGAATCGACCCGGCCCGACGCTTCGGTCGCCACGATCTCGCAGGGCTGCCCGCCCTCGTCATTGACAATGCGCACCCGGTCGCCCGGCTCGACAAGGATCAGGATCGCCCCAGCTCCTTCGACGACATAACGCTCGGTCCCCGGCAAGGCTCGCAAGCCAATCGGTTCGATGATCCGGCTCGCCCTCGGCGGGCCGGACAGGACGGCAGGGTGATTGGCCAGCGACATCGGTCCTCCTCCGCAACATTGAATGCGCGTAAACAATGTTTCATAAAAAGAATAGTCCGCCAACCCCGACCTCGCAAGCCATCTTGTGCAGACCGGCAGAATTTGGAACGACTTTGACCTTGACGCCCCCGCGCGCCCCGAAAGGAACCCCGCATGCTGTCCCTGACCTTCGGCCTGATCGCAGCTCTTGCCTGGGGCATTCACGATGTCTGCGCTTCGACCGCGACGGCAAGGACTGGAATTCCCATGACAATGCTGGCGGTTCTGGCCACGGGGCTGTTTCTTGTCGGTCCCGCCGCGCTGATCCTTGGCGACTGGAGCATGGTTGAATGGTCAAGCCTGTCGCTGGCGGCAATGTCCGGGGCCACCTACACGCTCGCAGCGCTCGGCCTTTATCGCGCTTTCAGCATCGGCCCGGTGCGCCTTGTCTCGCCGGTCATCGGAGCCTTTCCGATTCTGTCACTGCTCGTCGCCGCCGCGCAGGGCAGATATCCGACGCTCGGCCAATGGCTGGCGGTGTTCGCAATCGTTGTGGGCGTGGCGATGATTGCCGTCCTCACCGACCATCACGAAGACGCGGCCGACAGCGGTGTGGCGCGCCCGGCCCATGCCACGCGGACGGCCCTGTTCTGGGCCAGCCTCTCGGCCCTGGGCTTCGGCACGACCTTTGCGCTTGGGCAAGCCGCCAGTCAGGCCGGCAACGAATGGCCGACCATCCTCATTACGCGCATGTGCGCGTTGATGGTCGTCGGCGGCATCGTCATCTTCCGGCGCGTCCCCCTGCCCTGGCAGAGAGCGCCCTGGAAGCTCCTCGCGGCGATGGGCTTTTGCGACGCCACCGCCCTCGGCCTCGTGCAGGCCGCAGGCTCCCTTCCTCACGCCGAATTTGCCGCCGTCTCCTCGTCAATCTTCGGCGTCGTGACGATCCTGCTGGCCTGGGCGTTCCTCAAGGAAAGGCTTGGCCCATTGCAATGGGGATCGGTAGCCCTGGTTTTCGCAGGCATCGGCTATCTCGCCCTCTGACCGCTTCGGCCCGCCTGGCCGCGGGAGAGATTTGCCCCACATCAAGCCCACGTCCTGCATACGTTTGGAATACGTCTGGAATACCTTTGGAATACCCTGCATTTCGCGCAAGCTCTTGCGCGCGCACGGCTTTCGCAAGCGCTGCCCGCTAGCGTTAACCCTTCGTTCATCGCAAAGATGCAAAGGGCCGCCTCGCGGGGGGCGGCCCGATTTTCCGGCGGCAAATGGCCGGGGACGGGGCAGAGCCCCTCTTACGCCGTCAGGCCCTTGGGCTCGGCCAGACCATTGGCGCGGCAGGCGGCGGTCAGGGTGTTGGCCAGGAGGCAGGCGATGGTCATCGGCCCGACGCCGCCCGGCACCGGGGTGATGGCGCCCGCAACCCTGGCGGCGCTCTCATACTGCACGTCGCCCACCAGCCTTGTCTTGCCGTCCTTCTCGATGCGGTTGATGCCCACGTCGATCACCGTCGCGCCGGGCTTCACCCAGTCGCCGGGGATCATCTCGGGCCGCCCCACCGCCGCCACCAGAATGTCCGCCTGACGGCAGGTGCCGGGCAGGTCTTTCGTCTTCGAATGCGCAATCGTCACCGTGGCGCTGTCGCCGAGGAGCAGCTGCGCCATCGGCTTGCCGACGATGTTCGAGCGTCCGACCACCACCGCATTCAGCCCCGCAAGGCTGCCCAGATGGTCGCGCAGCATCATCAGGCAGCCCAGGGGCGTGCAGGGCACCATCGACTTCTGCCCGGTGCCCAGAAGGCCGACGTTCGAGATATGGAACCCGTCCACATCCTTGGCCGGATCGATGGCATTGATCACCAGATCGCTGTCGAGATGCTTGGGCAAGGGCAGTTGCACCAGAATGCCATGCACCTTGGGATCGCGGTTCAGCCTGTCGATCAGCGCCAGCAGGTCCGCCTCCGAGGTCTCGCGGTCGAGCTTGTGCTCGTAGCTGTTCATGCCGACCTCGACCGTCGATTTGCCCTTCGACGACACATAGACCTGGCTCGCAGGGTCCTCGCCCACCAGCACCACCGCCAGTCCCGGCGTCAGCCCGTGTTCGGCCTTCAGCCGCGCCACATGCTCGGCCACCTGCCCCCGCACCTTCGCCGCAAACGCCTTGCCGTCTATCACCTTCGCCGTCATCATTTCCCTCATTCGTTCTGTGCGCCGTCCCGCCTGTGGCCCGGCGCGCGGGGCTCGTTCGTTGCGCAGCCGTCAGCCGGCATCGCGGTCAATCCCATCCTTGATCGGGCGAGAGGCCCCGGCCCGCCTAGCCCTTCCTGAGACTGTCCGGACCGAGCTTGCTTTCCTCGCGCGCGATCGACCAGTCGATCAGCCGCCGCCAGAGCTTCTCCACCAGATCGGGCGGCAGCCCATAGGTCGCGGCATGGCGGCGCACATTGCCAACCACCTCCTCGACCCGGCCCTCGATCCGCGCCGGCAGGTCAACCTCGGCCTTGATCTCCGCCGCCCGGTCGATGAACGCCGCACGCTCGGCAAAGAGCCGCACCAGCGCCTCGTCCAGCCGGTCGATCCCGGCCCGGATCTCGGCCATCGTCTTGCACTCGCCGGGCTGTTGCATCCGCTCTCTCCCCTTCGCAGGCTGCCCCCGAGATAAGGGGACAGCCGTCAAAGGGCAATCGTCCGGCTTGCTTAGAACAGCCCTTCCACATTGCCCTCGGCATTGAGGCGGATCACCTCGGCCGACGGCACCTTCGGCAGGCCCGGCATCGTCATGATCTCACCGCAGATCACCACGATGAAGCCAGCCCCGGCACTCAGCCGCACTTCCCGCACCGGCACCGAATGCCCCGTCGGCGCGCCGCGCACCGTCGGATCGGTGGTGAACGAGTATTGCGTCTTGGCCACGCAGATCGGCAGATGGCCATAGCCCGCCGCTTCCCAGGTCTTCAGCTGGTCGCGGATCGACTTGTCGGCGATCACCGCATCGGCGTGATAGATGCGCTTGGCAATCGTCTCCACCTTCTGGAACAGCGGCATCTCGTCGGGATACAAGGGCGCGAAGTTGGCGCTGCCGCCCT
>Ga0209023_10008866_pt1 | contig 9991 bp, 7 predicted proteins | sample LakOneMetagenome_FD_187468 | JGI IMG/M metagenome (GOLD analysis project Ga0209023, IMG submission 187468) | Freshwater and sediment microbial communities from Lake Erie, Canada (SPAdes) (version 2) | ecosystem: Environmental > Aquatic > Freshwater > Lentic | place: Lake Erie, Canada | collected... | reverse complement strand
CGGTCAGGACCAGCCCGGTGATCGGCGCAGCGGGCGTCATGCGCGGTGTCGCCCGCTCACTCGTAGACGACGATCGCTTCGCCGCGATGCGCGCCGGCGCGCCAGCGGTCGATCGCCGCATCGCTCGGGTAGAAACGCGCCGACTCGCCGAGGTCGAGCTCGCCACTGGCGCTCAACTGCGCAGCGCTCCGGTGCAGTTGCAGCCGCACCGTCAGCCCTTGCGACAGGTCGCCCTGCTCGGTCGACACGCGGCGCGACGGGAAGTCGCGCAGCACCTCGGCCACCGGCGGCACGCTGCCGTTGACGGCGACGCGCAGGTATTTGCCAAACCGGCAGCGCGCCGACGCCAGATCCCAGACCTGCGTGACGTTGAGCCGCAAACCGCCCGAGAACCGGTCGGGCTGCACCTTGCCCTGCACGATGATCAGCTCGTCGTCCTTCAGCAGATCGCGGTTCGCGTTGAGGACGTCCTCGTTCGCGACCGCCTCGATCGGCTCGGTCTTGTCGTCGAGCCTGAAGATCGCGACACGCCCGCGCTGGCCGTTGATCACGCGAAGATCGCCGACGATCCCGGCGAGCAGCTGCGGCTCGCGGCTGTCGAGCAGGTCGGCGATGCGGCGGCGCGCGAAGCGGCGCACTTCGTCGGCGCTCTGGTCGAAGAGGTGCCCGGAGAGATAGAAGCCGAGCGCCGACTTCTCCAGCATCAGCCGCTCCTTGATGCTCCACGGCTCGGCCGCGAGCAAGGCCGGCTCCTGCGTGCTCGCGCCATGCGCGTCGCCGCCGGCGTCGGCGAAGTCGAACAGCCCGCCCTGATCGGCGTGCGCCACCTGCGTGTCGGCCCAGTCGAGCGCGAGGCCGACGCTGGCGAGCATGGCGGCCCGGTCGTCGTGCAGGGCATCGAACGCCCCGGCCTTGATCAGCGCCTCCAGGACGCGGCGATTCAGCAGCTTGCGGTCGACGCGGGCGCAAAAATCGAACAGGCTGGTGAAGGGCCGGGCCACGCCGTCACCGTCACCGGCTCCCGACCGCGCCGCCACGATCGCCTCGATCGCGCTCTGCCCGGTGCCCTTGATCGCCCCGAGTCCGAAGCGCACCGCCTTGTCCGACACCGGCTCGAAGCGGTAGACGCCGCTGTTGACGTCCGGGGCGAGCAGCGTGATGTCGAAGGTCTTCGCATCCGCAAGCAGCACGCGCAGCTTGTCGGAGTTGTCCATTTCGATCGTCATGTTCGCTGCGTAGAACTCCGCCGTGCAATGCACCTTGACCCACGCGGTGTGGTAGGCGAGCAGCGAGTACGCGGCGGCGTGCGACTTGTTGAAGCCGTAGCCGGCGAACTTCTCCATCAGGTCGAAGACCTCGTCGGCCGTCTTCGCATCGATCGCCTTCTGCGCGGCGCCCTCGCGGAAGATCTCGCGGTGCTTGGCCATCTCCTCGGGCTTCTTCTTGCCCATCGCGCGGCGCAGCAGATCGGCGCCGCCGAGCGAATAGCCGCCGAGCACCTGCGCGGCCTGCATCACCTGCTCCTGGTAGACCATCACGCCATAGGTTTCGCCCAGCACGGTCTCCAGCAACGGGTGCGGATAGCTCACCTCCTCCTTGCCGTGCTTGCGCGCGCAGAAGGTCGGGATGTTCTCCATCGGTCCGGGGCGGAACATCGCGTTCAACGCGAACAGGTCCTCGATGCGCGTCGGCCGCGCATCCTTCAGCATGCGCTGCATGCCAGAACTTTCGAACTGGAACACCGACTCGGTGCGCCCTTCGCTGAACAAGCGGTAGACGCGCTGGTCGTCGAGCGGCAGCTTGTCGTAGTCGAAGCCCTGGTACTGCGGGCGGCGCGCGGTGATGAACTCCTTGGCGATCTCCAGGATCGTCAACGTCGCCAGGCCCAGGAAGTCGAACTTGACCAGGCCGATCGCCTCGACGTCGTCCTTGTCGAACTGGCTCACCGCGCTGTCGCTGCCGGGCTGCACGTACAGCGGGCAAAAGTCGGTGATCTTGCCGGGCGCGATCAGCACGCCTCCGGCGTGCATGCCGACGTTGCGCGTGATGCCCTCGACGCGCGTCGCCAGCGTCAGCAATTCGGCCACTTCCTCCTCCGCCGCCTCGCGCTGCTCGAGTTCGGGCGCCTCCTTGCGTGCGTAGATGATGCCCGGGTCCGGCTTCTCGGGCACCTTGGCGAGCGTCACCGTCTTGCCCGGCGGCGCGGGGATCAGCTTGGCGATGGAGTCGACGTGGCCGTAGCCCATGCCGAGCACGCGGCCGACGTCGCGCAGCGCCGCCTTCGCCGCCATCGTGCCGAAGGTCGCGATCTGGCTCACCGCGTCGCGCCCGTACTTGTCCTTCACGTAGTCGATCACGCGTTCGCGATTGCCCTGGCAGAAGTCGATGTCGAAGTCGGGCATCGAGACGCGCTCGGGGTTCAGGAAGCGCTCGAACAGCAGGTTGTATTGCAGCGGATCCAGACCGGTGATGTTCAGCGCGTAGGCCACCAGCGAGCCCGCACCCGATCCGCGGCCCGGGCCGACCGGACAGCCATGGGTCTGCGCCCAATTGATGAAGTCGGCCACGATCAGGAAGTAGCCGGGGAAGCCCATCTTCAGGATCGTCGCGATCTCGAAATCGAGCCGCTCCACATAGCGCGCGCGTTGACGCTCGCGCTCGGCCTCGTCGGGGTAGCGCTGCGCAAGGCGGCGCTCCAGCCCTTCGTGCGAGGCGATGCTGAAATACGCTTCCATCGCGAGCGGTCGGCCGTCGACGATCGGCGTCGGGAAGTCGGGCAATTGCGGCTTGCCGAGCACCAGGCTCAGGTTGCAGCGCTTGGCGATCTCGACGCTGTTCGCGAGCGCTCGCGGCAGGTCGGAGAACAGCGCCTGCATCTGCGCCTGCGACTTGAAATATTGCTCGGGCCCGAAGCGCTTGATGCGCCGCGGGTTCGACAGCATCTCGCCCTCGGCGATGCAGACGCGCGCCTCGTGCGCCTCGAAATCGTCGGGCGTCGCGAACTGCACCGGATGCGTCGCCACCACCGGTAGCTTCAGCCGCGCGGCCAGCGCGACGGCCTTGCGCAGGTGCGCCTCCTGCCCCGCGAGACCGGCGCGCTGGACTTCGATGTAGTAGCGCTGCGTGAAGATCGCCGCGAAGCGCTGCGCGAGCGCCTCGGCGCGCGGCACGTCGCCGCCGATCAGTGCCTGGCCGACCGCACCCATCTCGGCCCCGGCCAGCGCGATCAGGCCACCGTTCAACTCGTCGAGCCACTCCCACTTCACGCAGGCCTGCGCGCGCTGCGGCTCCTGCCGCAGCCAGGCGCGCGACAGCAACTCGCTCAGGTTCAGATAGCCCTGCCGACTCTGCACCAACAACAGCAAGCGGCTCGGCGCCTTCTCGCCTCCGGTCGGCTCGAGCCACACGTCCGCGCCGATGATCGGCTTGATGCCGCGCTTGCGTGCCGCGCTGTAGAGCTTGATCGCGCCGAACAGGTTGGACAGGTCCGTGATCGCCAACGCCGCCTGCTCATCCGCCGCCGCCATGTCGACCGCATCGCCGACCCGCAACGTGCCGTCCGCGACGGAGAATTCGGTGTGGATGCGCAGGTGGACGAAGGACATGGCGGTCATTCTAGGTTTGCCCGAGCCGCCTAAAATTGCCCGCGTGCCGCCGATCCTGAACATTTCCGCCTACCGTTTCATCAGCCTGAGCGATACCGCGGCCTGGCGCGAGAGCATCCACTCTCGAGCGCGTGGTCTCGGGTTGAAGGGCACGGTGCTGATCGCCGAGGAAGGCATCAATCTGTTCGTCGCCGGCGACGCGGTGCCGGTGCGCGCCTTCCTCGCGTGGCTCACGTCCCACGAGGTGTTCCACGCCCTGCCCCTCAAGGAGAGCCGCTCCGACACGGTGCCGTTTCGCAAGCTGATCGTGAAGGTCAAGCGCGAGATCATCCGCATGAATCACCCCACGATCCGCCCGCAGGACGAGCGCGCGCCCGCGGTCGACGCGGCGACGCTGGCCCGCTGGCTCGGCGCGGGCGTCGACGATGCGGGTCGCGAGGTCGTCACGCTGGACACGCGCAATGCGTTCGAGGTCGATCACGGCCGCTTTCGCGGTGCGCTCGATTGGCGCCTGTCGCGCTTCAGCGACTTCCCGCAGGCGCTGCAGGCGCATCGCGCCGAACTCGAGGGCAAGACGATCGTCAGCTATTGCACCGGCGGCATCCGCTGCGAGAAAGCCGCACTGCTGATGCGGGATGCGGGCCTGCCCCACGTGCTGCAGCTCGATGGTGGCATCCTGCGCTATTTCGAGGAGGCGGGCGGGCGCCATTTCGACGGCCACTGTTTCGTGTTCGACGAACGCGAGACGTTGTCCGACACGCTGGCGCCGACGATGCCTGTATAACGCACCATGCCCATCTCTGCCCGCCCCGAGCCGCGGACCGGCGGCCGCCCGTCGAACGCCTCGACCGCCTCGACCGCACTCGCATCGTCGTTCGCGGCGATCCGCGCCCGCTCGCTCGCGCTGGCCGCGCCGCTGTCGGCCGAAGACTGCCAGGTGCAGTCGATGCCCGACGCGAGCCCGACCAAGTGGCACCTCGCGCACATCACCTGGTTCTTCGAGACCTTCATCCTCGAGCGTCACGAAGCGGATTTCAAGCCGTTCGATGCGCGCTTTCGCGTGATGTTCAACAGCTACTACCAGGGCGTCGGCGAAATGCATCCGCGCCCCTTGCGCGGCCTGATCACGCAGCCGACGCTGGACGTCGTGGTCCACTATCGGCGCGAGATCGACGCGCGCATGCAGGCGCTGCTCGCCGCGCGCGGCGACGAGCCGGCGATCGCCTCGCTCGTCACGCTCGGCCTGCACCACGAGCAGCAGCACCAGGAACTGCTGCTGACCGACATCAAGCACGCGCTGAGCTTCAGCCCCGGCCACGCGCCGTATGCGAAGCGCTGGCCGATGACCAGCGTGCGCGCGCAACCGCTGCGCTGGCATGCCTACGAGGGCGGCCTGATCGAGCACGGCTACGACGCCGCACTCGACGGCGCGTTCTGCTTCGACAACGAGACGCCGCGCCACCGCGCGTACACCGCGCCGTTCGAGCTCGCGTCGCGGCCGGTCGGCAACGGCGACTTCCTCGCCTTCATCGACGACGGCGGCTATCGACGCCCCGAGCTGTGGCTCTCGATGGGCTGGGATTGGGTGCGTGCCGGCGCACGCCGTGCGCCGCTGTATTGGCACGAGCTCGACGGCCGCTGGATGCACCACACGCTGCAAGGCACGATCGAGATCGACCCGCGCACGCCGGTCTGTCATCTGAGCTACTTCGAGGCCGACGCCTATGCGCGCTGGGCCGACGCGCGGCTGCCGACCGAACTCGAGTGGGAGCACGCCGCGCGCGCGTTGCGCGGCACGCCGCGTGCGAACGATGCCGATCGCGGCGCCTTCCATCCGCTGCCGGGCGAGGACCCGGCGGTCGACGAGCCCGCGCAGATGCTCGGCGACGTGTGGGAGTGGACCCAGTCCAACTACAACGCCTATCCCGGCTATCGACCGCTGCCGGGCGCGGTCGGCGAGTACAACGGCAAGTTCATGTGCAACCAGCTCGTGCTGCGCGGCGGCTCGTGTGCGACACCGGCGGGCCACGTGCGCGCCAGCTACCGCAACTTCTTCCCGCCGGAGGCGCAGTGGCAGTTCAGCGGGCTGCGCCTGGCGCGCGACGCCCGCTGAACGTGCCTCGCCTGTTGCGCGTCACGGCCTGGGCGCTGCTCGCGCTCGTCGTGCTGAGCGCCGGCTTCGTCGCGCTGAGCTGGCAGCCCGGCATTCCGGCGGACGCCTTGCAGGCGCGCTGGGCACCGCCGCCCTCACGCTTCGTCGCGATCGACGGGCTGCAGGTTCATCTGCGCGACGAAGGCCCGCGCGACGACCCGGTGCCGATCGTGCTGATCCACGGCACATCGGCCAGCCTGCACACCTGGCAGGGTTGGGTGACCGCGTTGCGGCCGACGCGCCGCGTGATCACGTTCGATCTGCCGGGGTTCGGCCTGACCGGGCCGAATGCCAGCGGCGACTACAGCGATGCCGCCTACGTGCGCTTCACGCTGCGACTGCTGGATGCGTTGAAGCTGCAACGCGTCGTGCTCGGCGGCAACTCGCTCGGCGGCGCGATCGCGTGGCAGACCGCGGCCGAGGCGCCGCAGCGCATCGACAAGCTGATCCTCGTCGACGCGGCCGGGTATGCGCTCGACTCCGCGTCGGTGCCGATCGGCTTTCGCATCGCCCGCATGCCCGTGTTGCGCGAGCTGATGCGCTATACGCTGCCGCGCGGCGTGATCGAGTCGAGCGTGCGCAACGTCTACGGCGATCCGGCCAAGGTCACGCCGGAGCTCGTCGATCTCTACTACGCGATGAGCGCCCGTGCGGGCAACCGCGAGGCGCTCGGGCTGCGCATGCGCCAGCTCGACTGGGGCCCGCAGAACACCGAACGGATCGCACGGCTCACGCAACCGACGCTGATCTTGTGGGGCGGACGCGATCGGCTGATTCCGCCGTCGCATGCGCAGCGCTTTGCGCGCGACATCCGCGGCAGCACGCTGGTGATGTTCGACGAGCTCGGCCACGTGCCGCACGAGGAAGATCCGAAGCGCAGCGTCGACGCGGTTCTGGCGTTCCTGGCGAGGGACAGCACTAGGAAGTGAGCACGTCCAGCACCTCGGACCTGAACTCGCGCTGGTACAGGATGTAGACGACGCCCAGCGTGGCCACCATCATCGCCAGCGGCGAGAAGAACCAGCCGATCGCCGCGAATGCGAAGTAGTAGGCGCGCAGGCCGTCGTTGAAGGTCTCGGCCGCCAGGCCGACGATGCGGCCGGCCTTGTCGGCGAACGCCTCCCGCGACAGCCCTTCACGTTCGAACACCTCGGCCTCGGGCGCCGCCGCGACGAGCAGCGCACCGAACGTGTACTGGCGCATCGACCAGGTGAAGCGGAAGAACCCGTAGACGAAGATGCCGAGCAACAGCAGCAGCTTCATGTCGAAGATCAGGCTGCTGGTGCGCGCGGCGAACGGCAGATCGCGCACGAGTTCGTTGGCCTTGTCCGCGCTCAGCAGCGCGAGCAGGCCGCCGATGATGAGGATCGTCGTCGACGCGAAGAACGAGGGGCTGGTCGAGAGGTTCTGAATCACCACACCGTCGAGCACGCGCACTTCGCGGTAGGTCGATTGCAGCATCCACTGGCGCCGCACCTCGTTCGTGATCACCAGCACCGAGCGGCGCCGGCCCTCGCGCTGACGCGCGAAATGCACGTAGCCGGCCCAGGCACCGGCGAAGACGATGAAGCCGACCCAGTCGATCCAGGGCAGGACCGATGCGACCTTGATGAGCGTGTCCACCGCGCGACTCTAGCAAGTCGCGCGGCTCGCCGCGGTCACTGCAGATCGAACAGCAGCAGTTCGGCGCCGGCCCCGCGCTCGATCCGCAGCTCGGTCTCGCGTTCGATCTTCAGCGCATCGCCGGCGCCCAGCGCCTGGTCGTTCACGGTGACGCTGCCTCGCACGACGTGCACGTAGTAGCGCCGTGCCGCGTCGAGCGTGCGCGTGACGCGCTGCTCGCCGTCGAACAGGCCGCTGTAGATCGCCGCATCGGCATGGATCGTCACCGAGCCGTCGCGACCGTCGTTCGAGGCGACCAGCCGCAGCGTGCCGCGCTTGGAGGCCGCGTCGAAGTGGCGCTGCTCGTAGCTCGCCGCAATGCCGAGTTGATTCGGCTCGATCCAGATCTGCAGGAAGTGCGTCGTCGCGTCCTTCGCGTGGTTGAACTCGCTGTGCATCACGCCACGCCCCGCGCTCATGCGCTGCACGTCGCCGGGGCGGATCACGCCGCTCACGGCCGAGCCGTCCTGCCCGTTGCCCATGCTGTCGCGATGCGCCAGTTCGCCTTCGAGCACGTAGCTGACGATTTCCATGTCGCGATGGCCGTGCGTGCCGAAGCCGGTTCCCGGTGCGATGCGGTCTTCGTTGATGACGCGCAGGTTGCCGAAGCCCATGTGGCGCGCGTCGCGGTAGTCCGCGAACGAGAAGCTGTGATCGCTCTTGAGCCAGCCGTGATCGGCGTGGCCGCGATCGGAGGATTTGCGCAGTGTGATCATGAGGAGGTCCTTTCGATGCGTTCACTGTAGGTCCGGCGGGGCGATCGCGGGCGCAGCGCGCCTTGAAGCGAACGTTCAAATAAGATGAAGGCATGCAGACCAGCCGCAATGTGCTCACCCCCGACGCCCTGCTGATGATGGACGCGATCGCTCGCACCGGCAGCTTTGCCGCCGCGGCGCGCGAGCTGGGCAAGGTGCCGTCGTCGCTGACCTACAGCGTGCGTCAGCTCGAGGACGCGCTGGACGTTCTGCTGTTCGACCGGCGCTCGCGCCAGGCGCGGCTGACCGCCGCGGGAACCGAGCTGCTGCACGAGGGGCGGCGCCTGCTGGAGCAGATCGATGCGGTCGCGAACCGGGTCAAACGCGTCGCGACCGGCTGGGAGACGCAACTCACGATCGCCGTCGACGGCGTGTGCTCCCGGCTCACGATGTTCGAGCTCTGCGAAGCGTTCTACACGTTGAATCCGGGCACACGGCTGCGGCTGCGCACCGAAGTGCTCGCCGGCACCTGGGAGGCGCTCGTCACCGGCCAGGCGGATCTGGCGATCGGCGTGGGCCTGGGCGACAGCTTTCCGGGCGGCGTCCAGGTCAAGGAGCTCGGCAGCGTGCGGTTCGTGTTCGCGGTCGCGCCGCACCATCCGCTGGCCGCCCGAACCACGCCGATCACCGATGCGGAACTGGTCAATCACCGCGCGGTGGCGGTCGCCGATTCGGCGCAGCGCCTCGCGCCGCTGACCGTCAACCTGCTGCCCGGGCAGGACGTGCTGACGGTGGCGAGCATCCAGCACAAGATCGAAGCGCTGCTGCGCTGCATGGGCTGCGGCTTCGTGCCGGAGCCGATGGTTCACGACCACGTCGACGCCGGCCGGCTCGTCGTCAAGACGATGGAGCGCCCCTCCCGCCTGCCGAAAATCGGCTACGCGTGGCGCAACCCCGACCCGAGTGCGCCGGGCGCGGCACGCAAGCCGCAGCTCGGTCTGGCGCTGAAGTGGTGGCTCGGCCAGCTCGACAGTCCGACCACCCGCACCGCGCTGCTGCAGCACCACGGCCAGGTACCGCTGGCCGGGATGTGATGGGCCGCTACCGGGGGCGGTTCGCGCCCTCGCCCACCGGCCCGCTGCATGCCGGCTCGCTGGTCGCGGCACTCGCATCGTGGCTCGATGCCCGGGCCCACGCCGGAACCTGGCTGGTGCGCATCGAGGATGTCGACACGCCGCGCTGTGTCTCGGGCGCGGCCGAGATCATCCTCGCGCAGCTCGCCGCCTGCGGCCTGGTGCCGGACGAGCCGCCGCTATGGCAATCGACGCGCGCGCCACGCTACGAGGCCGCGCTCGCGCAGCTGGTCGCGAGCGGGCATGCGTATCCGTGTGGCTGCACGCGCGCCGACATCGCCCAGACGCTTGCCGCCCGCGGCGTCGCGCGCGAGCGGCACCGCGCGCTCGCTTACCCCGGCACCTGCCGCACCGGCCTGCACGGCAAGCCGGCGCGCGCGGTGCGCCTGTGCACCGCCGACGCCGGCGTCATCCGCTGGCACGACCGTCGGCTCGGCGCACAGCAGCAGGACGTCGAGCACAGCGTCGGCGACTTCGTGCTGCATCGCGCCGATGGCCTGTGGGCGTACCAGCTCGCCGTCGTCGTCGACGACGCGGCGCAGGGCATCACCCACGTCGTGCGTGGCGAGGACCTGGCCGACAACACGCCGCGCCAGATCCACCTGCAGCGCGCGCTCGGCGTCGCCACGCCGCGCTACCTGCACACGCCGCTGGTGCTCGGTGCCGACGGCGAGAAGCTCTCCAAGCAGAATGGCGCGCGCGCGCTGGATGCGAGCGCCCCGCTGCGTGCGCTCGCTGCAGCCG
>Ga0209023_10008865_pt1 | contig 9991 bp, 10 predicted proteins | sample LakOneMetagenome_FD_187468 | JGI IMG/M metagenome (GOLD analysis project Ga0209023, IMG submission 187468) | Freshwater and sediment microbial communities from Lake Erie, Canada (SPAdes) (version 2) | ecosystem: Environmental > Aquatic > Freshwater > Lentic | place: Lake Erie, Canada | collected... | reverse complement strand
GGGCCCGCGGCGCTGACCGTAGAGCGTGTGAAAAAATTGTCAGGGCAAGGCGCCGAGTCGAAGACAGTACGAATGTACGGCGAGACGAGGCAACGCAGCCATGGCGATTTTTTCACACGCTTGTAGGGTGGGCAGCTCCACCTGTGATGCCGAATACCCTACGCCGCGTGCGCTGCCCACGCGGTGATACGCGACGTGTGCACATCCGCCCCCGTACCGGCATTACCCCTCAAAGCACGTCCCGCAATCCTGGCGGCAACTGGTTGACCGGGCAATAGCGATAAGTGGTCCGGCTCTTGCCGATCACCTGGGTAAAGGTGAGCGCATCGCGCACCACCACCTGCTGGCGCTGCACGAACCGCGGCCCCGGCCCGGAGCCGGCATCGATGCAGCTCTGGTCCGCCGTATAGGTATTGCCGCGCCGCTTGCGCACCTTGGCCTTGCAGGCGCTGGTGTGGGCGGTGCCGATGCCCTTGCCGTCGTACAGGCGGATCGCGGCGTTCGGCGGCTCCGCGCATCCGATGTCGCGGGCCACGTAGATGCCCGGTTTCAGCCGGTACACGCCGCCGGGCTTCGGCGACGTGTCGACGCTGGCGTGGGCGCTGGCTGCACTGTCGCATGCCAGCGCCAGTCCGGCAGCGATCGTGAATAGGCGATGCTTCATGTCCTGCCTCTTCGATATTGCACGGGCGCCCGGATCGGCGCCCCTTGAAGCCGAGTCTACAACAGCCCGTCCATACGCAGCGTCACGGCTGGGCGGCCGTCAGTAACGCCGGCGCCGCCCTGCGATCATCAAAATCAAGGCGCCACCGAGCAGCACCGCCGATGTCGCCGGCTCGCCTGCCGCCATCCCTTCGACTGCCGCGGCGTACGCCACCGGCGCCGTGCCTTCTGCCTCCGATGAACCGCTCAGGTTGGCCGGCGCCAGGGCGAGCGCGGCCAGGCCCGCGCACGGGAAGATGCGGGAAAACGCCATACAGGTTTCTCCTTGAAAACTGCCACGCCGGCAGGCGCAAGCGATCAGCCAGCGACTATAGACGATGCCGGATTCCCGCCTTCTAGCCAAGCGCAAACCTCCTGCCAAAAGCGCCGCGCAGGCCGCATGCGCACACGATTGCGTTCCAGAGCGCAAGCCGCCCAGTCGCTGTAAGATAGTCAGCCTTACAACTCATGACCGAAAGGGATGCACATGAAGGACCTCGTACAAGACGGCGACAGCCTGGTTGCCAAGACCGCGTTCGAAGACGGCGTCGACCGCCGCGTGTTCCTGAAAGCGGCCGTCGGCAGCGGTTTTGCCGCCGCGACCCTGCCGGTCATGGCGCAGTCGACGATCCAGACCGATACGAGCGGCCTGTCCGCCGGCGACCACATCATCGTCATCAACGGCCAGGACGTGCCGGTCTACCGCGCCCAGCCGGAAGGGCGTACGAACCTGCCGGTGATCCTGGTGATCTCGGAAATCTTCGGCGTGCACGAGCACATCAAGGACGTGACGCGCCGCCTGGCCAAGGCCGGCTACCTGGCCATCGCGCCGGACCTGTTCGTGCGCCAGGGCGACCCGACCAAGATCGCGAACATCGCCGACCTGATGAAGGACATCATCTCCAGGACCCCGGACGCCCAGGTCATGTCCGACCTCGACACCGTGGTCAACTGGGCCAAGCAGCGCGGCGGCGACATCGAGCGCCTGGGCATCACGGGTTTTTGCTGGGGCGGCCGCATCACCTGGCTGTACGCGGCGCACAATCCGAAGGTCAAGGCCGGCGTGGCCTGGTATGGCCGCCTGGTGGGCGACACCACGGCGAACTCGCCGAAGCACCCGGTCGACGTGGCGCAAAGCCTGAAGGTGCCGGTGCTGGGCCTGTACGGCGGCAAGGACACCGGCATTCCGCTGGAGTCGGTCGAGCGCATGAAGACCGAACTGGCCAAGGGCAACAGCCGCTCGGAGTTCGTCGTGTTCCCGAATTCGGGCCACGCCTTCCACGCCGATTACCGTCCGAGCTACAACGAGACCGATGCCAAGGAAGGCTGGAAGCGTGCGCTGAACTGGTTTGCGAAACACGGCGTGGCCTGAGTTCAAATTTGGAGCGTCCGACACGGCCCCCAGGGCAAGGCGCATCGGCGAAGACAGTACTTTAGTACGGCGAGTCGATGCAACGCCGCCATGGGGGCTGTGTTGGACGCTCAGCGGGCTGTACGGGTACAATGGCCGGTTTGCTATGCGCAGCACGTCCAGAACAAGAGGCTTCAAATCGACCCGATTCTCATCTCCATCCTGACGGCGACCGCCTTTGCCGGCGTCGTCAGCATTTCAGCCGCGGCCCTGTTCTCGTTTACGCTGCTCTCCAAGATGGTGGAGCGGCTGGTGAGCCTGTCCGTCGGCATCATGCTGTCGACGTCGCTGCTGCACGCCTTGCCGGAAGCCTTCGATTCGGGCGCCAGTCCGCAGAAGCTGTTTGCGACCCTGCTGGCGGGCCTGCTCACCTTCTTCATGCTGGAAAAGCTGGCGCTGCTGCGCCATTCGCACCACCACGAGGGCGACGGCCACCACCACGCGCATGGACACGACGCCAAGGAGGCCGGCAAGTCGGGCTGGATGATCCTGATCGGCGACGGCATGCACAATTTCACCGACGGCATCCTGATCGCCGCGGCCTACCTCGCCAACCCGGAGCTGGGCATCGTCACCGCGCTGGCCATCGTCGCGCACGAGATCCCGACCGAGATCGGCGACTTCATCGTGCTGCTGAATGCCGGCTTCTCGCGCATGCGCGCCTACATCTTCAATTTGCTGTGCAGCCTCCTCGCCGTGGCCGGCGGTTTGCTCGGCTATTTCACGCTCGACCGCGCCAGCGGGCTGATTCCGTATGTGCTGGTGTTCGCGTCGTCGGGCTTCATCTACATTGCCGTGAGCGACCTGATGCCGCAGATGCAGCGCCGCGCGACCGTCAAGGAATCGGTGCCGCAGGTGCTGCTGATTGGACTTGGCGTTATCATCGTTTTATTCCTGACCGGGCGCTGATGCATTGTGGCAGGCCCGGCCGCACTTGATGCGAGGGGCTTGTCATGAAAAGCTATCGTTGGATTCCCGAGACCGGCTCCGGTCTCGAACACCTGGTGCTGGGCCAGACGAACGACGGGATCATCGCGCAGGGCGTGGTGATCGGCGGGCGCTACGGCGAGGATTATGGCGCCAGCTACCGGATTGCCTGCGACGCCTCCTGGCGCGTGCGGCATGCCATCGTCGACGTGGCTGGCGGCGGGCATCTGGAATTGTTTGCCGATGGCGACGGCCAGTGGCGCGATGCGGGCGGCGCGGTGATCGAGGCGCTGGAAGGCTGCATCGACATCGACCTGACGGCCAGCTGTTTTACGAATACCCTGCCGATCCGGCGCCTGGGCGATTCGCTCGGCGAGCGCCAGGTGATCGACGTGGCCTGGGTGTGGATTCCGGAATTGAAGGTGGAGAGGGCGGAGCAGGCGTACACGCGGCTGGCCATGAATGCCTACCGCTTCGAGGGCCTGGGCAGCGATTTCAGGGCGGACTTGCGCGTCGACGATGATGGCCTGGTCGAGCTGTACCCCGGCCTGTTCAAGCGCGCGTAGGGTGGGTTCTCGAACCCACCATGTGTGAACCGAGAATACGCCCGGTGGGTTCGAGAACCCACCCTACGGGCCGGTAACCACCGGCCGCGACGGATCGCTACTCCATTCGCTCCACGACCCCGGATACAAGGCCGCGCCTTTCAAGCCCGCCACCTCCAGCGCCAGCAGATTGTGACACGCCGTCACCCCCGACCCACACTGCATGATCGCATCCGCCGGCGCGCCGATCACTGCGCCGAATTCCTCGCGCAGCTGCTCGGCCGCCTTGAAGCGTCCATCCGGCTGCAGGTTGTCCTTGAAGAAGCGGTTCTTCGCCCCCGGAATATGGCCGCCCACCGGATCGACCGTCTCGTTCTCGCCGCGGAAGCGGTCCGCCGCGCGTGCGTCCACCACCGTGCGTTTCGCGCTCTCGATATTTTCCAGCACCTCGGCCACCGTCACCGTCGGCACGAAGGGCGCGCCGATCTCGACCGAGCCGCGCGGCTTGCTGACGACGTCGGTGACCACCGGCTGGCCAAGCGCCTGCCAGGCCGGCAGCCCGCCATCGAGCACCGCCGCCGCCTCGTGCCCGAGCCAGCGCAGCAGCCACCACAAACGCGCCGCATACATGCCGCCGTGCGCGTCATACGCCACGACCTGGGTGCCCGCGTTCACGCCCCAGCCACGCAAGACCTTGACCAGCGCTTCCTTCGCCGGCAGCGGATGCCGCCCGCGAAACACGCCATCCTCGCCGCGCTTGGCCCCCGACAGGTCCGTCTCCATGTCCGCGAACACCGCGCCCGGCAGGTGACCCGCCGCATAGGCTTCGCGCCCATACGCCAGGTTCACGAGGTCGTGCCGGCAATCGACGATCACCCAATCAGGTGCATCGATATGTGCGGCCAGGTCGGCGGCGGAAATCAGGGTCGTGTACATGGCAGGCCTCACAGTTCGCTGGCGATGGGATCGGTCTTCTCGGTGACGGCGCCGCGCGCCGTGCTGCGCGTATTGTAGAACGTCGCCGCGATGCCAGACGCCAGGATCACGCCGATGCCCAGCCACACGTGCCAGTCGAAGCGGTCGCCCCACAGCAGCAGGCCCCACAGGCTGGAAAACACGATGCCCGTGTACTGCAAATTCGCCACCACCAGCACCTTGCCGACGCGGTAGGCGCGGGTCATGGCCATCTGCGCCATCAGGGCCGCGCCGCCGATGGCCAGCAGCAGCAGGCCGCCGTACAGGGTGTGGCTGTGGAAGGGGGCGAAGCCGCCGGCGCCATCGCCGCTGACCACGCCGACGAACCCTGCCACCGCGGTGGTCGCCGAAAAATAGAACACCACGCGGTACTCCGGCTCGCCCATCTGGCCGAGTTTGCGCACCTGCATGTAGGCCATCGCCGAAATCACCGACGAGCACAGGCCCGCCAGCCCGCCCAGCCACTGGTTCGATTCCACCGCCGGCTGCAGCACCAGCGTCACGCCGAAGAAGCTGGCGCCCACGGCCAGCACCAGCGGCCACTCGGCGTGCTTGGTCTTGGTCCACCAGCCCATCAGGAACATCCAGGCCGCGATCCAGATCGGCGCCATGTAGTTCAGGGTCATGGCGGTGGCCAGCGGCAGTTTCGAGATCGCGAAGAACCACAGCCACAGTGACGTGACGCCGACCGCGCTGCGCCACAGGTGGGCTTTCGGGAAGGGCGTACGGAAGGTGCCGCCGCGATGGCGCACGATCATGAAGAGGATGACGGCGCCGATCAGGCCGCGGTAGAAGAGGAGTTCGGAGGTGGTGTAGAACTCGGAAGCCAGCTTCACGCCCGCGCCCATGGCGGCAAACGCAAAGCTGGCGAACAGCATCCAGAGTGAAGGCATTACATTCCTGGGTGGTTACTACATTACAGCTGAGGCCGTGTCCGAATGTCAGACCTAACCCCGGCTTTTACACTTAGAGATCGATTTTGCTGCGGTACCACTCGTGGAAGTGCTGCATGCCGTCTTCCATCGGCGACTGGTAAGGTCCGACCTCGTTGACGCCACGCTCCATCAGGATGCGGCGGCCGGCATCCATGCGCTGGGCGATCTCGTCGTCCTCGATGCAGGTTTCCATGTAGGCGGCGCGTTCGGCTTCCACCAGTTCGCGCTCGAACAGGGCGATCTCTTCCGGGTAGTAGAACTCGACCACGTTGCGCGTCTTCTGCGGGCCGAGCGGCCACAGGGTCGACACCACCAGCACGTTCGGATACCACTCGACCATGATGTTCGGATAGAGCGTGAGCCAGATCGCACCTTGCTTCGGCTCCTTGCCGCCGTTGAACTTCAACACGGCTTCCTGCCACTTTTTATACGTCGGCGAGCCGGCCTTTTGCAGGCCGCGGTTCACGCCCACGGTCTGCACGCTGAAGTCGCGGCCGAATTCCCACTTCAAGTCGTCGCAGGACACGAAGTTGCCCAGGCCCGGGTGGAAGGGCTCGACGTGGTAGTCCTCGAGGTAGACCTCGATGAAGGTCTTCCAGTTGTAGTCGACGTCGTGGATCTCGACGTGGTCGAACAGATAGCCCGAGAAATCGAGGTCCTTCGAGACCGACATCTCCTTGAGCTTGTCCATCACGTCGTAGCCGTTCTGCTCGAACAGCAGGCCGTTCCAGCTTTGCAGCGTGGTCTTCGACAGGTTCAGGCAAGGCGTTTCGGCGAAGTGCGGCGCGCCGATCAGTTCGCCCTTCAAATCGTAGGTCCAGCGGTGCAGCGGGCACACGATGGTGTTGGCGTTGCCGCGGCCATTGAACATCAGCGCCTGGCGGTGGCGGCAGACGTTGGACAGCACCTCGATGCCGTTGGCGTTACGCACCAGCATGCGGCCTTCGTTTTCCGATGCCAGGGTGGCGAAGTCGCCCATCTCCGGCACCATCAGTTCATGGCCGACGTAACGCGGCCCCTGCCGGAACAGGTGCTGGATTTCGCGCTGCAGCAGCGCCTCGTCAAAGTAAACATTTACCGGAAGCTGAGCACACGAGCGCGCCAGCTTGGCGTGGGTAGCCAGATCGGACATCCCAACCCCCCTTTTATAAAAGCACCGAGCCAAAGAAGAGAAAGAATCCAAAGACCAGTATTTTGTGTGCGGAAATACGGTATTTCGGACAGAACCGGCGATTATACCGTGGAACGAGCTCTACAGTCTCGGACCGGCACGCGGTTGTGGTGCGCAGGGACACAAAAATTGCCGGAAAGGCATCGTTTTCATGGCGTGACAGGTGGGTGCGCTAAAATGTGAACGATCGTGCAATTAGCTCGGCACTTGCGCGGACACCTCTTGGGTAAGGATTGTTCTAAAATACGCGATTAGGCTGCTCCATGGCGCACCCCTTGCGTCGTCCTGGGACCGCTGGCCCAACACAACAAGTAACTATGGCAAATAATTCAAACGTGGGAGCACCGGAGTCCTTCGAGGCGGCGATGGCCGAACTGGCCCAGCTCGTCTCGCAGATGGAAGCAGGGCAATTGCCGCTGGAAGCCTCGGTGGCCGCCTATGCGCGCGGTTCCGAACTGGTGAAGTATTGCGCCGCCCAGCTCGACAAGGTGGAATCCCAGGTCAAGGTGCTGGAAGGCGATATGCTGAAGCCGTTCAGCGCCGACGGCGCGGGCGAGGGCGCGTGATGGACGCGTCCTTTACCGACTGGATGGCAGGCGTCCAGGCCGATGTCGAAGACGCGCTGTCGCGCTTCCTGCCGGCTGCCGATGCCCAGCCCACCAAGCTGCACGAAGCCATGCGCTACACGGCGCTGGGCGGCGGCAAGCGCGTGCGTCCGCTGCTGGTGTATGCCAGCGGTGCGCTGTTCGGCGCCGATGCCGCTTCGCTGGCGCGCGCCGCCTGCGCGCTGGAGATGATCCACGTGTACTCGCTCGTGCACGACGACATGCCCTGCATGGACGACGACGCACTGCGCCGCGGCAAACCGACCGTCCACGTGGCCTATGACGAAGCGACCGCGCTGCTGGTTGGCGACACGCTGCAGGCGCGCGCCTTCGAGGTGCTGGCCGGCGACGATGCGCTTCCGCCCGCCCGTCTGGTCGGCATGCTGCGCCTGCTGGCCGAAGCGGCCGGTTCCGCCGGCATGTGTGGCGGCCAGGCGATCGACCTCGACAGCGTCGGCTTGTCCCTCAGCCTGGAACAGCTCGAACGCATGCACCAGCTGAAGACCGGCGCACTGCTGCGCGCATCGGTCCTGCTCGGCGCGCTGTGCGGCAAGGACTTGAACCCGACGGAACTCGAAGCCCTGAAGGCCTACTCCAAGGCAGTGGGGCTGGCGTTCCAGGTGGTCGATGACGTACTGGATGCGACGGCCGATTCGGCCACGCTCGGCAAGACCGCCGGCAAGGATGCAGCCGACAACAAGCCGACCTATGTGTCGATCCTCGGACTGGAGCCCTCCAGGGCGCTGGCCGAACAATTGCGGCGCGAGGCGCACGATGCGCTGGCGCCATTCGGAGAACAAGCACTGCGGCTGCGCGAACTCGCGGACCTGATCGTGCAGCGGAAGGCCTAAATGAACCTGTTAGACACCATCAACGACCCGTCGGACCTGCGCAAACTCCCGCGCACGCAACTGACCCCGCTCGCCGGCGAGCTGCGCCAATATCTGCTCGACTCGGTCTCGAAGACCGGCGGCCACTTGTCGTCGAACCTCGGCACCGTCGAGCTGACCATCGCGCTGCACTACGTGTTCGAGACGCCGCACGACCGCATCGTGTGGGACGTGGGCCACCAGACCTATTCGCACAAGATCCTCACCGGCCGCCGCGAACGGATGCCGACGCTGCGCCAGCTGAACGGCCTGTCGGGCTTCCCGAAGCGCGACGAAAGCGAGTACGACACCTTCGGCACCGCCCACTCGTCGACCTCGATCTCGGCCGCACTGGGCATGGCCGCCGCCGCCAAGCTGAAGGGCGAGCAGCGCCACGCGATCGCCGTGATCGGCGACGGCTCGATGACGGCCGGCATGGCCTTCGAAGCCCTGAACAATGCCGGCGTCGAGGAAGACTGCAATCTGCTGGTGGTCCTGAACGACAACGACATGTCGATCTCGCCGCCGGTGGGCGCGCTGAACCGCTACCTGGCGCGCCTCATGAGCGGCCAGTTCTACGCCGCCGCCAAGAGCGTCGGCAAGACCGTGCTGCCGGCGCCGCTGCGCGAACTGGCCAGCCGCCTGGAAGAACACGCGAAGGGCATGGTGGTTCCGGCCACGATGTTCGAGGAATTCGGCTTCAACTACATCGGCCCGATCGATGGGCACGACCTGGATTCGCTGATCCCGACGCTGGAAAACATCAAGAAGCTCAAAGGCCCGCAGTTCCTGCACGTGGTGACCAAGAAGGGGCAGGGCTACAAGCTGGCCGAGGCCGAACCGATCCTGTACCACGGCACCGGCAAGTTCAACCCGACCGAGGGCATCAAGCCGGCGACGGCGCCGAGCAAGATCACCTATACCGAAGTCTTCGGCAACTGGCTGTGCGACATGGCGGCCAGCGACTCGCGCCTGGTCGGCATCACGCCGGCGATGCGCGAAGGCTCGGGCATGGTGCGCTTCCATGCGCAGTACCCGGAGCGCTACTTCGACGTCGGTATCGCCGAGCAGCACTCGGTGACCTTCGGCGCGGGCCTGGCTACCGAGGGCATGAAGCCGGTGGTCGCGATCTATTCCACCTTCCTGCAGCGCGCCTACGACCAGCTGATCCACGACGTGGCGCTGCAGAACCTGGACGTGACCTTTGCATTGGACCGCGCCGGCCTGGTCGGCGCCGATGGTGCGACCCACGCGGGTAACTACGATTTGGCCTACCTGCGCTGCATCCCGAACATGGTGGTGATGGCGGCGTCGAACGAGAACGAGTGCCGGCAGATGCTGACCACCGCTTACCACTACCCGGGTCCGGCGGCGGTGCGTTATCCGCGCGGCGCCGGCATCGGTGCGGCGATTCAGGAAGAGCTGACCTCGATCGAGATCGGCAAGGGCGAGGTCCAGCGCCAGGGCAAGGGCGTGGCCATCCTGGCGTTCGGATCGATGGTGGCGCCGAGCATGGGCGCGGCCGGCGAACTCGATGCGACGGTGGCCAACATGCGCTTCGTGAAGCCGCTCGACGTCGAGCTGGTGAAGCAGCTGGCGGCCGAGCACGACTATCTGGTGACGGTGGAAGAGGGCGCGGTGATGGGCGGCGCCGGTGCGGCCGTGGCGGAGGCGATGGCGGCCGCGGGCATCGTCAAGCCGCTGCTGATTCTCGGCTTGCCTGATAAATTCATCGACCAGGGTGACCCGGCGGCGCTGCTGGCGTCGGTGGGCCTGGATGCCAAGGGCATCGCGGCCTCGATCCGCGCGCGCTTCGGTATCGCGGGCGAGCCGCGGCTGGTGGCGGTGAAG
>Ga0209023_10008864_pt1 | contig 9991 bp, 9 predicted proteins | sample LakOneMetagenome_FD_187468 | JGI IMG/M metagenome (GOLD analysis project Ga0209023, IMG submission 187468) | Freshwater and sediment microbial communities from Lake Erie, Canada (SPAdes) (version 2) | ecosystem: Environmental > Aquatic > Freshwater > Lentic | place: Lake Erie, Canada | collected... | reverse complement strand
CGTCCGATCCGAAAGCTCGCGACCTATGCGGGATTTCGCGGTGTTCGACCCCTAGCTCAGGCGGACCCGTCCGCCCTTCTCGGTCAGTCAATGGGGATGCGTGCTGCGCACCCCCAGCGTGAGCGTGGACGCGAGTATCCCGCAGCATCTAAATCAAGAGCTTTTCATGACTTCATCCAAGCCCAGCCCCTATCTATGCCTAGGGTCCGATCAGCAATCAGCACCACTGGTCGTTGTAATGATCCACGGACGTGGCCGGTCATCCAGCTACATGGCGCAGTACGTCGAACGCCTCAAGATGCCGGAACTGGCGTTCGTGCTGCCCGATGCGCCTGGTGGCGCCGGATCCTGGTATCCCAATGGGTTCTTAATGGACCTGGACGCCAATGAACCCCAGCTGTCCGAAGCCTTGGCAGTGATTGAAGCATCGGTTCAATCGGTGCTATCGGGTGGCGTGCCGGCAGAACGCATTGTCCTGGCCGGATTCTCGCAAGGTGCTTGCCTCGCAGCGGAACACGTGGCAAGAAGCGCGCGCCGCTATGGCGCCCTCATTTCCTGGACCGGCAGCCTCATAGGCCCACGCGAGACGAAGCGGGCACGGCCTGCGCATGCCGCTGCCCTGCAAGGCATGCCGGCCCTTTTTACCGGCGCCCGCCATGACCCCTGGGTGCCCGCCGACTGCGTCGAAAGCAGCGCGAATGTATTCAGGCGCTGGGGTGCGCAGGTTGAGCTGTTCATTGACGACCGAGACCAACACGTGGTCTCCGACGATGAAATTGCAATGGCAAAAAAAATACTCAAACGAATCTCTTGACGGATTCATCGACGTCACGTTGCCACCATTTCCAGCCTGCCAATCCCCAATTGAGGGATCGTTCAGGTATTGAATGAAATCAATTCATCAATCCAATAAACCCGAGAACCAGGGATTGTTCTGAAATAGCAAATAGAGCGGCCGCTGCTTTGTTTCGTTAAAAATACGGCCAATATATTCGCCAATAACACCAAGCGAAAGAAGCTGTACGCCACCAAGGAATAATATGACTGCCATGAGTGATGAATAGCCCTCGCCAGTCGATACGCCAAAAAACGGTCGCACAAGCAGATAAATGATATAGACGAAGGCAATAAACGACACAATAATACCGAGCATCGATGCAACCCGGAGTGGGGCGGTGGTGAAACTCGTGATGCCACTAATAGCCAGATCAACGAGTTTTGGATAGCTCCATTTTGTTTCGCCCGCTGCGCGTGCGTCGCGGTCGTAGAGGATTTCTTTTTTGTTGAATCCAACCTGACTAAAAATTGCTTTTGCATTGCGCTGCGATTCGCGGAATTGCTGTAGCGACTCTACGACACGACGATCAAGTAGGCGAAAGTCCCCCGTGTCTTCTTGTATGGGTACGCGGGTAACGTGTTGCAACAGCTTGTAGTACTGTTTGCTGGTAAACTTTTTGAGCCACGTTTCGCCGTCGCGCGTCTTGCGCTTGGCGTATACATCGTCGTAGCCGTCTTGCCACAACTCAACCATTTTCGGTATGAGCTCTGGTGGGTCTTGCAGGTCGGCGTCGATGATTACGAGCGCGTCGGTTTTCACATGGTCAATACCAGCGATCATGGCAATTTCTTTGCCAAAATTGCGCGACAAATTGACATAGCTGATTCGGTGGTCTTTTTTAGCCATCTGTTTAATTAGCCATAGTGTGTCGTCGGTACTACCGTCATTGACGAACAAAAACTCGAGCGCATATTCGGGCAAGGAATCCGCAAGTTTTGTGAGCCGTGCATAAAGCGCATCAAGTACGGGGGCCTCGTTGTAGGCGGGTATGAGAACCGTGATGGATTTCATTATTATGTTAACCTCGTTTGCTTTTCTGATAGGCGCTGTTTTATAGCCTCCTGTTCTATTCTCTGAGTATCAATAAGTGACTGATATTGGCGCTTCGCCTCCTTGCCGAGGATAACAATACGCTCTTTTTGATCCCTGCCCTCGGCGATGTAGTGAGAGTTGAGGTTTTCCAAATTAGCCATAATAATGAGTTGCTCAGATGTTGCGTAATCACGTTGATTGCGTTGTCCCTTTGCGAGAGCGGGGAAGTTCACTTTCCATTCAGCCGCTGTCATGCCAAACGCAAGTCGATTGAGCATGTCGGCCTCATTGGTGTAGGCAAATTTCTGTAACGCGCCGGAGCTAAGGGTGGGGAGGATGTATTTCTTGATTGCATCAGTATGAAGACGATAATTTGTTCGAGACAGGTAACGATTTGAGTCCCACTCGATTTCTTTTTGTTCGCGCTCTTTAAGTCGTTGAAACTCGACAATAACAAGTAGCTTAAACTCGGGGCTCAACCAAGTGCCAAATTCAAAAGCGATATCCTTATGTGCGTAGGTACCGCCATAACGGCCGGTTCTTGAGATAAGCCCAATCGCCCGTGTTGTTTCAACCCACTCTTTAACGGATGGGTTAAAGCTATTTTCTCCAACTCGAGCCTTAATTGATGCGTATCCATGACCGTCGAAATCCTTATTATGGATTTGTTCCCAAAGCCCCAAGAAGGATATAGTATTACGCGCTCGTAGCCAACTGTGAAGGGCCCTATCGGAGCCACTGCTTCTTGCCATATCAGTTAAACAAATATAGTCCTCGCCATCCACTTTGGTGACGTTAACGGACTCATCGTTGATGGTCATTGCATGTTTGCTGGCTGGGCTCATATCAAGGCTTATTATAGCAAGTTAAGTTAATGGGGGTAAAATTCTAATCTACACGAATCCGTGTAGATTAGAATTGGAAAAGACAGGCTGTGGACAACTATGTGGATAACTTATCGATAAGCGATATGAGGTTGGTAGCGGTGATGGCCCCGCTTTTTGCAAGGTAGTCAGTCTTGGCGCCCGCCGATTCTTGAGCGTCGCCCAAGATGGCACCTGCGTGACCGAGCTGCACGCCAGCTGGCGCATGATGACCAGTGACGTATGCATATGTTGGTTTTGAGACGTGAGCGGCTATATAATCGGCAGCGCTATATTCAGCTTTGCCGCCAATCTCGCCGATTAAGACGATTTTGTCTACCTCTGGATCGTTTTGGAACAGCTCAAGACAGTCAACAAATCCTGTGCCGCTTATGGGGTCACCGCCAATGCCAATAACGTATTTTTGGCCGAGTCCTTTGGCGCTTAGTGCTGCCATAGCCTCGTAGGTGAGTGTGCCACTACGGCTCACAATAGCGGTGCTGCCAGGGAGTCCCATTGAAGCGGGTATAATACCAAGCTTCGCTACGCCAGGTAGCAGTATTCCCGGACAATTTGGTCCAATAAGCCTACTCCCCGACTCCCCTAGTCGTTGCTTTATTTGCAACATATCATGTACGGGAACCCCTTCGGTGATGCATACAATGAGCGGCACATCGGCATCGATTGCTTCGAGTATGGCGCCTTTGGCGCGCGTGGCTGGTACAAATATGACTGACGCATCGACGTGCATGTTTGCCTGGATATCTTTCACGGTGTCATATACGGGAATATCATCAACTTTTTGTCCGGACTTGCCGGGCGACGTGCCCGCGACGACATTCGTGCCAGCGGCAAGCATGGCGCGGGTATGAAACGAGCCGTGGGTGCCAGTGATGCCTTGCACGATCACATTTTTGCCAGCGAGAATTTCTTCGGTCATGCGATTTCCTTTGCGGCCTTGATTGCGTCGTCGAGCCCGGCGTGTATGTGAATGCCTTCGTCTTTGAGCAGTTCAGCCGCTTGTTCGTAATTAGTCCCAGCTAGGCGGACAGTAAGTGGCGGCAGGTTGGCAAGTTGCGCGCGGGCGGCAATAATTGCCCGAGCTACCTCGTCGCAGCGGGTGATGCCGGCAAAGATATTGATAATAATAACTTTCAGGTCGGGATATTCGATCAAGCGCCTAAACGCCGCGAGTACGCTCGCCTCGTTGGCGCCGCCGCCAATATCGAGGAAGTTGGCGGGTGTCAGGCCAGCATCGGCGACAGCGTCGACGGTCGCCATAGCGAGGCCGGCACCGTTTGCGATCGTGGCGACATTTCCCAATTCGCTGAGTGTTACAAAGTTTGAATCGTGCTTTTCTTCTTCAAAATTCCAATCAGGGTGGCGAAAGGCGGCTGCGTCGTCGAGTACGATTTTGGCGTCGGCCGCGACCAGCTCATCGGCACTCGTGAGGATAAGTGGGTTTATTTCGCAGAGCGTCATGTCTTCTTTGGTGAAAAGTTTCGAAAGCTTTTCGGCGAGGTCCTGCAGGGCGAAGGCCTGTCCAGGTAGGTCGTAGTAGTCGGCGAGCGACTGGCCAATCGCGTCGAAATCAGCATTGCGACTGATAGGTATGTGTAGGTAACTATCGGCCGCGTTCTCCTCTACCTCGACGCCGCCGTTCGTATGCGCCATCATCGTGACAGCTGCGGCTTTTTTGTCGATAAGGAGTGACAGGTAGAGCTCACGTGTGATCTCGCACGGTGTCTCGGCGAGGACTGTCTTTGGTAGAAATCCTTTGATCTCGAGTCGAGAAATCTTATCGAGTGCCGCTCCATATTCGGCGTCGGTTTTGACAACAACCACACCACCAGCCTTGCCACGGCCACCTGTCGGTACTTGCGATTTCAGTACGGCTGGCAAAAATTCAGGCGTATCACCTGCCAGGTATGAGTTGGGGACGGGGATGCCACTCGCCTGGAGGATTTTTTTGCCTTCGTATTCAAGAAGTTTCATAGTTCTATGGTACCTGAGTTGTTGACTTGTTGGATAGGATCTTTTGACCGAAGCGTGTGATATGAGCACGATAGTAAGCGATGTAGTAGATGATTGCCATGACCGCCAGTGTGACGACCGTGTTTGCTATCTTGCTATGACCTGCTGGTGGTCTGAAGTACATATCGAGCGCAAATAGTATAACCGCATGGCTACAGTAGACAAGCAGCGACTGTCGCCCAAACACCTCGAGTATACCGAGCGTATAGCGCGATATTTGTTTTTCGTAGCGGCGAAACGCCATGTAAAGTGCTGCAAACCAAAGCACACCAATAGCAATACGTGCTGGGTCGACATGGTCTTTGTCGAAATATGTCATAACTTCTCCGGCAAATGATCCAATAGTCGTACCTTCGGGATGCATGATCGGCAACACGACGAGTGAAATCATGGAAATCACATAGGTAACAAACGCGCTCACGCAGATAGTGCCCGCAATCCAGCGACGCTGCAGTTTGGATATATCACGGAACCATGATTCTAAGTGTGGTAAGTAGTAGCCGAGGATAATGCTGTACATGAAAATCACCTGCCATGCCGAATACGGCAAAAATATATCGGTATGTCGGAAGAAAAACCACACGGCAGCACTGGCAAGTGCCACAACCCATGCCTTACCCTTTGCGATCAGCCACACAGCAAACGGTGCCGCGAGCATAAATATGGCGTATCGAGCCAAAAAGTCAGCCCAGCCGAAGGTGTAACGCAGTGTCAGGGTCTTGCGGACGAATGTGAGTGGATCGCCCATCCACATTGTGGCGCCATGGGCACTGTTTGGCTCGAGTGCTGCCCAGGCTGTATAGAAAAATGTGAAAAAGACCGTGAGACCATAGAGGAGAAGCGCCCGTTTCCAGATCTTTTTGAAGATCTTTTTGGTTTCTTTTAATACCTTGGGGCCGTAGAGGTATCCCACGAGCAGGCCAGATATCGCAAAAAAACCTTCGGCCGCAGACGCGGGTAGCCGGCTACCGCCGCCGATGAATATGAAAAGCGACGGCGACCAGATGATATGAAACGATATGATTTCCAGCAGGAACGCTCCGCGCAGCAGGTCGAGCGCCAAGATTCGTTCACGATTAACTTTTTTCTTTCCCCAGTTCCAAAACACTAGTATTTATTATATACCGAATGGCTATTTGTCGCTGAGAAGTTTGTCGGCTTGCTGCGTGAGTGTGTGAATATTTTTATCCCACGAAAAACGTGCGACGTTGTCTTGCATTGCCTGTTTGCTGTAAGGATATGACCGTAGAGCTTTTTCTATAACAGCTGCGAAATCAGCGGGGTTGGCAGGGTCGGCGTACAGCGCGGCCTCGCCTCCTGTCTCACGCAGTACGGGTATGTCAGCAGCGACCACAGGGCAACCGCTGGCCATTGCCTCGAGCACGGGCATACCGAAACCTTCGTAGAGCGACGGCATGACAAATAGCGATGCTGCCTGGTAGAGTGCTGCCCGGTCGGTATCGACGATATAGCCGATATGTTTTATGTCGATGCCGTTTTTTATCGCGGTATCAAGTGCCCGTTGCGTAGCATCCGACTTCCAGCCTCTGCCGCCGGCGAGGATCAACCGGTATTCGTTGCGGACAGCTTCGGGTAGTTGAGAATAGGCTTCTATTAACGTTTTGAGATTTTTGCGTGGCTCAAAATTACCCATGAAAAACAGATATTTTTTCGGTCCAATATCGTATTTGGCGCGAACAGCATCGAGGTCGCCCCTAGGAAGCTTTTTTTGAAACTCGACTGACGGTGGGATAGGTGTGACGATACATTTTTCAGGAGCTATTTTGAACTCTTTGACCAGTTCGGTCTTGACCGATTCCGACACGGTCATGATGATGTCGGCTTTTTCTATCGAACGTGGCACGACGCGTCGCAGGTGTGCTAAATTCGCCTCCTCGACAAGTTCTGGATAGTACAAGTATGTCAGGTCGTGGACGACAGTCGCCGTAAGTCGTGACTTGCTGGCTGGCCAAGTAGCGAAGTTGGGGAATATAGTTAGGTCGACTCGCGGCAGGAGTAGATCAAAGGGTGGTGCGACACCTAGGCTCTGCAGCTTGGCGTAAACACGCAGCGGAAAGAGCAGGTTTTGCTCTCTGGCTACCCTACTGCTGTTAATTTTTGGCTGCGGCTGGCGCTTGAGGAAGTTGAAATAGTGACCACGCACTGTAGCATCTGCGCTGTTTGCCAGCGCCTCGGTAAGCAGGCGCGTGTAAGACGCGACGCCGGACAGGTCTTTTGCAGCCAAGCTGCTTACCTCAATACGTACCTTCATCACATAGGATCCTTGAAGAGTGGCATATACTCTTTCTTGATAATTTCATCGAGGTTGAAAGTGGTTAGAAACTTTTGGCGAGCATTCATCCCGAACGTACGCTGTAAACGGGTATCTCTATAAACCTGGTCCATGGCTTTATGTAACGAGTCTGAATCTTTGACAGGTACTAGTAGGCCGCTTTTACCGTTGTCGATTATTTCAGGGATGCCACCAATATCTGTGGCTATGACTGCTAGCTCTTCCATGCAAGCCTCAACGACTGCAATACCAAACGCTTCATGGTGGGTTGGCAATACAAATATCTTTGACTTCTCCAGGAATTTTAGTGGCTCAGCCTGATGACCGTAAAACGTAATACCTGGAATACTAGCTGCTTGCCTTTTAAACTTCTCTCGCTCTGGGCCATCGCCGACTATCGCCAAGGTGGCGGAAGGGTATTCTTTAACTATTTTCTCGAAAGCTTTGATAAGTTCACCAATTCCCTTGTCCGTAACGAGGCGTGCTGTGCTGATAAAGTCGATAGTTTTTTTAGACTGTCTATAGTTATCAAATGTGCCGTTATATACTAATTTGAATTTTTTCAGTACCGGACTATTTGGGATATTGTTTGCTATTAACCTTTTTTCATTTTTGCTTGCAACGGCGATAGTATGGACAGCATGTGACGCGAGGTAAACAAGCTTGCCGACCGGATTCTTATACCAGATTCCATGATTCATCCAAATTGCCTTCAAATCACCGTGATCAATCCAAAACACTTTTATGCCCAATATTCGTGCGGCGAAGGTACCGGCAATAAAGTCATCCTTACTTTGGATGGATATGACTGATGGTCGTAAAACAATGAACAGAACGATGTAGTGGAGAAACAATATGATTTGCCACAGTATATACATTGGTGAAAGAAGGGCGCGCCAACCACTCCAGTCCTGACGAGGCCACCACCAAGATTTGAAATGCTCTACACCCTTCTGTTGAGCGAAGTCTAACAATTTCTTAGATTGGCTAAGGACCATAGTCTCAAAATCATACTTTTCTAACTCTCGAGCCATGAATACAGCTATGCGCTCAGCGCCACCAAAATCTTTTTTGGCGGCATTGCGAATGATAATGGCTTTATGAGAGGGCATTACCTATGAGTATACAGTAACTATTTGCTATAATATTCACTAGCTATGCGTTATATAACGAAGAAAAACCGCGCAATTTTGCGTGAGATGGTGACGACTGATTTTAAAGTTCGCTACCAAGAGTCCGTACTAGGGTACCTGTGGTCGCTGCTTCGTCCATTATTCATGTTTGCGATACTTTATGTGTTGTTCACGTATATTATCCCAATCGGCAAAGACAACCCACATTATGGAGTTACTTTGTTGACCGGTATTGTGATGTGGAACTTCTTTAGCGAAACCACTTCAATGGGGGCTAGCTCTGTTGTGAATAATGGTGATTTACTGCGTAAAATCAGTATTCCACGGTACCTTATGGTTTTAACGAGCTCTATATCGGCGCTCATCAACCTTGCAATCAACTGTCTTGTTATTATCATATTTGCACTGATCAACGGAGTTCATCCTACGCTTGAGTGGGTGCTTGTGATACCTATTGTCGTTGAACTTTTTGTATTTTCGCTTGGTGTTGCGTTTTTACTCGCAGCGCTCACGGTTAAGTTTCGCGATATTACCTATATATGGGAGATTTTCCTGCAGGGCGGATTTTATGCCAGTGCAATCATATTTCCAATCACCATGGTCCCAGGCTCGGTGCGTGACTTTTTCTATATCAATCCTATCGTGCAGATTGTTCAGGATGCGCGTAATTTTATATTGAGCGGTAGCGTAGGTACGGAGACGCTATGGAATAGTGTTGATTCTATCCTTATAAAAACTGCACCTTTTATTGTCATCATAATTTTCGCGATACTTGGTGTCTGGGTTTTTAAGAAAAGATCACCATATTTTGCGGAGGATATTTAATACATGCCTAAACTAACACCCGAGCCAGCTATTGAAGTAAGAAATCTACACAAAGAGTTTATCTTACCGCAGAGTAAAACAACATCACTCAAACAGGCTGCTGTAAATATCGTTCGCGACAACAAAAAAACAACCCAAAAAGTATTAGATGGCGTAGACTTCACTATTAATAAAGGTGAATTTTTTGGCATCGTCGGTCGCAATGGTAGTGGCAAAAGTACGCTACTTAAGATGATTGCAGGGGTGTATGTACCGACGGAGGGCGAAATCAAGATTCACGGTGGTCTAACACCATTTATCGAACTAGGTGTTGGGTTTAACCCCGAGCTGTCTGGTCGGGACAACGTATATCTCAACGGTGCCCTCCTTGGCTATTCGCACAAAGAGATGGATGAGATGTACGACGAAATCGTTGAGTTTGCAGAGCTCGGTCCGTTTATGGATCAGAAACTCAAGAACTATTCGAGCGGCATGCAAGTACGCTTAGCATTTTCGATTGCCATCAAGGCGAAGAACGATATTCTGATATTTGACGAAGTCTTAGCTGTTGGCGACGAAGCGTTCCAGAGAAAGTGTATGGAAGTCTTTAGGCGATATCGCAAAAACAACCAAACGGTTGTGCTAGTGACTCATAGTATGGATAACGTCAGTGCTCTCTGTACGCGAGCCCTGATGCTGGAAGATGGAAAAATTAAGCACATTGGTGATGTTAATGACGTTGCTCGATTGTATTCCGAAAGTAACATCCTAAGCGAAGAGACGAAGCGAAGAGACGAAGACGAGCGACCTACTGGCGTAGAGATTCAGGGGGTGAAGGCTATGTATGACAAGAATGATTACATGGAATTGTCTATAGGTTGGCCAGATAGAGATGATATATATGGCGTAGGAGTATCGATCTCAAGTGTGAATGATGTCTATGTTTTTGGAAGTAATCTTAGAAATATTAAATCAAAAAAGAAGAATGTAAAAT
>Ga0209023_10008863_pt1 | contig 9992 bp, 10 predicted proteins | sample LakOneMetagenome_FD_187468 | JGI IMG/M metagenome (GOLD analysis project Ga0209023, IMG submission 187468) | Freshwater and sediment microbial communities from Lake Erie, Canada (SPAdes) (version 2) | ecosystem: Environmental > Aquatic > Freshwater > Lentic | place: Lake Erie, Canada | collected... | reverse complement strand
GCCGCCACCGGCGACCACACCCTCCTCGATCGCCGCACGAGTGGCCGAGAGGGCGTCCTCGATGCGGTGCTTCTTCTCCTTGAGCTCGACCTCGGTGGCCGCGCCGACCTTGACGACGGCCACGCCGCCGCCGAGCTTGGCGAGCCGCTCCTGGAGCTTCTCGCGGTCCCAGTCGGAGTCGGTGTCGTCGATCTCGCGCTTGATCTGCGCGATGCGGCCCTTGACGTCGTCCTCGGAGCCGGCGCCTTCCACGATGGTCGTGTCGTCCTTGGTGACGACGACCTTGCGGGCGGTGCCGAGCAGGTCGAGGGTGACCCCGTCGAGCTTGAGGCCGACCTCTTCGGAGATGACCTGGCCGCCGGTGAGGACGGCCATGTCGGCCAGCATCGCCTTGCGGCGTTCACCGAAGCCGGGGGCCTTGACGGCCACCGAGTTGAAGGTGCCGCGGATCTTGTTCACCACGAGGGTGGCGAGGGCCTCGCCCTCGATGTCCTCGGCGATGATCAGCAGCGGGCGACCCGACTGCATGACCTTCTCGAGCACGGGCAGGAGGTCCTGCACCGACCCGATCTTGCCGTTGTTGAACAGGATGTACGGGTTGTCGAGGACGGCTTCCTGACGCTCCGGGTCGGAGACGAAGTACGGCGACAGGTAGCCCTTGTCGAACTGCATGCCCTCGGTGAACTCGAGGTCCATGCCGAAGGTGTTCGACTCCTCGATGGTGACCACGCCGTCCTTGCCCACCTTGTCGATGGCGTCAGCGAGGACCTCGCCGATGGCGGCGTCGTTGTTGGCCGAGATGGTGGCGACCTGGGCGATCTCGCTGCGGTCGTCGACCTCCTTGGCCGCTTCCTTGATGGCCTCGACCGCGGCGGCGACCGCCTTGTCGATGCCCTTCTTGAGGGCCATCGGGTTGGCGCCGGCGGCCACGTTGCGGAGGCCTTCCTTCACCAGCGCCTGGGCCAGCACCGTGGCGGTGGTGGTGCCGTCGCCCGCGATGTCGTTGGTCTTGGTCGCCACCTCCTTGACGAGCTGGGCGCCCATGTTCTCGTACGGGTCCTCCAGCTCGATCTCCCGGGCGATGGACACGCCGTCGTTGGTGATCGTGGGGGCGCCGAACTTCTTCTCGAGGACCACGTTGCGGCCCTTCGGGCCGAGGGTGACCTTGACCGCGTCGGCGAGCTTGTTCACGCCCGCCTCGAGGCCGCGGCGGGCCTCTTCGTCGAACTTCAGGATCTTGGGCATGGGCTCTCCTACTTGGCGATCTTGGCGAGCACGTCACGCGCGTTGAGGATCAGGACGTCCTGGCCCTCCGCGGTGATCTCGGTGCCGCCGTACTTGCTGTAGACGACGGTGTCGCCCACGGCCACGTCGACCGGGATGATGTCGCCCGTCTGGTCGGAACGGCGACCGGGGCCGACGGCCAGGACCTCGCCCTGCTGGGGCTTCTCCTTGGCGGTGTCGGGGATGACGAGGCCACTCGCGGTGGTCTCCTCGGCTTCGTTCGGCAGGACCACGATGCGGTCTTCGAGCGGCTGCAGGTTCATTCGCGCCTCCATGTTGGCGTCCCCACGACGGGGGTTAGCACTCTCCGGTGTTGAGTGCTAAAGCTAGACAACCTCGCTGGCACTCGCAACCCGCGAGCGCCAACACATTGCGACCTGCTCCGCAGGTCGGCCTTCGACGTCCGCGTGTCACCGGTTGCGCTCGCTCCGCTGGCGCTCCGCAGCTACACCAGTTTCAGGTTCGGGATGGCGCCGGTGTCCATCGGACTCGGTCCGTCGGATTGGAGGCGCCACCAGCCGGCGGCGGCGACCATCGCCGCGTTGTCGGTGCACATGGCCCGGCTCGGCAGGAACCCGTGGATGCCGTCCTCGACGCAGGCGCCCAGGAACCGTTCACGGAGCACCGAGTTGGCCGCCACGCCGCCACCCAGGCACATGGCCTTCGCCCCGAGGTCACGGGCCGCCAGGCGGGCCTTGGCCACCAGCACGTCGACCACCGCGTCCTGGAACGATGCGGCCACGTCGGCCGTCGTCGCCTCCGGGTGCTTGCGGACGTGGTTGATCACGGCCGTCTTGAGCCCCGAGAAGCTGAAGTCGTACCCCTGGTCGCGCATGGCCCGCGGGAAGCGGATGGCGGTCGGGTCGCCTTCGATGGCGATGGCGTCGATGGCCGGGCCACCCGGGTAGCCGAGGCCGAGGTAGCGGGCCACCTTGTCGAACGCCTCCCCCGCCGCATCGTCGACCGTCGAGCCCAGCAGGCGATACCGGCCGTGGCCCTCCATCAGGACGAGCATCGTGTGCCCGCCCGACACCAGCAGCACGACGGCCGGCAGCTCGAGCGACGGGTCCTCGAGGAACGACGCGTAGAGGTGCGCCTCCAGGTGGTTGACCGCCACGAACGGCACGTCCCACACCAGGGCCAGCGCCTTCGCGGTGCTCACCCCGACCAGCAGCGCACCGACCAGCCCGGGGCCGTAGGTCGCGGCCACCGCATCGATGTCGGAGTCGACCACCCCGGCCTTCACCAGCGCCTCCGCCACGACCGGTGTGATGGTCTCGACGTGGGCCCGGCTGGCGATCTCGGGCACGACACCGCCGAAGCGGGCATGGATGTCGACCTGGCTCGACACCACCGACGACCGGACGTTCGTGCCGTCCACCACGACAGCCGCGGCCGTCTCGTCGCACGACGTCTCGATGCCGAGCACCGTGGTTCCCGCAGGGAGGGGAGGCCTCGCCGTCGAAGGGACAGCCGCGGTGGCCGTTGCCGATGGTTGGTCGCTCACGTGAGCCCTTCCACGATGGTGAGGCCGTCGATCGAGGCCTCGATGGCCGCCAACCGCTCGGCGAACTCGGGGGTGTGGATGCCGTGCGACCACATCACCAGGGCGTCCTCCCCGTTGTCGGCGTAGTACCCCTTGCGGGCCCCGGCCGGCACGAACCCGAAGCGCTGGTACATGGCCTGCGCCCCGTGGTTGCTCATCCGCACCTCGAGGGTGAGGTTCTCGACGCCCCGCTCGACGGCCTGGCGGACGAGGTTCACGAGGAGGCGCGTCGCGATGTGGTTGCGGTGCCAGCGGGGGTCGACGGCGACCGTGGTGATGTGGCCGTCCTCGCCGACGATCATCAGCCCGCAGTAGCCGACGACCGACGCATCGACCCGTGCCACGAGGTAGGCCCGCGTGGGCCCGAACGAGAGCTCACTGACGTAGAGACCGATCGACCACGGGCGGGGGTACACCTGGTGCTCGATCCGCAGCACGCCGCGCAGGTGGCGGCGGCGCATCGTGGTGACCACCACGGTCAGGGGACGGCGGTCGGGCTCGAGGTCGTCGGAGCGCACGGCCATCAGCCGCCCTCCCTCGTCGACCAGTTGATCTCGGCATCGGGCTTGCGGAGGTAGATCGGTGCGAGGTCCCACGGCTGGACCCACTCCTCGCGCAGCGCGCGGGCATGGGCCAGCTGGACGAGGGAGCGGGCCGACGGGTGGGCGAGGTCCTGGTCGACGACCTCGAGGTTGGGTTGCTCGTCGAACACCGCGGCGTAGCGGATGGCGCCGTCGCCGACGAGCAGGACGTCCTCGCCGGTGGCCACCAACTCGGACACGAGATCGTCGGGCGAGCAGACCCGCAGCTCGGTCGTGCGCTGCAGGCCGCCCGGCACCTGGCGGTACAGGGCGGTGAACACCTCACCTCGGCGGGCATCGATCACCCCCGCGATGAGCCGGGGGCTGAACCGGGCCGGGAAGGCCAGCAGGTCGAGGCTGCTGATGCCGATCATCGGCACCCGGAGGGCCTGGGCGACCGCTTTGGCCGTGGCGATGCCGACCCGCAGACCGGTGAACAGGCCGGGCCCGAGGTCGACCGCGACCGCGCCGATCTCCGACAGCTCGACCCGGGCCTGGCGGCACAGGAACTCGATGGCGGGCGTCAACGATTCGGCGTGGCGCTTGCCCCGCGACGAGTGCGTCGAGGCCAGCACGCCCTCGTGGCCGCCGATGGCGCAGCCGACCTGGACGGTGGCCGACTCGATCCCGAGGATCAGCACGCGCCACCCCCGGAGGGCTCGTCGGCGTCGGCCGGCGGCAGCCACGGGGCAACCCGCTCGGCGAGCAGCCGCTGCCGGGCCTGCCACGGCGCACCGACGGCGTGCAGTTCGAGGTGCCGGTGGTCGTCGTCGTCGCCGAAGGTGATCCGCACCTGGAGGTAGTTGCGGGGCAGCAGGGGGGCCACCGCATCGCCCCACTCGATGACGACCACGCCGTCTTCCTCGATGATCTCGCCGAGGCCGACGTCGAGCGCCTCGTTGAGGTGGTCGAGGCGGTACACGTCGAGGTGGTGCAGGGTGAGCCGCCCCTGGTACTCCTGGGCGATCGTGAAGGTGGGACTGGTGATCCGTTCGGCCACCCCGAGGCCGACGCCGAGCCCCTGGGTGAAGGCGGTCTTCCCGGCACCCATCTCCCCGGCGAGCACCACGATGTCGCCGGAGCGCAGCAGCTCAGCCATGGCGGCGGCCAACGCCTGGGTGGCCTCCCCGCTGGTCGTGCGGGCACGGATCACGAGGCGCTCTCCGGGTCGGCGACGGGTCGCGGCAGCACGGCGGCCATCGTAGGGGGGCGACGGCCGGCCCCCGACCTTCCCTGCCCGCTGGCCGACCGGGGCCGCTCAGCCCCGGCGGGGCTGCGGCGCCGGCATCGGGGGGACCGACCGGACCGCCCGCTCGGTGGCCACCACCGCGAGCAGGCGGACGGTGTCGAGATCGACCTCGACGGACCCGGTGGCGGCCGCGATGAGCGCGTCGCCGTCGGCCCTCGTGTGCGCGGGGACGAGTGAGCGGGCCAGCCCGTCATGGCCTCCCTGGGCGACGACGAGGCACCCGAGCTTGTCGAGGCGCGCGTTGGTCGCCAGCACCCCGATCGTGGTGTTGCCGAACGCGTCGCCCGGTTCGATCCCGCCGTCCGCCCCGCTCGGGCCGTCGGCGGGGACCCCGTCGGTCCCCGATCCGTCGCGGTCGATGTCACCGAACGCGTTGACCGCGACGAGGGCGGACACCACCAGGTCGCCCCGCACGACGGTGGCCGACCCGAGCCCGCCGGCTCGGATCCCGTCGGGTCCTCGCCACTTCCCCACCGTCGCCCCGGTCCCCGCCCCGCACGGGCCGAGCGCGATCCGGCCACCGCGGGCCGTGGCGCAGGCCGAGTAGCCGGCCTCGCCGTCGGGGCGGGCCAGCGGGTCTCCGACCAGCAGATCGAACAGGCCGAGGGCGGGCACGATCGGCACCGGTCCCGCGGCGGTCGGGAACCCGCGACCGTGCTCGGCACACCACCGCATCACCCCGTCCGCCGACGCCAGCCCGAACGCCGAGCCGCCGGTCAGGACCGCGGCATCGATGCGACTGACCGTCCGCTCCGGGTCGAGCAGCGCCAGCTCCCGCGTCGCCGGTGCGCCGCCCCGCACCTCAGCCGACGCGACGGTCCCTTCGGGGAACAGCACCACGGTGCAGCCGGTGAGGCCGACGGCGTCGGTCCAGTGCCCGACCTCGAGGCCCTCCACGTCGGTGATCACCGCGCCCCGCTCACAACGGCACCTCGTCGGGGACGCGGCCGGCGGCCACGGCCCGGAGGGCCGAGTCGTACTGGGGGGCGAGCTGCGACCAGTCGAAGCGGTACATCGCCTCCCGCAACCCGGTGGTCGCGGCACGGGCCCCGTCGAGGTCGACCAGGACGGTGCGGAGCCGCCGGACCAGGTCGCCGTAGGAGTCGTAGAGGACCTGCTCGTGGAACGCGGCCGGCACGAGCTCGGGGTAGCTGAGCGACCGGGGCAGGATCGGCACCAGGCCGGCGGCCATCGCCTCGACCATCGCGATGCCGAAGAACTCGTGGACCGCGGTGCTGGCCACCACCGACGAACGGACGAGGAGCCGGAGGTACTCGGCGCGACCGAGGTGGCCGACGTGGACGAGCTGGTCGCCGAACCGCTCCTCGGCCGCGGCGAACTCCCGCGGATCGCTGCGCACGTTGGCACCGGCCAGCGCGAGGCGGAAGGCCACGCCGTCGTGGTCGAGCCGGCGCAGGGCCCGGAAGAACACCTCGGGCGCCTTGTCGTGGTCCCAGCGGTGGTTCCACAGCACGAGCGGCGGGCCGTCCTCGGCGTCGGCCCGCTCGGCCTCGACCAGGCCGGCGACGTCGACCCCGACGGGCAGGATCGTGGTCCGGGCCCGAACCCGCTCGACGAGGTGCGAGTGGCGGAAGTCGGGGGCGCCGTCGAGCAGGTCGGGCAGCGCGTCGAACAGGCGGTCGCGATGGAACGCCGAGTTCACGAAGGTGTGGTCGGCCACCGCCATCGACGTCCAGTTGCGGTACGCCGCGTCGTCGTCGAGCGGCTCACCGGTCAGGCTCGATCGGGCGGGCTGGGTCTCGTGCAGGTACACGCACACCGCGGCGTCGCCGACGATCCGGCGGGCGTGGCCGAGGAACGCCGGGAGATCGAGCATGCTCGAGGCCAGGATCACGTCGGGTGGCCCGTGCTCGACCGCCAGCACCGCGGCCTGCTCGGCCAGGGTGACCGCGCCGCCCCGGAGCCGCCACCGCCAGAACGCGTCGCGCAGGCCGAGCACGTGCACCTCGTGGCCGCTGGTGGCGGCCAGGCCCTCGGCCCAAGCCTGGTGCGAGCCGCCGAACCAGGGCTCGACGAGGAACACCCGCAGGCGATCTCCCGCGCCGATCGGGCCCGCCGCCGTCGGATCCGCCATGCCGGCCTCAGGCCGTCCGGGCCGTGGGCGCCTCGATGCGGGCGGCGAGGCTCCGGAGGATCCGCCCCAGCTCGGCGGGCCGCTCCTGCATGACCTGGTGGCCGCAGCCGGGCAGCAGGTGGAACTCGGCGTCGGGCAGCAGCTTGGCGATGGTCCTCGCCGCGGACACCGGGGTCAGCAGGTCGCGCGACCCCACCACGATGTCGGCCGGGATGCCGACGTGGCTCAGCGTCTCGCGCACGTCGTGGTCGAGCAGGCCGATCCACGACCGCTGGAACGATTCGGGGTCCATCGCCTCGACGCAGTCGCGGACCTGAGCGACCGCGGCGGCGGTCGGCTCCTTGCCGAAGGCCACGCGGCACACCAGCAGCGACAGGTCGCCACCGAGCTTCAGCTGCGGGTAGGGCCGCCCCTCGTCGAGGCGGTCGATGGCCTTGGCCCCGAGCACCTTGGCCCGGTCGAGCACCCGAGGGTGCAGCGGCGAGTGCGCGGCGGTGGCGACGAAGGCCACGCCGGCCACCCGCTCGTGCAACGCCTCGGCCTCGTCGGCGCAGAACTGCATGAGGGTCATGCCCCCCATGGAATGTCCAGCGACGATGGCGTCGTGCAGGTCGAGCTCCCGCAGCACGGTGGCCAGGTCGCGGGCCAGCACGGGGAGCCCCCACCCGTCGGTGCCGGCGGTGGACTCGCCGTGGCCCCGCAGGTCGCAGGCGATGACCCGGAACCCCGGTCGACCCGGCTCCCCCGTCAGTTGCCTGAGCTGGGGTGACCAGATGGCCGCGGCGAGCGTGACCCCGTGCAGCAGCACCAACGGACGCCCCTCACCCCGCTCGATGGCGTGCAGGGTGGCCCCGTCGGCCGCGGCGATCCGGTGGTGGACCACATCGTCGGGCACCCGGAACAGCGGGTCGAGCTCGGGGTCCACCCGCTGGCGGAGCCGGCGGGCCGCGGCCTTCTCGGCGACCGCGGCGGCCGCCACGGCCCCCGCCGCGCCGAACAGGGCCTTGGTCACGTTGCGCATCAGTCGTCCTCTCTGTCGGGAGAGCCGGGCCCTTCGGGAGAGCCGGGCCCTCCGATGTACCGGCGGGGCACCCGCCCACTGATCCCGCACACGATCTCGTAGGCGATGGTGCCGGTCCGCTGCGCCCACTCCATCGCGTTGATCTCGGCAGAGCCCTGCCGGCCGAGCAGGACGACCTCGTCGCCCACCTCAACGGTGTCGTCCGCTCCGCAGTCGATCGTGGTCATGTCCATGGTCACCGTCCCGGCGATGCGGCGCCGCCGACCACCGATGAGCACCTCGCCGCCGGTCGCCCCGAGCGAACGGCGCACCCCGTCGGCGTAACCGACCGGCACGGTGGCGATGGTCGACCGCTGCTCGAGCCGGTGGTGCTGTCCGTAGCTGATGGCCTCGCCCGCTTCCACCTGCTTGACGAACGACACCTGCGACACCAGCCGCAGCGCCGGCCGCAGGTCGACCAACCCCGCCAGGTCGGCGCTCGGGTCGATGCCGTACACCGCGATGCCGCAGCGCACGAGGTCGTAGCGCCCGGCCGGGTGGGCGATCGCCACGGCCGAGTTCCCGGCGTGGCGCACCGGCACGCCGATTCCGTCGCCCTCCAGCCCGCGCACCGCCTCGTCGTAGCGGGCGAACTGCTCGGTCGTGAAGCGGTTCCCCGGCTCGTCGGCCACCGCGCAGTGGGTCCACACCGACGCCAGGACCAGCTCGGGCCGGGCGGCCACGGCCTGGGCCAGCGCCGGGACCTCGTCGGGGAGCGCACCGACCCGGTGCATCCCGGTGTCGATCTTGAGGTGCACGGCGAGGGGCGGTCCCCCGGCCGCCGCGGCCGCGTCGGCCAGCGCGGTCACCCCGCCCTGGCTGTAGACCGCCGGCTCGACCCGCAGCGCCACGGCGTCGGCCGCCGACGACGCGGGGGGCTCGGAGAGCACCACGATCGGCGCCTCGATCCCGGCGGCGCGGAGCACGGCGGCCTCCTCGACCAGCGCGACGGCCAATCGGTCGGCGCCGGCCCCGACCGCCGCACGGGCGACCGGCACGGCGCCGTGCCCGTACCCGTCGGCCTTCACCACGGCACACAGCCCCGCGGGCGCGACGAGGGCCCGCAGCACTTCCACGTTGTGGGCGATCGCCGCGAGGTCGATCTCGGCCCAGGTGGGCCGCACCGCTCAGCCGGCCCCGTCGGCGGCGGGGGCCGGGTTCGCCGGGTCGGTCGACGGCTCGGCCACGATGGCCCGCACGATGTCGGTGCGGGAGATGATCCCGACCAACGCACCTTCGTGCACCACCGGCAGCCGGGAGACCTCCCGGTCGTGCATCGCGGTGGCGGCATCCTCGAGGGTCGCGCCCTGGCCGATGGTCACTGGGTCGATGGACATGACCTCGCCCACGGTCGCCCCGAGGGCGCGGCGGATGTCCTCGTCGAAGTGCCGCTTCGACGACGGCAGCTCCAGGGTCGCACCGAGCAGGGAGATGACCGTCGGGAAGTGGAGCTTGCTCTCCTGCACGATCAGGTCGCCGGTGCTGAGCATGCCGACCACCGCCCCGTCGGCGTCGAGCACCGGCGCGGCATCGATGTTGCGCTCCACGAGCGTGGCCATCGCCTCCTGCACGTTGTCGTCGGGCGAGAACGTGACCACGTCGGTCGTCATGATGCTGACGACGAGGGTGGAGCGGGGCATGCAGGCCTCCGGAGAGATGGGGAGCGGGCGCCGACGAGGGCGACCCACGGGACCAACAGGCTAGAGCGCAGGCCGGGGCGCGCCGGCCTCGAGACGGGGCCCGGCTACCCGGACGTGCCCTCGGCGAGCCCCGTGAGCACGGCGGGCAGGTGGTCGAGCAGGTCACCGGCGACCATCCCGTGGGCGGGGGCGGCGTGCGCGGACCGACCGTGCACGAACGCGCCGGCCGCCGCAGCCCGGTCCGGTGCCATCCCCTGCGCCAGGAGCCCACCGATCAGACCGGTCAGCACGTCGCCCGATCCGGCGGTGGCCAGTCGGGCGTCGCCGGTGGTGGTCAGCAGGACCGCACCGTCGGGACGGGCCACGATGGTGGTCGAGCCCTTGCGCAACACGGTGACGCCGGTGGACGCGGCGACCGACCGCGTCGCGCCGACGTGGTCGGGTCGGTCGGCGTCGCCGCCGAGGCGGACGAGCTCGCCGTCGTGGGGCGTCAGCACGATGGGCCGGTCCGCCGCTCCGGCGTGCCAGCCGGCGCCA
>Ga0209023_10008862_pt1 | contig 9992 bp, 11 predicted proteins | sample LakOneMetagenome_FD_187468 | JGI IMG/M metagenome (GOLD analysis project Ga0209023, IMG submission 187468) | Freshwater and sediment microbial communities from Lake Erie, Canada (SPAdes) (version 2) | ecosystem: Environmental > Aquatic > Freshwater > Lentic | place: Lake Erie, Canada | collected... | reverse complement strand
CGAACCGCTGGAGGCGGTAGCGCTCGGAGAAGGGCTTGCCGATCCCCTTGAAACCCTCCGGCCAGACCCCGACGAGCTCGCCTCCGCGGAGCATCCGCTCGGCGTCCTCGTTGCAGGCGAGGGTGGCACCCGTCTTGCGCGCCAGGGAACTGACGACGGGGAGTCGGAAGACCAGGTCGGCGCCCAGCGGACGGATGAAGCGCCCGGTGCGCTCATGGATGGTCGACATCGTCATCAACGCGTCGACGGGCAGCGTGCCGGAGTGGTTGGAGACGACGAGTGCCCCGCCGTCGCTCGGGATGTTGTCGATCCCCCGGACCTCGATGCGGAACCACTTCTCGGCGACGGGGCGCAGGACGGACAGCACGAGCACCTGGGTGAGCTCGGCGTCGAAGCCGTAGTCGTCGACCTCGTAGTCGCCCTCGAGGCGGCGACGCCAGTAGGCCATCAGGTGGGCGAGCCGGTTCTGCCAGTCCTGGCCGAGTACGTCGACGACCGCGGCCTGGAACGCCGCAGCCCATTCCGCGGCGGGGATGCCGGACAGCGGCGAACGGTCCTCGGTGGTCGCCCCGGGACGGTCGGTGTCCGAGGAGGCGGCCCCCCCGGTCGGGGGCCCCGTCTCCTCGGCAGTGAGTGGCGCCTCGACCGTGGCGGCGGCCTGGGCGGGCGCGGCCTTGGGTGTCCGCTTGCGCGGCTTGGGGGCCGGTTTGGTCGGTTCGGGCGTCGCGGCCTCGGCCGCCAGCCGTCGGGTGGCCGCCGACGGACGCTGTCGACCGCTGCCCCGTCCGGGCCGGCCGCGGGTACCGATGGGGATGATCTCGGCGTCACCCATGATGGCCTCCTCCCGCACGACCGGCCAGCACCGTGGACAGCCCCAGGGGCGCCTCCAAGCCGCGCGCGAAGTCGTCGAAAGCCTCGACCGTCGTGAGACGCGGTTCGAAACCGAGCATGGTTCGCATGCGCGTGGTGTCGATGCCGCGCCCGAAGGTGAGGAAGGACAGCTGCTCGGGTGAGAAGTCGGCCATCCTCGCGGAGCGGAGCGCGGAGCCGAGTCCGGAGATCGCGCTCATGGGCAGCGGGATGGACAGCTTGCCGAGCCGCTTGATCGCCTGGGAGAGCAGGATGACGCCGTCACCGGCGACGTTGAAGGTGCCGGGTACGTCGTGGGTCACCGCGTGCTGGAGGGCGGCGAAGAGGTCGACCTGGTGCAGGAACTGCATCCGCGGGTCGAAGCCCAGCACCGTCGGCAGGGCCGGGAGCCGGAAGTAGGACGTGATGGGGCTGGAGACGTCGGGACCGATCACGTTGGCCCCGCGCAGCATGGTCACCCGGACGTCGGGGCGGCGCCGCGAGAAGCTGCGGACGTAGCCCTCGACCTCGTAGGCGTCCTTGGCATAGCCCGAACTGGGCAGCCGCTTGGCGTGCATGTCCTCGGTGAACATCGCCGGGTCGCGGCTGCTGGCGCCGTAGACGGTGCTGGAGGACTTGACCACCAGCGTCTGGAGGCCCGGCGCGCTCTGACAGGCGCCCAGGAGCTGCATCGTCCCGATGACGTTGAGCTCCTTCATCGTGCCGCGACCGCCGGCGCTCCCGGGAGTGGCGATGACGCTCATGTGGACGACGGTGTCGACGTCCTCCTTGGCGATCACCTTGGCGATCACCGGGCTGCGGATGTCGGCCCGCACGAAGGACACCTCTCCGATGTCACCTCGCGGGGGGACGACATCGACGCCGATCACCCGGTCGACCGACGGGTCGTCCGCGATCTGGCGCGCGAAGCGTCGCCCGAGGTCCCGGGAGACCCCGGTGACGAGGACGACCCTGCCCATGACGGACCCGCCTGGGTGGCCTACTTGCCGAGCTTGCGACGCTGGACGCGCGTCTTCTTCAGCAGCTTGCGGTGCTTCTTCTTCGCCATGCGCTTGCGGCGCTTCTTGATGACAGAACCCACGAGGAACCTTTCACGACCTGGGAGGCCGACCGCGACCTCGCCTGAGACGGCGTACCGGACGGCCCGCCAAGCCTAGCCGCCCGAGGGCGGCAGTCGGCAATCGAGGCGCTGACCTGGGACGGGAGCCGGGACCGGAGACCGGGCCGTTCAGACAGCGACCGCCCCGGGACTGGGCCCGGGGCGGTCGCTAGGTCGGTCAGCTGTGTGGTCAGCCAGCGTTGTAGAAGCTCTTGCGGAGGTAGTCGTTGACGTCCTCCTCGACCACACGGAAGGAGCGCCCGACGCGTACGGCGGGCAGCTCGCCGCCGTGGACGAGCCGGTAGACCGTCATCTTGGAGACCCGCATCGTGGCGGCCACCTCGGCGACGGTCAGGAACTTCACTTCGGAGATGTCCCCGTGCGAACTGGTACCCATGTTGGACCGATCTTTCTTGCGCGCACGCCGCCGGCTTCCCCACCGGCGACCAACATGCCCGCCACGGGTGAGAATAGAGCCTGCTGTGACTCGTGGGGAAGAGAATGACTATTGAAACTCGACCAATCTCGGCGTGTCGGCTTGATTTGAGACCTATTCGAGTCTTTTGAGGCCATCTTCGACTGGACCGCACCGTGCGCATCGGGGCCTTCCGGGGGTCGTGGAGCCACCCGGAGCCCGGCTGGCGCCGTCAGGGCATGGGGTCCAGCCCGTGGAGTGGGAAGACCTCTTGACGGGTCGCGAGGATGGCGCGGTCCAGCCACGTGTCGGGGTCGAACCCGTGGTGCCACTCCCGCCAGGACGGCTGGCGCCCGTCGGTGAGGTGGCGCGGCGCCTGCTTGCCGAGCAGGTCGGCGACGTGCTCGCGCCAGGCCTCGGGGACGGCGGTGCTCGGCTCGAGGGGATGGCCCCCCAGGATCGCCAGCAGGTGGGTCCAGGCCCGCGGCACGACGTCGACGATGGCGTAGCCACCTCCGCCGAGCGCGACCCAGCGCCCGTCGGCCACCTCGTGGGCCAGTTCGTGGAGGGCGAGATAGGCGGCGCGCTGGCCGTCCACGCTCAGCATCAGGTGGGCGAGCGGGTCCTCCATGTGGGAGTCGCAGCCGTGCTGGGTCACCAGGACCTGCGGCCTGAACTCGCGCAGCAGCGGCGGCACCACCGCATGGAAGGCGCGCAGCCAGCCCGCGTCCGCCGTACCGGGGGGAAGCGCGACGTTGACCACCGAACCCTTGGCGTCGGGCCCGCCCAGGTCGTGGGGGAAACCCGTTCCGGGGAACAGCATCTGGCCGGTCTCGTGCAGCGAGATGGTCAGCACCCGCGGGTCGTTCCAGAAGACCCGCTCGACACCGTCGCCGTGGTGGACGTCGACGTCGACGTAGGCGACCCGCTCGACACCCTGGTCGAGCAGCCACCGGATGCCGACGGCGATGTCGTTGTAGATGCAGAAGCCGCTGGCACTGCCCGGCATCGCGTGGTGGAGGCCGCCGGCGATGTTGGCGCTGTGCAGGGCCGCCCCCGCGTGGACCTGGCGGCATGCCTCCACGGTCGCGCCGACGACGTGGGCGGCGGCGTGGTGCATACCCTCGAAGACCGGGTCGTCATCGGTGCCGAGGCCCCGCTTGAGGTCGGTGTAGCCGGGGATCGTGCCGGCCCGGGTGACGGACTCGATCAGCGCCGGCTCGTGGACGCTGGCGATCAGCTCCTCGGTGGCGATGGGCGCGGGGACGATCGAGAGGTGGTCCAGCACACCGAGCTGCTCGGCCAGCCGCATCGTCAGGTCCACCCGGATGGGCGACATCGGATGGTCCGGGCCGAAGTTGTATTCGGTGAGCGCCTTGTCGAAGACGACGGAGGCCGGCCCGGGGCATTCCAGCATGAGCCGAATCTACTCCCGGGGAGCCGTGAGAATACCGGGGGTCAGCTGCCCATCAGCGTGCCGCGGACGAGGTCGACGATCTCCTCGTCGGCGAGCCCGGCGGTACGCGCGTCAGTGACCAGCTGCTTGACCTGCTGCTGCAGGCCATCGGGAGCCGGGGCCGGCACCGGCTGCACGACCGTGCCGACGCGCCGCCGGGTCGTGACCAGGCCGCCCACCTCGAGCTCGCGGTAGGCGCGGGCGATCGTGTTGGTCGCGACGCCGAGATCGGCCGCCAGGGCCCGGACCACCGGCAGCCGGTCGCCGGGCCGCAGGGCGCCGGCTCGGATCAGGCCGGCCACCTGGGAGCGGACCTGCTCATACGGCGGGGTCGCGGCGAGCGTGTCGACGGTGATCGAGGGGGTCATGCCACCGGCTGGGACGTCACGGCCGGGGCCGTCGCACGCGGAAGGTGGGCCGACGGGACAGCCCACAACCAGGGACCGGCCACGACAAGGAGCGTCCCCAGGGCACCGGCACCGGCGCGCCCGGCGCCGGGACCGTTCGCCAGGGCCGCCAGCATGAGCAGGTCGAAGCCCAGTGTCTGGGTCATCCCGATCACGGCGATCCGGGTCGCCCGCGCGGCGTCGGAACGTCGGAGCGCGTTGTCGACCGCGACCTCCGCCTCGGCCAAGGTCGGTCGCAGCACCGCGGCTCGCGACAGGAACGCCCACAGCAGGAGGACCAGTCCCAGGCCCACGAGCTGGGCCGCGAGCGGCGCGCCGGCGAGGACCTCGGTGTCGCGCCGCCGCCTCATCAGGAGCAGCAGGAGCTGGCCGAGGACGAGGGCCACGACCACCCCCAGGAGCAGGAGGTGCCAGCCCGTCTTGACGATCAGCTCGGGGGTACGTGCGTTGAGCACAGCGGTACGGCGTGAGCCGGTGACCTCACGGGCACCCATCCGGCCGGCCACCACGAGCGCGAGGAGCCCGATGGCGGCGGCCAACAGCGGCGCCCCCGCAAGGAGGCCGAGCCGGCGGCCACCGAGCGCCATCGCGATCAGCACGACCATCCCGACGGCGTAGCCCGCGGCGGCCGAGGCCGAGACCACCCGCCCCCGGCGCGCGGCGGCAGCCACAGCATCGGGCAGGCCCGCGTCGCCGGAGCCTGCTGTCGTCGCCCGGATGATCGCCACGATCGTCAGCGGCACCGCGGTCGCCCCCACGAGCATCATCAGGACGGCCACCAGCTCCGGAACCCCGACACCGAACATGGCACGCTCCCCCTCTGTATCAATCACTTAATACATTAAGTCATTGGTGGCACCGTGACAAGAGGGCCTATCCTGGTGCCGTGCTGACGACGTACTCCGTCTCCCTGTGGTGGCCCGCCTGACGGCGGCCCACCGATCCAGCACACCATCCACGGCCGCCCTCGGGCGGCCGTTCGTCGTTCCACCACGCGTGGACGCCGGCGGGTGCCCGCGGGCTCGAACCCACCAGGAGCACCCGATGTCCGTCCACCGCAACCTCTCCCTCCTCAAGCCGACCGGTCACCTGACCCTCGGCAACCTGCTCGGCGCGCTGCGCCCGATGGCGGTCGCCCAGGAGCGCGCCGACTGCTTCTACGGCGTCGCCGACCTGCACGCCCTGACCGTGCCGCACGACCCGGCGCGGCTGAGGTCACTGGTCACCGAGACCGCCGGGGTGCTGCTCGCCGCCGGGCTCGACGACAGCACGCTGTTCATCCAGAGCCACGTGCCCGCCCACTCCGAGCTCGCCTACCTGCTGGAGTGCACGGCCTCGACCGGCGAGCTCAACCGGATGATCCAGTTCAAGGAGAAGGGGCGTGGGCGTGACGGCACGCGCGCCTCGCTGTTCACCTACCCGACCCTGATGGCCGCCGACATCCTGCTCTACCGGCCCGAGCAGGTCCCCGTCGGCGACGACCAGCGCCAGCATGTCGAGCTCACCCGGGACCTCGCGATCAGGTTCAACTCCACCTACGGGTCGGTGTTCACCGTCCCGGAGATCGTCACGCCACCCGCGGGCGCCCGGGTGATGGACCTGGCCCGTCCCGGTCACAAGATGGGCAAGTCCCACGAGGGCGGCGCCGGCATCATCTATCTGCTGGACCCGCCCGACGTCGTCCGCCGCAAGGTCGCGCGGGCCGTCACCGACTCCGACACCGGCCCCGACGCAGTCCGCGCCGACCCCGAGCGCAAGCCCGGGGTGACCAACCTGCTCGACATCCTCGTGGCCTGCGCCGGACCCGAGGCGGCCGCCGGCCTGACGACGTACGGCGCCCTCAAGGCGGCCGTCACCGACGCGGTGGTCGCGTCCCTGACACCGCTCCAGAAGAGGTACGCCGAGCTGGCCGCGGACCCGGCGTACGTCACGGACGTCTATGCCCGCGGTGCCGACCGCTGTCGCGAGGTCACCGCCCCCGTCCTCGCCGCCGCCCGCGCCGCGATGGGGTTGTGAGGCTGGCTGGCGGGGGTTGTCGTGGGTGACGGTTCATCAAGGTAGGCGGGCGAACCCTCACTTACCGTGCTCAATTCATCGAGGTAGGTGCCGGTTGACCTTCCTACCGTGGTGAACCGTCACGCCCGCCGTGGGCCGCATCAGGATCCCTCGGCCAGCTCGCGCGACCGGTTGCGGGCCGCCTCCATGGCCGCCAGGAAGGCCGCGCGCACCTTGTGGATCTCGAGCTCACGCAGGGCCGACGCGGTGGTGCCACCTGGCGAGGTGACCTGCTCGCGCAGGACGACCGGGTGCGTCCCGGTCTCGCGCAGCATCTTGGCCGAGCCCACGAGGGTCTGTACGACGAGCTCGGTGGCGGTGGCGCGCGGCAGCCCGAGATGGACGCCGGCCTCGATCATCGACTCGACGACGAAGAAGATGTAAGCGGGCCCCGAGCCGCTGATCGCGGTCACGGCGTCCTGCTGGCGCTCGGGGATCCGCAGCACCCGCCCCGTCGACCCCATCAGCGACTCGGCCTCCTCCAGGTGAGACTCGTCGCAGTGGGAGCCGGGCGAGATCGCGGCCATGCCTTCGTCGACGAGCGCCGGAGTGTTGGGCATGACGCGTACGACGGCGACGCCCTCGGGTACCCGCGACTCGATGAACCCGGTGGTGATGCCGGCCGCCAGCGAGACGATCAGCTGGCCCGGACGCAGCTCGGGAGCGATCTCCTCGAGCACGTCGGCCATGTCCTGCGGCTTGACGACCAGGGCGACCGTGTCGGCCTTGCGGGCGGCCTCGCGGTTGGAGACGACGGCGACGCCGTAGCGCTCGACCAGCTCCTGGGCCCGCTCGGCCCGCTTCTCCCCCACCATCAGCTGGTCGACGCGGCGACCGGCGCGGACCAGACCCGACAACAGGGTTTCTCCCATCACCCCGGCGCCGATGATGGCCGTCTGCCGGGCGTGCTGGGACTGGGCAGGCTGGCTCATGGCAGGACCCTACTTCTCACTTCTTGGAGATCAGCGACTTGAGGAAGAACGACAGGTTCTGCGGACGCTCGGCCAGACGCCGCATGAGGTAGCCGTACCACTCGCGACCATACGGGACATAGACGCGCACCGTCTCGCCGCTTTCCACCAGTCGGCGCTGCTCCTCGGGCCGGACGCCGTAGAGCATCTGGAACTCATAGGAGCCCTGCTCCCGGCCGTAGCGGCTGGCCAGCGACGACGCGATCTCGACCAGGCGTGGGTCGTGGGTCGCGATCATCGGGTAACCCTGTCCACCGAGGAGCGCCTTGAGGCACCGCACGAACGAGCGGTCCACGTCGACCTTGGGCTGGAAGGCGACGTCCGGAGGCTCGGCGTACGCCCCCTTGCACAGCCGGATCCGCGACCCCTCATGGGCCAGCGCCCGGCAGTCCGCCTCGGTGCGGTGGAGGTAGGACTGGAGGACCGCGCCCGTCTCGGGGTAGTCCTTGCGCAGCTCGTGGAGGATCGCCAGCGTCGAGTCGGTCGTCGTGTGGTCCTCCATGTCGAGGGTCACGGTGGTGCCGGCGTTGCGCGCGGCCATGCAGATGGTCCGGGCGTTCTTGAGCGCGATCCGCTCGCCATGGTCGGGGTCGGGCCCACCGAGCGCCTGCCCGACGGCCGACAGCTTCACCGACACCTCGACACGGCGGGCCAGGTTGCGCGTGGCGAGGCCGTCGAGTAGGTCCAGGTAGGCCGACACGTTGGTCGCGGCCTGCTCGACCTCGACGACGTCCTCGCCCAGGTGGTCGAGGGTGACGTGCAGCCCCTGGCCGGCCAGCATGGCCGCCGCGTCGATCGCGGCCGCCGTGGTCTCGCCGGGCACATAGCTCTTGACGATCCCCGCGGAGACGGGCATCGACGACACGAGCTTCTTGACCTGTTCGCTGCGCGCGAGCAGAAGCATCGGTTCCCGGAGCACGTGGATCCCTCCCTCGAGACGGACGCGCACCGGGGTCCCGGTGGCCCGCGTTCAGGCTACGCCGTACGCCGCTTCAGAGTCGCGGCACCCAGCGCGAGCCCGGCGACGACGAAGAGCGCCACCACGCCGAGGTTCTGCCACACGTCCGTGGTGTCCGTGGTCATGGTCAGCGTCTGCATGGCGTCGACGGCGTAGGACAGCGGCAGCACGTTGCTGATGGCGCGGAGCACGTCGGGCAGCTGCTCGCGGGGCACCAGCAGTCCGCAGAGCAGCATCTGGGGAACGACCACGGCCGGCATGAACTGGACCGCCTGGAACTCTGTCTGCGCGAACGCCGAGACGAAGAGGCCGAGGGCGGTCCCGAGTACGGCGTCGGCGACTGCGACGACGGTGAGCAGCCAGATCGGGCCGACCAGGTCCATGCCGAGCAGGCCGACGCTCACGCCGACGGCGATGGCGGACTGGAGCGCGGCCATCAGGCCGAACGCGAGGGCATAGCCGAACAGGAAGTCGAGCTTGCCCATCGGCATCGCCAGGAGCCGTTCGAGCGTGCCGCTGGAGCGCTCGCGCAGGGTCGTGACGCTGGTGACCAGGAACATGATGAAGAAGGGGAACAGCGCCAGCAGTCCGGGGCCGATCCGGTCGAAGACGACGCCGGGCGCGTCCTTGAACATCCACCAGAGCAGGCTCATCAGGATCGTCGGCAGAAACAGCAGCATGACGAGGGTCCGGCGGTCCCGGCGCAGCTGGGTCAGCACGCGACCGGCGACGGCGAGGGTGATCGTGGGGCTCATCAGAGATCTCCCTCCGTTGCGGGGCCGGTATGCCGGCCTGTCGTGCCGGGGTCCTTGCCGGTGACGAGCGTCAGGAAGGCGTGCTCGATGTCATCGGAGCCGGTGCGCTGACGGATCTCCTCGGGGCTACCGTCGGCGATGATCTCGCCAGCGCGCATGAGGAGCAGCCGGTCGCACCGGTCGGCCTCGTCCATCACGTGGCTGGACACGAAGACCGCCGAGCCCGCGTCCGCGAGGCGGTGGAAGATCGTCCATAGGTCCTGCCGGAGGACGGGGTCGAGCCCGACCGTGGGTTCGTCTAGGACGAGCAGGTCGGGGTCGCCGAGGAGCGCGACTGCGAGGCTGGCTCGCGACCGCTCACCGCCGCTGAGGCTCCCGATCACCTGGTGCTCGTGGCCGCCCAGGTCGACGGCCTCGACGGCCTTGCCGACCGCGTCCTTGCCAAGGCCCCGCACCCGCGCGAAGAAGGCCAGGTTCTCGGTGACGGTGAGGTCGTCGTACACGCTGGCGGCCTGGGTGTGGTAGCCGATCCGGTGGCGCAGCTCGGGGCTGCCGGCCTCCTGGTCGAAGACGGTGACCGTGCCGGACTTGATCCGCTGGACACCGACCAGGCACCGCATCAGGGTCGTCTTCCCGCAGCCCGAGGGGCCGAGCAGTCCCGTCACCCCACCATCGAGGTCGAGGTCGAGTCCGTGCAGGACCTCGTTGGTCCCGCGTACGACGACCAGCCCGCCGATCTGCACCGCGCTTTTCATCATGCGATGAATTATGCTCCTCGGCCGGCGTGCGACACAAGCGTTTCTGCGCCGGCAACCGCCCGCCGCCCTTGCGGTTTGGCCCAAAACCGCAACAAATCCAGTCGCCGACGTGCGGTTTGCGTCCAATCGACGACCCCAGGAGGCGACTGCGTGGCCCCACAAGGAGACCGGGTCGGCGACGCTAGGGGGCGGCCACGGCGAAGTGCTGCCGCGCGAACGCGAGGGACTCGGCGAGGTCGCGTTCGCGC
>Ga0209023_10008861_pt1 | contig 9994 bp, 7 predicted proteins | sample LakOneMetagenome_FD_187468 | JGI IMG/M metagenome (GOLD analysis project Ga0209023, IMG submission 187468) | Freshwater and sediment microbial communities from Lake Erie, Canada (SPAdes) (version 2) | ecosystem: Environmental > Aquatic > Freshwater > Lentic | place: Lake Erie, Canada | collected... | reverse complement strand
ATCCGACGAACCATGAGCACTCGCAACACCTTCTACATCACCACACCGATCTACTACGTCAACGACGTGCCGCACATCGGTCACGCCTATACCACCGTCGCCGCCGATGTCCTCGCGCGCTACTGGCGATTGCGTGGACGAGATGTATTTTTCCTGACCGGCCTGGACGAACACGGCCAGAAAGTGCAGCAGGCCGCCGCCAAGGCCGGCATCGATCCGCAAGCGCATTGCGATCGCCTCGCACCACAGTTCACACACCTCTGGGATCGGTTGAATATTTCCCAAAACGCCTTCATCCGCACCACCGATAAACCTCACCAATCTGTGGTTCAACGATATCTTCAACAGCTCTACGATAAGCAGTTGATTTACAAGGCTGACTACACGGGTTGGTACTGCACGTTCGATGAGCGGTTCTGGACTGAAAAAGATGTCGTCGGCGGCTTCTGCCCTGATTGCAAGCGGCCGATCGAACAGTTGAGCGAGCACAATTATTTTTTCAAGATGGGTCACTATCAGGAACGGCTGCAGCGACACATCCTCGACCATCCGGATTTCATTCGTCCTGACTCGCGCCGCAACGAGGTCCTCGGATTTTTGCAGACACAGAAGCTCGGCGACCTTTCGATCTCACGACCCAAATCACGACTCTCCTGGGGCATCGAACTCCCCTTCGACAAGGACTATGTCACCTACGTGTGGTTCGACGCGCTCGTCAATTACATGTCGGCGCTGGAATACCTTCCAAAGGAAAAACCAGCCGGCTTGCGTTACTGGCCCGCCAACGTCCATCTCGTCGGGAAGGATATTCTCACCACCCACGCCGTCTATTGGTCCACCATGTTGATGGCGCTGGAGCAGCCCTTGCCCCACTCCATCTTCGCCCACGGCTGGTGGACAGTGGACGGCGAGAAAATGTCCAAGAGCCGCGGCAACGTCGTTGATCCCAATAGGATGGTCGACCAGTTCGGCGCGGATGCCTTCCGCTATTTCCTGCTACGCGAGGTGCCCTTCGGGCAGGATGGCGATTTTTCGCATAGCGCCCTGGTCACGACCGTCAACGCCAAACTTGCCAACGGCATCGGGAACCTCCTGAGCCGCACGCTCACCATGATCGAACGATCCTGTGCCGGCGTGATCCCCGAACGAGGCCCGGCCGTCTTACCCGAACTGGAACACCGGATCGAGGAGTTGGCCACACAACTTCCCGGCAAAACCGAAGCCGGCCTTAATGCCTTGCAGTTCCGCGACGTGCTGCTCACGATCGAAGAACTCAACGGCCTCTGTGACGAATACATCGACAAGAGTGCGCCGTGGAAACTCGCGAAGCAGCCGGAGACACAACCGCAGTTGCACACGGTGCTAAACACGTCCGCACGCGCCCTTCGGCTCCTAGCGTTGCTGCTCTACCCATTCATGCCTAATGCCGCGGCACTGATGATCCGGCAACTTGGAATCCCGCTGGACCTTTCCCGGCCGCTGGCGGCAGATGCCGTCAATTGGAATGCGCCGCTGGCCGGCAGCACCATCCAGAAGGGCGCCTCACTGTTTCCCCGTATCGAATCCAAACCACAAGGAGCCAAAGCTGTGAGTGAGACACCCGCATCTCCGCAACCGACTGCCACTGCCCAAACCGCTACCCCAGCCGCACCACAATCACCGGCTCCGGTCACCACGTCGGCCGCCGCTCCCGCACCCGCACAGCCGCCCCAGATCAGCATCGACGACTTCATGAAGATTCAACTCAAGGCCGCAAAAGTGCTGGCAGCGGAACGCGTGCCGAAATCCGAGAAGTTGCTCAAGCTCCAGGTCAGCCTCGGCAGCGAGCAGAGGCAAATCGTCGCCGGCATCGGCAAGAAATATGAGCCGGAAGCCCTGATCGGAAAAACCATCGTCATCGTGGCCAACCTCAAACCGGCGAAGCTCATGGGTATTGAATCGCAGGGGATGGTGCTCGCGGCGGGCGACAGCGAAGTGCGAGGGCTCGCCACCTTCGTCGAAGATGTGGAGCCAGGCACCAAAGTGAAATGACTGGCACCTTTCTCACCCGGCTGATCGGAACCGGCCTCCTCGTGCTGCTAAGCAGCATGAGTGCCGCCTTTACGCCGGAGCCCTCCGAATCCGAGCTCGAAAGTAAAACCCACTTCAACGATCCTCTTCCCACGACCATACTGGTGCGGGTGGTCGCACATCGATCACTGGTCCTGGGCCATGAGGTCGGCGGCGCGCGCGTGACGATTACCGATGTGGCGACCGGCCAATTACTGGCCTCAGGCTCGCAGCAGGGCGAACCGGGCGACCAGACCCAGATCATGCGGACTCCTCACCTCATGGACGAACCGGTCTACAGCAGCCGCCCGGCAGCTGCGTTCAGCGCCACGCTCGAACTTTCCCGCCCGACCCTGGTGGAAATTACGGCTGAGGGGCCATTGGCCTACCCCCAAGCGTTGCAGCGGGCGAGCACCACCGTGCTGTTGATCCCGGGCCACGACCTGACCAACGACGGCATCGTGCTGCACCTCTACGGCTATCTCGTGCAGGTTGAACATCCCAAACCCGGCGAGCCCCTGATCGCCAAGGAAGATGTGATGCTGCGAGCCTCGGTGCGGACACTCTCCGGCGCCCTGGTCCGGCCGCACAGTGACTGGGACTCCCGCAAGATGCATATCTATGCCGAACTGTTGATCGGGGACCGCATCGTCGAGCGGCTGCAGATGTTCTACGCCGGCGAGAAAAGTCGGTTCGAAGCGCCGTTTTTCGTGCCGATCTCCAAAGACGCCCCTGATGGAATGACCCTGCGCGTGATCGCGGCCGACGTCGCCACCGGCAACTTCGGCGTCGCCTCGGCGCAATACCCGGTGCTCTCCGAACGGCTCCGCCCCAGGAAAAATTGACCCATTAAATGGGCTACTCCATGGTATGGTGATGGTGTGGAGGCAAACCTGACGAAGTCCAGGAACCACCAACCGAGACCCTAATCACCATTTCGACGGTTTTTCTATGGATCCTAAACAACGGCAATTTTCCATCTGGTACATGTTCATCGCCCTCTGGGTGCTGATCCTGCTCCAGACGTTTCTCCCTTCGTTCTTCAACCCCACTGAGATTCCCTACAGCGAGTTCAAAGAATCCGTGGCGGCGGGGAAGGTCACCGAAGTCGCGGTCTCCCCGCAGATCATTCACGGGAAACTCAAGGAAGACAAAGTCTTCAATACGATTCGCATTGAAGATCCGGATTTGCTCAGAAACCTGGCGGAACATCAAGTAAAGGTTACCGGGGTCATCGAGAGCACGCTGTTTCGCGACCTGCTGTCCTGGATCGTGCCGATTGTGCTGTTCTTCGGCGTCTGGTGGTTTCTGCTCCGCCGTATGGGCCAGAGCCAGGGCTTCATGACAGTCGGGCAAAGCAAAGCCAAAATTTATGTGGAGAATGAAGTCAAGGTCACCTTCGCCGACGTGGCGGGCGTCGATGAAGCGAAGCAGGAACTGGAAGAAATCATCGAGTTTCTCAAGACACCGGAAAAGTTCCGGCGTCTCGGCGGCAAGATCCCCAAGGGCATTCTGCTCGTCGGCCCTCCGGGCACGGGCAAGACGCTGCTCGCCAAGGCCGTGGCAGGCGAAGCCGGTGTGCCGTTTTTCTCGATCAGCGGGTCGGAGTTCGTGGAGATGTTCGTCGGCGTCGGTGCAGCACGTGTGCGGGACCTGTTCGAACAGGCCAAGAGCAAAGCCCCCTGTATCATCTTTCTCGACGAGCTTGATGCGCTGGGCAAGGCCCGCGGTGTCGGTCCGATGGCCCACGAAGAACGGGAACAGACACTGAACCAATTGCTGGTCGAAATGGATGGGTTCGACACCCGTGTCGGGGTCATACTCGTAGCCGCGACCAACCGTCCGGAAATTCTGGATCCCGCCTTACTTCGAGCCGGCCGCTTCGACCGCCAAGTGCTGGTAGACCGGCCCGATAAGATCGGGCGACTCGCCATCTTGAAAGTCCACGCCCGCACCATCACGATCGCCAATCAAGCAGACCTCGAAACCATCGCCGCCATGACGCCAGGCTTCGTCGGCGCCGACTTGGCGAACCTGCTGAATGAAGCAGCGTTGCTCGCAGTCCGGCGCGGCAAAGACACGGTGAGCCTGTCCGAGCTGCAGGAAGCCGTGGAGCGAGTTATCGGCGGATTGGAAAAGAAGAACCGAGTGCTCAATAAAATGGAACGGGCCCGCGTGGCTCACCACGAGGTCGGCCATGCGCTGATCGCCATGTCTATCCCGGGCGGCGACGCGGTCCACAAAATCTCAATCATCCCTCGAGGTATCGCCGCGCTCGGCTATACCATGCAGCTTCCGACCGAAGACCGCTTTTTGATGACCGTGTCCGAGCTCAAGAACCGCATCGCCATCCTGTTGGGCGGACGCGCGGCGGAAGAGGTCATCTACGGCGAGGTTTCCACCGGCGCGCAGGACGATTTGCGCAAGGCGACCGATATCGCCAAGAGCATGGTGAAAGCCTACGGCATGAGCGAGAAACTCGGCCAGGTCAGCCTCGAGCGGGATCGGCAGTCCATCTTTTTGCAAACCAGTCCGTCCCAAACGCCGGGCGACTATAGTGAACATACCTCCCGGGAGATCGATAGCGAAGTTCGACTCTTGATCGACGAGCAGTACGGACGGGCGCGGGATCTCATCAAGGCCCAGGAGGCCTCGCTGCGGCATGCCGCTGAGGTGCTTTTGGAAAAAGAAACGATCACCGGCGAGGAACTGAAAGCCCTCGCTATGCCGCAGTAACACGGCCGCTCACACGTCCTGTCGCCTACTCCATTTCATCCTGACAGGCCCCCCGCGCGCCCGCCGCGCCGGTCACTTGAAGACAGACAACGGCTTGCCCTCCTCGGCCTCTCATGAGACACTGAAGTCGATGCTTCCCCATACTTACCATGAACTTCGTTCCCAGCTCAGAATCGCCCTGGCCGTCAACGCCGTCATCGTCGTCGCGGAATTCGCCGGCGGATTTTTAACCAATAGCATCGGCCTGATTGGAGACGCAGGGCATAACCTTGTGGATCAAGGCTCCCTATTCCTCGCGCTCTATGCCCACATACTGACGGCCCGACCGGCCACCGACAGCCGCACGTTCGGCTATCATCGGGCCGGGATTGTCGCGGCGTTCCTCAATTCCTTCATCCTGCTCCTCACCGCAGGCGGCATCACACTCGTCAGCATCGAACGTGTAATGGCTCCCGTCCCGGTCCCGGGAGGATGGGTCATGCTGATTGCCTTGATCAGCTTTGCGGCCAATCTTTCCATCGCGCTGCTGCTCCAGCATGGCGCGAAAGATGACATGAACATCCGCAGCGCCTTCTGGCACATGCTGAGTGATGCCTGGGTCTCGCTCGGTGTCGTCGTGAGCGGAGGCATCATCATGCTGACCGGTTGGTCGGTGCTCGACCCGTTGGTGAGCCTGTTCGTCGTCCTGGCGATCGTCAGAGGGGCCTGGCCTCTCTTTAAAGAATCACTTGAGGTCCTGTTGGAGTCGACCCCGCCCGGCGTCAGCCCGGCGCTCGTTGCGGCGACCATCGAATCCATCCCCGGCGTGAAGAACGTGCATGACCTGCACATCTGGGCGGTCGAACCTCGCCTCATCATGATGACCACCCACGTACAAGTAGACGGGGACGATCAAGCCTTGACGACCGACCTTCTCCAGGCGATCCGGAACCGGGTAACCAGCGAATTCAAGATCAAACACCTGACCATCCAGCTCGAAACCGAATGCTGCCACCCCGAAGCCGTCCACTGCGACCTCTCCAAACTCGCGGATCAACATTCCCATTCGGAATTTCTGCACAGCCATCATTAGACGGATGGTGCTCCCTCACCCCTACTCCACAGCCACCTAGCCGTCCCACCATCTCAGCAGCTACAATGGCCCGCATGGCTCAGACACTGCCCATCCCCTTCTACATGCTCTGCGGTTCGCTCGGCGCCGGTAAGACCACCCTGCTCATGCGCCTCCTCGAACACTGGAACAGCCAGGGGCATAAGGTCGGCGTGCTCATGAACGAAGCGGGCGAGGTCAGTATCGACGGCCCGCGCGCGGGCACCATCGCGGAACAGGTCTTGAACCTTGCGGGAGGCTGCATCTGCTGCGATACCAAAGACGATCTCGCCTGGAGCATCGCCCAGCTGGTTCAGGACTATCAATCCTCGGTGATCATCCTGGAATGTTCAGGGATGGCCGACCCGGCGGAAGTGGTCGATGCGGTAACCGACGCCTACGTCTCACGCATGGTAAAGCTCGAGCGGATTTTTGCCATCCTGCATCCTGTACCCCTGCCGGAAACCGGCATGGCCGAAATTGTCACGCGTAATGCCATCCGGTACGCGGATGATTTGATCCTCAACAAACGTGACCTCTACATACCCGGCCATTGGGAGCAGTTCCGAGAGACCATCACCCGCCTGAACCCGCACGCTCGGTTGTGGGAAACCAATCACGCCAGGCTCGACGTCGCAGCCCTGCTCGCTGCGCCTGCAACCGGCTCGCGTCCGACCAATGTGCAGTTCGGCAAACCACCGGCACCGGGCAAGACGCAGGACCGTCGTGCGACTCACCACCCGATGGTGACGACCGTTCGATTGCCGAAGCCGCTCGATCGCAAAAAATTCATAGAATGGACGAAGTCATTGCCGGAGGGAATGGAACGCGCGAAAGGATTTTTCCGTTTTGAGGGCGAGCCAGAGCTCCAGGAGTTTCAGTTCTTTCCGCCGCGCACCAGCACCGTCGCACCGGTCATGCTGCTTGATGAACCGGACCATGTCCTGGTGCTAATCGGACGCGACTACGATCAGGACCGCTGTCGAGCTTCCCTCCTCGCCTGCCTGGCAGAGTAACTACGTCAGGAGATTGAGTTCGCCTGGACCTGCCCGGTAGGAGCCTGCTCAGCAACCGGCCGGAAGCGAGACCAGCGACGCAGGAAGTAGGCGACAGTTGCACCGACCAGCCCTCCCACGATCCAGCCCCCGATCACGTCCGTGAGATAGTGCGCCCCGATGTAGACCCGCGAAACGCCGATCGCGGCCACCAAGGGCCAGCTGATCCAACCTGACTTGGGATACAACACCTGGAAAAACGCCGCCGCCGAGGCCGTATTCGCGGCATGGTTGGAAGGAAAGGAAAATGCGCCGCCGCAGCCGAGTAACTGATGCACATCGGTCAATGTGACGCAGGGGCGCGGGCGTTGAACCAAGCCTTTCAATTGAGTCCCCAACGCATCCGTCGCGCCGACCACGCCCGCCAGCAACGCCCCGCCGATCACACATTCACGCCAATTGACCCAAGCCCAATAGGCCGCGGCCAGCAAGATGGGATAGAGCAGATTGCCCGGTTTGGCCAGTTCGACGCCGATCCAATCGAGCAGGCTCGACTGCCCCGCCACGCCGTTGATGCCACGAAAGAGAATCTCGTCTACACCCATGTCGCGACGATAAAGGGTCAGACGGAATCAGTCAAATGGTTCGATGCAAGGTGAGCGGAAAGGCGGAAAGAATCGATTGGAATCGGACTCTCCCTAGTCCTGAGGACCGGCGCAATGGAGGCATCACTCCCAGACGACGTTCGCCTAGGACTCTTCCTAGGGTCGCCTCTGCTATCGATGTGGTATTCCAATTGTGTACATAGGGGTGGACCCAGGAGGTTTATTATGATTGCAAAACGATTCGCATTGATTCCCGGTTTGCTGCTGACTCTCGGCGGCTGCATGACGAATGCCACCGTCGAGTTAACGAAGGCGCCGTTCGACGCCACGACCGACCTTACCGGCGGCACCTCCGGCGCGACCCGGGAATTTCTCGATCCCACAACAGAATTCACGTCGAGCACGACACCGGGCGCGTTGACGGACGGCCGTCTCCTGAGAGCCAAGGCAAGGGCCACGGTCTTCGCCACGCATACGCATGAGAATCTCCGCTCAGACATCGCACGAGGCAATGGGGAATATCTGGCGTCGCTGGCTTCTCTCGCCGGCGTCGCTGCCGACCGATTACCAGAACTTCAGTCCAGGCTGATGCAGACCTATCCCTCACTTTTCGACCAGCAATTAGAAGCCTCCCAATCGGCCAAGCTGGTCGTTGATTTGGCCTGGGCGAAGGGCTACGGCATGCCTGTGTCAGCCAAATAAGTGATCGTGATTCCGCTCTCCCCCGCACGGCGCGCTCTTCTCCGGATGAGCGCGTCGTAACGCTATCGATTCCCCACTCCCTCAACCTGACACACTTTAACTTCCTGGGCATCAATACACGTATTCCCACGTGGCCTGACGGTTGACACCGTCCTGCGAGCGGCGTAGGTTTCGCTGACCTGACGTCACCTATGGCCAACACCGCTATCCACGGGCGTGTCATCGACGAGCAAGGGGCGGGCATCGCCGGTTTGACGGTCCGCGCGATCGACTTCGATCCCTTCTTTAACGAAGATGACGTGCTGGGGGCCGGAAAGACTGAAGGCGACGGCACCTTTCTGATTTCCTACTCCACGGACGCCTACCGTGCCTGGAAGGCTGACCGGAATCCCGATCTGGTCGTGCAGGTCCTCGGCCCTCCCCATACAGAGCCGAAACTCTTCGGGACGCGCCTGCTCCACGAAACCCCCGAGGCCGAAGATGTGACCGACTCGACCCATGAGGTCGGCACCATCACCATTCACCGCAACAACATCGAAGGCTGGCTCGTCACCCACACCACGTTGAACCCCGCCGTCGGAAATCCTGTCGCGCTCTATCACCACAACCGCATCACCCATCTGATTGACGGAGCCACGATGTTTCCAGCGGTGACCGATGCTGCCGCGGGCGCCACTGAATCTATCAACCTGATGACGCTGTTTTTCGACGTCGACAACGGCTTCCTCACCAAGTTCAAAGCCAGCTTCGACCCGTTGAATCCTCCCTCCACCGGCTGCAAACAGGCGGCCGAGACCACGTTGGAGGAAATCCTGAAAGACAAGGGCGGCAAGCCGGTCAACATTCTTGTCACGAACCTGCCGTTGTCCGCCGAAGATACCGTGACCGAAGTGGCCGAATTCTTCGCACAGACAGTAGGCGTGCATACCAATGCCTTCAACAAGGGCTTCGCGCTGCTGCATGCCAAAGCCATCGTGGTGGATGGGAACCACGCGATCCTCATGGGATCGCCGCTCAAACAGTATTACTTTAGCGATTCACGCCATGCCATCCGCGACGCGCGCCACAAGGGCTCGCTCATGCACGACGTCAACACCGATCTCAAGGGCCCGGCGGTGTCCCACATCGAAAAGACGTTCGCGAGCGTCTGGAATGCGACCGGCAAACCGATGCTCATCCCCCCGCCCAAGACCTTTCCCGACCTGCCGGCCACGCCCGACGGCGACGTGGCCTCGGTGCAAGTCCTGCGCACCTTGCCGGGCGGCTCGATCAAGCGCATTCACCCGAGCGATGAAGACCTGCCGTACGGTGAAACCGGCATCCTCGAAGCGTACGAACGCGCCATCGCCAATGCCCAGCGCTACATCTACATCGAGAACCAATACTTTACCTCGCACGAAATCGTCGATGCGCTCATATCCAGAATGAAGGACACCACCAAGCCGCGCTTGGAAATTATCCTGGTCTTGAACCTTCGTCCCGACCTGCCGGGCTACCCGGATCGCCAGATCGACAACGTCAACCAACTGCGCGCGGCCGCCAGCGCGGGCGGGCACCACTTGGGCGCCTACACCCTGTGGAGCCGTTCGGAAAAGCCGGGCAGCGGCGGCGCAGGGAATCCCCGCCACTACGACGTGATGCCGGTGTATGTCCACAGCAAACTGGCCATCATTGACGACGTGTGGGCCACCGTGGGAAGCGCGAACCTCGACGGTACGTCCCTCAATTACCATGAGATCGGCCTGATCGTGGGCGGCGCCCTGCTCGACCGGCTCATCGAGAAGGCGAAACTCACCAACGATCCAGGCAAATTTCTC
>Ga0209023_10008860_pt1 | contig 9995 bp, 9 predicted proteins | sample LakOneMetagenome_FD_187468 | JGI IMG/M metagenome (GOLD analysis project Ga0209023, IMG submission 187468) | Freshwater and sediment microbial communities from Lake Erie, Canada (SPAdes) (version 2) | ecosystem: Environmental > Aquatic > Freshwater > Lentic | place: Lake Erie, Canada | collected... | reverse complement strand
TTTGCAGCTCCGCGCTTGGTTTTGAGTTTGATTTTACTCATATCAGCCTCTTTTTTGGAACCCGTTTAGTTGCATCACACCCAACTGCGTGATGACCTGCGGGTAAGGGAGGCGAGAGTTTACAGGAAATGGCGAAGGATTGGAAGTGAAAGGCTTGCTTTCCTTCAACCAACAGTGCTAAAAATGACTCAAATTGATTCCTATTAAATAACAATGACCTTTTATAAAGAAACTCAAGCATTCCCATCTCATTTACTTTTATCAGTACATCGCGTTGTATCTATTCTATCGAAGGATCAATTACACGAACCTAATACTCGTAACTTTCGCATTTTCGTTGAAGGTGAAATGCTTGTTATTCCGTCTAGAGTGTATTACAGAGAACAGCAGATTTTGGAGTGTATAAAACTACCTGATGGAGAAGGTATGATCGCACTATGTCTTGGTACAAGACATCATAATGGTTATCTCCGCGAAAAGTGCCTTGAAAAATTAATCAAAAAAACGTCTGAGCCTTGGATCATCCCTTATATTATTGAACTCATGGGGGAATATATTTTACCTATTTTGCAAATTATTAACCGTGAATTACCCTATTTAGACACGGGACAATTTCAGGCATTTTATATTGAGAACAAGCCGTATTACGCAACCACCTGTAGCAAAGTAGTCAGCTATTGGAATGAATTCTATCGCCAACAATACCCAAGATGGCATGACTATCCTGGCTATCATTTACTCAAAGCATTTGAAAAAGCTCCACTCTATATGCAGGCTATAAATCTACCTAAGTTTTAAAAGCGGGCGACCACAAGGGTGCGCCCCTACACACGTCAAGGGTATGAATTGCATTGACAGCATTGATGACAATTAAACTGGAACAGATAAAATCACAACGATAATATAACATCCACAACATGTAGGGGCTCCCCTTGTGGGTGCCCTGTTTTTCGAATACTTAACCAATAAGAAGAAAAAATTGCCATACCTTCCTGACACCCACCACCGCAGATCAATTCGCCTGAAACATTATGATTATTCGCAAGCAGGTTTCTATTTCATTACTCTCTGCGTACAAAACAAAGAATCACTATTTGGTGAAATCATTGAAAATAAAATGATCCTTAACGCTGCGGGAAAAATGATTGAAAAAGAATGGTTAGCACTACAAAAGCGTTTTCTCCACACCGATTCACATGAATATGTCGTTATGCCTAACCACTTCCATGCGATCATTGAGGTAGAAAACTCTTGGGGAGCGAGCCAAATAAAAGGGCAACCACAAGGGTTTTCCTATGCGGTTGAAAATGCAAAGAAAACCCTAAGCGATATCATTGGCGCGTTCAAATCCATCACAACGGTTGAATATATACGCGGCATCAAGACATCTTCTTGGCAAAATTTTGAAGGTAAACTCTGGCAACGAAATTATTGGGAACATGTCGTTCGCAACGAGCAGTCATTCAATGACATCGCCCAATACATCGTCAATAACCCTCAAAACTGGGAAATAGATAAACTCAGACCTCTGATCGAAACAGAACTTTAAATATCTTCACCACTTCCCTAATCATTGTCACCGTCTAATGGGTAGTCCCATACGAGACTTGCATTAACTATGCCTGTGATGCTAAAAAGCGCCATCAACCTGAATACAAAGAGACAAACAGTGACAATCAGCTGGTCAGACCTACATTTCACCCCAAACACCCAAGCCATTCATACATTAGCGACATCATGGCAATGGCTACTGCCAAACGGATTTACGCCGATTTTATTCTCGATTCTAGGTGATATGTTTTTTCAAGAAGCGACCGAAGAAGTCTATTGGCTCAATACAGGTACTGGTGAAGTGACGGTTGTCGCCAAGTCAGCAGAGCATTTCAATGAATTACTTACCTCAGAAGAAGCCGATAATTGGTTCATGCCCAACTTAGTCGAACAACTGCATGCAGCAGGAAAAATTCCTACTGAAAATCAATGCTATACCTATGTCACATTACCCATATTCGCCGAAGGGAATTATGACATCGAAAATCTAAATCCTGTTCCAGCAAGTGAGCACTTTGCGATGACTGGTGAATTACTCAACCATCTTCAAGGGTTAAAAGATGGAGCAACTGTTAATTTTTCAATTGAAGAATAAAAAGTAAACTTGGTTTTTATAGTTTCAGGGCGACCACAAGGGTGCGCCCCTACTTTGAATTCATAGGCAACGAAAACAACTAAACCCCAAACCCCTTCACCACCTCTTTAATACGCGCCACAGTCTCATGCGGATGCTCCAAAGGAAACATATGACCACCCTCGACGACTGAGAACGGAATACCTTGCTGCTTCTGCAAACGCTGTGGAAAACCACGTTGATAGAACGTACTCTCGCTACCCGCAATCATATGCGCTGGCACTTTCGGCGCACGACGTGGTGATAACCAAAACAATGATGGATTGGTACTGAAAATCTCGACTTCCACGCTTTTCGGAATGGTCAATGTCACGCCGCCATCAGGCGCATCTTTCAAGCCGTATTTGATATACGCATCGAAGCAATCTTTATCGAACGCCGCAAACATACCACGCGCACGTAATTTCTCAGATGCTTGCTCACGACTATCCCAATGATCACGACGCTTTTTGGACAATGCCGCAGGACTACGCTTTTCAAATTCTTTCGGCGCAAGATTCTTCGCCAAATGCATCATGAAAGAATACATCCCGCGAATCATCGGCGGATCCATCATGACCAAACCTTGCATCAATTCTGGAATCTTATAGGCCGCCATATAACTGCACAAACCGCCCAACGAATGCCCAAGCGCAATCACGGGACGCGGTTGACCATTGGCATCAAGCGCTTGACGTTGAATGCTTTCGATCACTTGATCACGAAGATTCGTCCAATGATCATTGACAGGAAAACGCGGGTCAACGCCAATCAACGGTAAAGTCACAATATCAAAGTCGTCACGCAGTTCATCAAACAACTTCTCGTAAACTGCGGACGGAATGCCATTGGCATGGGCAAAGTGAATCAGTGGTTTCATAACGCTCGCCTTATTGCATTGCCGCTTGTGATTTTGAAGATGCATCAGCAAACGATAATTTCAGTGACGACCCTAAACCCTGACCCATGGTTGTACCCAAACGACCCATCAGTTTGTCAATTGAACTATGTTCCACGCTGTAATCCACTGTGTCTTTCAACTTAAGCTCACGTTTAAGACTACCGACATAGCCCACTTTATCCGCCAAACCTAAGTTAATCGCTTGTTCGCCGCTCCAGAATAATCCTGAAAAGGTATTGTCATCTACCTTCAGACGATCACCACGCCCCATCTTCACTGCCGCAATGAAGTGTTGATGGACATTATCCAAAACAGACTGCACATGTGCTTTTTCAAAAGGATCTAGCGGTTTAGTCATGCTGAGCATATTTTTATGCGCGCCTGCCGTCATGGTACGGTCTTCAACACCAAACTTTTTAGCGAGATCTTCCACGCCATAATTCGGCATGATCACGCCAATGGAGCCAACGAGGCTTGATGGATTGACATAAATTTGATCGGCTGCCGATGCGATGTAGTACGCGCCTGACGCGCCCATATCACCGATGACTGCATAGAGTTTTTTATCAGGATAGGCTTTCTTCAAACGACGCATTTCTTGCCAAATTTCATCCGATTCCACAGGAGAACCGCCTGGGGAGTTAATATTCAGCACGACCGCTTTGCTTTGACTGGCTTTAAACGCCGACTCCAATGCACGGGTAATGTCGTCACTATTTGCTGACTTCCCTTCACCAATTTCACCGGTGATATCCACAACTGCAAGATGCGGTGATGCTGATGCACCAATGCTTTCCTCTGTGCCACAACTTTTGGCAAGGATGGAGAACATGAGCAACAACAAGACGAACCAGATGCCTTTAAAAAAGATACTCCAACGCCGCGCACGGCGCTGCTCTTCAATCGAAGCCAATAGAGTTTTTTCAAGTAAAAACCACTCTTTGCCTGTTGGCTGAGTCTGGATGGATGGCGTAGACGGTTGTTGCGGAGAATCTGGATTTGGAGGCCAACTGGACATGAAACAACCTTTTTTATAAAGCGTAATACGCATGAATAGATTTTAGCGACAACAATGCTATAAATGGGCGCAATTGTCTATGCTCATCCCGTTAAGAGATCATTTTTTCTTGTGATATCAATGTTAAATATTAATAAAATTTGATGGTTTTAGCACAGCTTGATCTGATTGTTTACGCGCACATTAAAAACAGCCTAGATCAGGATATGTCTGTTAGGATTAGTATAATGACAATCGGTCAAGGCAAATCGCCATCACATTGACCAGAAATATTGACTCTATTAAGATGATAAAAACCCGAATGAAAGCATTAACATGATCACAAAAACTTCGCGCACGCCATTACTTTTCTTATTCAAATTGTTTGCGCGCCTGCCGATTGGCGCACTGCAAGGCGTTGCACGCAGTCTCACCAGTTTAATATTATTAATGCCGAATGCGAGTATTGCCAGAACTGTTCGCCGCAATCTGATCCTGACTTATCCAGAAAAAACTGAGCAAGAACGAGAGCAAATGACCAAAGACTCATTACGCTCGCAAGCCATGAGTTTTCTTGAGTTTATTAAAACATGGGGCAATCCACCGCAGTACAGCATTGATCAGATTCGAGAAGTGCATGGCAAAGAAATTTTTCTAGAAGCGTTGAAAAACCCTAAAGGGCTGATCGGTATCATCCCCCATCACGGCACTTGGGAAATGATGAATGCATGGGTCAATCAATACACCGCACCGACTATCATGTATAAACCTGCGGATAATCCATCATTAGACGCATTCGTCCTTGCCGCGCGTAGTCGTTTGAATGCAACGCTGGTACCGACCGATGAAAGCGGCGTCCGCGCGATGTTCCGCACCATCAAAAAAGGCGGCTTCGGTGCAATTCTGCCCGATCATGTCCCGTATGAATCAGGCGGCATTCTCGCGCCTTTCTTTGGTCATCAAGTACTGACCACCACGCTCGTTTCACGCTTGGCCCAGAAGACAGGCTGTGGTGTGGTGCAAATGGCGTGTATCCGCCGTGATGATGGGGATGGTTTTGATATTTTCTTTGAAGAATTACCCGAAGAAATTCGTAGTGCCGATCTGCAAACGTCAGTAAATACATTAAATGTCGCCGTCGAAAACCTCATTCGCCGCAATCCAGTTCAATACCAATGGGCTTATAAACGCTTTAAAGACGCACCCAATTTGAAAAATATCTATCGAATGTCAGATGAGGAAGCTAAGCAGATTTTGGCAAACAAACCGTAGTTGTCACACGAAATACGAAAAGAAATAGCTCATTGAGCCTGCCGAAATATGCGGCGACCATCAACTTCGACAAGCTCAGTGAACTTCACTGCGCTCGCTTCCTTCTCAACCACCAATATCCATCACGGTAATGCGTCACCTCAATAGGATTCTTCCCACCTAAGTCATAAGTCAACGTCCCACTCGTCACCGTCGAATCCATCGCAATATGTTGTTCTGCTAAGCGAGCGAGCACAACATCCGAAGGATATTTTTTATTCAAAAAACTAGTAGAAATCACCCCACGTTTCGGCGCAACTGCGTGAAAAAACTCTTTCGAACTGGCTCGATCAGAACCATGATCACTAAGCAACAATACGTCAGAAGTCAACAAATTACCCACTGACTCATGTTCTTGTAGAAGGCGATTTTCTACATCCGTTCCCGCATCTCCCATGAGCAACATCGTCGCACGATGACCATTAGCTTGCGCTGGCGCGCGAATTCTTAGCACGCAGCTGGCGTCTTTATCATCAAATAGTTGCACGTCTGTCCAAGGTGCAAGCACATCAAAATCCACGCCATCCCATTGCCAATGTTGACCGCTCGCGCAAGGTTCTGTTTTCACATTTAACAGCGGTTTACTACTCGTCACTGCATCCACCGTCAATCGTGCGAGAACCGCCATTGCGCCACCACTGTGCTCATAATCAGCATGACTAATCATCATTTTATCCAGATGAAATATGCCAGCCGCCGACAACGCGGGCAACACCACTCGCTCACCCATGCCTTCGCGCGCCTCTGCTCGCTTTGCACCAGCATCGTAAAGCATGGCGTGATTCGCGGTCTGAATAAGCACAGCCAAACCCTGTCCCACGTCCAAAACTTGAACACGTACAGGTGCATCATGTGCATTACCAAATAAAGGCCTTGCACCCATCAAGGCGAACACACTCGGCAATAGGCACGGGATAATCAGCCAGCGTGAAAAACTGCCTCGCGGCACCAGCCAAATCAAAATGGCAATCGACAGCCCAATCAACATGACTGGCGTCAACGCATCATAGAAAACCGTCAATGGCAATTGCAGCAACAACCCATGCAACTGCTCTAACAACCACGCCGCCAGAATCCAAATCGCATCGGCAAGTCCTGTCCAGATCGGCCAAATCATTAACGCAATCAAACCTAGTGGCACAACCAACAAGCCTATTAACGGAATGGCAATCAAGTTCACCACAATCGAAAACAATGGAATCTGATGAAAAAATGCCAACGTCACAGGAATCAATAAAACAAACATCGCGGTTTGTAATTTAAGCAGTTGTTTGACCACTTGAATCGCTCTTTGAATGGGTGTACCCACCAGTAATGGCTGTCGAACCAAACTAATCAAAATTGCCGTCGCCACAAACGACAGCCACAATCCACTCTGATAAATCGCCAATGGGTCGATCATTAAACTAATCGATAAGGCTATGAGCAAAATCATGAACGTCGACCATTGCCGACCAAAAAGTGTCAATGCGGTTGAAATGCCAACCATCAACACCGTCCGCTGTGCAGGCACACCCCAACCTGCCAAGAGTGCATAGCCTAGAACGACCAACATCACGATGGGTAGTAAGATAAATTTTCGAGGAATGCGTAGGTAAATCAGGGGAGTTAAATTCAAAACTCTCTGAACGAACCATGCCACCATCAGTGCCGCAAACACCACATGTGGGCCAGAGATCGCCATTAAATGGCTAATGCCTGCTTGCTGGTATAACTGGCGCACATCGGGATCAATCAACGCCCGATCACCCGTCAGCAAGCCTAGCAACACCGCGCGCGCGGGCGAATCTAATCCTGCAATATGATCACGTAAGTCATTGCGAAAACGGTCTACGTGATCCAATAAGCCACGCCATCCACCTGCATCAGCATTTACCAACACCGCTGACTCTAATGAACCTGTTGCCCCTATGTGCTCAGTCAGCAACCACAACGCTTGGTCAAATGCGGCTGGCGAGGCAATCCCATGCGGCGGCGACAATTTCACGTTCACTTGCCAAAGTTCACCTGCATGCAAATTGGCGATTGGACGTCTTTGTTCGGCATTCACCGCGAACTTCGGGTATAGCAACCATCGCTTTGGCAATCCTGCTACTTCATCAACCCGCTCAACCACTTGTCGCCAATTTTCATCAACACCATCACTCATCCCGATCACACGTACAACAACATTTACCGTTTGCGGAGTTTGCAAACGATCACGCAAGGCATTAGTCGTCGCGTATTTCGCCTCAGCCAATCCCACAGCAAAAGCCAAGCAGGCACCCCATCCGCAATACAAGATCTGACGCCGATATTGAGAACGACGAGACATCACCCAAACGACAAACATGGTTAACAAAGCAACACACGACCAAACCCATACATAATTACTGGTCATATTGACCGCTGCCGCCATGACACCTAGGATGAAAGTCGCTAGAATCCAAGCCAAGACGTTGGGTTTCGCTTTGGAATGATCGCCATGATGGGTATTTTTTCGATGATGAAAACGACTAGTCAACGTGTATCCTATGATGATTATTGTTATGTTTTAGTGTTTGAGGCGACTTGTGCGTAGATACCGCAACATTTCAATCGCTAATTTTTATATAGAAACTTAAACCTCAGCAAGAGCGATATGCCCAAAAAATTTATTCGACGCCACATGCCCCAGCCTGAACATATTATCAATCTTCCGGGTATGCATCGTCTTGGTGATCGAATTACTGAACCCAATCTTTGGCATATTAACCGAAGATCCATTTCAGGCGCAGTGTTTTGGGGCATTCTCTGTGCATGGATTCCATTCCCCTCACAAATGCTCATCGCCGCATTCTGCGCCATCGTTTTTCGGGTCAACCTTCCTCTTAGTATTGCGCTGACATGGGTCACTAATCCATTTACATTGATTCCAATTTTCTATTCAAGCTATTGTTTAGGATCAGTTATTTTTGGAATTCCGCTACTGGATATTTCACAAATTAAAATCATTGTCGTGCACCTCACCACCAGTATGTTTGGTGAGACATCACGGTCGCTATCCTCTTACGGATTTGTCTTTGATTTTAGAGCACTCTTGGTCGGATTAGTCGTCGAGGCGCTAGTCGTGGCGACAATAGCAAAGTTTATTGTTCAATGGTTATGGCGCTGGCACGTGATTCGCGAGTTGCGTATCCGCCAAGAGAAACGTAAGAATATTAATAAGTAAAATATATGTTTTTTCTCCTTCCCCTGAGGGGGAAGGTTGGGATGGGGGTGCTTTTGACTTTAAAATCAAATGCACCCCCATCTCTTGGGCTAGGGCAAAGCAGTGCTTTGCTTTTTCCTAGCTCACCCCCTCAGGGGAAGACTTCAAAGCAAAAGCACTACCCTACCCCAACCAACGTCCGTCTTGCATATGCATCACCCGATCCGCTGCGCCTGCGAGCGTTTCATCGTGGGTCACGACTAACAGCGCCATACCTAAATCACGACGCAGCTCGCCAAGCAATACCAAAATATCACTTGCTGTTTTACGATCCAGATTACCCGTCGGCTCATCCGCAAGCACGACTGCTGGACGCGTGACCAATGCCCGTGCCAACGCCACACGCTGACGCTCGCCGCCAGACAGCTCTCCGGGTTTATGATCCAAGCGATGCCCTAAACCCACACGCTTGAGCAAATCAATTGCCCGCTCACGCGCATCATCGACACTCATTTCGCGGCGGAATAATAACGGCATGGTGACGTTTTCAATTGCATCGAACTCAGGCAATAAATGATGAAACTGATAGACGAAGCCCAACGAACGATTACGGACTTCACCACGTTTGGTTTCATTCATACTACTGAGTAATTCACCACGCACACGCACTTCACCCGTTGTCGGTAAATCCAAACCGCCCAGCAAATGCAATAAAGTACTCTTGCCAGAACCACTTGAACCAACGATTGAGACAAACTCACCCGCTTCAACCGACAAATCCAAACCATGCAAAATCGTCACATGATTTTTGCCTTCATTAAACGTTTTCGACAAATTAGATGCCGACAAAACCGGTGTTCCGCGATGATCTTCTTGATGTTGATTCAATTCATTTGCCTTCTGTACGGGTGCATTTAGCCCTGATGGATTTTGGGTTTTGCTCGATGCCAAATCACTCATAGCGTAACGCCTCCGCAGGTTGGATACGTGCCGCGCGCCGCGCTGGATAAATAGTCGCAAGGAAACTCAAAACCAATGACACACCAACCACCAACACCACATCCTGCCAACGCAATTGTGATGGCAAATAATTCACAAAATAAGCATCAAACAAATGCAAACCAAGCGTAGTATTAATCCAGCCCATAAACGGACTAATGCCTAAAGCTGCACCAATCCCCAGCAATGCACCTGTCAACGTACCAAACGCCCCAATCACAATGCCCTGCACCATGAAAATTCGGGTGATTGTTTTCGGTGAAGCACCCAAAGTGCGTAAAATCGCAATATCAGATTTCTTATCCGTCACAACCATCACGAGGCTGGAGACAATATTAAATGCAGCAACCAGTACGATGAGGAACAGCAATAAACTGACCATCGCTTTTTCCATCTGAATGGCGTTAAACAGATTGCCTTGAGTCTGCGTCCAATCAGACGCATAAAAATTATT
>Ga0209023_10008859_pt1 | contig 9995 bp, 10 predicted proteins | sample LakOneMetagenome_FD_187468 | JGI IMG/M metagenome (GOLD analysis project Ga0209023, IMG submission 187468) | Freshwater and sediment microbial communities from Lake Erie, Canada (SPAdes) (version 2) | ecosystem: Environmental > Aquatic > Freshwater > Lentic | place: Lake Erie, Canada | collected... | reverse complement strand
CAGCCCAGGCCTTCGGTGGTGCCTGCTGCAGGCCGGTACTCGCAGCCCACCCAGCCGCTGTAGCCCAGCGCGTCGATGGTGTCCAGCAGGTAGGGATAGTTCAGCTCGCCCTGGTCGGGCTCGTGCCGGTGCGGCACGCCCGCGATCTGGATGTGTGCGACGCGGCCGGTGGGCAGATAGCGCTGCAGCTTGGAGGCCACGTCGCCTTCCACGATCTGACAGTGGTACAGGTCCATCTGCACCTTGAGGTTGTCGGCCTGCACCGCGTCGAGCAGCTCGTGCGCGTGGTCCTGCCGGTTCAGGAAGTAGCGCGGCACGTCGCGCAGGTTGATGGGCTCGATGAGGATCTCGCGCCCGAAGCGCGCGGCTTCGTCCGCCGCCCAGCGCAGGTTGCCCGCGCACAGGCCCTTGAGCGATTCACGCTCCACGCCCGGCGGCACGATGCCCGACAGCACGTGGATGCGCGGGCAGCCGAGCACGTCGGCGTAGCGCAGGGCCTCTTGCACACCGGCGCGGAATTCCGCCTCGCGCCCGGGCAGGGCGGCGGTGCCGCGTGCGCTCTGGTCCCAGGCCGCGGCCATGGCGGCGGGGTCGGCTCCCCCGGCCGGCGCGTTGAACAGCACCAGCTGCAAGCCGTTGTCCTGCAGCCGCGCCGCGATGTCGCCCGGGGCCCAGGCATACGGAAACTGGAACTCCACCGCGCTGAAACCGTCGCGCGCCGCGGCGGCAAAACGGTCCAGGAACGGCAGCTCGGTGTACATCAGCGTCAGGTTGGCGGCAAACTGGGGCATGGCAGCGGGGTGCAGTGGCGTTCAGGACCCGGCAGCTTATCGTGCAGCAGGCAGGTTTCAGCGCGGCACACCGGCACATACAAGCCCAAATGGCCGCTACCGCTTGATGGACGATCGCCAGCAGCTCATAAATTAATAGCATTGCTATTTCCAGTCACCGTGAAGGACCCTCGATGCGCATCGGAGAACTCGCCCAACGCACCGGCACCACACCCAAGGCCGTGCGCCTGTACGAGGCACGCGGCCTGATGGGTGCGGTGGCGCGCGCGGGCAGCTACCGCGACTATGGCGAGGCCGATGTGGCGCGGGTGCTGCTGATCCGGCGCGCGCAGGCGCTGGGGTTTCGGCTGGCGGAGCTGGGCGGCCTGCCTGCGCTCGATTCCGCCACGGGGTGGGACGCCGTGGGCCAGCTCATTGCCGACCGCCGCGCGGCCGTGGCCGCCGAGCGTGCGCGCCTGGCCACGCTCGATGCCGAACTGGCGCAGCTGGAGCGGGAGCTGCAGCAGTGCGACGCCCAGGCCGTGCCCGCGAGCGCCGCGGCCTGCGCGGCCGACCCTGTCACGCCACTGCACACGCCGTCCACGACCCCCGCCACGCCTGCACGCACCATGCCACCACGCGGCTTTGTCGCCAGGGTTTGATCCTGCTGCTTGACTCTGCCCCGCGGGGCAAGGTGACCATGCCTGCATCGACAACCAAGAGCCTGAGCAGGCTCTCGCGCCGTGCAGGCGAACGGAGGTTTTGTGGCAGAGCAGCAGCGCATTCTCATCATCCTGGGCCACCCGTCGGCCGACAGCATGTGCGCCGGCATGGCCCACGCGTATGCCGATGGCGCGCGCCAGGCGGGCGCCGACGTGCGGTTCCTCAACGTGGGGCAACTGGCGTTTGACCCGCTGTTCCAGGGCTACGGCGCGGCCCAACCGCTGGAGCCCGACCTCGCGGCCGCGCAGGCGGACATCGCCTGGGCGGGGCACCTGGTGTGGGTCTATCCGATCTGGTGGGGCGCGATGCCGGCGCTGCTCAAGGGCTTTATCGACCGGGTGTTCCTGCCCGGCTATGCGTTCAAGTACCGCACCGGCTCGTCGCTGTGGGACAAGCTGCTGGCCGGGCGGTCGGCCGAGCTGCTGGTGACGATGGACTCGCCGCCGTGGTACTTCCGCTGGGTCACGCGCATGCCGGGGCACCACCAGATGAAGAAGGCCATCCTGGAGTTCTGCGGCATCCGGCCGGTGCGTGTGCACAGCTTCGGCCCGGTGCGCAGCGCCAGCACCGCGCGGCTGGCGCAGTGGGTGGATGCGGCGCGTGGGCTGGGCGCGCGGCAGGCGCAGCGCGCACCGCGCCGTGGTGGTGCCGTGCCGGGCGCCCTGCTGGCCACGGCTCAGGCCACAGCACAGGCCGCGGGCAAGACGACCTCCGCAGTAACGACTACTTCTTCGGCGAAGTGATGAAGGCCTGCACAGCGGCGCGGCCCACGGCTGGGTCGTCGGTGAAGAAGCCGTCGATGCCGGCGCGCAGGTAGGCGGTGATCTCGGCCACGCTGTCGCCGCGCTGCGTGCCGTCGGTGGCGGGCGCTTTCTTCAGGCCCGCGGGCAGGAAGGCGTTCTCGGGCCGCAGCGTCCAGATGTGCACGGCCAGGCCGGCGGCGCGGGCGCGCTCCACCAGGCCTGTGGGCTCGCCGGGCAAGCCGTCCTTGACCGGTATCACCAGCGTCTTGAACGGGCCGATGGCGTTGGCGTATGTGGCCACCTGCTGCAGGCCGTCCGGCGTGAGCAGGTCGGCGTAGCTGCGCGTGTTGGCCGCGCCCTGGGCGACGAAGTCGTAGGGCCGGCCCGAGGGTGCGACCAGTTGCACCAGGCGCACAGCGCTGAGCTTGCGGATGGCCTGCAGGTTGGTCACTTCGAACGACTGCACGAACACGGGTGCGTCCTTGTGGTTCCAGCCGTTCTTCTCCAGCACAGCCAGCAGCGGCGCCTCCAGCGGCTGGCCGATGGACTGGAAGTAGGTGGGGTGCTTGGTTTCGGGGTAGATGCCGATGGTCCTGCCCGTCTTGGTGCTTTGGGCCTTGGCCAGGTCGATCACCTCCTGCAGCGTTGGGATCTCGAACTGACCGTTGTAGGCCACGTTGGCCGGGCGCTGTGCAGGAATGCGTTCGCGGGCGCGCAGGGTTTTCAGCTCCGCCAGCGTGAAGTCTTCGGTGAACCAGCCGGTGATGGACTGGCCGTCGATGGTCTTGGTGGCCTTGCGCGCGGCGAATTCGGGGCGGTCGACCACGTCGGTGGTGGCTTCCTTCACCGCGCCGTCGGCAGCCACGATGGCGATGGCGTTCTCGTGCCGGGCGACCAGCACGCCGTCCTTGGTGATCACGAGGTCAGGCTCGATGATGTCGGCGCCGTCGTCGATGGCCTTTTGGTAGGCGGCCAGTGTGTGCTCGGGCCTGAGGGCCGACGCGCCGCGGTGGGCGATGACGGTGGGCGTGGGCGGCCAGGCCTGTTGCGCCACGGCGCCCAGGGCCCAGGTGGCGAGCAGCGCGGCGGCGGCCACGGTGCGCAGTGCAATGCGGTTCATGCGGGTCTCCTTCAGTCCTTGCGGGGAGATCGCACCTTAGCCGATGCGGTTGACAGCCGCGTGTCGCTTCGCGCCCGTCGGGAGCCGCCATGGCATTGGCCTCTTTGCACTCGCACCCACCGTTCGGACTGAACCTGTCGAAGCCTTGCGCGGCGCTTCGACTGCGCTCAGCGTGAACGGTTCAAGCCGATGGATGCTGCATCGCTAAGCATGTTCAAAGTGGAACACCGCCGTGCTGGCCCGAACATTGGGCAGCCAGCGCACTTCCTGCCCGTCCTGCAGGCCGAACGACTCCAGGATGCGCAGGCTGTTCTTGGTGGCCAGCACCTCGAAGTCCTTGTACGTGCCCACGCGGATGTTCGGTGTGTCGTACCACTGGTAGGGCAGGCGGCGCGTGACGGGCATGCGCCCGCGCAGGATGGACATGCGGTTGGGCCAGTGCGCGAAGTTGGGAAAGGCCACCACGCCGGTGCGGCCCACGCGGGCAGTCTCGCGCAGCATGACCTCGGCATTGCGCAGGTGCTGCAGCGTGTCGATCTGCAGCACCACGTCGAAGCTGTTGTCGCCGAACATGGCCAGCCCTTCGTCGAGGTTGAGCTGGATCACGTCCACACCGCGCTGCACGCAGGCCAGCACGTTGGCGTCGGCGATCTCCACGCCGTAGCCGCTGCAGCCGCGCTCACGCTGCAGGTAGTCGAGCATGGCGCCGTTGCCGCAGCCCAGGTCGAGCACACGGCTGCCCTGGGGCACCAGGCGCGCCAGCGCCTCCATGGCGGCTTTGTCGGTCATGGCTGCACCTCCTTGGCAATGCTATCGAAGTAAGAGCGCATCACGCCCATATAGCGCGCGTCGTCGAGCAAGAAGGCATCGTGGCCGTGCGGCGCGTCGATCTCGGCGTAGCTCACGCGGCGGCGGTTGTCGAGCAGGGCCTTGACGATCTCGCGGCTGCGCTGGGGCGAGAAGCGCCAGTCGGTGGAGAAGCTCACCAGCAGGAACCGCGCCGTGGCCCGCGCGAGGGCCCGTGTGAGGTTGCCGGCATGCGAACGGGCCGGGTCGAAGTAGTCGAGCGCGCGGGTGATCAGCAGATAGGTGTTGGCGTCGAAGTATTCGCTGAACTTGTCGCCCTGGTAGCGCAGGTAGCTTTCGATCTGGAATTCGATGTCTTGCGTGCTGTAGAGATAGGCCTCCACGCTCTGCGCTGGCGCGGCATCGCCGCCGCCCGCCGGGGCATTGTCGAGCACCCGGTGGCGCAGCTGGCGGCCGAATTTCTCGTTCATCACGTCGTCGCTGAGGTACGTGATGTGCCCGATCATCCGCGCGATGCGCAGGCCGCGCTTGGGGATCACGCCGTGGCGGTAGAAGTGCCCGCCATGAAAGTCCGGGTCGGTCACGATGGCGCGGCGGGCCACTTCGTTGAAGGCGATGTTCTCGGCCGTGAGGTTGGGCGCACTGGCCACCACCACGGCGTGGCGCATGCGGTCGGGGTACTGCAGCGTCCAGCTCAGGGCCTGCATGCCGCCCAGGCTGCCGCCCAGCACGGCGGCGAGTTGCCGTATGCCCAGGCGGTCGAGCAGGCGGGCCTGGGCGTTGACCCAGTCTTCCACCGTGACCACCGGGAAGTCCGCGCCGTAGACCTCGCCGGTGTCGGGGTGCGTGTGCATGGGGCCGGTGGAGCCGAAGCACGAGCCCAGGTTGTTCACACCGATCACGAAGAAACGGTCGGTGTCCACCGGCTTGCCCGGGCCGATCATGTTGTTCCACCAGCCTTCGCTCTTGTCCTGGCCCGCGTAGACGCCCGCCACGTGGTGCGAGGCGTTGAGCGCGTGGCACACGAGCACGGCGTTGGAGCGGTCGGCGTTGAGCGTGCCGTAGGTCTCGTACGCGAGGTCAAAGGCGCGGATGGATGCGCCGCTTTGCAGCGGCAGCACCTCCGCAAAGTGCATGGTCTGGGGTGTGGCGATGAACGACATGGTTGGAACTGGTAAGCCCTCACATTCCACCGCTTGCATTCGCCGAGGCTCCTTGCAGGAGCCGCTTTGGCCGGGGCAGGCAGGCAGCCCACGGCAAAAAAATACCCGGCGTCGCTAAAAACGAGGCCGGGCAGGTACGTCGGACGGGTCTTTAGCAGAATTTATAGAGCGCCCGCAAGCTGTGGCAAATCGGCGCTTGCGGCAAATATACCAAAGCGCCTGCCACTTCGTCCATCCATCAGGTGCCGGCGGGCATGAAGATGGCCAGGCACCCCAGGACCAGGAAGATGATGGCCGACACGACGTGCACCGCGCGGATCGGCACCCGGCGCGTGATGCGCTCGCCCAGCCAGACCACGGGCGCGTTGGCGATCATCATCCCGAGCGTGGTGCCGGCCACCACCCACAGATAGGCGTTGTACTGCGCGGCCAGCATGACGGTGGCGATCTGCGTCTTGTCGCCCATCTCGGCCAGGAAGAATGCGATCAGCGTGGTGCCGAACACGCCCCAGCGCGGCGAGCCGTCGGCTTCGCCTTCGTCGAGCTTGTCGGGGATCAGCATCCAGATGGCCATCGCGATGAACGATGCCGCAAGAATCCAGCGCAGAATTTGCGGCCCCACGAAGGTGGTCACCCACGAGCCCACGGCACCGGCCAGGCCGTGGTTGACCAGCGTGGCCACCAGGATGCCCAGAACGATGGACCAGGGTTTGCGAAAGCGGGCGGCGAGAACGAGCGCCAGAAGCTGGGTCTTGTCGCCCATTTCGGCGAGCGCGACGATGGCGGTGGAGATGAAGAACGGTTCCATGTGGGGGTCTATCCGGCCGGATAGTTATAGACAACGCATTGACTGCACCCCGACTCCGGCCATTGGATCGGCATGCAGTCAATGGTCTCGCCCAGCTCAAGAACCGCATGCACCATAGGTTCACCGAACCCAAGTTTGTTGATGCATGCCCCCGGCGCGTTGCGCACCGGGCGGGCTACTCCCCAAAGACGGGCGGATTTTACCAGATGCAGACCGCCACAGTTCCAGGGGTTGGGATGGCGGCGCACGGCACTGTGGCAAGGCAGGCCCGTTTTTTTACGGGTTTCCCCGCAGATTCAGCAAAGAACGACCCCGATTCCTTCAACTTTCTGCGGAATCCGCGGTCGGATGACCAAATAAAGCCCCACGGGGTCCATAAAGTGATTGATAATGAATCCGCTCATCTGCTTGCAGAGGGCAAATAGCTTAGCGGTGTATGGTCAGTTTCGCGTCTCTGAAGTCGTCACAGGTTTGTTGATTGCGTCGGACTCCATCGCGTTTTTGTGTTTTTTGAGGAGTCCTTCATGGGCAACAAACTTTACGTGGGCAACCTGCCCTATTCGTTCCGCGACCAAGATCTGGAACAGACTTTCGGCCAATTCGGCTCCGTTGGCAGCGCCAAGGTCATGATGGAACGTGACACCGGCCGTTCCAAGGGTTTCGGCTTTGTGGAAATGGGCAGCGATGCCGAAGCCCAAGCCGCTATCCAAGGCGTGCATGGTCAAAACTTCGGCGGCCGTGACCTCGTGGTCAACGAAGCCCGTCCTATGGAGCCACGCGCTCCACGTAGCGGCGGCTTCGGCGGCGGCAACGGTGGTGGCGGCGGCTACGGCGGTGGTGGTGGCGGCGGTTACGGCGGCGGTGGCGGCCGTAGCGGTGGCGGCGGCGGTGGTGGTTACGGCGGTGGCCGTGAAGGTGGTGGCGGCGGCTACGGCGGTGGCCGCAGCAGCTACTAAGCTACTACTTGAAAGACCTATCGGCAGACCCCTCGCGGTGTCTGCTGAAGGCAAAACAAAGGAGCCCAAGGGCTCCTTTTTTCATGCCTGGACCATCTTGCCGTCCAGCAAAATCCCTGCAGACCTGCCTCCCATGCAGCAGCATCTGCCGAGGCCAGCCCATGACTGCGCGGCAAACTCGCTACAGCTTGCAATTACGCTTGCAATTTCATCCAAAGTGTGGAGCATAGTGTGCTGGCGGGGTTTTCCCCGTTCTCCCAAGTCTGCGGTGTCCGTCAGTTTCGCGCTAACAATGTCATTGAGATCAGCTGGCTGCGTTTTCGGGACTCCCTTCGCTTTATCCATGTGTTTTTGAGGAGTCCCTCGATGGGCAACAAACTGTATGTCGGCAACCTGCCGTACTCGGTGCGCGACAGCGATCTGGAACAAGCCTTTGGTCAATTTGGGGCTGTGACCAGCGCCAAGGTCATGATGGAGCGCGAGACGGGCCGCTCCAAGGGCTTTGGATTCGTGGAGATGGGCAGTGACGCAGAAGCCCAGGCTGCCGTCAATGGCATGAACGGCCAGCCCCTGGGTGGCCGCTCGATCGTGGTGAACGAAGCCCGTCCCATGGAAGCCCGCCCACCCCGCACGGGTGGTTTCGGCGGCGGTGGTGGTGGAGGCTTTGGCGGAGGCGGCGGTGGCCGCAGTGGTGGTGGCGGTTACGGCGGCGGTGGCGGTGGCCGTGAAGGCGGCGGCGGAGGCTACGGTGGTGGTGGTGGCGGCCGCGACGGCGGTGGTGGTGGATATGGCGGCGGCGGTGGTGGCCGCGGTGAGGGTGGCTTTCGCAGCCCCTACGGCTCGGGCTCCCGCAATGGCGGCGGCGGTGGTGGCCGCAATGGGGGCGGCGGCGGTTACGGCGGTGGCGGCAACAGCGGCTACTGAACCTCGCAGATACTGCATTCTTGAAAAAAGCTCCTTCGGGAGCTTTTTTCATGGCCGCGTCGCTTCAGGGTGAAAAGCGCCCCCTGGGGGCCGGGGTGCCGTCCGTCATGCCGCGGCGCAGCAGGCTCGAACTCCGCGACGCTGTGGTCACGGGCGTAAGAAAGGCGATAACCCACCGCCGGACGCGACCCAGCCAGTGCTCCCGCGCAAAGGCAGCCCCGCCGCGCCGGGAGCGGTCCCCCTGCGGGGAAAGGCGCGAAGCGCCACAGGGGGGCCACAAGGGAGGCTATTCGTCCAGTCGGCGTTTGCGCGGGCGCCCTGCCAGCACCTTGTCGAACACCGCATTGGGCAGCAGTCGCAGCAGCTTGGCGACCACGCCCATCTGCCATGGAATGACGCGGTAGCTCACGCCGGCCACAATGGTGCGGTACGCGCGGTCGGCAAAGTCACCGGGCTGCATCAAGAAAGGCATGCCGTAGCGGTTTTGCTGGGTGAGCGGGGTGTCGATGTAGCCGGGCGAGATGGTGACCACGCGCACGCCGTGCGGGCGCATCTCGCCGCGCAGGCTTTCGCAGTAGCTGATGACGGCCGCCTTGCTGGCGCAGTAGGCACCGTGCCCGGGCAGCCCGCGGATGCCCGCCACGCTGCCGATGCCCACCAGCGTGCCGCTGCCGCGCTGCACCATGGCGTCCACGAACGGGTGGAACGTGGCGGCCAGGCCCAGATTGTTGGTGGCAAAGGTGCGGGCCATCACGTCCAGGTCGTCCCGCACGGCGGTGTCCATGCCCACGCTGATGCCGGCGTTGGCGACGACCACGTCGGGCACGCCCTGGCGCTGCAGGCAGTCACGGCCCGCGGCAACGATGCTGTCGGTCTCTGCGACGTCTGCGCTATATATTTCATAGCTTTCAGCGCTGATCCCTTGCGCGGTAGCCCAGGTTTTGACCTCTGAGGTGCGGCGCGCGGCCAGGGCCAGGCGGTAGCCGGCCCGGTGAAAGCGCAGGGCCAGCGCCTGGCCGATGCCGCTGGAGGCACCGGTGATGAAAACGAGAGGGGTGGTCATACGGGCTCCGGCGGGCGGGGGCAGGAAAGGGAACGGGCAAAAAATGGGCGCCGCGAAGGGCTGGCTGCAGCCTGCTCTTACTTGGCGGCGCCAGGCTGCAGCACGCCGCGCACACGGCCGCGCATCTGCATCACCTGGTCCAGGTTGTCATAGTCCATGCCGTCGGCCGTGAAGCGGTCGTTGCCGCGGGTGAGGACGACGGGCTTGTCCGACCGCACCCGCTCGGTGCTGGTGTAGGCGTGCAGGAATTCGCTGCGGAACTCCAGGCGGGGCTCGGCCGGTTTGCCCGGCTTGGCGGGCAGGGGCTCGCGCGTGACGATGGCATTGCCAAAGAGCTGCACCTCGGAGCCGTCGGCGTTGGACAGCGCCCGCTCGGCCGTGGCCACGGTGATGCGGCCGTCCAGCGCCACCGAGCGCATGCGGACCTTGTCGATCTCCAGCGTGTCGGTGTCGGGGTAGTGGCGGCCCACCTCGCCCTGCACTTCGCTTTGCAGCCGGCCGGAGGCGTCGAAGCTCTTCACCGAAAAGCCCTTCATGAAGTAGTCCGGCTGGTGGCCCTGCGTTCGCTCGATGGTGGGCAGCACCGGCGCGGGCGCGTTGCGCACCAGCCACCAGGTGCCCAGCGCGAGCAGGCCCATCAGCACCACCGGCAAATACAGCGAGAACTGGTCCCAGCCCTGGCGCACCATGCGGTTCACAGGCAGCCCTCCGCGCGCGCCCGGCGGGCGGTCTGCAGGCATTGGCGCCATTGGATCATCGGTGCACCCTTCTTCATGCGGTGTATTCCGCCAGCAACGCTGCATAGCGGCCCGAGGCCACCAGCAGCAGGTCGCACAGCTCGCGCGCCGCGCCGTCGCCCCCGCGCGCCTGGGTGACGAAGTGCGCAGCGTGGCGCACCTCGGCCTGGGCATTGGCGGG
>Ga0209023_10008858_pt1 | contig 9996 bp, 5 predicted proteins | sample LakOneMetagenome_FD_187468 | JGI IMG/M metagenome (GOLD analysis project Ga0209023, IMG submission 187468) | Freshwater and sediment microbial communities from Lake Erie, Canada (SPAdes) (version 2) | ecosystem: Environmental > Aquatic > Freshwater > Lentic | place: Lake Erie, Canada | collected... | reverse complement strand
CCTCCCGCTTTTCTTATTTGAACAATACCTGGATGCAAAGACCATCACAGTTCCTGTAGCCAATCACGATAATAATCAGCATGCAGAAAATGAGAATATCCGCATAGGTAATTTGTTTGATGGCATAGAGACCATGGCATCGCTGATGCTGATCAAATAAGCTGATCAGGAATATTTCATCAATGCTGATGTTTCATACCAGGCATATCCGGCATACCGGGCATGGCCATTTCTCCTGTCTTTAATTTAATGGGTTTGATATTCAATATCGCTGCCTCCTTATTATCCTCTGTGATCTTTAGGAATTGATTGGGTTTTACATTCTTAAATATCTGCCCGATACCAGAAGCAGGCCATACAATTTTTATCTCATCAATAATAGTGGCTGTGCCAATACCAATGCTTTGCCGCAAGGGAGAAGATCCAAAGCTTCCGCCAGAATTTACTTCCCGGTAAATGATCCGTTGTTTGCCGTTCTCGGTTATGGTTAGGGTGATCTTGGAACCAATGCCCTGCCTGTTTGATTTCGTTCCTTCCAGTTTCAAACTTATCCAGTTATTATTTCCCTGCCCGGGATTAAGGAACAGCGCATTGTGATACGCATCACCAATGAAAGCGCCGCCGAGCTCTTCAACGATGTCCTGTGTTCCGTTGTTATCCATATCGGCAAATGAAACCCCATGCCCCTTCTGCAGGTGCCCCACCCTTGCCGCATTTGTAACATCCACAAAATTCTTTCCATTAATATTCTTATATAGCCTGTTTGGTACAATCGATTTATAACTGGGATTGCCGGTGCCCAGGTAAAAATCAAGGAAGCCGTCGTTGTCAATGTCGCCAAAATTAGCGCCCATGGAAAACGCCGTCTGGTTCACATCCATGGTGGAACTGACATTGGTGAATGTGCCGTTCTTATTATTCAGCAAGAGCATTACTTTACCTGCAGGGTCGGAGGATGGTTTCAAGGCTTCCTTAGCCGCATAATACGAGAGCGCCCGGTCAAATTCGTAATTGCACATAAAAATGTCGAGCCAGCCGTCGTTATTGTAATCGAAGAACCAGGTCGGGAATGTGCTGTAATCCGAATTGGCAAACCCTGCTTCGTTGGATACGTTCTTAAACGAAAGCCCATAGCCATTTGCGGTTTCATTGTGAAGCAGTATTTTTTGTCCGCCAAGTGTTGAAACAAAGATATCCGCCCACCCATCATTGTCATAGTCGCCGGATGTAACTCCTTTCACATATCCAACAACACCCAGCCCGATGGAACCAGCCACATCGGTAAAGGTTCCGTTTTTATTATTGATGAACAGTTCGCAGGGATGCAGGTTATCCGGCGACATGGTTTCGTTGCCAATGAAAACATCCAGCCAGCCGTCGTTATTAAAATCATTCCAGGTGGCTGTCTGCGTAGGATGTTCCGAAAAGATACCCGCTTGGTAAGTAACGTCTGTAAATGTTCCGTCGCCGTTATTACGGATGAGTGAGTTGGGCTGTTCCAGGCCCTTATTCCGGCCCTGCCATCCGCCCCGAAGAACAAAAATATCTATCCAGCCATCATTATTGTAATCTGTCTGGCAAATATTAAGTCCGCCTTTGAACTTACCGATACCGGATGCTTCGGATACATCGGTGAAAGTTCCGTCGCCATTATTTTTATAATAATGCATCGGATCATCAAGTCCCCATGCCGAGCAAATAATATCCAGGTTACCATCATTATTAAAATCATCAACGATCATTCCTCCCGAACGGCTTTTAAGATCAATGCCCAAACTTCCGGCTACGTCTTTGAAAGGGTTGACATTTACTTTTGACTTTGCATCCAGGCCAGGGATAAGCCATTGTTTTGGAACTTTGGCCGGATAACCACCGGTAACCATGTAGGCGATGTTAAGCAGCCAGCGTGAATCGAGATCATTGGGATCTTCTTTTAAAGCCATCTCAAAAAGCTGGATCGCTTTCTGGCCGGGCAGTTTATCCTGGTGAATTCCCTTACCCTGTATGGGAGAAATGCATGCTTCTGCAGAATGATAATTGACACAGTTGTTTCGTTCTGCCAAACGCATATAGGCAAGTCCAAGTGCAGGGATGACAATTTTGCGTGAAGCCGGAACATCTTTTACATACTGAGCAATTCTATTAAACAGGTTAACGGCATCCTGCTCCCTTCCAGTCTCCAGGTACGCCTGCCCCAGGCGGAATGCAAGGTTCAGGTTTTCTGTCGGGTCTTTTGTTATCCGCAGCAGCGAATCGAGATTTGACACCCTTGCTTCAGAAGCAAACACATTTGCCGGGTTGTTAAGACGGATCCGCATTTGTTCGAGGTAATCGATCATTCTTTTTTCCTGGATGGCGTCTTCAGCCTTACTCTTTTCACCTGGCATTTGCTGGGCATCCACATTGCCGTGAATTAAATTAATGAAGATACATGCAGTAAAAGCTATTGCTTTGATTCGTTTTGTACAGTACATATAACAGGAAATGAGTAAAGATATAGCTTCGCAAAATACTGATTTGATCTTTTCCATCTGCGGTATGCCGGAAATAAAAAAGGCTCCTGTTACCAGGAGCCTTTTTATACTGTTTTAATTTATTGAGGAAGTAATACTTTATCGATGATATGGTAAACACCATTCACAGCATGTTTATCCATAGTAAGCGCATTGGCAGTATAGCTGAATGGTGCGCCTCCGGGAGGGAAAGTACCATAACTGGAGAACTTTAAAGAAGTTACTGCAGGGCCCAGGTAAGTTGCCTGTGCCAGTACACCCGGGTGAGCAGCAATGCTTCCGTTCACCAAAGTCTTTACAGCGGTTGCTGTAGCCGGAACGTTGTTGGAGAACACCCGGATATTAGGTTGGTATGGTGTAGTGGTACTTGTTGTTAAAGATGCAAAGATGTGGTATGCCACTATTCCTTTTACGGTAGCGGCCGGTACTGCTCCGTAAAAAGCAGGGGTAGAGAAAAAGCTTGGGCCTAAAGCCACAGCTGCATTGGCCTGTGCAGTTGCAATAACAGTACTGCCTGTTGCAGCCAATACCTGTGAATAAACCAAGCCGAATATCAGTGTCTGAAAAGCGGCATCATTTGGCGCCAGTACAGTCATATTGGTAACACCGTAGTTCATCAATGAATCAAATCTTGACAGGCCAACGGCCCCACTGTCGGCACGGGCAATAGCCGCACGGAAATATGACAAGGTTGTTTCTCCTGCGATCATCGTTTTTAAAGTAGCAGAAGGAGGAGTTGCAACCGAATAAGCAGTATGAATGATCCCGTTGGCTGCAGCCATATCGGTTGCGATCAGTGGAAGGTTATTCACATAAGAGTTAGCGCCCCTTACCGGGAAGATCGACATACGAACGAATGGCTGGGTTGGATCAAGAATGATCTGGGTAGTGAGCGGGTAATTTGGAAAAGCAGTTCCGATTGATGCTGCAGGAAATTTTGTTCCTACGGTATTATACTGAACAATCCCTGCTGCACTGGCAACAGGTAATGAAGTATTAATGAATCCCAGTACGGTAGCTACCGGTGCAGGATAAGGAACGGCACCGCCGGAAGCAGCCGTGGCAAAAAGATTCATCCCGTTATTATCGGTTGCAAATACGGTATAACTCTTGGTTGAATCGTTCAGCAATGCCGTCATGCCCGCTCTGGCGATCAATGCAGCGTAATTGGTGTAATTGGCATTGGCCGCCAATGTAGCTGCAATTCCGCTCCCGGATGGATAAACAGGCTTGGCTATAGGAGCCAACTGTTCCAGGTCCTTATTACAGGATGTGGTTAAAACCAGGCCGGCTAAAATTACCAGGTGAAAAGTCCTGAATTTATAGATCAATGTTTTCATTATAGTCATTTTTAATTTTAAATTTTTAGTTTCCAGCGTGGATTAATAAATATTGTATCCAAAACTTACATAGTATAATCCGCCGATCTGAGAGTTACCAATTGCATTGTAATAATACTGGTTCAACAGGTTGGTTGCGCCAATTTTTATAACTGATTTATTTGCTTTTGGAATTTTCAGGCTGATCTGGGCATCCAGGTTATGTACATCAGGCAGGTTGCCATTTGCAAAATCTCCCTGGTAGAAGAATCCCTGCTGCCACCTGTATGCTATGCTGAAACCAAGTTTTTTACCCGGGCCGAAGCCACTGTTACCGAAGCTCAGGTTTGTTTTATACTTTGGTGCATTGAAGTAAGCCACAAAATTAGCAGGCACATCTTTCAGGATATCTGATGACAGGTTGGCACCGATGGTGAAGTTCCTTGGCAACCTGTAATCAACACTGAGGCCGAATCCGTAGGTCTTTACTTTATCGGTTGTATTCAGCGGCACTGAAATATTTCTTCTCTTGGAAGGATTATTGATATCTGCAGCATTACCGGTAGTTGTTTGAATGGTGTTTATTCTGCCAATGAAATCTTTGTACTGGCCATAATAACCGCTTACATCAAGTAATAATTTGCTTCCCAGTAATAATCCTTTATAACCCAATTCAAATGAGTTAACTGATTCTGGTTTTACTTCAGTTGGTACATATATCTGGGGAGTTCCTGCCAATACGCTGTTGGCATCGTAAAGCGGGTTGCCTGCATAATTATAGTATGTAGCAAATGAAGGATCACTTCCCAGTAAACGGGTACTGCCCACCTGCAGGTTAATGAACTGCTGCTGGTTGCTTGGGAAACGGTAGGCGGTCTGGAATGACACACGAACGTTATTGTCTTTCGCTATTTTAAACAACGCGGTAACCCTTGGTGTAAAACGGCCTTTGAAATTATCTGCTTTATCATACCTGCCTGAAAGGGTAAGGTTAACAAAGTTCATGATCTGGCGGCTTGCCTGGATATAGGCACCGTATTGTGCCAGGCTTTTAGGGCCTGTTGAATCAGCAAACAAAGTTCCTTTTGAATTAAGGATGTAATCTTTATAGTTGGCACCAATCATTACATCGGCAATACTTTTGGTAAACTGTGTGAGGTTATAATTTCCTTCCACGGCATACAGGTCAGACTGATCCAGCAGCAAACCCCCGTTTTGAGAGATCGGCTTTTTACGGATCGCATCATATCCCGCTTTAAAAGTTTCGCTGTTGGCAGCCGGCCTTCCCTGGTCTGCAATAGCTCTTGCTGCCTGGTGAGCATCGTATTCAGTCATCCCATTCATGCGGTTGCTCAGGTAGTTGTATGTATATTGGATGTACCAGTCGGTTGACTGCGGAGTTGGGTTACCGGCAGCGTCGGTAGTAACCGATTTTTTCCATGATTCGTTGAACAGCCTGGTGGTGGCAGTAAGGTTATAAGACTCCCCGGCATTTTCCTGTGTAGTGTATCCACGAAGCGACCAGTTCTTATTATTTATTTCCAGTTTGTACTGGCCCATCTTAAAGTCCTTCAGTGAGTATCGGTCGCTTCCTGTATAGATGGTGTTACCTGTACCCCAATAAGCCGCTAAAATAGCTTCGGTATTGCGATTTAATTTATAATGAAGAGAACCGGCTAACTTGAAGTTAACCGTGTTTGGATTTATCAGTTCTTTTTCTGTGTATCCTGTACGGGAAACATTTTGCGGATTTGTAAGCAAGCCATTTGCCGTGATAAAATTAGCCGCTCCTGGTAAACTTGCAGCGATCTGTGAGAAGAAGGCACGCATGTCAACCGTTGTTTCATCACCGTACACATTGATACCATCATAGTTTGGATCTGTTTTGCGGTCACCTGCTATCAGGCTGCCGGTTGTTCCGGTTCTGCTGTAGTTCCGGTAATCGTTACCCGTCCAGTCTTTTGCATTGATCAGTTCTGCATTGATCTTGAATGCAAATTTTTCTGACAGTTTTTTACCCCAGCGTATATTCCAGTTGCTGAACAGGGATGGATCTCTTTGCCTGTATCCGCCAACATGCATTACGCCTTCTTTAACCAGGAAAGAAAGGCCCTGGTATTTGAATGGGTTCTTGCTGGTCATGAGCAGGGTTCCGTTCATACCACCCGGACCATAAAGGGCGGAAGATGCACCTGACAGCAGTTCGATATTATCAACATCCAGTTCGCTTAAGCCGATGATGGACGCAACAGAAAAGTTAAGGCCCGGGGCCTGGTTATCCATCCCATCTACCAGTTGGTTGAAACGGGTATTACCACTTGAGTTAAAACCACGGGTGGTAGGTGTTTTAAAAGTGAGCGAAGAAGTGGTGATGTCCACCCCCTTAAGGGTTGTTACCACATCGTAATAGTTAGATACCGGAGAGTTGCGGATGTTTGCAGCGCTCACCCTTTCAATAGATACCGGCGATTCCAATATTCTTTGTGGAACCCTGTTTGCTGCCACTACTACTTCCTGGCCAAGAGCGTTGCTGGGAACAAACTCTACCTGAACCATTTTGCCGGCAGTTGATACCGACACTTCCTGTAACTCGTATCCCACCGATGAGATCAGCAGGGTTACCGGTAAGCTTTTAACCGATATTTTAAAATTACCCTTGTCATCTGTAAATGTACCCGTTTCCCCCCCCTTGATCATAACGGAAACAGCACCTGTAGCTTCTTTTGTGTTGCTGTTCCTGACATTGCCGTTGATGGTTATATTCTGTGCATAGGCCGCAATCGTTAAAATATTAGCCATAAGAATAGTAGCCAAATAGCTTGTAACTTTTCTCATATCTCGTTTTTTGGTTTTAAATATAAGGCAAATTAAGCATTGTTATTTTTAACTGGAAATTTAATTTTTTACCCATTCTGTTGAAATCTAAGCTCTTCGAAAGTGCCGGATTAAACCCGGGGGTATTAATTTTGCACATGGCATATTTCAATTTCCCCCAACAAACGAATTTTTACAAAGGAAAAGTAAGAGATGTTTATACCATATCCGGCAAATACCTGGTTATGCTGGCCAGCGACCGCATCTCGGCCTTTGATGTTATTCTGCCCCGGCCCATCCCTTTTAAAGGACAGGTGCTTACCCAGATCGCAGCCTACATGTTGAAGGCAACTGCCGATATCTGCCCCAACTGGTTAATGGAAGTTCCTGCGCCGAACGTAAGCATTGGAAAAAAATGCGAACCCTTTAAAATTGAAATGGTGGTAAGGGGTAACCTCACCGGCCATGCCTGGCGAACCTATGCTTCGGGAAAAAGGGAACTATGCGGCGCCGCAATGCCCGATGGAATGAAAGAAAATGACTATTTCCCCTCCCCGATCATTACCCCCAGCACAAAAGCTGCAGAAGGACATGATGAAGACATATCGCCGGCAGAAATAATTGAAAAAGGACTTGCCACAGAAAGAGAATGGAATGCTTTATCGGAATATGCGCTGAAACTTTTTGCACGGGGTAAAGAAATTGCCGCCAAACAGGGATTGATCTTAGTGGATACAAAATATGAGTTTGGCAAGTTGGGTGATGATATTATCCTGATGGATGAGATTCACACCCCCGATTCTTCCCGTTATTTTTATGCAGATGGTTTTGAAGAACGCCAGGAAAAAGGAGAACGGCAAAAACAGTTGAGCAAAGAGTTTGTAAGAGAATGGCTGATCGAAAATAATTTCATGGGCAAGGAAGGACAAACCGTTCCGGCCATGGGCGATGAATGGGTGGATACCATTTCTAAAAGATACATTGAGCTCTACGAAAAAGTGATCGGCTCAACATTCATTCCAAAAAAACTGAGCGATGAAGAAACAGAAAAAATAATCCTGGAAGCATTGAAAAAATTATAGGCCATTCTCTTCGCTGAAAAAGTGGAAATAAATTATTGCCCGGGGCCATCTTTAAATTGGGATCTGTACAGCTTGTTTTGTTCAATGGTTGGCCGAAGGCGTTTCTTACTTTTATTAAAAACCATCATCCCTTTATCAATTCCTTTGCGCAGCTCTTTTTGTTCTTCAACCGGCAGGTTATACACGGTTTTACATTCAATACTGCAGCACCCGTCAAATGCTGCCGCACATTCGGCACATTGTATGAATAATAAATGGCAGCCATCATTCTTACAATTGGTATGGGTATCGGCCGGTTTGCCGCATTGGTGGCATTTGGCAATGATGTCTTCGGTGATCCGCTCTCCCAGCCTGTCGTCAAAAACAAAGTTCTTACCGATGAATTTACTGTCCAGCCCGTGTTTCTTTGCCTGCCTGGCATAGTTGATGATGCCGCCTTCGAGGTGAAATACATTTTTAAACCCGTTGTGCAGCATATAAGCACTAGCTTTTTCGCAGCGGATGCCGCCGGTACAATACATGATGATGTTCTTGTCCTTGTTCTCTTTCATCATGTCCACCGCCATGGGCAACTGTTCCCGGAATGTATCGCTGGGTATTTCAATGGCCTTATCAAAATGCCCTACTTCATATTCGTAATGATTGCGCATGTCGATCACGATCGTTTCTTCTTTTTGCAGCAAATCATTCATCTGTTCGGCATTTACATAGCGTCCTTTATTCTCCATGCTGAAGGCGGGATCAGAAATTCCATCGGCCACAATCTTTTGCCGCACTTTTATTTTTAATACCCAGAAAGATTTTCCATCATCATCCACCGCAATATTCAGGCGTAACCCGTTCAATGCAGCAATGGAATAGAGGTATTCACGAAATGCATCCACGTTACTGTCGGGCACACTGATCTGTGCATTGATACCCTCGTGAGCAATGTATATCCTGCCAAATACATTCAGCGCATTTAATGCCATATACATTTCATCCCGGAACTGCCTGGGATCGGCAACAGGAAAATACTGGTAAAAGGAAATGGTGGTGCGGTGTTCGGTTTCGGCGTACAATAATTTTTTCAGTTCCGCCTGGGAAACCCGGTTGTGTAATACTGCCATAATTTTTAATTTGATCCTTTACCCGGTCTGACGTCTTCGTCTGACTGATGAAGGAAACCTGTAATTACATGGTCAGACGGGGACGTCAGACCATGTTAGATTGGATGCTTGCAGGGCAAACCAAATTCGGGTGCAAATATAATCAATAGTAAGCAGTATGCCAGAACTGCGGCAGGATGATCCTTATCATGGAGTGTATTATAAACTAATGCTGAGGCCGCCATTCCTGCGCCGGGGCTGTGCATTGGCCCGTACAGAATTTCCGAGTAATCCGCCGGTGCCGATCCTTACCTCACCCGTGAAGCGTTGGTTGTTATTATAGCCTGCCACATACTCAACCCGGAAGATCTTGAGGATATTTTCTAGCCCTACAAATCCTTCAATAAAATGGTTGTTCCTGTTCACATAAAATGCATTCGTGCCCGCCACCATATTCCAGTTAAGCCTTTTGAATAAAGGGATCTTATTTGTGATCAGCCCATTGAAATGATGTTCGATATGGCCGAATGTATAGAAAGGTGCCGTGGTACTGTTGAGATAATAGAAAGCAAGCTGAAAACTGTTCAAATACTCACTTGCTGCAATAGAACGATTGCCATTAAAATGCTGGTAATCCTGGATGGAAACTGAACGGTCGTTGAGGAAACCACCTATGCCGAGTTTATAGCGGAATGTACCTGCCAGTTTTAAATTAATGCCGTCGGCCACACTAAAGCGCCACTTGTCGAAATTGGCATCACTGCCAAAAATATTTTTGATGCCCTTGGTATAGCTCAAACTAAAGGTCGGGTATTTTGACCCCAGCGACATTTTCCGGTTGGGATATTGAATGTAACGTTGCCCGGGCCTGAAACTCATTTCAATGCTCAGCACAAAAGCTTTATTGGGAGTAAACTGTGCAGGTATCCGCTCAACGGGGTAGTTGGGCGTAATGCGGCTTGAATCTACTTTGAAAATGGTAAAGGTCGTTGTGTTTTCAATCGGGTACCTGTCTTCATACAATGCATTTACTGCAAAACGGAATCCGCTTTCATATCGCTTACTAAAACCTACGGAAGCAAAATAGTTCTCATAGATCTTCAAAAAATTATCTCCCCATAATAATGTGTTGATTGCATTGTTCAAGGGCATGATCTGGCTTTGCTTGTTAAACTGGCTT
>Ga0209023_10008857_pt1 | contig 9996 bp, 12 predicted proteins | sample LakOneMetagenome_FD_187468 | JGI IMG/M metagenome (GOLD analysis project Ga0209023, IMG submission 187468) | Freshwater and sediment microbial communities from Lake Erie, Canada (SPAdes) (version 2) | ecosystem: Environmental > Aquatic > Freshwater > Lentic | place: Lake Erie, Canada | collected... | reverse complement strand
TAGTGCGGAGCCCGCTTGGGTCATGACATGAGCGCACCATTGCTATTCGCCTCATCGATCTCTTGTGCGCGCAGGCTGCCGCGTCGGGAGGCATTTTCCTTTGCGGCCAGCCCCACTATAGGAGAGTCATGATGAAAACCGTTGCTAGCTTGTTGATTGTTCTCTTGCTCGCTGCCTGTTCGGCACCGCAAGGCGAAGCCACCAAATCCGAAGCGACTGCTGCACCACAGCAGCAGGCCGCGACGACAGAGTCGGCGTCGCCCGCAGCGCCCATGTCCGACATGCCTAGCGAGGCCACTGTGGCCTCCGCCTCGGGCAAGGTAGAAGCCGTGGATACCACCGCCGGCACGGTCACCATTGCCCATGGTCCGGTCGAAGCATTGAAATGGCCTGCAATGACCATGACCTTCAAGGCCGGCGACATCGACATTAGCGGTTTGAAGTCCGGTGATCAGGTGGATTTCGAGTTCACCTCGACCGGCATGGACGGCACGCTGACGAAAATCACACGGGAGTGACAATTAAGCCGTGCCGAGTGGAGTTGGCGCGGCTATTTGTTTTGGCTAGGCATATATGCAATCTGTCTAGGTCAACATGCCAACGCAATTGATAAGATTTTGGGGAGGGTGCGAGGTATCCACCCATTTCTCCCAATCTTTGCAATTAAACAGCACGACATTGCGGTAATGATGATTGGGGGCTCCGCGCACACCGGGAACAATCATTCCATCAATCCCAAGCGATCGAACCACGTCGGCGAGCATCTGACTTGTTTCATACGGAGTATCCAGACGCTCCGCTCGATCGAATGCCAACTGCAGGGCGGCATGTATGTTGGCATCGGATAAGTCAACAACCGAAAGCGAGTCGATAGGGCGATAGCGGGCGTAGTAGAGGTGATTTGTGTCGTCTTCGCTTCGCTCCATTTCGGCTTTCAGCCCCAATAGATCAGCGCTCAGATATAACGCAGATTGCCCGGTTCTGTTGTAACGCCCCTTGGAGCGACTCCCAGGAGGTGGTCCAAATTGAAGCGGGCTGGTCGGGGGCGCTGCACAAGGAAAGAAGCGTGCACGGTAAGTCGCTGGAACGCCGCGCATTGGGAGCTCCCGAACCAACTCCTGTACCAGTTTCAGGCCAAACACCGCGCCAATGTCGATGCACCCGTCCAGCCAACTATTGACGAGTCGTTCGCAAACTTGCTCTTCTGCAGTAAACGAATTGGACACTCTGCCCGTGTGAGCACGCCAGACCGATGTTCCGATTTCTGGATTTGGGGAATCACGAAGCACGCCTCTGATGAATTCGAGCGTCGAACCCATGTCGCGAAAACCTCAAGAGTGATCTGAACGAGTTTGTGGATCGATATCGACGAATGGAACAAGCAGAGATGGCGCTGGCTCGCCGTTTGAGACCAGGGCGACACACACGCCCGTCGTGCCGCGATCTGTTCCAACGATGACTGCGACCAATTTGCGCAATGCGATGCCGCCTCCTTGCAGGTTGCGATGAAATGCGGCGAGGTCGCGCGCCGAAGGTGTCGGTGTGCGTTCTGGATGCGTATGCCAGTAGCCAATGAAATGCAGGCCGCGCGAGAAGCGTTCCGCAATTTCGTCCAAGCATCGTTGATGATCCAATTCGAGCCAATTCCAACCCGCACGATCGCTCGGATGAGGACTGGTCGCGTCAACAATCTCAAGCCGACCGTCGGTTCCGATCGATTCGGCAAATAGCACGCCCCCGCGTTCTCGTTGCCACAGTCGTTGGCGCGAATCATCGAACAAGCGCAGTACAGACGGCGCAATTGATACCGTCAGGTCGCTATTCGGATCTCGGTACTGCAAAAAATCAGGAGGCATGGGGAAGGGGGAGTGCTATAACGCTTGCACGGGTATTGGCGGGTGGAGTGTCAATCCAAGCACCTCCAAGGCGACTGAGCGTCGCATCATCGCCCAACCAAATGCGGTGCTCATCGGATGAGGCGGGTTCTAGCAATACATCGATGGCGTGTTCCACGATCAGGCCAGCAATATGCTGCAGTCGATTGAAGGTGCCAGGTTGGTGGCTCGCGGCACACCCCGGCAATGCCCACTCCACTTCCGGCCAATGTGTCCGCCGCCGGATGGACAAACCGTCTTTATCGAAGAGAGCCGCCAGCCGACGCTCCCCTGAGATGTCGACCGCGGAGTGACCCGCCAGCGCATGTGGCTCGGCCCAACTCAAGAGCAGCGGAATACTACGATCTGCCAGCGTATTCATCGCATAGCGCTCTGCCGGCCAGTCTGCCGCAGTGCATATGACCAGGTCGGTATTCTCCAGGGCGGTCGCCGACGGTGGATCTTGGATGCGATGCGGAATTGGGCGCACGTTCAAATGCGGCAATTGATCGCGGAGGTGTGACGCCAACGCCTGCGCCTTCCCCTGACCCAGGACCTTCGCGTCGAGGACATGTCTTCCCAGATTGGCCGGCTCCAATTTCTCAGGGTCGACTAGCGTCAAATGTCCGATGCCCGCATGTGCCAATGCCTGCGCGACCAGTCCACCCAATGAGCCGCATCCAATCAATGTCACGCGTTTGCGCATTAGCGCGATTGCTTCGGCGTCGAAACTGCGGCCATGGATCCAGGCAGGATCCGCGCGTTCGATGGATTGGACACGGACGCGCCAGGCATGTGCTGCCACACGTTGCCACTCCCGCTGCTGTCGCTTTTGGTCACGCTGGTGGGCGGGGCGAACCGCTGTCGGTGGGTTGGGGGCGAGTTCCAAGGCCGCGACCACTTGCGGGCATGCACCCCGTACCGCGACAACGATCCAGAACGGGGCCGGTTCCGGCCGTCGCAGATATTGGTCGAGCATCGCCAATGCGTCGCGCGACTCGGCCAGCAACTTGCGCACGTCATCGAGTGTCTTAGGTGCCCCAATGGGAGCCTGCGTGAGGGAGACGAACAATGCCCCTTCATCCGTGATGTCGGCTTTGGGATCACCAAGCACCGCTCGCCATGAATGTAACGAGGCAGAGCTCGACCCGAGGAGCAGGCTGGACTGCTGCGTGCCACGATCCAGCACAACGCATGTTGCCAATGCGGTCGTCTCGCTCGAAGGAGGCGTGACGAGCAATCCTTGCGTCTTTGCGCGATAGGACCCTTGCGCGCCCTGCGACCAGTAACTCAGCCATTCACGCGCAAATTCCGCTTCACGTCGTCCGGCATCCGCATCAACCCCTACCAGGGCAAGAATGTCCTGGATGCGCTCGAGGCAATGATCGATTTGTGCCTCAGGCGTGTATGCCACTGGAGCGAGGGCCTCCGGCCACAGGCACAGATGTCCATCGGACTCGGCATGCGGCCATTCCAAAAATGCCACGGGATGAATGAATGCTTGGACAGGCTCCGCAGGAAACTGCGGCGGCAAGATCAGTCGCAACTCGCGCGATTGACCGAGATAGTCCATCGGCAGGGGCAAGGACCACCCATGGGACGCACTCCGCACCGCCTTGTCGATGACGGCGCGGGGGAGGGCGGCGAGCACACCTGCACGCCCGAAGTGGCGCTCCAGTTGGGTGTGCGCCCGCGTAGGCGGGAGCCCTGTCGCGGCGGCGGGCCCCTCAGCCAAGGCGGCCCAGCGATTTGGGTTGCGCAGCTTGCCGCGGCTCTGCATCGCCCAATCCGCGGAACGTCGCGCCCACTGCGCCTGCTTTGCGCAAACGTTCGGCCGTGGTGTCGTCCAGCCCCGGCAGCGGATGCCCCAAGCCGGCCTCTTCCAGAAGGAAGCTACGGGTTTGCTTGCGCGCTTCTGGGCCAAACGCGGCCAGCACCTCTTCCTCGAAGGCCCGTTCTTCGCTGAACGCCGCAAACCCAAGTCCGACGGCGCTCGCGAGCTCGCCGTGCCACTTCGCGAACATCGCAGCGTAAGCAGGGTCGCGATTCCATTTCTCGGCGAAATTTTCGGCTCGGCGACGCGGGTTGCACAGCCTCCATTCCGAGCCGGTGCGACCATTTTCGTCAAACTGATTGGGCATGCGCGTGATGATTTCCCGAATGGCCTGCAGCGCCGTCAACGGTTGTTTCTGCGAAAGCTCCGCGACCTCCTTGTAAGCCTTGGCCGCCAACGTGGTGATGACGACCGAAATTGGCACGGGAGCTTCAGCACCATGACGCTCGCGGAAGACGTCGCGATGCCGCTTCATCAACTTGACCGTTGCCCGCAATGGATCGAAGGCATTGATGGCCTCGTGACTCGGCAGTTGCTCCGCGTCCGCCCGCTTTCGCGCTTCGGTGAATGAGACAGTTCCCTGTTCAAGAAGGATGGGTGTCTCGCTGATATCGTTGAACCAGTCCGCAAAATCCCGAGGATTGGTCGGATGCCAGTCTGCCTGTTTGTAGTCGGGCACCTCTAGTGGTCCCCAACCCTCGTCATCATCGTTGCCATCGCTTGCAATGGCCGGAGTGACGTCGAGATGCGCGGGCAGGCTTGCATCGGCGTAATGCACTGTGACGCAACGGTTGCGGCGTTCGACGCCGCCCTGGGTTCGGGCACGCGCCTCAAGTTCGGCATGCAAGGTCTCGAGCAGTTCACGCGGTGCCAACGTCGTTTCCTGGAGCAGCAAGATCGCATCGACATCAATCTCGCCCTTGCCCAACGCACGAACCACAGTGCGCGTCAAAAATGAGCCTTGCGGAAATACATGTCCATCCGCCAACTCGGGGTTATCCGGTTCGATCAGGATCTCGCTGATCGCGTTGTAATGGCTTTCGATGCGCTCGTAGTCTGATGCCGGAACCGAAACGGCCTCCACAATCTCCAGCAACAGTTTTTCCCAAGCCACTTCTTGCGGCGAAGCACGGCGTGTGGGGAAGGTCGAAGTCGTCAAACCGTCGTACATGGGTGTCTCCTACGCGGACGAGGGGAGGGGGAGGGTGAGCGCTGGATGAAACATGCCATTCGGTCCTTCGGCGTCGTAGACCTGGATGGGGAAGCTGACTTTGGGTTTGATCGCCATGCCAAACGCCACCGCCAAGGACGCAGGCATCGCCGGGAACACATGGATCGACACAGTCTTGGGTAGCAGTGTTTCCAGTCGCGCGATCACCCCCGCGACTTCAATCCGAAATGCATCGATCGTCGCTGCACACTGGACGAGATCCAGCTTCGGCAGATCGACAGACATGTGAATAATTGCCGGGATTTCGCCGGGGAATGCGGCACGCACACGATCGAAATCAATCGTGCCGGACAATGAAAAAACCAGCGCCACTGGGCCATCCAGTGTGTCCGGCCAGTCGATTCGGAATTCGCTAGCGGGCGCGTCATTCGCCGGGAACAGCCAACTGTGCGCGTAGCGATCCCACTGGAAGGGATAGAGTTCGGCGGCGTGGCCGAGCGCGAAACCGAGCGCCATCATTGCCGGCATGTCGGCCAGACCAAACAAGCCGATCGCGGATCGGCCTTGGCCTTGCATCTGCAACTGCCCGACCTGCTTGCGGACCTCCGTGACCACGTGGCGCCAGTATTCGGGGCTTTGGGGCGCGTACCCGCTCGCATCGACACGAAGCTCAAACGGCTTTTCCGTGAGGACGAGCCCCCGTTGGAGCGCGGCGAGGGGGATGGTATTCGCACTTCCCGCGACGACCTGCCGGCCAATGACGCCCAGGTAGTGGAGGGCGATTGCAACGCGGCCGTGGCTATGCCGGCCGGCTACACGAATGACCGCTTCGTGTTGCCGCTTCCATTCGGCGAGCATGGCCTCCGGGTAGTCTTGTTGCCAGCCAGGCTTGTCGACCAAGGTGTGGCAGGTGGGGCAGAGCAGGATCAAATTCTCCGGGTCGTCGGAGAGCTGGGGCGAGCGCGTGGCATCGCCGCGCGGTCCATCCTGACTGGCCGCGACGTTATGGGCCAACTCGCCGAATGGACGCGTCTTGAAGAAGACCGGGTCCTCATAAAGGATGCTGTCGCACCCGGGGCGCGCGCAGATACCTCCACTGCGCGCCCAAACGGCGCGCTGGGTTGCTGACGAAAGCTCTTTTCGCCTGCGTGAGGTCCGCGCCGGTTTCGCCGCCGATCCCGCTGAATCTCCGCTCATAAGCCCCTCGTGGAGTGCTGACACCCCTGAGCCTAAGAGCACCCGGTCGCATGTCCTGCGACGCTTACAACCCCAACCCATGGGTGCGGATCGGCCCAGCTCCACTGCATATTGAGATGCACATCACGTTTTTCAAGGGTGCGCGGGATGGCGTGCTATTCCGGGCGGGCAGACTTCGGCATGGCTTCGCTCGAATTGGCGCGGAGCAGGTTGGTGGCGTGACTGCTTAAAAGCGCCCCCGCCTGGAAATACCCCATCACGGTCGCCAAGCCGCGATGCTCGGTCAGCGCCATGACCTCGCCAAGCGGCACCCCTTGGCGGCCGGCCTCGGTGACGAACCCGGAGCGCAGGCTGTGCGCGGCCCAGTCGCCGGACACGCCGGCGAGGCGGGCGCGCCGCTGCACGATGCGTGCGACCTGATCCGCGGTCAGCGCGGTGCGCCCGACGCGACCGCCGCGGAACAGGCGGCGAAAGAGGGGGCCGTCCTGCAGTTGCGAGGCCTCCAGCCAGGCTTGCAGGGCGACCACGGCGTCGCCCTTGAGCGGCTTCTCGCGGCGCACGCCGCTGGTATCGGTCTTGGTCGTGCCCAGCGCATAGACCCAGGTGGCGGCATCCAGCGGACGCAGATCGGTGACCTGCAGGCCGACCACTTCCGAGCGGCGGCGCCCGCCACCGCTCCAGGCGAGCAGGAGGAGGGCGCGATCGCGAAGTCCGCGCACGCCGTCGGTGCAGGTGGCCAGCATCGCCTGCAGGGGCTCGGCGATCGCGGCCGTCTTCTTGCGCACGGCCACGCCACGACGCGCCTGCGCCTTACGCGCTTTGGCCAGCAACGTCTTCAGGCGGTGATCGTCGGTTGGGCTATCCCAGCCGCGCAGCCGATGCCACTTGGCCAACACCGCCAGCCGGTGGCCCACAGTGCTGTACGCCAGCGGCCCGGGCTGGGCCTTGGTGCCGAGCTCGACCAGCCGCGCATCCAGGGCTGGCGGCAATTCAATCGCCAGTCCAGTCTTGGTTTGGCGCTCCAGATGATCGAGGACGAACTGGGTCGCGACCGCGACCGGTAGCGGTCCGCTGCCGAAGGTCTGGCCGTAGCGCAGCGCATACCAGGCGGCCCAGTAGCGCAGGGCGCTGGCGTAGCTGCGCGCGGTATTTGCCGGCGTGCCGGCGACCACGAATTCCTCGGCAGCGCGCACGCCGGCGGTGTCGAGCACCGCCGGATCCAGGGTCGGCACGGCGTCCAACGGCGTGACGGCCGGTGTATATTTTGATACGTTGACCGTAACAAATTCGTCCATTTATGCACTTTAGGTCGGATAAGTGTTTCCTTATCGTACCTAATTCTGGAAGGAGTAGGGCATGGCCGTCGGAGTCCCCGAAACCGAAGTGTTCGCTGCCGCCGACCGCGTGCTGGCGCGCGGCGAACGCCCCACCACCGAGCGCGTGCGCGCCGAACTGGGTCGCGGCAGCCCGGCGCGGGTCGGGCAATTGCTCGAACAGTGGTGGGATCGCTTGGCCAAGCGCTTGGCTGGCGAAACGCAGTTACCGGAGCTGCCCCCGGCGGTCGCCGAAGCCTTCAAGGCGGTTTGGGTGAGTGCGACCGAGCACGGCACCGAGCTGGCGCAGGCCGCGGTCGCCCAAGCCAAGGGGGAATTGGCGCAGGAACAGGCCCACCTGGCCGAAGAGCGCACCGAGTGGCAGCGGATCCTGGACACCGCCCAAGCCGCCCGGTCCGCGGCCGAGGCGGCGGTCCGGACGGCCGAGGCCCGCTTGGGTGATCTGCAGCGCCTGGTCGACCAACAGGCCGCCCAACTGGCGGAAATGACGACCCAGCGCGAGGCATTGACCGGGCGTTGCGCCCAATTGGAAGGCGCACTGACGGCGGCACAGACGGCGCTCGCCGAACAGCGCCAACTCGCTGCGCAGGAGCGCGAAACGCTGCAACAGCATGTGCGCAGCACCGAGGATCGTGCCCATGCCGAAGTCGATCGGGCGCGTGAGGAAACCAAGGCGATTCGACGCGAACGCGAAGCCGCCGACCGCGAACACGCCAACGCGCAGCGTAGCTGGCACCAGGACCTGAACACCGCCAACGCCGCGGCCGCCGAAGCCCAGCGAGAGGCCGCCCGTGAGCAGGCGCGCGCCCTGGCCCTGGAACAGCAGTTGGCCAAGCTCGCGGACCTGCCCTCCACGTTGGAGGCGACCTTGTCCCGTACACGGGCGCCACGCGCCCGTCCCGCCAAACCGCGAGCCGCTTCCCGACGCACCGCGTCCAAGGCGAAATCCGACTAGATTCACGCGTCAGGGGCGGTATCCTGTCTCTAAGAATTACTTAGAGAAGACTCATGATCCGGCACAGGGATTGCGGAGGGACGGAGGGCGGTACACGCACGCTTGTGGCGATCGCAGCGCAGATCGCCGGTGGTTTCCTCCATCATCTGGCGCCTTCATTCAGGCCGCCGGCCCGCTTGATCTGCCCCTCGGACGAGGCGGAGCAGGCCGTCGTCGATGCGGTAACGCAAGCAGCTATCCCGCGGGGAATTCCGGTCGATGTCATCGACTTGCGGCCGGCGCCCGCCGAGCGACTGGACGCCGTCACGGCGCGACTCGACGGTTGGCGAAGTCAGTTGCTAGACGGCGACTTCGAAACGATGTCGACGCTGCTGATCCTGCGCGGCTTCGACATCTTCGGCGACGATGCACATGATGGGCCTACATACCCGTTCCGATCCGAATTCCAGTTCGACCGGAAATTCCTGTGGCTCTTCATTGGCCGAGACGCCTCGCGCATGCGATTCCTGTTTGGCAGCTACCGCCGGCCGTTGTATCAGGCAGCGAGCGACATCACGCCTGAAAGCTGGCGGTCAGGCAAACGTCATGATCAGTGAACGAGAACTCGAACGGCGTCTGGAACTGGCGCGCCAGAATTGCGAACTCGAGCCAGCCTTCTTCCGTTATCTGCTCGACGCGAGGGTCTACGCCCACGCGCCGGTGTCCGACGACCATCCGCGGCCGCGGTTGTTCCAGTTCCGACACCCGGACGGGTTTCTTGCCGTTCCGTTCTTTACGTCGCTCGAGAAGGCCCGGCCTCCCGCCGGGATCACCGCCAAGATCGTCCCGCTGTCGGGGCGGCAGTTCCTGGAACTCACGCGCGGCGCCTCCGTGATGCTGAATCCCAACGACGGCGGCTGCGTTCTGTACCCGGAAGAGATTGACGCGCTCCTGAAAGCCGGTACGGTTGCCCGCATCGAGGAAATCCACCTGAAGGACGAGATCTCCTTCATTGTGAGCGACCAAGCCGATCCACCGGTTTGGCTGATGCCCTACCTGATGGGACTCTACGCGCAGTTGTCCTTTGTGCAGGCAGCCTACCTGTTGGAGGTCGCATCCCCGCAAACGCCGGATCAACGAGGGTTGCTGATCGCATTGGGCGTGGGGCCTGAATATGCGGAGCGCGCGGTCCGTGCCACGATTACCGATATACAACCCTTGTGCACCCGTGACGATGTGGCGCTGGACATCACGACGTTTGATCCGGCGAAAGGGCGTCCGGCGTATCTGAAACAACGGGGTGTTGAGCGGTTCTATGGACCGCCATTGGACTGACAGAAGGAGGCTGCGATTCGCCATGCAGCACGCGGATTTCACTATCGGAACCGAGTTTGAAACCTGTACCGGCCAGCGCTGGCGTTGTACCGACATCGGTCGACGCACGATTCTGGCCATCGAATTGCAGCCGGAACTGGACACAGCCTGGTTCAACGGACCGCCGTATTCGGTGGAGGAGATTGAGATTGGGGTTCAGCCGACATACGTGTAAAAATCGCTCACAAGATCCGTTTTTATCCATTGAATCAGCTGGTTAGAGAATATTTTCTGGCGCCAAGACTATGCCGCCAACGCCAGTTCGATCTCATACGGTT
>Ga0209023_10008856_pt1 | contig 9996 bp, 11 predicted proteins | sample LakOneMetagenome_FD_187468 | JGI IMG/M metagenome (GOLD analysis project Ga0209023, IMG submission 187468) | Freshwater and sediment microbial communities from Lake Erie, Canada (SPAdes) (version 2) | ecosystem: Environmental > Aquatic > Freshwater > Lentic | place: Lake Erie, Canada | collected... | reverse complement strand
CAAGAAATTATTAATTTTATTCAAAAACTTTAAGCTCAACATTATACAAGAAACATCAATGCCCACCCACAGTCCAATCTTCACATCGAAGTTCTGTCACTTGAGCAAAAGCCTGATCATTAGTAACAAGTACACACCCTGTACTCAGCGCATGAACCGCAATGAGCAAATCAAGCGGCGCGAGCGTTTTTCCTTGCCCACTCATCTCTGCCCGTATACGCCCATAACACATCGCAACTTCACTATCCCAAGCCAACACATCGACACGTCGAATGAACTCCTTCACAGCCAAATGAAGCTGCTTTGCCTCTGGTCGTTTAGCTAACCCAAAATGCAGCTCAGCCTCGGTGATCGAAGAAATACATAACGCAGCCATCGGTGTGCTTAGCACTTGTCGCACGACCATTGGATGCTGGCGAATGAAATGGCTGACCGTATTGGTATCCAGCATAACCCGCTTCATTCATTCCAGCCTTGAAAAGGATCACGTTGACTCTCAACAGGATCATCAACACATCGCTCACGATCTATCAAAAAATCAGCTGGGACTTTTGTAGCCCTCAGTACTGCGAAAAAATCAGCCCAGTCAGCAGGTTTACGTGACAAAATCACATCACCCGTTTCAGGATCTTGTCGAATATAAACTTCTTGTGTATCAAATCGATATGCAGCAGGTAATCGCACCGCTTGGCTGCGACCATTAACAAATAATTTAGCAACTTGGCTCATGAGCATACATCTCACTTTTGTGATATATCACAGTATATGCCAAATAAAAAATTTAATCACCCCAACATTACCTTCAACCGCCTCACCAACGCCTGATTCTGCTCCGCCGTGCCAATCGTAATCCGCAAAAACTCACTGATTCTTGGCTTAGCAAAATGACGCACAATGATGCCGTCTTCACGTAATCCTTTTGCCAACTCCACCGCCTGATGTTGCGGATGACGCGCAAAAATAAAGTTCGCCGTCGATGGCAAAATTTCAAAGCCTAAACCAGTCAGTTCCCCCACCAAACTCTCACGCAACCCAATCAACGTCTGGCAAGTCGATTGAAAATACGCTTCATCTTCAAACGACGCGACACCACCGACAATCGCCAAACGATCAAGCGGATACGAGTTGAAGCTATTTTTCACACGTTCCAGTGCTTCAATCAGATGCGCTTGCGCAAATACCATCCCGATACGCAAACCTGCCAATGCACGCGATTTCGATACCGTTTGGCACACAACCAAGTTATCAAACTGATTGACTAAGCTCACGGCAGACTCACCACCAAAGTCGATATACGCCTCGTCGATGACCACCACAGAATCTGGATTATTAGTCAGCAATTGCTTAATCTGATCTAAACCGAGTAACACGCCTGTTGGTGCGTTCGGATTTGCCAAAATGATCCCGCCATTCGGGATGCTGTAGTCATTGATATTGATCTGGAAGTTGTCATCTAGCGGCACTTGTATTGCATTCACTTCATACAACTGGCTATAAACAGGATAAAAACTATAAGTAATATCAGGATATAACAGTGGTTTATCTTTCTTGAAGAACGCCATAAAGACATGGGCAAGGACTTCATCCGAACCATTACCCAGAAATACCTGATTGGTCTCCAAACCATGATATTTGGCAATCGTCTGCTTGAGCACACTCGCATCAGGATCAGGATAAAGTCGCAGCGCATCGCCATCACTACCCAGCGCAGCGATAATCGCTTCGCGGACACGCGGCGATGGTGGAAATGGACTCTCATTAGTATTGAGCTTGATCAGATTATTGATCTTGGGTTGCTCACCCGGCACATAAGGCACGAGTTCACGAACCAGTGGACTCCACAAGCGTTGATTTACATTGGAACTCATTGTGCATCTCCAGCGCGATAGCGTGCTGAACGCGCATGCGCATCCAAACCTTCTTGTTGTGCCAAAATATCCGCTGCACGCGCTAAAGGCTGGCTGCCAGTTGGTGAACAATGAATAATGCTGCTACGTTTTTGGAAGTCATAAACCCCAAGCGGTGAAGAAAAACGCGCTGTACCCGAAGTCGGCAATACATGATTTGGGCCTGCGCAATAATCACCAATCGCTTCTGGTGTATGACGACCCATAAAAATCGCACCAGCATGACGAATCTCTGGTAACAAACTTTCTGGATCGTCGACACACAGCTCTAAATGCTCTGGCGCAACACGATTGATCACGGCTAATGCTTCGGTACGATCTTTGACAAGAATCAACGCCCCACGGTTTTGAATCGACGTCTGCGCAATCTCCACACGTGGCAAGGTCGCCAATAATTTCTCAATCGACTGTGCAACTTGATCTAGCAATGCAGCATCGGTCGTGACAAAAATCGACTGCGCCACTTCATCATGCTCAGCTTGCGATAGTAAATCCATCGCCAACCAATCAGGATTGTTCACACCATCGGCATACACCAGAATTTCCGAAGGGCCAGCAATCATATCAATACCGACCTGACCAAACACCGCACGTTTTGCCGCCGCCACAAAGCGATTGCCTGGCCCAGTGATTTTATCGACTTGAGGAATGGTTTCCGTGCCGTAAGCCAGCGCAGCAACCGCTTGCGCACCGCCAATCGTCAACACGCGATGTACGCCTGACAAATATGCCGCTGCAAGAACCAGAGAGTTCAACTCACCCTTTGGTGCAGGAACCACCATAATAATTTCTTGCACCCCAGCAACTTGAGCTGGAATCGCATTCATCAGTACCGACGATGGATAAGACGCTTTGCCACCCGGCACATAAATCCCAACACGATCGAGTGGCGTGACTTTTTGACCGAGGACATTGCCCAGTTCATCGGTGTATTGCCAACCATCTTGCTTTTGTGCCGTATGGAAGCTACGAATACGAGCAGCGGCAAGCTCTAATGCAGTTTTGATTTCTGGAGTCAACGCATCAAACGCCGCTTTCAACGCCGCTTGCGTCAACTCTAATTCAGCAAAGGTCTGCGCTGGATGATGATCGAATTGCTGGGTTAATTTGAGGACTTGTGCATTACCATGTGCACGGACGTCATGGATGATTTGATCCACCGTCTGCACCAACGCAGCATCATTGACCGTTTCAAAAGCAAGTAACTCATTGAGTTGCTCATTAAAATTAACATCCGCACTCGATAGGCGACGCATCATAAACCGCATCCACATTTAGATCATGAAAGGTGCAATTTTAGCTGGTTTCAGTGTAAATGTGGGTGAGTTGCAGTACTGATTTGCACATTAGTCATAAGTTTATGTCATGAATTAAGCAACTAAACCCAATCCATTGATCAGATTAATCCTGTAATTCAGGATGTAAAACATGGATTTTGCGCGTTAAAACTTTTAGGATCAAACTACTTTGCGCTTGTCTTAGTTCGAAGTATTTGTTCACACAATGCAGAAAAATGGAGCGTTTATGGGTTTTCCGATCAAAAAGATCTCAACGATCATGCTGGGCTTGAGCCTGAGTATTACCTCTTTTGCCGCTGAAGACATGGTCAAAGTCACCAAAGACAAAGATTATAATTTGGACGCTGACCTCAGTTATTTGCTCAATACGACTCAAAGTAGCGGAACAAGTTCAGATACCAAGCAAAGTTTCGCAGGTAATATTGATTTCAAACGCATGTTTGGCAATTGGGGCGGCGAATTTAAAGCCAGTGCTGTCAACAGCTCAGACAGTAACACCAGTGGAACCGATGTTGAGCAATACCTAGCCTTTGGCAAAATGACCCATAGTGAAGGAAGTTTTTATGAGTTTGGCAAACTGCAATGGGAAAAAGACCTGACCAGTGCGTTTGATTATCAAACCTCTCTCACCGTCGGTTTAGGTAGAGAACTCTATCGCGATGATGCACAGTTCCTGACTGGTGAAATCGGTGCTGGGGTACGCTATGACGTTGACCGCCTACCTCCCCACGATAGCAAGACCGAAGCCATCGGCACGGTTGCCGCGCACTATGAACGCCAACTTTTACCCACCACCAAATTTATACAAGATGTAGGATTTGACTACGGTTCCCAATCTAATACGATCCGCACGCATAGCGCACTGTCTGTCATGATGACCGATAAACTATCAGGTCAAGTCAGCTTCGATTATAAAAAAATCAATGCTGACATCGGTGGTTCGCGCACGACCCTCACTGCTGTAGGATTGAAATATAGTTATTAATGACCCTGTTTGATCAGATTATTCAAACCATCGCACGCGTTTATTCTCGTGCGATTTTTTTACTGATCATCATCAAGGACTGTAAGGATTTTCTGATACTATCAAGCTCTTGATAAATTTGCTTCTATACAAATGGTCTGTGTAGAAGCACACAAAATCGCAAGCGCAGACTCATCGGAATAGGACAATTTTCAAATGGCATACGACAGCAATAATATTTTCGCAAAAATCCTACACGGTGAAATCCCATGTACCAAAGTCTATGAAGATGAACATACTCTTGCGTTTATGGACATTATGCCGCAAGCCGATGGTCATACTTTGGTCATTACCAAAGAGCCTGCGGAAACAATTCTCGATTTATCACCAGAAGGTGCTGCTGCTTGGATTCATAGCGTACAGAAAGTATCGAAAGCGGTCAAAGCAGCGATGGGCGTTGATGGTTTTGTGTTGATGCAGTTGAATGGCGCAGCGGCAGGACAAAGTGTTCCGCATGTACATTTCCACATTATTCCTAGTTCACTTGGCGCACTGATGAAACGTGAACATGGATCACAAATGGGTGATATGCAGAAAATTCAGGGGTTTGCGGAGAAGATTAAAGCAGCATTGGCTGGGTAATATTGATCGTGCAAACCCTAGCACTACCATGCTTATTATTCTTAATAGCGTGGTTTTTAATTAATATCGTACTCACCTATATTAGTGGGTGGTATCAGTTTTCTAAAATATTTAAAGCAAAGGAAAAGCCTAATGGTGATACATTTCTTTTCGCATCTGGCTCTGTAGCAAGGCAAGGAATTTTTCCAGTTTACTCTAGGTTTTGTCTTTATGTGATTATAAATAACGATGGAATATACCTAGCCTGCATATTCCCTTTCAGTGTTATGACTCCTGCTTTTTTTGTGCCTTGGCTTGAGATTGAATCAATTAATGTAGATCACTTCTTATTTTTCGAACGTTCTACACTAAAGATTCGAAATAATATGCCCACTATTTCTCTGAGTGGAAGAACAGGAAGTACCGCCAAATTATGTTATGAAACTTGGAAGAAAAATCCCATACAAGCAAGCCAAAGCTAATCGTTTAGCTTGCCCCATATAAAGTTAAAATCACCCAACTGCTTCTTCAATCCCCGCCAAAATCGGACTGAGCACCGCTTGCTTCCGTTTGTAACTGGCTTTATTCACAATCAAACGTGATGAAATCTTGGCAATCTCATCAAATGGTGCAAGACCATTGGCACGCAGTGTATTGCCAGTATCGACGACATCGACAATCAAGTCACCCAAACCCACTAGTGGCGCAAGTTCCATTGAGCCGTAGAGCTTAATCACATCCACTTGCTCACCACGACTGGCGTAGTATTGACGCGTCAGATTGATATATTTGGTGGCAATCTTGAGACGACCTGCGGGTCTTTCCCATTGACCATTTGCATCAACACGACCTGCAGTCATCAGACGACAATTAGCAATTTTCAGATCAATCAGCTCATAAACGTTTTGTGCGCCATATTCCATCAACACATCTTTGCCCGCAACACCAATATCCGCCGCGCCATTTTCGACATACGCAGGTACATCGCTGGCACGTAGAATCAAGATTCGAACCAAAGGATGCGTCGTTGGAAAAATCAACTTACGGCTTTTATCTGGATCTTCAAGCAGCTCAATACCTGCATTTTTCAGCAAAGGTAAGGTTTCTTTCAGAATCCGCCCCTTGCTCAGTGCCAGCGTTAAACCATGATCAAAGTTGCCCATGACGGCATCAGCGTTTGCATCATTCATTTACTTTACTCGTTCAATCACAGCACCTAAGCCGCGTAATTTTTCTTCAACATGCTCGTAACCACGATCAATGTGATAAATCCGATCCAAAATCGTTTCACCTTGCGCTGTCAGTGCAGCTAAGACCAATGACATCGAAGCGCGCAAGTCAGTTGCCATCACAGGCGCAGCTTGCAGTGTTTCAACGCCAGTCACGATTGCGGTATGACCATCGACCTGAATCTTTGCACCCATACGCGATAGCTCTGGCACATGCATATAACGATTTTCAAAAATCGTTTCGGTGATCGTGCCTGTACCTTCGGCAATCGTATTCACTGTCATCATCTGGGCTTGCATATCTGTTGGAAATGCTGGATGCGGCAAAGTACGGAAGCTCACCGCTTTTGGACGCTTACCGCGCATATCCAGCTCAATCCAATCTGCGCCAGAAGTAATCGTTGCGCCCATTTCCTCGAACTTACGCAAGACTGCCTCAAGCAGACTCGGATCGGTATGTGTTGTACGCACACAACCGCCTGTCATCGCCGCCGCCGCAAGATATGAACCCGTTTCAATGCGATCGGCAACCACGTTATAGTCCACACCTGTCAGCGATTTAACCCCATGAATGGTCAATTGATTCGAATCAATTCCTTCAATTTTCGCGCCCATTTTGACCAATAGATTCGCCAAATCAGTCACTTCGGGTTCACGCGCGCAGTTATCTAAAATAGTCGTACCTTCAGCCAATGTCGCCGCCATCAGAATATTTTCAGTACCACCGACCGTCACCATATCAAACGACAAACGCGTACCTTTCAGACGACCATCGACTTTGGCATGCACATAGCCATTCTCAACGCGAATCTCTGCACCCATCGCTTCGAGTGCTCTTAAATGCTGTTCAACAGGACGCGAACCAATCGCACAACCACCAGGCAATGACACGGTCGCTTCACCATAACGCGCAAGCAACGGTCCCAAGACGAGAATCGAGGCACGCATCGTTTTGACCAATTCATACGGCGCAAAACGGCTGTTCAATGTGTTTGCATCGACATGCACAGAGCCATCTGCTTTATTGCGCTGAACGGTGATGCCCAAGCTCTCCAACACTTTAATCAAGGTTGAAACATCTTTGAGATCAGGAACGTTGCTCAGCGTAATCGGCGAACTCGCCAAAATTGTCGCAGCAAGTAGCGGCAACGCGGCGTTCTTTGCACCTGAAATTCGTACTGTGCCGTTTAAACACGCACCGCCTTGAATCCGAAATTTATCCATTATTTAAATAACTACCTGCTATAACCGATGACGACTTTCATTTTAATCAATGCCACCAAAGCAAATGACACTTGGCTTAATCGTCTAATCAGTTGATGAATAAGAATATGTTGAAGTAAAACTTTTAGTTGATCAATATCAATTAACCGAACAGACTTGCCTTGCGCCACTCTTCTGGCGTCAAAGCACGAATCGTGACCGCATGAACCTCACCACTGGCAATATAACTGTTCAAGGGTGCATAGACAGCTTGCTGGCGTGCAACAGGACGCTTTCCTTCAAACTGCTCATCCACAAGTCGCACCTCAAACTTACCTGCTTGCCCAGAGGTTGCAATATCTGCTTTTGGAAATGCTGCTTGTAGAAGCTCATGTAAAATTTCAGGAGTCATGTCGCCACTCTATAGTATGAATAAATAAATTAACCCAAGCAGGTTATCGCGTGTGCTTGGCATAGTCCAGCACTCATGCCAACTGATCAATCAAATGCATGTGCGTACTTGCGATTGACGTTAACCGCCTGAAGTTGCATATTATCAGTAATGAACTGCAAAGCGACAACAGCCTCTCTTAAAAGCAAGCGCTCTTAGAACAAGTCCATGAACACGGAGCTCATATGAAAAATACTGCTGAGCTATTATATCAAATTCGCGGACTTGCGCGCAGCGTTGTTGCTTTTGTCTTCATCTATCAGGGATTGGTGCAAAGCATCATTATCAACACGCTTTCTCAAGGCAACGCAAACTCCGCTGAAGCATTTCAGCAAGCCTCATGGTTCTTATACATTGACGGTCTGATTGAAATCGGTTTAGCGGTGTGGCTTATTTTATCTTTCAATCATAAAAAACCGCTTTGGATTGCCATCAGCTTTATGCTGTTGTCTATCTTAATTGAAATTTTATTTTTTGATGTTCCGATGGGCAACGCATTACTCATCATCGCCCTGATGGTGCTGATCTATATTGATTTTAGTATTCTTGATTTTCAACGAGAAAGAAGTGATCCGCGTAACTTTGGTAAATATATTCGTGTGACGCGTGATCGCATGCTCTATGAATTTATTAAACGACTAGAACTCAAAGACCTTCCCCACCTCATGCATACACTGGCACAATCTCGCGTCAAACGTCATCTAAGAAATCGCCGTCAAATCAAACGTCGTACCGAATCTTCAGACGCACCCGAGCTCACAGAGATACAAGATAAAACCTCCTTAAAAAAACGAGCAGCGAGTGATCGTAGACAATCTAATGATGAACTCGGTGACGAATTTGATCGATCGGAATGAAACAACTGCCTGAGACTTATGATGAAAGCCGCAAGGCATCGACTAATAATCGAAACAATGGCGAGGATTCACGACGACTTGGGTAATACATGTAGTACCCAGAATAACTCATCTCAAAGTCTTCTAATATTGTGACGAGATCACCTTGCTGAATTTCAGATTCAATCATTGCCTTCGGTAGCCACGCCACCCCTAATCCCGCTAAAGCAGCTTTGACCTGAAGTCTTGCATGACTGACGACTAAGGAAAACTCATGGCGAAAATGGATACTATTCTGTTGCGACTGATCTCTAAATTCCCAAGTCATAATTTGCTCATGCGTAGGTAAACGCATTCCAATACACTGATGTTGGTGCAATTCATCAGGCGTTGCAGGAGTTCCATGTGTCTGTAAATAATCAGGGGATGCCACCGTCACCATCTGCAAATCATCACTAACCTGTACCGCAATCATATCTTTATCAACCAAACTCCCTAAACGAATACCAACGTCATAGCGATCTTTAACAATATCGGCAAATGCATAATCTGTCGTGAGTTCCAACTGAATATTCGGATAATCCTGAGCAAATTTGACCAACTTATCCCATAGCAAAACACTAATGACATGCTCCGTGCCGTTAATTCTCAGCCGACCTTGCGGCGAATCACGAAACTCATTCAGATCAGATAACTTTTGCTCAATTCCTGTGATTAGCGGTTCAATATCCCGTAATAGCTGTTCGCCTTCTTGAGTTGGCGCAATACTACGCGTTGTACGATTCAACAACTTCATTCCCAGACGCTGCTCAAGCATTTTGATCGTATAGCTCAACGCAGATTGAGATACTCCTAATTGTCCAGCCGCTTTCGTAAAACTTCCCGTCTGCGCGACTACGATAAAAGCTCTTAAATCATTTAGATTTTCCGCCATAACATCCTCATCAAGACAATATTTCCATTAATCAAAACATGATTCATCAAAAAATCATATAAATGTAATCGAAATTTCCTCCCTAATACATTTTCTTTGATCAGGTTATAGTGAATTTCTAATCGAATCCAAATCACAGGTCGATTCCAAATAAAACCGATTGAGGTAAATCAGATGACAACAATTCAATTAAATAACGGCATTGAAATGCCGCTGTTAGGTTTTGGCGTCTTTCAAATGACCAATCCTGTTGAATGTGAACAAGCCGTTCTTCATGCAATTGATGCGGGATATCGGCTCATTGATACCGCAGCGTCTTATCAAAATGAAACTCAGGTCGGAAATGCGCTTCGCCAGAGTGTGATGCCCCGAGATCAACTCTTTATTACCACCAAACTATGGCTGCAAGATGCAAACTATGAAGGTACAAAAGCTCAATTTGAACGCTCACTTAATCGTTTGCAACTGGACTACATTGACCTGTATCTTATTCACCAACCGATTGGTGATGTCCATGGAGCTTGGCGCGCAATGGAAGAACTCTATGCAGCAG
>Ga0209023_10008854_pt1 | contig 9999 bp, 9 predicted proteins | sample LakOneMetagenome_FD_187468 | JGI IMG/M metagenome (GOLD analysis project Ga0209023, IMG submission 187468) | Freshwater and sediment microbial communities from Lake Erie, Canada (SPAdes) (version 2) | ecosystem: Environmental > Aquatic > Freshwater > Lentic | place: Lake Erie, Canada | collected... | reverse complement strand
CGAACTCGGGGATCGAGGCGAGCCATTCTTCGAGCGCGACTCGCAGTTCCATGCGGGCCAGGTTCGAGCCGAGGCAGCGGTGGATGCCCACACCGAAGGCGAAGTGCCGGTTGACGGCTCGGTCGAGCACGACCGTGTCGGGGTCGGTGAACGCGTCGGGGTCGCGGTTGCCCGACGGGAACGGCAACAAGACCCGGTCACCCTGTTTCATCGGACAACCGGCGACGGTGGTGTCGTTGGCGACTTCGCGGGCCATGGTGACCGGCGCGAAGACACGGAGGAACTCTTCGGTCGCGGTCGTCATGAGGCTCGGGTCGGTGGTGAGGCGTCGGCGGTCCTGTGGGTGTTGGGCGAGGTGCCACAGGGCGGCGCCGATGGCGGACCAGGTGGTGTCGATCCCGGCGAGGAGCAACAGGATGCACACCCCGATTATCTCCTCGTCGGTGAGGGGGCTGCCGTCGTCATGCGTCGAGTCGAGGAGGTGGGTGATGATGTCGTCTTGGGGTTCGAGGCGGTGCCGTTCGACGTGACCCCCGAGGTATTCGGCGACTTCGATGATGGTGTCGAAGGTGGCATCGCCGGCCAGCGGGCTCTCCTCGATGAGCCGGTGGATCCAGTCGGTGAACAGGACGCTGTCGTCACCGGAGACGCCGAGCATCAACGCGATGACCTTGATCGGGATGTGCTGCGCGAAGTCCTTCGCGGCGTCGCAGCTCCCGGCGCCGGCGAAGGATGCGATGAGATCACGGGCGATCTGGCGGGTGATCGGTTCGTACGCGGCGATGACCGCCGGGGAGAACGCCGGGAGCAGCAACCGTCTCATCTCGGTGTGATACGGCGGATCTTCGGTGATCGGCGGCGCATGGAACCCGAGCTCGTGCGGCGACTCGACCAACTCACTGACCAGGATGGTGTGCGACGAGAAGTTGTTGTGGTCGTGCGCGATGGCGGCGAGGTCCTCATAGCGGGTCGGGATCCACACGCCGTGGTACCGGTCGGTGTGCGCGATCGGACATTGCTCGCGCAGCTGCTCGTACACGGGGTACGGGTCGGCGACGAAGGTCGGGTCGCAGTGGTCGAAGTCGGTGGCGAAGTCGGTGACGGGTACGCGGTCCATTGCATTCGTCCTTTGGTTTGCCCTAGTCCTCGAGGACCACGGCGTGTTCGGGGCAGTTCGCCTCGGCGAGCTGTGCTTTCGCCTCCATCGTCGGGGCGATCGCGCCGGCCTCTCGTGCCTGGGCGAAGCCGAGGTCATCGACGTCAAAGAGGTCGGGCGCAAGGACAACGCAGCGGTTGTGCCCTTGGCAGCGTTCGGGGTCGACCCGGACTCTCATGACACGCCCGTCTTGGCGCGGGTTGTGGTGGCGAGGGCGTCGAACTCGGCGGTGAGTTGTTCGCCGTCGGGGTGCTCGGCGAGCTCGCGGCGGACGTGTTCGAGCCGGTAGTTCATGATCCGGTCGAAGCGGTCACCGGTCTGGTTGCTCAACGCGCTGGCTACGGCGGCGTCGACGAGCTCGCGGCCGGGGACGGTGTCGCCGGTGGTGGTGCGCACGGTCCGGACCCGCAGCTCGGCGAGCGCGCATTGCAGGTAGGCGACGTGGATGTCTTCATCGGTGCGGATGTGGTCGACGGTGGCACGGGCGAACTCGGGGTCGGCGCTGCAGGTCGAGTCGCCGACGACGTCGGAGGCCCAGGCGAAGGTGTGGTAGGCGAGGAGCTCGATGACCAGGATCTGGGTCATGGCCCGCACGAGCAGTTGGATCTCGGGGGCGAAGTCCTCCGCGAGGCCTTCGAGCATGCCGCCCACGGTGATGGCCTCAGGCGCGGGTTTCGCCGGGCCGGTGTAGCCCGGCGGCGGGGCGATGGGCATGTTCTCGAACATGTCCGCCGTGATGGGGGGATCGGCGAGCGCGGCGTCGCGCAACGCGAACCACATCTGGTCGTGACCGCATTCGTTGCCTCGTCCGGCCTCGTCGTTGCCGTGCGCTTCGAGGAGCCCGACGAAGAGATGCCCGAGGCAGGTGTCGTCGAGTGGTTCGACGATGTAGTCCGCCAAGTCCATCGGTGGGATCAGCTTGATGCCGTCGTTGCCGAATCCTTCGACGACCCCGATCAGGGTCAGGATCCGGGTCATGGCTCCGCGGGCGCCGTTGCGGAGCAGGAGCTTGGCCTGCTCGGTGTTGGGGATGAACGCACCGCCGACCGCGTCGGGGTCGATGACCGTGGTGGGGTGCCCGGCAGCCGCGAGCCGAGCTGACCAGTTGTGGATTGCCTCGGTGCGGTGCAGCGATCTTGGCGGGAGGTAGCGGCCTTGGTCGTCGAGGCCGCCGTGCAGGAGGCGTCCGCCGCGTTCGATGCGAGTCGCGAACGGGGGGTCGGCGAGGAGCTCGTCGTGGGTGAAGCGCAGTGTCGAGGTCATCGACTTCCCTTCTTCTTCGGGGGTGTGGGCGTTGCGAGCCCGCCGACGAGGAGCTCGTCGAGCTGTTTCGCGAGGTGGTCGACCTGGAGGGGTTGGCCGGTGACGACGTAGTGCAGACCGACCATGGTCACCGAGCCGAACACGGCCGAGGCGGTCGCTTCGGGGTCGAGGTCGCGCAGGGTCCCGTCACGGTGGCCTTCGTCGAGGAGCTTGCGGAGCGGTTCGTGGAACGCCGCCCAGATCGAGTCAGCCAGTTCCGGGATGCGGGTGATCCGGCCGAGCTCGCTGAGCAGCACTCGGGCCGCATCGGGATGGTCCGCGAACATCTGGAGGTAGACGGTGAACACCTGGGTCAGGCGGTCCCGAGACGGTTCGTCGCGGTCGAGAATCGCGCCGACCTGGCTGGACAGGTCGCGCAGGAGGCGTTCGAGGAGCCAGGCGAGGATCTCCTCCTTGCCGCCGAAGTGGTAGTAGAGGGTCGGTTTCGGGATACCGCAGCCGACGGCCACGTCTTCCATCCGTGCCTGGTCGAAGCCCATCTCGGCGAACACCGTCGCGGCGGCGGGCAGCTTCTGGGCGATGTTGGCGGGCAGGTCACGCATCATCGATTTCCTTCACTTGGCGGCGAAGCGGACATGGAGATGATCCAGGCCGCGCAGGATGAGCGTGCCCCGCCACGGCGGCGCTTCTTCGAGGAGCTCGATGCGTGCGAAGCGGGCAAGCATCCGCTGAAACACGACCTGTCCCTCGGCTCGGGCAAGGTTGGCACCGAGGCAGAAATGGATGCCGGCGGCGAAGCTCAACGGGTAGTTGTGCTCGCGGCCCGGGTCGAAGGTCTCGGGGTCGGCGAACTGGGCGGGGTCTCGGTTGGCGGCGCCGAGGAAGGTCACGACGGTGTCGCCCTCTTCGATCTCGTAGCCGTCGACGACGATGGGTTCGAACGCTGTGCGGGCGTCGAGCTGAACCGGGCTCTCATAGCGCAGCACCTCCTCGACGGCGGAGGCGATCACGTCGGGTTGGCGGCGGAGGGAATCGAGCTGGTCGGTGGCGAGCAGCGTGTATAGGCCGTTGCCGATGAGGTTCGAGGTGGTCTCGAAGCCGGCGGCGAACAACAAGATGAGCGTGGCGATCATCTCGTCCTCACTGAGACGGTCTTCGCCGTCGCGGACCTCGATGAGCGCGCTGGTCAAATCGTCTTGGGGCACACGGCGTCGGCGTTCGATCAGGTCCCGGAAGTAGTCGGCCATCTCCTCCATGGCGTCCTGCGCGGCTTCGACCTGCTCGAGCGTCGTTCCCGGGTCCATCGCGGCTGCGCCCTGGCGGACCGAGTTCCGGAACTGGTCCTGGTCCTGGGCGGGCACGCCGACGAGCTCGCCGATCACCCGCACCGGCAGCCGGAACGCCAGCGCATCCATCACATCAACATCGCCTTGGCGTTCGATGTCGTCGAGGATGGAATCGGTCATCGCCTCGATTCCCGAGCGGAGCGCGTCGATGCGTCGGGGGGTGAACCCCCGCGACACCAGCGCACGCAGACGGGTGTGATCAGGGGGGTTCTTCATGAGCATCGAGTCGACCATGACCGAGCGTTGACGGTCGGGCATGGCCGGCGAGAAGATGCCCATCACCTCGCTGCGTTCGGTGAAGTCGCCCTTGCCGAACCGCTGGTCGCGCAGCACGAGGTTGCAGTCGTCATAGCGGGTGAAGAACCACAACGGTCCGAGGTCGCTTCGGTGCACCGGTGCCATCTCGCGGAGCCGCGAGTAGCGCGTGTAGGGGTCGGCGCGTCCTTCGGGGGTGATCATGATCTCCATCACGATCCCGTCGGGGGTTCGCTGCGGAGTTTCCGTCGGCTCGGGTGTCACGCCGGTGTTGGTCATGGTGTGCTCCTTGACGCCGCGGCGTAGCGGATCGGGCAATCGCCGGTTTGGGTGACTGCGCCCCCTTCGATGAGCAGATCGATGTGGCCGAGCACTTCGGAGATGCTGAGCATCACCTCGAACCCGTCGATGTGGGGGAACATCGCCCGGCTCAGCTCAAACGCTGTCGCTTCGCCCAACGCGGCGACATGTCGCGCCAGGTCCTCGGCGCGTTGGTCGTGGTGGGCCCGGGTGCGTGCGAGGAGTGCCCCGACGTCGCTGAACACGGGTCCGTGGCCCGGCAACACGACGCTCGGGTGCAACGCGGCGAATCGGTCGAGTGACGCGAGGTACTCGACGAGGCTGCGGCGGCGACCCAGATCGCTGTGCTCGTCGAGTTCTACCAGCGGGTTCGGCGTGATCGATGGGAGGAGATGATCGCCACTGAACAACACACGGTCGACCGGGTCCCACAGCGAGAGGTGCCCGGCGGCGTGGCCAGGCGTGACGATCGCGTCGAAGGTCCGTCCACCCAGCTCCAAGACCGCCCCGTCATCGACAGCCACGACCGTGGCCGGGTCGATGTCGTGGATCCATTCCTTCACCAACGCGTAGAACGCCGGGAACACCGCCAGGTCTTCGTCGGGAATGCCGAACGAACCGATCAGGGTGCGGAGCTGCTCTCGGTCACGGGTCTCGAGCAGCTTGGGCAATTCGTCTCGCCCAGTGAGGACCACCGCGCCGGCCTGCTCCGCGAGCCATCCCGCGGCCCCGAAATGATCGGGATGGCCGTGGGTGACGAGTACGACCTCGATATCGGCGAGCCGCAACCCGGCATGTTCGATCGCCTCACTGAGCGTCTCGACGGTACCCCCGTAGAGCATTCCCGGATCGATGACGGTGACCGGGGATTCGGTGAGCAGGTAGCAGTTCACCGCGCCGACCGGGAACGGCGTCGGGAGTTCAACGTGAACGGTTCCCGCCGGCAGGTCCGTGGTCTCGGGCACAAGCAGTTCCGGCATCAAGTCCCCCTCGCAGCCGTCCCGGAAGTTATACACTGTGTTTAGATATACTGTCTAGACACCGTCATCATCCCGGCGGTGATGCGGTTCGGCCGCTGGGTGATCGGCGAAGGCCGGGCTACCCGGTGGGTTCGAGTCGCTCGACGAGCGTGCCCGTCGACCCGAACAGCTCGGTGCGCCAGTGCGCCAGCAGTCCGGGGTCGTGGTGATCGTTCGGGTGGAAGTCGCGGCGGTTGTAGTCGCGGATCTTGTGTCGCACCGGCGCGGCGATGAATGGGCTGCGTCGAAGTTGGGCAACGCTCCGTGCCAACCGTCTCGGGTTCCGGGCGCTGCGGTCGGTGAGCAGCGACAGCGCGGTCATGCCGACGGCGCCGCCGATGAACCCCGCGGTGACCACGTTCATGACACCCACGCGGATGCGGTGGCTGCCGCTGACCGTTTGGAACACATCGAACGCGACGGCCTTGTGCTCGTACTCCTCGAGGGCGTGCCACAGCAACAGGTCGCGGGCTTCGCCTGTGTCGAGCATCGCCCGGGCTTCTTCGCTGCGCAGCAGCGTCTCGGCGAGGGTGGCGGTGTAGTGCTCGAGCGCGGAGGTGACGGCGAGGCTGAAGCTGGCCGGCAAAGTCCGTTCCGCGAGGCGCAAGGCCCGCTCCACGAACCGGTCGATGAGCCGCGTCGGGTACCCCAACTCGGCGAGGCGCTCGTTGAACGCTCGGTGCTCGCGCCCATGGATCGATTCCTGCGCGCTGAACCCGCGGACCAGGACACGCAGTTCGGGGTCGTCGATCTCGCTTCGGTAGTGACGCACAGAACGGACGAAGAAGTCCTCGCCGTTGGGGAACGTGGCCGACAAGACGGCCACGACGTGGCTCATCACCAGGTCGTCACCAACGAAATGGCGGGGAAGGGCGGTGTCGGCGCGGTCGAAGCGCACGCGCCTTGTCGGCACGGCCCGCTCGCTCGAACTCGGGGATTCGGTGACGGTCATTCGGACTCCAGTGCCCACGACGGACCGGTGTCAGTGGGGTGGTTTGAGGGTGGGGACGAGTACCTCAGCGAGGAAGGTGTCGAGTTCTCCGGGGGGCGGGGCAAGGATCAAGGTGATACCGAGCCGGACGAGGGACTCGGCGAGCAGGTCGGGATCTCGGGTGGCGATCTGGCTGCTCGCCATCGCGACCCGCAACAGCGGTGCGATAGCCGAAGTGACCCGGGCGATGACCTCGGGAAGGTCAGATGCCAGGAATGGGCCGATCACCTCGGGCTCGTCGCGCAGGACCTTGGCCAGCACCGGGTGGTCAGTCGCGTACCCGATGATGGCCGCCATCAGCTCGACCACGGCACGGGGTCCGCTCTTGCCGGCAAGCGACACGGGTAGCCCGGTGAGAAGCCGGTGCAGGTCGCGTGCGATCAGGAGGCGGATCTGATGGTCGATCGTGCCGACCTGGCGATAGACCGTCGCCCGGTTCACGCCGAGTTCGGCCGCGACGTCCTGTACCGACGTCCGCCGGATGCCGTACCTGGCGAAGCAGCGGGAGGCGGCGTCGAGGTAGGGGTCGAGTTCCTCTGCGGGAGGCGTGGGGATCCCGTGCTCATCTCCGGCGAACATCAACAGCGGGAAGGCTTCGGCCGAGCTGGACTCCATTCCCACCACTGTGCCACACTGCGACACATTCGTCGAATCATCGCACGGAGATTGCATGGCTGCTCCCATCACCGAGATCACCTCGTCCCGTGTCGGTCGCGGCGCGACCGCTGCGCGCGCTGCGACCACGGTGTCGATCGCGGGGCGGCACGCGGCACGCGCGCTCGTCGGACCGGTCGTGCGCGACGGGATCCGACGCCGCCCGCACTGGGGTCCCAGCGCAGCCCGCGAAGTCAGACGGGCCTTCGGCGAGCTCGGACCCACTTACGTGAAGTTGGCGCAGCTCATCGCGTCGAGCCCGGGATTGTTCCCCGACGTTCTCTCCGACGAGCTGCGATCACTGCTCGACCGCGTACCACCGGTACCACCCGCCGACGTCGTCCACATCGTTCGTCGCGAGCTCGGGGCCGCCCCCGACGAAGTGTTCGCCCGGTTCGATCCGGTCCCGTTGGCATCGGCCTCGATCGCCCAGGTCCACACCGCCACCCTTCACGACGGCACCGACGTCGTGGTCAAGGTCCAACGCCGCGGGATCCGCGCCCGACTCGCCGCCGACCTGGCCATCCTGGCGGGCGCCGCGCAGCTGCTCGAGCGCACGTCGGCCCGGGGACGGATGGCGAACCCGGTCGCGGTCGTCGAGGACTTCGCGGCGACCCTCGCCCACGAGCTCAACTTCGTGCTCGAAGCCCGAGCGATGGAACGCTTCAGCGAGAACCTTGCCGCGTTCGGCAACAACGAAGGCGTTCGCGTACCGGGGGTGCATTGGCGCTACACGACACAGCGGGTCCTCACCATGGAACGGATCCATGGCCACAGCATCGACGACACCGAAGCGCTGCGCTCCTCCGGGTTCGACCTTCCCGAGCTCCTCAAGCGAGGCGTGCGCGCCTGGATGGAAGCTGCGCTTCAGCACGGGTTCTTCCACGGTGATGTCCACGCCGGAAACCTGATGGTCGACACCGACGGCAACATCGTCTTCTTGGACTTCGGCATCGTCGGCCAGCTCGACGATCGGACCAAGGACATCATTCGCAACGGCCTCCCCGCCTTGCTCGTCGACGGCGACTTCGCCGAAGTCGCCAAGTCGATCTACGACCTCGGCGCCGTCCTCAAGCCCGTCGACCTCGACCAAGCGTCAGCCGACATCGCCGAGATCGTGGAACCCATCCTCGCCAAGCCGCTGTCGGAGATCTCCTACGGCGAAGTGCTCATCGACATCGTTCGGATCGGCACCCGCTACGAGGTGCGCCTCCCCCGCGAGCTCGTCCTGGTCGCCAAGCAGATGCTCTACTTCGAGCGCTACGCCAAGCTCCTGGCGCCGGACTGGAACATCCTCGACGACCCCGAACTCATCGGCTTCCTCTTCGAGAGCGTGCACACCGAACGGCCCGCCTCATGACCAACGAGGCGACACCGATCACGCTCGAAGGCGCCGACGGCATCAAACTCGCCATCGACCGCCGAGGCGACCCCGATCGGCCGGTCGTCGTCGTCCTGCTGCACGGCGCCGGCCAGACGCGCCACGCCTGGCACCGCACCGCCGCTCGTCTGACCACCGCAGGGTTCTGCACCGTCGCGGTCGACCTCCGGGGCCACGGCGACAGCGACTGGGCGCCCGACGGGGATTACCGCCGCCACGCCTTCGCCGCCGACATCCAGGCGCTACGCCGCCAGCTCGGACCACTCTCCGCTGTCGTCGGCGCATCGCTCGGCGGGATCAGCGCGCTTCTCGCGCATGACCAACAGCCTGGCGGCATCGCCGACGCACTCGTGCTCGTCGACATCGCGCCCCGCATCGAGAAGGCGGGATCCGACCGGATACTCGCCTTCATGGCCGACCGGCCCGAAGGGTTCTCCTCGGTAGAAGAAGTCGCCGAAGCCGTCGCCGCCTACAACCCGCACCGCGCTCCGCCCAACGACCTCGACGGGCTTCGCCGCAACCTTCGCCTCGGCGACGACGGTCGCTACCGCTGGCACTGGGACCCGAAACTCATCAATGGCCCCAAGAGCCTGATCAGCGCCCGAGACCCCGAGGACATACACGCCGCCGCGCAACGACTACGCGTGCCGTGCCTGCTCGTGCGGGGCCGTCACAGCGACCTGCTCACCGAAGACGGCGCGGCGGAGTTCCGACGCGCTGTCCCCCACGCCGAGTATCTCGACATCCACGGCGCCGGCCACATGGTGGCCGGCGACACCAACGACCCCTTCACCAGCGCCGTCGTCAACTTCCTCGCCCCACTGGCACGAAGCCAGCGCGAAAGCGCATAACCGCCACACCACCTCGTCGTCCCCAACTCTCACACACAGGAGCTCCCATGACCGCCACCCCGAACCAGGACCTGATCGGCCGCGACGGCGTCAACGACCTCGACGCCATCCTCGCAATGACCAACACCGACATCGATTCCGCCGTGCACGCCATCACTGACAACGCCGACGCCATCTTCACCTGGGACTACGAGAAGGGCGCGCGCCCCGGACTCAACAAGCTCTACGAAAAGGCCAAGACCTCGCAGTGGAACGGCGAAACCGACCTCCCATGGGACACGGACGTCGACCTCGAAAAGGTCGCGCAGCTGCTGCTCCCGTCCTTCGGCGCCGAGCAGATGGACGTCGCTGGCACCCCACTTGCCACCTGGGGTGACGCCGAATGGCTCCAGGTCGGCATGGAATCGCAGGTCTGGGCGCTCAGCCAGTTCATGCACGGCGAACAAGGCGCCCTGCTGTGCACCGCCAAGATCGTCGAGACCGTGCCCTGGATCGACGCCAAGTACTACGCCGCCACCCAGGTCATGGACGAAGCCCGCCACGTCGAAGTGTTCGCCAAGTACCTCGACACCAAACTCGAGGGGTACTACCCCATCAACACCCACCTCGGCATGCTCCTCGACGACATCGTCGCGGACAGCCGATGGGACATGACCTACCTCGGCATGCAGATCATGGTCGAAGGCCTCGCCCTCGCCGCGTTCGGGTTCATGCACATGCTCACCGAGGAGCCACTCCTCAAACAGCTCCTTCGCTACGTCATGGCCGATGAAGCCCGCCACG
>Ga0209023_10008853_pt1 | contig 10005 bp, 12 predicted proteins | sample LakOneMetagenome_FD_187468 | JGI IMG/M metagenome (GOLD analysis project Ga0209023, IMG submission 187468) | Freshwater and sediment microbial communities from Lake Erie, Canada (SPAdes) (version 2) | ecosystem: Environmental > Aquatic > Freshwater > Lentic | place: Lake Erie, Canada... | reverse complement strand
GCACGTCGTCGTCGGAATCGGTCTTGCCGCGCATGATCGTGAAGCTCGAAAATCTCGGCTGCGACAAGTCGGTGGTCGGCCTGGTCATTCCGACCGGGTACTCGTTCAACCTCGACGGAACTTGCATCTATCTGACGATGGCTGCGATCTTCCTGGCACAGGCCACCAACGTGCCTCTCACGCTGACGCAAGAGCTTGGCATCATCGGCGTGCTGCTTCTCACCTCGAAGGGTGCGGCAGGCGTCACCGGATCGGGCTTCATCGTTCTGGCCGCGACGCTCGCGTCCGTGGGAACGATCCCGGTCGCCAGCATCGCGCTCATCCTCGGCATCGACCGCTTCATGTCCGAAGCGCGCGCGCTCACCAACCTGATCGGAAACGGTGTTGCGACCGTTGTCGTGTCGAAGTGGGAAAAGGGACTTGATGAAAAGATTCTTCATCAGCGCCTGAACCAGAGCGGTGCCGACGATCCGGAAGGTGTGATGATCTCGGATGAAGAAAAGGGCGGACCACGGCCGATCACTGCTTGAGCGCAGCGGACGTGATGCGGGCTACGGTGCAACGGATGCTTGATCCAATCGCAAGCTTCCAGGTTCAGTAGCCGACCCCTCTACGGGTGATATAGCGGGCCGATCAAACCTTCTTCAGGAAGGCTTTGACGGCCCGCTTTCTTTTGGACAGGCCAAACAGCTCATCGTCTTGCCGCGCGCTGGTCGGCCTCTACAGCCCGCTACAGGTACGCTTGCCGAGCGAGTACGCCACAAAGCCCCTCCCCGGCGCTCACGCACTGCTCAATGATCCTAAGGCTTCGGGATTACTTCAACGGCCTAGAGCAGACCCAGCTCGCGCAATTCGCGGCGCATCGGCTCAGGCATCGCGGCGACTGCTGCTGCGGCCTTGCCGAGATCGGGCGGCGCGCTTTTCGGATCGAGGTAACGCCAGCCTTGAAATGCGCGCATCGGACGTGGCGCTACCGCGATCAGCTTCGGCTCCATGACCAGCCGACATCGCCCGATGCCGTCCTTGTCGCGGAACGGCTCGATGGCAAGGATTTTCTCGCGCGCGGCGATCTCGCCCTTGATCACCCAAAAGATCGATCCGCCATCGAGCAATTCCTCATCGCGCTTTGGCGTCATTCGGGTGATGTGAACATGGCGCGGCGGCAGGCCTTTGGCCTTGGCCTGTTTCACGCGCTCGGCGATCCAGCCCTTGAGGTCTTTGATGGACGTCGCGCCGACGCTGAGTTTGACGAGATGAAGGGGCATGCGCTGTCGCCGGAACGCGACGGAAGTTTCGCGTTCAGAGGGAGAATGGGCGGTCAGTTATCATCGCTCTCCGCAGGCGGTGCAAGCTGGACCGGCGCTTGTGCACGCGATTTCTGCGCAGCCTGTTTCTTCGGTGCCGCAGGCGGAACTGGAGGCGCAGCAGCCGTGGCAGCGGGACGCGCCGGTGCTGCCGGACGGGCCGCCGCAGGACTGTCAGCCGGGCGCGTCGCTTGCGTCCCCTGAGCGGCCGGTTCCGGCGTCATGATATTGATCGGCGGTATCGACGACGCGCTCGGGAAATCCCCTGACAGCGTCTTGCCAGGCGGGAGCACAACACCCGGAAGTGCGGCCACAGCGGCAGGTGCCGCGACGGCCGGGGCGGCGTTCGCGACCGCTGGCGCGGCCCCCCATGCCGATGCGTAGCGGCCGACAAATCCGCCGTAGAGATTCTCGCTCATGTTGGATGAGATCTGCCCCGAATTCGTCAGCGACTGAAAAAACGGACACGCAGCCGCGAGCGAACAGTTCTCACGCGACGTAAGCACCTGCGCGACAAGACCATAGCGGTCGCGCTCGATGGAACGGCGCAACGCATTGAGTTCCGGGGTCATCACTTTGTTAGCGGCGGCGACGTTTCCGAACGCGGCAAGCCGTGAAATCTGCGCGGCCGTGTAGGACACGCTTGCGGCGACGGAATCGGCCGACGCGAAGATCGCTTTTTCGCAAGCGGCCTCCACGCTCTCTCCGGCCAGGCCATCGAGGCACGCCAGCGCCGGGAGCGACGCTGCGGCCAGTCCGGAGGATTTGGGATCGCTGCTCTGCCCGGCACCGACCACGCCAGATGCACGCATCATCGTCGTGACGGCGATCCCGATGGCCAAAAGGGTAATGACGGTCAGTGCGCCGTTCGCCACGGAGCGTTCGGCGCGGAACAGAGTGACCAGCAGGACGATGGCAAAGAAGCCTGCCGCTGCAATTGTTAGCCACATCGGCAGGTCAGGCGAATGCCAGAAATTCTCGATAGACGTTGCCCACGCCCGGTTCATGCAAGGTCCCCTTTAAGACGAACCAGACCAAGCGCCGCAACCGCGGCGAAATTCCGTCAATCAACAGCCAGCTGGCTTTCCTTGGCCACGCGCTCGAACGCTTCGGTCGAGCTTTTGATGCGATATTGGCAATCGTCCCCGTCGGTCGGCAGCAGGCGGATCACCTCATAGGTTCCGCTCGCGGCTGGCCGCGCGACATTGCTTGCTGTGAAATAGACGGTCTCACCAACGATGTACTTGTGCTTCAACACCCTGCTCCATCACGCGATACGCGCACTTTGGCGGCCTGCCGTTGTCCGGCCGAGCCCGTTTGACGCCCGGCATGTCTATAGCATGCCAGAACCGCATTTGGCCAGATAAACCGCCTCATGGGTAATTGCGAAATAGTATATGATAATCATATACTTAGTTGATTTTGAAGACCTCGCATAGGTGCTTACAGAGGTCCGAAGCGCGTGCAATGCCGCATTTTGGCCAGAGGAAGCTATCCAGCGATTCTGGCGGGAACTTCAGTGCTTTAGCAGTTTTGGCTCAGGCGGTCGGGGGAAGCGTTCCTTTGGGGCTCGCCTGGTCAACGGCGGGCGGCAGGACCTGCGCCAGAACGGTCGAGAGCTGATCCACGGGGATGCCGAACCGCGTGGCAAGCTGTTTGACAGTGTCACTGCCGAGCACCTCCTGAAGCTGCTGGGCGCTGATGGGAAGATTGTGGCCATCGCCGATCCAGGACTTCACCTGATCGCCGAAGCCCGCCTGCTGCAGCTTTGCCACGATAGCGGACAGACCGCCCTGGTTGCCATGGCCGAGGACTTCGCTCAGCACCACGGGGATCACCGCGGACTCAAGCTCGCTTGCGCTTCTCGACGCCATCACGCTGGTCAGCATGTCCAGAATACCCATCGCGAAACCCTCAAGTTTGAAATGACGCCCGGCGGACCAAGCGCGCTTCGCCATCAAGCGTCAAGACAACACGCGGGCACATTTTCGCGAGCGGCGCCCCGCTCGCTCAGTCCGTCTCAAATCGTTCAATAACGAGAGTCTCGGCGAGCGCCGCTTCGGTCCATTCGCAAAACGCCGCGTTGTTTTGCATCGTGGTCATGTACTCACGCGTCGGCTGACTGACCTGAATGTCGTAAATCCGCAACCGATGCACCACCGGCGCGAACATCGCATCCGCTGCAGTGAATGCACCGAACAGATACGGCCCCTGCCCGGCATATCGCGCACGGCAATCGTTCCAGATCTCCTGAATCCGGGCAATGTTGGCTTTGGCATCATCTGACAGCGGCTTCGAACCGACGGGACGATGGATGTTCATGCCGCATTCGTTGCGAAGAGGCATGAAGCCGGAATGCATTTCCGCGGACACCGAACGCGCATGCGCGCGCTGCGCCCTCTCCTGCGGCCACAGCCGCGCCTCCGGGAAACGCTCGGCGGCATACTCGATGATGGCCAGCGAATCCCAGACCGTCAGATCGCCGTCGATCAGCGCCGGGACTTTGCCCGACGGGGTGACGTCGAGGATGCGCTGCTTGTCGGCGGGGCCGGTATAGAGCGGAATCACGATCTCATCGAACGCGATGCCCGCGCCCTTGAGAGCCATCCACGGCCTCATCGACCATGAGGAATAATTCTTGTTGCCGATAACAAGGGTCAGAGCCATCGAAGCGCAATCTCCGTTATGCAGGAACATTGACATGACGGGATCGGTGCAGGCAACCGGCGCAACGTGGACGCTAAATCACGTCGCGCTCGTCTGCATCCTGTTCTATCTTGCGGCATCATCTGGAAGGTTTTGAGTCGTGAATTTGTTCACCACCGCCGACATATTTGCCATCGCGTTTTTCGTGATCGCCTGGACGATCTACGCTGTTGCGCTTGAGCGTGCCGCTTACGGCCGCGCGAGCCTGAATGCGCGCATGAGCATCTATCGCGAAGTCTGGATGCGGCGCGTCCTCGATCGCGAGGTGCGAATGGTGGACATGCAGATCATGGCCTCGCTGCAAAACGGCACGGCCTTCTTCGCTTCCACCACATTGCTTGCCATCGGCGGTGCATTGACGCTGCTGCGCTCGACCGAAGAGGCGATGTCGGTTCTCGCCACGCTCCCGTTCGGAATTCGCACTTCACCCGCGATGTGGGAGCTGAAAAGTGTCGGCCTGATCCTGATCTTCGTCTATGCGTTTTTCAAATTCGCATGGGCCTATCGCCTGTTCAACTACGTCGCGATTATGCTCGGCGCGATGCCGTTCTCGGAAAAGCGCGACACGCCAGAAGCGCAGTCGCACGTGATGCGCACGACGCGGCTGTTCCAATCGGCAGGCCGCCACTTCAATCGCGGACAGCGAGCGTTTCTGTTCGCGCTCGGTTATCTCGGCTGGTTCATCAGTCCTTGGGTGTTGATCGCGACCACCACGGCCGTGGTCATTGTGATCTGGCGGCGGCAATTCGATTCCGACGCCTGGCGGGCGATGATGAAGTAACGGCGCGCTTGCCGGTCCAGTTCGAATGCGTCATGGCATGGGCATGACCAAATCCGATTCGAAATCCCCCGACAGCATGCCGCTGGATGAAGCGATCCTCGCGGTGCTTGCAAAAGCTGACGCGAAAACTCTCAGCGCGCCGGAGATTGCCCACGCCATCGCCGAGGGCGACGATTGGCACGCGCTGCTGGTGCCGATCCGCAAATCCGCCGTTGCGCTGGCGCAGGCCGGACGCCTCGTGATCTATCGCAAGGGCAAGCCCGCCGATCCGAGCGACTTTCGCGGCGTCTATCGCCTCGGCCTTCCCCGCCATGATTAGCTTCTGACGCGCGGCCCCGGAAACAACTCGCTTGTGCGGGCGGTCATCCAATAGACGAACAGCCCGATCCATTCGTGAACGGCCACATCCATGCGGGCAAGGCCCATGCTGGCCGCCCTGAATGGCGTCCATGCATCCTGCCACCCGCGCGTTCGCCAATCGACGGGATAGGCTTCGACATCGAAGCCAGCTTTACGGAACGCACCGATGGCGCGCGGCATGTGAAACGCCGATGTCACCAGCAGCCATCGCTCGCCCGGCTTGGGTGAGACGAGCGCACGGGTAGCAGAGGCATTTTCCGCAGTGGTGCGTGACTCGGTTTCCAGCACGATGCGGGACCCCGCCGTGCCGAAATCCTCCAGAAGATCGCTCGCTATCGGTGCTTCAGACACCGGCGCGTCGATCAGGTTGTCGCTGCCGCCGCTGAACACGATCCGCGCTGCCGGATAACGGCGCGCCAGTTGCAGCATGGTCACGATCCGCTCACCGGAGGCATCCATTTCCAGCGAGCCTCGCGCCTGGCTTGCTTCCGAATTGATTGCGCCGCCGAGCACGATGATGCCGTCCGGAGCGCGCCCGCTCCATGCCGGAAAACGCTCGGTCAACGGCAACAGCAGCAGGTTGGACAGTGGCGAGAATCCGAACACGAGCAGCAGCAGTGCGCTTGTGACGAGCAGTCGTTTGCCTGTGTTGTGAAACCGTGTTGCGAGCAATACGGCACCGGCCGCGCACAACATCACGACCGCATTCGAGGGGACGAGGAAGAAGCCTGCGATTTTGGAAAGCGAGAAAAACATGATCGCCCTGAATGGGAAATAAGCCGCTCAGTCCCAGTCTGGCGCGAAGCCGAAGTTGGTGATGCGGCCCGCACGCGTGCCCATCTCAAAAATTTCAGTCATCTCCGCGTCGTCCAGTTGAAAATCGAACACATCGATATTCTCGGATAGGCGCTCGACCTTCGATGTGCGCGGAATAGCGACCACATTTTGCTGCATCAGCCAGCGCAGACAGACTTGCGCGGCGCTCTTGCGATAGCGCGCGCCGATCCGGTTCAACGCCTCGGCATTCTTGACGCGGCCCTTGGCGACGGGACTGTAGGCCACCAGCGCCATGCCGTGTTCAGCGCAAGCGGCAAGCACTTTGTCCTGATTGAGATAGGGATGATACTCGACCTGATTGCACACCAGCGGCACCGATGACTTGGCCACAGCCTCTTCCATCAACGCCACGGTAAAATTCGACACGCCGATGTGCCGCGTGAGGCCAAGCTGATGGGCCTGTGCCATTGCGCCGAGCGTTTCCTCGAGCGGCACCTGCGGGTTCGGCCAGTGAAGCAGTAGAAGGTCCACTTCCGTCATGCGCAGCCGCGCGAGGCTTTCCTTGGTCGAGCGCAACAAATCGTTCGGCGCGAAATGCGTGGTCCAGACTTTCGTGGTCACGAACACGTCCGCGCGCTTCAACCCGGATGCACGGACGCCCTCGCCCACCTCGCGTTCGTTGTCGTACATCTGCGCGGTATCGATATGGCGATAGCCGAGGCGAAGCGCCTGCTCGATCAACCGCGCGCAGGCACGCCCGCGTAGTTCCCAGGTTCCCAGCCCAATGGCCGGAATTCTGGCGCCATTCGCCTCGACGGTCTGCATGTTGTGGTCCAGCAGTTACGCGCGGCGTGCGAGTGCCGCGAACACCATATCAGGCTCATGAGCGATCACGGTCAATAGCGCACGCGCCGGCCCGCGCGGCGAGCGCTTGCCCTGTTCCCAGTTCCGGATGGTTTCCAGCGGAACACCCAGACGCGCGGCGAATTCGGCTTGCGTTAGCTTCGAGCGCAAGCGCAGGTCGCGCACGGCGGGTGCCATCGTCGTGGCGCGTGGCGCGGCGAGTTCCGGTGTCTCGGGCACAAGCGGTGCTTCTCGCCCGTCCAGCAATCGCACGATCCGTCCGTCAGCCTTCAATCGAAGCCGTTGCATGAGCAGTCCCCTCTTTGATGCAGAGGGTCGGCCCGCGTGGTTAATCAGCAGTTAACAAAAAGGGGCCACCCGGATGGTTTTCCGGGCGGCCCGCAGAGATCAAAGAGATCGCGAACGCTCTATCGCATCCGCGCATTGGCCTCGCGCCATGAATGGCGTCGTCCACCGCCATGGGCAAAGCGAAGGCCCATCTCGCGGCCACCGCCATCGTCGTAAGAAATATGAACATGCTGCACGCGGCCCGCGTCGGTCGAGTATCCGCCGGTCCAACCCTTGAGCTGACCGTAGATGCAGCCGTAAGGACCGCGCACGTCCACCGCCTTGCCCTGTGCATGCAGCGACATGCGGCGCGTCCCTGCGATCCGGGTGTGGCGAATGCCGGAGATGGCATGCGTGCCCGGACAAGCCGACTGTATCGACGCGAGCTTGGCGGCAAGCGGACCGACCAGACCGGCAGAATATCCGCCCGAACTGCTGGTCTCCTGCTCTGCAGCGTGACGACGTGGCTCGACCGCGCGGCGCGTAGGCTCGACGGATGCAAATGCTTGCGAAGGATCGCGGCGCGCGCGCTGCAGCGCATGGACTGGATTGTCCACGCCGATGCAAGGCATGGTGATGTTACATTCGGAAGAGACGGCCGGTGTACGCACACGCGCATCTGCCATCGAGGACAGCGCGCAAAGCGCCGCCACGGCGGTGACTGTTCGAATCAAACTTTTAGCTCCGGGATTGTTTTTCAGACGGCGGAGACGGTCGCTTGCGACAAGGTCACGCGCGCTGAAGGTGTATCAAAGCCATATCGGACAAGCGCCCGCGGCCAGCGACGGCTGGCGGTTTCAACATCACGGATGGCGATAATGAGGCCTTGATGTGCAGGAATGCGGCAGCAAAGTAGCTATGCCGAACCGCAAGTTTTTTAACTTTTGTTACTTCAATCCGAACCACAGCGTCGCGATGCCGAGAAACGCGAAGAAGCCGACGATATCGGTGACGGTGGTGACGAATGTGCCGGACGCGACGGCAGGATCGGCGCGCAATCGCTCCAGCGCCATCGGAATCAGGATTCCGCCAAGCGCACCAGCGATGAGATTGCACATCATCGCGAGCCCGATGACGATGCCGAGGCCCGGCGTCTTGAACCAGATCGCGGCGGCAACGCCGGTGATCGCCGCGAACGCCAGCCCGTTCAACAGACCGACAAGACCCTCGCGCATGACAACGCGCCAAGCGTTGCCCGAACCGAGTTCGCGCGTGGCGAGCGCGCGCACCGCCACCGTCATGGTCTGCGTCGCGGCATTGCCGCCCTGGCTCGCAACAATCGGCGCGAGCACCGCAAGCGCCACCATCTTTTGCAATTCACCCTCGAACAGGCCGAGCACACCTGACGCCAGAAATGCCGTTGCGAGATTGACCAGCAGCCAGTTGAAGCGGCCTTTTGCGATGGTCCACACCGAGTCAGAGAGTTCTTCGTCGCGCGCGACACCGCCGAGCGCCTTGAGGTCTTCCTCGGCCTCCTCCTCGATGACGTCCACCACGTCGTCGATGGTGATGACGCCCACAAGCCTGTTGTCGATGTCCGTGACCGGTGCCGCGACGAGATTGTACTTGCCGAACATGCGTGCGACTTCCGCCAGATCCTCGTGATCGGACACGCGGCGTCGGTCCTCGTCCATCAGATTCAAAATGGGCCCAGGCCGCTTCGCCCGCAGCAAGGCATCGAGCGGCACCGCGCCCTTCAGGTGCCGGTCTTTGTCGACGACATAGATCTCGTAAAAACGATCCGGCAGTTCCGGCGTGTCGCGCATGTATTCGATGGCGCGCAAAGCGGTCCAGTCGTCCGGGACCGAGATGAACTCGGTCTGCATACGGCGACCGGCAGAATTCTCAGGATAATCGAGACTGCGCTCCAGCGCGACGCGCTCGGATTGCGGCAGCTTCTCGAGAATGTCCTCCTTGTCCTGCTCATCGAGGTCTTGGAGCAGTTCGACCGCGTCGTCCGAATCCAGTTCGCGAACGCCTTCGGCGACGGTTTCCGGCTCTAGTTCTTCGAGGATTTCTTCGCGGACGGCGTCGTCGACCTCGTTCAGAGCCGAGAAGTCGAAGGCCGCACCCGTCAGTTCGACCAGCCGGGGCCGCAATTCGGGCTCCAGCGCCTCGATCAGGTCGCCGAGGTCGGCCTCATGAAGCTCGGTGACGATTGCGCACAGAAACTCGGAATCGTTGCCTTGAACCGCGTCTGCGATCAGCGAGACAAATTCAGGCCGGAGATGATCCTCCTCATCCCGCATGGGATGACGCACGAGCACAGAATCGTGAGCGCCGGTCGTCTCAGCGAGGTCTTGATGATCGGCCATGCCGGAGCCTCGCGGGGTTCAGAGGAGGTCTGCTGATTTGCGTGTGCGTTTCAGGCATTACCCAATCGACACCATTGAACGCAATGCTAAATGTTCGGCGCGCACGAATCCGTGCGTCCGGGAATTGTCATGATCGTTTTCAGGGCCTTGTTGCTCTTTGTTGCAGCATCGGCGTCGGCCGCCCGGGCCGCCGAGTGCCCCCGGAAAGACGCGCTGGGCACGTCCCGCATCATGACCGTCGACCCGAAGGAATTTCCGCGTGTCGGGCTGAAAAGTTTCCCGCAAACCCTGCCGCTGGCAGACAAGGAGGTCGTACTGACCTTCGACGACGGCCCGTTTCCGCCGACCACAAACCGCGTCTTGGCCGCACTGGAGAGCGAGTGCGTCCGCGCCACCTTCTTCCTGATCGGGCGAAATGCCGAAGGCAGCCCTGAAACAGTCCGGAAGATCGCGGCCGCCGGTCATACGATTGGCCATCACACCTGGTCGCACCGCCAACTCGATCAGATCGCGGAGCCGAAAGCGCTGGATGAAATCGACCGGGGTGTCGCGGCCGATGAAAAGATCGGAA
>Ga0209023_10008852_pt1 | contig 10009 bp, 12 predicted proteins | sample LakOneMetagenome_FD_187468 | JGI IMG/M metagenome (GOLD analysis project Ga0209023, IMG submission 187468) | Freshwater and sediment microbial communities from Lake Erie, Canada (SPAdes) (version 2) | ecosystem: Environmental > Aquatic > Freshwater > Lentic | place: Lake Erie, Canada... | reverse complement strand
GGTGGCTGGAGCAGCAGTTCAAAAATTTGGAGCTGAACTAGAAGCACACCAACAATTATTAATGGCAGCTTCAGATATGTTAATTGAAATTTATATGGCAGAAAGTGCTGTTTTAAGAACAGAGAAAATGGCTAAAAAATTAGGTGCTGATAAAGTAGCTGACCATATTGCAATGACACAATTATATTTATATAACGCTGTGGATGTTGTAACTCAAAAAGGAAAAGAAGGAATTGTTTCTTTTGCTGAAGGCGACGAACAACGTATGATGTTAATGGGATTACGCCGTTATACAAAATATGTAAATATGCCAAACGTAGTGAAATTACGTGAGCAAATTGCCGCTAAAGTAATCGCAGAAAACAATTACTGTTTTTAATTATTTGTTAGTTTGTTTAAAAAAGTCCTGAGAAATCAGGACTTTTTTTATTTCTGTATTTGCCTTCCAACTTCCAACTTCCGACTTCCTTCTCCCAACTATGTATTCACCTCTAAATCTTTAATATAATCTTCATGCTCATAAAAGAAACGTTCAAAAGCCTCCATTTTATCATAAAAGAAATTGAAAATGGTTTCCCAATCGGTTTTTCGGTTCAAACTCACCTCTGAAAGTTCTACCCAAACCCGACTGATAATTTTCCCACTTTCTAAATAATGGTCTCGATCGAAAATCACATCTGGTAAAAATTCTTCCTTCAAAATATCTTTTAAGGATTCCACTTTTTCGAAATAAATTTTTCTTTTGTTTTCATCTTTTGGTTCAATATCCAGCATAACGTATGCTTTTTTGTTGTCGACATTAAACTTAAACGTCACATCTTTAATTTTGGTATTATACAATAGCCATTTTCTTGGATACTCGTTTCCAAAAGTGGACCAAAATTCTTTTTTTATTAATTGAGCGTCAGCTTTACTATACATTTTTGTGAATATTTTTTGTAACTTTATAAATTAGAAAACTAAAAATGGAATTCAGTCACTTTATAAATAATATTGCAAATTTAAAGAAAGAAAAGTTGTTAGCCTCAGATGCACACATAAAAATGGCGCCTTTGGAACGAATAACTTATCTAAAGGATAAATCGTACACCGAAAATAAACCCAGAAATGCTGCTGTTTTAATGTTGGTGTATCCTAAAAATGATATGGCACACTTAGCTTTGATTGTTCGAAATACCTATCCCGGCGTACATTCTTCTCAAATAAGTTTTCCAGGTGGAAAGGAAGAATTAGAAGATGGAACTTTAGAAATTACAGCGCTTAGAGAAACGGAAGAAGAAGTTGGAGTTGCTATGCATAAAGTTGAGGTAATCCGACAATGTAGCGAAATCTATATTCCACCAAGTAATTTTTTGGTCACGCCTTATTTAGGTTTCTCAACTGAAAATTTAGAGTTCACACCTAATCCAGATGAGGTGAAGCGTGTTTTGGAATTGCCTATTCATCAACTACTTAATGACGAAATTATTGTACAAACAAAAATGACAACTTCTTACGCTACAAATATTGATGTTCCTGCTTTTCAAGTAGAGAAATATGTGGTTTGGGGTGCTACTGCTATGATGCTCAGCGAATTAAAAGAGTTGTTTAAAAACGCAGTGAAGTAATAGAAAATTGCTAAATTTGCAACCCTTTTATAAACGTTAAACTTATGGGATTATTTAAAAGAAATCCATTCGGACATATATTATTTATCAAAAAATGGTTGATTCGTATTTTTGGTGCGATTACACATTCTAGATACAGAAGTTTCAATAATTTACAAATTGATGGTTCTGAAATTATCAGAAGTTTGCCTGATACAAATGTGCTATTTATTTCCAATCACCAAACGTATTTTGCAGATGTAACGGCAATGTTTCATGTTTTTAATGCCGCACTAAAAGGCAGAGAAAACAATATCAAAAATGTATTTTATTTGTGGGAACCAAAGCTTAATTTATATTATGTGGCAGCTAAAGAAACCATGCAAGAAGGCCTGTTGCCAAGAATTTTAGCTTATATTGGTGCGATTACTGTAGAAAGAACTTGGCGTGCAGAAGGAAAAGACGTACAAAGAGAAGTGAACCCAAACGATACAGAAAATATTAAAATTGCTTTAGAAGATGGTTGGGTTATTACGTTTCCACAAGGCACAACTCGATCATTCAAACCAGTTCGTAAAGGGACAGCTCATATTATCAAACAGCATAAACCGATTGTTGTTCCAATTGTAATTGATGGTTTCCGAAGATCGTTTGATAGAAAAGGATTATTCGTAAAGAAAAAAGGAATTTTGCAATCAATGGAAATTAAACCTCCGTTAGAAATAGATTACGAAAACGATTCCATTGAAAAAATTGTAGAACAAATAGAATACGCCATTGAACAACACGCTTCATTTTTAAAAGTAATACCTCAAGAAATTTTGGAAGAAGAAGTAAAGTTAGACAAAGAACGTCAATGGAAATATTAAAATTGGTTTTTCCTGTCAATCTGAATTAGTTTCAAATTCTAAGAAAAAAAGTTTGTCATTCTGAAACTAGTTCAGAATGACAAACTTTTTTTTTAATATTCTATTTTCTGTAATTCATTATAATTACGTTTTAAGTATTTTTCTAAAAGTTTTAAATTAATTGATTTAATAAATTAAAATTTTACCTTAAACCTATTTTGGATTTTTCTAATGACTTGATTGTTTTTTAAATTATAAAATATTTTTCTGTAAGTACTATTGCTTATAAAGAAACCTTGTACAAAAATAAAAACCATTTGAAAATCATAAATCATCATAAATATGTATATAGATGAATGCAATACTATTGCAAGAAAAATCATTATATATTTTGTTCTTTTAAACCAAATTAGACACGGGTAAAATAATTCAATTAAAATTGTTCCATAAGTTGACAGATTCACAAATAAATAATTTTTAGCTAATTCTAAATTAATAGGAGTGCCTCTAAATCTTTCAAGTGAGAGGGTATAGTATGTTGCTATACCATTAAACCATAATTCTGAATGAACTTTGTGAATTGCAGAAAAAAAATATACAAAACATAGATGTATACATATTGCGTATCCACCAATGTTTGAAATGAAATTATTAAATAATAACAATTCATTGTTTTTTGTTTTTTTTGTTTTAATTGCTAAGTAATCATATGAATTTATGAAAATCATATATAACAATATAAATTTGAGCAAATTATCACCCCCATTTAATATTATTGGGCAAAGATTTTGTAAAAATTCATAAAAAATAAAAAGTAATATTGCAGTGAAATTCTTTCCTATTCCAAAAAAAAATAAGATTATTAATAGTAGATATAAGAAATAAAATATTTGAAAATTTGAATGTATGAAATTAGTATCAATGTTAAAAAAACTAATTAAACCAACTTTTTCAGAAACATAAAAGGATTTGTCCATAAATAGTAAACCTTTGTGTTGCCAAGTAAATAGTATTTTTTTAAGTAGATGTATACAAATAAATATTCTAAAAAAAGATGAGTATATACTAAAGTTATTTTCATTACTTAAATTATCTATGAATTTTTTCATGTTCTACTATTAAATATTATTGTTTCTTTATTATTTGTTTTTTTGTTTCTGTCAATGAATTTTGGAATTTCTATATTTGAAATAATAATTATTGTTTTTTTATTTTTAAGTTTAATGTTGTTATTTTTAGCAACTAATTTGGAGTAATTTATTAATGTTTTATAAGCCCCTGTTTTTTTTATCTTCTCATTTGTCCTTTTCGTTAACTCATAATTGTTAAAAGTTTTATTTTTAAAAGTACATTCATATTTATAAAGTTCTCTTACCTTTATTATGACATCATTGATATAGAAAATTGAATTTGAAATTGTATAATCAATTATTTCTTCATCAGTATTAAAAGGGATATTTTTTATTTTGTTTTCAACTATAGGTTTTAGAACTTCTAATACAATTTCGTTATTATTATATATAAAATAAAGTCTATTGTTGTTTTTAGGAGGTGGAGCAAAAAAATTCCATTTTTGATATAGAATTTCGTCAAATAGATTCATTTGCTTAGTTAAGCTTATGTTGAATTGGTTAGTTGGACTTATATAGATCAATGTTAAGAAGCCGTAAAATAAAAAAAACCCTAAAAATAGGGTTGAAAAAATATATCTTATCATATTTTGTTAATCTAAATTCGAAAGTTTCATGTTGTTATTTACTTCTATTTGATTTTTACTGTCAAGTGAGCCTAAAAGAGCTTCAGTTAATTCTACTGCAGCCAAAACCGCTAGTTTAGTTGTTGCAGTTATAGCAGCATTGTCAGTTTTTAATTTCATATTTTCTTTGTTTTCAACTTTTGAAGACAAAGTTCCATAATTGTTAGAGCTTTTTTCAAAATTTGAAAAAAATAAGGCTCCAAGAACAATTGATGAAAAAAGAAGTTTTTTTGCGCTAAATAATTTCATTTGCTTTAGATTTAATAGTTAAACATAAAGCAAATATAGGATTTTTTTTACAATTTAAAAGAAATCATTTTTTAATATTCTATTTTCTGTAATTCGTTATAGTTTCGTTTTAATCTTCTTAGTAAGAAACCATATAATAGTTTATAAAATAAATAGAATATTAAAATTAGAAATAGTACTAATAAAACACAGCAAAAAATAAAGACACTTTCATATTTTTCTAGTAATACATTTAAGTTCGTGTCATATTTAGTTTGGAAATATATAACTACCATTCCGATAATCCCAGCAATAAATAAATTATATAGCACATAATATTTTACTGTTTTTCGAGTTTTAATGATGTCTTTCATTAAGTCGTTTACAGATGAAGTGGCGCTTATTTGTTTTATGTTTTTGTAAAATAAAAATATAAAACAACCAGAAACAATAATATTTATAATTGTAAATATTTCAAGACATTCAAAAACATGGATTTGTTTCAATTTATTTTTGAAACTATCATCAAAAAACATTGATACATCCAATAATCGTAAAACTAAAAATTCAACAATACTAATAATAAATATCCATTTTACGATAGAAGACGAACTTTTGTGCAACATGCCGTAAATTTCATTTTCAGAAACTTGCTTAAATTGCTCATCGTTTTTCTTCCAGTCTTTTTTTAATAATTCTAATTCATCCATAGGTTACGGATTTAATATTTTTTTAAGTTTCCCTTTAATCCTGTTCATTTTCACTCGCGCATTCACTTCACTAATTCCAAGTGTTTCTGAAATTTCAGTGTAATCTTTATCTTCTAAATATAAAAAAATCAAAGCTTTGTCAATATCATTCAACTCTGCAATGGCTTTATACATTAATTTTAGTTGTTCTTCTTCCTCAAAATTATATTCGTCGGTTTTTATTCTGTGAAATTCGGTGTCAAAAGGTGTGGTTTCTATACTTCTTTTCTTCTTTCGATATAAAGTAATAGCAGTATTCAACCCAACACGATACGCCCAAGTTGTAAATTTCGATTCGCCTCTAAATTTCGGGAAAGCCTTCCATAACTGAATGGTGATTTCCTGAAACAAATCATTATGCGAGTCTTGGTCAGAAGTATATAGCCTACAAATTTTGTGGACAATATTCTGATTAGCCTTTAATTGTTTAACGAAACTTTCTTCCGATTCAGATTTCATATTCAATAAGTAGCTGTGTTTTGGTTTTTGTTACAAAGATTGTTAAAAAAAGTAAAGAGCCAAGTAAAAAGTAAAAAGTAAAAAGTGATTAGTGAAAAGATTTCACTTTGCGAACCTTGCGAAAAATCTTTGCGAACTTTGCGGTTAGAAAAAATTAAAGACTTAAATTTGTAAATAAACACTTCAAAAATGAACATACCAGATTCTGAATTAAAAAGAATTGTAATTATAGGTGGCGGTTTTGCCGGAATATCTTTAGCGAAGAAATTAAGAAATAAAAACTATCAGGTGGTAATGATGGATAAACATAATTATCACACGTTTCAACCTTTATTATATCAAGTAGCAACTGGCGGTTTAGAGCCAGATTCTATTGCCTACCCAATTCGTAAAGTAATTAAAGAATATAAAGATTTTTATTTTCGTTTAGGCGATGTAAAAGAAATTGACGCGCCAAATAATAGAATCATTGCTGACATTGGTGAATTACATTACGATTATTTAGTCGTAGCAACAGGAACAAAAACAAACTATTTTGGCAATAAAGAAATTGAACGAAATAGTATGTCGATGAAAACCATTCCACAATCACTAAATATCAGAAGTTTAATTTTAGAAAGTTTTGAAGCCGCTCTTTTAACAGATGATGAAACAGAACGCGAAAGTTTAATGAATTTCGTATTAGTAGGTGGCGGACCAACAGGGGTAGAATTGGCAGGAGCTTTAGCAGAAATGAAAAAAGCTGTTTTACCAAAAGATTATCCCGATTTAGATATCAATAGAATGCAAATTCATTTGGTGCAAAGTGGCGATAGAATTTTGGATACTATGTCGGAAAAATCATCAACAGCAGCTGAAAAATTCTTAACGGAATTAGGTGTAAATGTCCATAAAAATGTGCGAGTTACAGGTTACGATAGCGTAGTGGTTTCTACTAATTCTGATTTAGAATTTCATTCTTCCACCGTAATTTGGACCGCTGGAGTAGCTGGAAAACTAATAAGCGGTTTAAATAAAGATGCCATTTTTGAAAGAATTGATAGAATTAAAGTCGACTCACAAAATAAAGTAAAAGGGTACGAAAATATTTTTGCTATTGGCGATATTTGTATCATGGAAACGGAGAAATATCCGAAAGGACATCCCCAAATGGCACAACCAGCAATGCAACAAGGTAGTTTATTAGCAGAAAATTTAATTAATTTGCAAAATAATAAACCATTAAAAGCGTTTGAATACAACGACAAAGGTTCGATGGCAACCATAGGTAGAAATAAGGCCGTTGTAGATTTACCGAAATTTCATTTTCATGGTGTGTTTGCTTGGTTTGTTTGGATGTTTGTACATTTAATATCCTTAATAGGATTTAAAAATAAAGCGGTGGTTTTCTTAAATTGGGTGTATAATTACATTCGTTTCGACAGAGAAGCTCGTTTAATTATCCGACCTTACAAGAAAAAAATGCAACAATCGTTTACAAGTGATGAATTGTAAGAATCAAGTAAATGTAGAGATGCGATTTATCGCGTCTAATTCAAAATAAAGTAAAAAATAAATCATAGCAAACCTTGCGAAACCTTTGCGAGCTTTGCGGTTAAATAAAAAATATGATTACAGAACAACAATTTCAAAACGAATTAGATTTAATCATTTCCAACGCCATCAGAGAAGATGTTGGTGATGGTGATCACAGTTCATTGGCTTGTATTCCTGCATCTGCGCAAGGAAGTGCCAAACTTTTAGTAAAAGATAGCGGAATTATTGCTGGAGTTGAATTTGCGAAAATGGTTTTCAATTATGTAGATTCGAACATGAAAGTGGAAACTTTTATTGAAGACGGAACGGAAGTAAAATATGGAGATATAGTGTTTTATGTGCACGGAAGTTCGCAATCCATATTAAAAGCAGAACGTTTGGTATTAAACAGTATGCAACGTATGAGTGCCATCGCAACAAAAACCAAAAGTTACGTCAAATTAATTGAAGGAACTGGTACGAAAATCTTAGATACTCGTAAAACAACTCCAAATTTCAGAGCTTGCGAAAAATGGGCGGTTAAAATTGGAGGAGGAGAAAATCACCGATTTGCCTTGTACGATATGATTATGCTAAAAGACAACCACAACGATTTTGCTGGTGGAATTACAGCATCCATTGCTAAAACCAAACAGTATTTAAAAGATCATAACAAAGATTTAAAAATTATTGTTGAAGCCAGAAATATTGCTGAAGTTGAAGAAATTTTAGCGGCAGGTGGCGTGTACCGAATTTTATTAGATAATTTCGATTTTAAAACAACTAAAAAAGCGGTTCAAATTATCGGAGATCAATGTTTAACTGAATCTTCAGGAAATATCAACGAAAAAACCATTAGAGAATATGCTTTATGCGGAGTTGATTTTATTTCTTCTGGTGCATTAACACATTCTGTTTACAATATGGATTTAAGTTTAAAAGCATTGTAAACCTATATTCAAGATGAATTTTAATATTAGAAGCATAAAGAATTTTCCAGTAATAAAACAAGTAATTCAGGTTTTACAACAAATAAAATTCCCGAATTTGCAAGGCATATCTTTATATGATATTATCAAATTATATGTTTCCGGTATTATTTCTAGTGGTGTAACTCATCGTGCAAGTGCCATCGCATTTAGTTTTTTTATGGCTTTATTTCCTTTTGCTCTTTTTTTATTGAATTTAATTCCCTTTATTCCTTTAGATAATTTTCAAAATGATTTTCTAAATTTTGTCTCAAAAAGCGTGCCTCCAAATACCTTTGATGCTATAGAAATGATTTTAAAAGATATTTTAAATAATAGTTATAAAGGTTTACTTTCTTCAGGTTTTTTATTATCTATTTTTTTAATGTCAAATGGTATAAATGCTTTACTTGATGGCTTTGAAATGTCTAAAAATATAAGCAAAAAAAGAGGATATTTTCGACAATATGCTATTGCAATTGCTTTGTCATTAATCATCGCTTTTTTACTATTATTAACTGTAGCAACTTTGATTTTTGTAGCCGTATTTATTCATAAAATTGAAACTCAAAGCGGTTATATTTCTAAAATTCCATTAATTGAAACGACTAGGTATATATTTGTAATGTTGATGATTTTATTAATTACATCAACAATTTATAAATTCGGTACAAAAGAAAGTAAACACATTTCTTTTATAAGTTATGGTTCTGTTATGACTACAATCTTATTTGTGCTAACTTCTTATTTGTTTGGTATTTACGTGGAAAAGTTTGCTAGATATAATGAACTATATGGCTCAATTGGCACACTTCTTGTAATGATGTTTTATGTATGGTTGAATAGTATCTTAGTTTTATTAGGGTTTGAATTGAATGCATTTATATTTCAATTAAAGTCTACAGCAAAAGAAAAAATCAACTAAGAATTAGTTTTCTTGCTACTAATATTTATTTGAATTAATAGGAAGAAACAATAAAAAGAATTAACTTAGCGAAAGCTAAACAATTAATATACTATTATGAAAAAACAAATTCTTACATTAATTATTGCTTTAACAGCAATTTTCTCTTCAGCTCAAAAAACAATTGGCGATGTTAAAGTAGATGCTAAATTAGCAGTTGAAGGTCAAAACTTAACCTTAAACGGTGCAGGAACAAGAGAAAAAATGTTTATGGACATGTATGTAGGTTCTTTATATGTTACCAAAAAGTCTACTGACGGTAATGCAATTTCGGCTGCGAATGAAGCAATGGCAATAAAATTGAATATTGTTTCTGGATTAATTTCATCTGAAAAAATGACATCTGCAATTACTGAAGGTTTTGAAAATTCTACAGGAAAAAAAACAGCACCATTAAAAGCGAAAATTGATAAATTTAAAGGTTTCTTTAAAGATAAAATAAACAAAAAAGACATTTTTATAATCGTTTATGTACCTGGTGAAGGTGTATCAGTATTAAAAAACGGAGTTAAAAAAGGAACAATTGATGGTTTAGATTTCAAAAAAGCCTTATTCGGAATCTGGTTAGGTAATAAACCAGCTGATGACGATTTAAAAGCAGGAATGTTAGGAAAATAAAACCTAGATTTTAATATAAAAAAAATCCCAATGAAAATTGGGATTTTTTTTATGCTTTGTAATTTCTATTTATCCATGATACACTCTAGAAAAAACAATTTTCCCATCTCTTATATCTAAAACTTCAGCTACTAGCATATCTTCTTCATTTTCCACTTGACGAATATATTCCATAAAAACTCTATCATTATTTGCTGTTAGCGAAGTTACTTTATAATGTAAAGTTGGTAATCTGTTAAAGGCATCTTGCCACCATAAACGTAATTCGTTTTTACCTTTTATCAAACCCTTAGTTTCTGGATTTCTTATTTTTAGCTT
>Ga0209023_10008851_pt1 | contig 10009 bp, 8 predicted proteins | sample LakOneMetagenome_FD_187468 | JGI IMG/M metagenome (GOLD analysis project Ga0209023, IMG submission 187468) | Freshwater and sediment microbial communities from Lake Erie, Canada (SPAdes) (version 2) | ecosystem: Environmental > Aquatic > Freshwater > Lentic | place: Lake Erie, Canada | collected... | reverse complement strand
CACAACAGCAGTTTGGCAAAATGGCGGGTTCAGTGCAAAATTGAACATTCGGTTTTCAAATGAACATTAGTGCTAAATTGAAAGTAAGTGCTTCAAAGTCCGCCACTTCGCCAAGCTGCAAAACGTTATGGGTAATGGTAGGACGACCGTGCAACGACAAACATTTGTGCTAAAAATGAAAGACAAAATGCCAACGCTTCGCAAAATTAAAAGAGCTGCAAGCCGAAACACGAGCCAACGCTTTTGCAGCACATTTAATTTTGCCCAACCGCACCCAAAGCCCACCCACCACCCGACCAGTGGACAGGTGACAATTTGAGAGCAACTTTTGACAATAACAGGGTTTTAAAATTTACCTTTACGACCTTAAATAGAAAATAAAATATGTTTGAACAGACTTTTAAAAATATAGACGATATACTGCACAAGGACGCAGGTTGTGGAAGTGAATTGGATTATGTAGAGCAGACTTCTTGGGTTTTGTTCCTCAAATATTTGGACGACTTAGAAAAAGACAAAGCAACAGCAGCCGAACTTTCTGGCAAAACCTACACCAACATCATTTCAAAAGAATTTCAGTGGACTGTTTGGGCAACACCAAAGGACAAGGACGGCAAACTTGACCACCACAAAGCGTTGACAGGTGACGACCTAAAAGATTTTGTTGACCTTAAACTATTTCCATACCTCAAAAAATTTAAAGCAGATGCTGAAAGTGCCGACACCATTGAATATAAAATCGGAGAAATTTTTAGCGAACTGAAAAACCGCATACAAAGTGGTTACAATTTGCGTGAAGTAATAAACCGAATTGACGAATTGCGTTTTAGGACACACGCTGAAAAGCACGAAATGAGCCACTTGTATGAGGACAAGATTAAAAATATGGGCAACGCAGGGCGTAATGGTGGAGAATATTATACACCACGACCTTTAATTAAAACCATTGTAAAAATTGTTGCACCCGAAATAGGGAATAAAATATATGACGGTGCAGTTGGTTCAGCAGGTTTCTTGGTAGAAGCGTTTGAGTATTTAAAGCACAGCAAAAAATTGACGACCGCTGATGTAGCCACCTTACAGAAAAAAACATTTTACGGAAAAGAGAAAAAATCATTGGCTTACATCATTGGCACAATGAATATGATTTTGCACGGAGTAGAAGCACCAAACATTGTGCATACCAACACACTTGCTGAAAACATTGCCGACATACAGGAAAAAGACCGTTACGATATTGTGTTGGCTAATCCTCCATTTGGTGGAAAAGAAAGAGCAGAAGTGCAGCAAAACTTCCCAATAAAAACGGGCGAAACCGCCAGTTTGTTTTTGCAGCACTTTATTAAGATTATGAAAGCAGGAGGCAAAGCAGGTGTTGTAATTAAGAATACATTTTTGAGTAATACCGACAATGCTTCTGTGACTTTACGAAAATTGCTACTTGAAAACTGCAACCTGCATACAGTGTTGGATTTACCAGGAGGAACTTTTACAGGTGCTGGAGTAAAAACCGTTGTGTTGTTTTTTGAAAAGGGTTCTTCCACTAAAAAAGTTTGGTTCTATCAATTGAACTTAGATAGAAATTTAGGAAAGGGAAACCCGATAAACGAAAATGATTTAGCAGAATTTGTTGAACTGCAAAAAACAAAAGCCGAAAGCGAAAATTCTTGGAGTATTAATGCAAAGGACATTGACCAAAAAACTTTTGACCTCTCTGCCAAAAACCCAAATAAAAAAGAAGTGGTTGCCTTTCGGCAACCTCAGGAAATTTTGGAAGAAATGAAAGCCTTGGACGAAGAAAGTGCTGATATTTTAAACTCAATTTTGGAACTGATATGAAGAATTGGGAGAAAAAGAAATTAGGCGATGTATGTGGTTTTGTTCGTGGTCCATTTGGAGGGAGTTTGAAGAAGAACATTTTCAAGCCTGAAGGTTACGCTGTATATGAACAACAGCACGCCATATACGACCAATTTGATGATATAAGATATTTCATTGATGAAAAAAAATTCAATGAGATGAAACGCTTTGAATTAAACTCTGGTGATTTAATTATGAGTTGTTCAGGAACAATGGGGAAAATTGCAATTGTTCCTGAAAACATCAAAAAAGGAATTATCAATCAAGCCTTATTAAAACTTAGTCCTTCAAAAAAAGTATCAACTGTTTTTTTGAAACTATGGATGCAAAGCGAAAGTTTTCAAGATAGTTTGAAAGAGTATTCAGGTGGTGCTGCAATTCAAAATGTAGCATCAGTTGCAATTTTAAAACAAATAGAAATCCCCCTACCATCCTTTCCTGAGCAACAACGTATAGTAGCAATTTTAGATGAAGCCTTTGACGCTATAGCCAAGGCAAAAGCCAATGCCGAACAAAATCTGAAAAACGCCAAAGAACTGTTTGATGTTTATCTGCATAAATACTATACGAGCAAAGAAGAAGGTTGGGAAGAAAAAAACTTAAAAGAAGTTGCCGAATATTTTAACGGTTTAACATACTCACCAAAAGACGTGAGCAATGAAGGAATAATTGTTTTGCGTTCTTCCAATGTTCAGAATGATGAATTGGACTTTAACGACATTGTAAGAGTAAATCTTACCGTAAAGGAAAAAATTATAGTAAAAGAAGGGGATATTCTAATGTGCAGCCGAAATGGAAGTGCAAGGTTAGTTGGGAAAACAGCAACAATAAAAAACTTAAATGAAGAAATGACTTTCGGCACATTTATGATGATTGTTAGAAGTCAGTATAATCCATATCTATCTTGGTTTTTTAAGTCAACTGATTTTCGTAACCAAATAAAAGGAGGCGAAAACACAATGATAAATCAAATTACAAGGTATATGCTTGATGATATTGTCCTCTCATTTCCTCCTATTGATAAACAAAACGAAATAGTTCAAAAGTTAGATGCTTTGTCTATTGAAATAAAAAAGTTGAACTCCATATACAACCAAAAAATAAACGACTTAGAAGAACTCAAAAAATCCGTTTTGCAAAAAGCATTTAGCGGAGAATTAAAAACAAATGCAGTAGCAGTATGAGTGAAGAAAAAATAAATAAAAGCTTCAGACATTCGGCAGCATTTGGCAAACGCATAGAATATTATGTAATTGGTTTGATGCTTAAAGAGGGTTTGGATGTTTTTTTACCAATGGTGGATGATGATGCCATTGATGCGGTTATTAAAAAGCCTGATGGTTCTTTTGTAGAAATTCAAATAAAAGCACGTTCAAAATACGTATTGTTTGGCGATGGTGCTTTGTTTGCAGCAATCAATCACGACTACCGAAAAAACTATTGGTTCGTATTTTATTCGGAACGTATAGACAAGATTTGGATATTATCTTCAAAACAGTTTATCAAAGAAGCAGTTCAAAATAAAACAGGTAAAAACGCAGGTAAACGTTCTATTTGGTTTAACGGTAAAAATACTAAAGCCCAAACTGAATACGTAAAACCTCAATTTGAAAAATATGTAGCAACGAATTTTAATCGAATTTTGAAAGATAACCCAGATAAAACAAGCAAATAGAATGAGACTTTTTAAAATATTTTTAGCCTCACCAGGCGACACGGACGCTGAAAGACTTGCAGCAGAAGAAGTAGTTGATGAAATAAACAAATCAATTGGTTCAAGGGATAATTTTAGACTTGAATTGATAAAATGGGAAAACGATACTTATCCTTCTGTAGGCGAAGATGGACAAGATGTAATTAACAAGCAGATTGGCAGCGACTATCAAATTTTCGTTGGAATTATGTGGAAGAAATTTGGCTCACCAACCAAACGAGCAGGTTCAGGAACCGAAGAAGAATTTCAGCTTGCTTATGATAGATATACAAATAAAAAAGACATTCAAATAATGTTCTACTTTAACTCTGCTCCAATCCCACAAGATGCAGATTTAATGCAAGCACAAAAAGTAAAAGATTTTAAAAAGAAAATTGAAGAATTAGGAGCATATCATAAACCGTTTGATGCAGCAAAAGACTTTGAAAAAAAGTTAAGAATGGATTTGACGCGATATGTAAAAGACATCTTAATTGAATCAAACAAGGTTATTGAATCAACTGTTGTTGCAACAAAGCGTCAAGTAATCCCTGAAATTAAGGAAAGTTTTAAAGTTTTTTTAAATGACCTTGAAGCAAACTTTGCTCATAGCAAAGTTGATAATTTACATCTTGAAGATGTTTATATAGCACCTGACTTGAGAGACTTGAACAATGGGAAAAAAACAAACACTGTAAAGGTCGATAATCTTGATTCAGTAACAGATGCCATTGATGTTGAAGGAACTAAATTTGCCTTTTTAGGTAATGATTCATCGGGTAAATCTGCTAACTGCAAGTATCTTTTTAAAAAGTATTTTGAACTCGGACTTTATCCAGTTTTAATTAGTGGTTCTGATGTCGGTTCAAATATTCGGCCTGAAACTTTACAAAATCTAATTGAACATAAAATTTCAGAGCAATACGAAATTCCATTTAAACATTCGGAAATTGACGATACAAGAGTAATCGTAATAATTGATGACTTTCACAAAGCAACCAAAGGCAAAAACAGATATTGGCCTGCTTTGATGAAGAATTTAGAAGACCTTTATCATCATATCATTGTAACTGGTAATTCTTTAATGCCAATTGAAAACCTAAATAAGCAAGATGCCTTAAAGAACTTTAAACTTTATTCAATTTTAGAATTTGGTCCAAAATTCAGATATGATTTAGTAAACAAATGGAACACGATTGGTATTGAAACAAGGTTTATAGAACACAATGAAATTCTAAGAAAAAATGATGCTTACATTTCACACATCAAGGCAATAATCGGCAAAAATTACATTCCCGCTTATCCTTTCTATTTACTTTCAATACTTCAAGCCCTTGAAAGCGGAAATGTTCAAAATCCGAATTATTCAATTCACGGCTTTTACTACGAAGTATTAATAAATGAATGCTTTAGCAAAGCGATAAAGGATAAAAAAGAAATCAGCCTTTACTACAACTACCTGACGCAATTTTGTTTCTTTCTGTTTGAACAAAAAGTTAAAGATGTTTCGCTAGAAGAATTTGACGCTTTCCATAAAATGTATTGCGAAAAGCACGATTTATCATATAGAAAGGAAACAATTCTTGAAACATTTGATTCTGCCAAACTCCTATACGTAAACAATCGAGTTTACGTCAAAGAGAAATATGTTTATTACTTTTTTGTAGCTAAGTATATAGCCAATGAAATAGCTAATAAGGAAGAAATAAAGGAAATAGTTACTAAAATGTGCTATCGTTTATTCCGCGATGAATACGCCAGTATCATAATGTTTGTTACTCACCTTTCAAAAGACAACTTCATAATTAGCGAACTTGTCAAAATAGCTAATTCTTTATTTCCAGAAGCGAATGTTGCACAACTTCAAGATGATATAAAAGAAATAAATGAACTTGTTGAAAGCATTCCCGAACAAGTCTTAGAAATTGTAAACGTAGATGACCAACGAAGTGATGAACTTCAGGAAGAAGAAGAATTAGAAAAACTTGAAAAGGAACTTGAAGAGGAAAAAACAAATTATGACAACTTCTCTTTAGATGATGATATTTCCACTATTGACTTTTTCGCAAGCATTACTAGAGCATTAAAAACTATTGACATTTTAGGTCAAGTTGCCAAGAAACATTGGGGCGAGTTAGATGGTGAACAAAAATTAAGTTTAGTTACAACAACTTACAATGTAGGCTTAAAAACACTTGATTTCTATTTACAACTTCTTCAAAGAAATTCCAAAGACATTGTTGAACACATAAGCCAGTTAATCAAAGAGAAGCATTTTAAAGACAAACACAGTTTAGAAAAAGGAATTGAAGAAGCATCTAAGAATTTTGTTTTTAGACTTTGCTTTATGACTTCCTTCGGAATAACCAAAAGAGTTTCAAATGCAATTGGTTACGATAAATTGAAAAATACATTTGACAAGGCATTAGCAGCACAACCATATAATTCAGTAAAACTAATTGACTTAGCTATAAAATTGGGCTATTCAAGCATTGCAACTCAAATTGAATTGATAGAAGATTACAAGGACGATATGGAGAAAAATAAATTGAGCACAGTGGTTCTTCAAAATCTTGTAATTGATTATATGTATATGTTCGACACCGACTATAAAACAAGAAGTAGAATTTGCAATAAATTAGGCATAAGTGTTCAGGAGCAAATTAAAATAGACCAAACTTCTACCGTAAAGAAAAAAGATTAAAATGAACGAAGCAGAAACAAGAGCAGAACTCATAGACCCCAAGTTAAAGGCTTGTGGATGGGGCGTTGTTGAAGGCTCTAGAATCCTTCGTGAATACAACATTACTGCAGGTAAAATACAAACAGGTGGAGTAAGGGCAAAAAAACTAACTGCCGATTATGTGTTGGTTTACAAAGGAATTAAACTGGCAGTAGTAGAAGCAAAAAGCGATGATTTAGGCGTTGGCGAAGGTGTGGCACAAGCCAAACAATATGCAGAGAAATTAAAATTAGAAACCACATACAGCACCAACGGAAAAGAAATTTACAGCATCTGTATGAAAACAGGTGTAGAAGGTTTGGTTGCCGATTATTTAACACCCGAACAACTTTGGAATAAAACTTTTGCAGTTCAAAATGAATGGAGAGAGAAATTTTCAGCCATTCCGTTTGAAGATGTTGGCGGAACAAAAGGAGCAAGATATTATCAGGAAATTGCGGTAAACAATACTTTAGAAGCCGTTGCAAATAATTCAGACCGTATTTTATTAACGCTTGCAACAGGCACAGGAAAAACATTTATTGCTTTTCAAATTGCGTGGAAATTATTTCAAACACGTTGGAATTTAAAACGTGACGGAAGCCGCAGACCACGCATTTTATTTTTAGCCGACAGAAACATTTTAGCCAACCAAGCCTTCAATGCTTTTTCAGCATTTCCCGAAGATGCTTTGGTTAGAATTAGCCCGAAAGAAATAAGTAAAAAAGGAAGTGTGCCAACAAACGGCAGCATCTTCTTTACCATCTTTCAAACTTTTATGACCAATGCTAAAGTGGTAAAGAAAATAGAACCAACAGAACCAATTTCTTTAGCAGCAGAACCAATTGTTGAATTTGGAACGGAACAATACAATTTTGGTCAATACCCAAAAGACTATTTTGATTTTATCATCATTGACGAGTGCCACCGAGGTGGAGCAAACGATGAAGGAAACTGGAGAGGTATTTTAGAATATTTTTCGCCAGCCGTTCAGTTGGGTTTAACAGCCACACCAAAACGCAAAGACAATGTTGATACTTACAAATACTTTGGCGAACCCGTTTATGTCTATTCACTCAAAGAAGGTATCAACGATGGTTTCCTTACACCATTCAAAGTAAAACGCATCAAGACAACGCTTGACGATTACATCTACACAAGCGATGACCAAATAATTGAAGGCGAAATAGAAGAAGGCAAACTTTACACCGAACCCGACTTCAATAAAATAATTGAGATAAAGGCAAGAGAGGCAAAACGTGTTCAGATTTATATGGACGATGCCAACCAAAAAGAAAAGGCAATTATTTTTTGTGCTACACAAGACCACGCTGCGGCAGTTCGTGATTTGGTAAACCAATACAAGAAAAGCACCGACCCAAATTATTGTGTTCGTGTAACTGCAAACGATGGAGAAATAGGTGAACAGTTTTTAAGAGAGTTTCAAGACAACGAAAAAACAATCCCGACCATTTTAACTACTTCTCAAAAACTTTCAACAGGAGTTGATGCAAGGAATATCCGTAACATCGTTTTGATGCGACCAGTAAACTCAATGATAGAGTTTAAGCAAATTGTTGGACGAGGCACACGTTTGTTCGATGGCAAAGACTTCTTTACCATCTATGATTTTGTAGATGCTTACCACCACTTTGCCGACCCTGAATGGGACGGAGATGCTTTGCCTTGCGAAGTTTGCGGACAATTAGTTTGTGAATGTCAAACTGGACCAAAACCACCGCCACAACCTTGTAAAGTTTGCGGACAAACACCTTGCATTTGCGAAAAGAAACCGAAAGAGCCTTGCGAAATTTGCGGTGAAATAAATTGCAATTGCAACAAGCGACAAAAAATAAAAGTGAAGTTGAAAGACGGAAAGGAACGTGAAATACAATCAATGATTTCAACTTCATTTTGGAGTGCAGACGGCAAACCAATTTCAGCAGAAAAATTTTTAAATAATCTGTTTGGCGAATTGCCAAACCTTTTCAAAAGTGAAGATGAATTGCGGACACTTTGGAGCAATCCACTTACAAGACGGACACTATTAGAAAAATTAGATGCAGCAGGTTTTGGCAAAGACGAACTAACCACTTTACAAAAACTTATTGACGCTGAAAAAAGCGACCTGTTTGATGTGTTGGAATATGTTTTTAACAGCGACATAAAACCAATGACAAGAGAAGCAAGAGTTGCGGCAGCACAAGCGACAATCTTCGCCTTGCTTGACAACAAACAAAAGGAGTTTATTGAATTTGTATTGAGCAAATATGTTGAGACAGGCGTAGAAGAACTTGACCAAGAGAAACTTCCAATCTTGCTGACCAACAAATATCAATCGTTAGAAGATGCAAAAGACATTTTAGGAGACGTTGCAAACATCAGCCGACTATTTATAGAATTTCAACAGCATTTATACAAACGGAAAGTAGCTTAATGACAGGACACAGCGGACATACAGCCAACGCATTTGCAAGCACATTTTATTTTTTTGCCGAAACACAAATCAACGCTAAAAAAATAAAAAGAGCTTGCAAGCCAACGCACGGGGGACAGTGCAAACTTGACACGACAGACCTTCGACCAGAGAATACCACTACCCATAACACGGGTTTGGCAAAAGTGGCGGTTCAGTGCTCCGCAGACACATTTGTGGTTAATCAAAGTTTGGTTCTCCGCATCAACATTTGTGGTGAAAATCGCCACCTTCGCCAAGCCCGAAACCGTTATGCGTCAGCAATGAAGACCGAAATTCTAAATAAATTTGTTTCTTAAAAAGGAAACTTATATCTTTACCCGAAATAATTGAAAAGCGTAAAATGGAGTATAAATTCAAAGTTGAATTTCTTGAACCTGTTATCGAATTTTTGGAAAGTTTAGATCAAAAATCAAGAGAAAAAATACTTTACAATATTTGGAAATCAAGAAGTGTAAATGATAACGAATTATTTAAAAAACTTGATGGAGAAATTTGGGAATTTAGAACTCTATATAATAAGCAATATATCAGATTGCTTGCATTTTGGGACAAATCTGATAAACAAGATACAATTGTAGTTTCGTCAAATGGCTTCATAAAGAAAACTGACAAAACTCCAAAAGCAGAAATTGAAAGAGCTGAAGCTTTGAGAATAAAATATTTTAACGAGAAAAAATAGTATTATGAAAACATATAGTTTAGATGAAGTAACTGATAAATTCGTTGGAAAAAAAGGAACTCAAAATAGAGATGCTTTTGAAAATGAATTAAAGCTTGAGCTTATTGGACAAACAATCAAACAAATTCGTAAAGACCGAAATTTGACACAAGAACAATTAGGCGAATTGGTTGGCGTGAAAAAAGCTCAAATTTCTAAAATTGAAAACAGCTTGACTGATGCAAGATTTGACACAATTATGAAAGTTTTCAAAGCATTAAATGCAAAGGTTAATTTCAATGTTGAGTTACTAAATCAGAAAGTTGCGATTCTATAAATAATTTGCCGCCGCATAACAGCTGTTACTAGCAGTTGCTCGTTTATCTTAATTGTAAAATCTTTTTCCTAACTTCGCTCGTATTGGTGGACAAAACTATTTCCACTAATCGCAACTACTAGTAGCAGCGAACCGTTATAGCCAATGATACAGCACATGAAACATACAATTACCTTTCTATTTCTTCTGTTTTTTGTTTCAAAAGTTGAAGCAAAAAAATTGAATTATCCAATAGAAGTAATTGCAGGAAGTGCCGAATT
>Ga0209023_10008849_pt1 | contig 10011 bp, 10 predicted proteins | sample LakOneMetagenome_FD_187468 | JGI IMG/M metagenome (GOLD analysis project Ga0209023, IMG submission 187468) | Freshwater and sediment microbial communities from Lake Erie, Canada (SPAdes) (version 2) | ecosystem: Environmental > Aquatic > Freshwater > Lentic | place: Lake Erie, Canada... | reverse complement strand
CTTCCGATCTTTGCGAGATTGTGTCGCAACGCGGCGAGCAGCGGCGGGCTGATCCAGCGGCCGCGTTCGGGGGGATTGGTGCGCAGATCGATCGTGGCGATTTCGGGGAGTTGCGCGCCGCCGAAACGGCTGGGGAGTTTGAGTTCGGTGTAGCGGCCGCGCGCGACCTGGACGCGCGTTTCGATGGCGGGCGTCGCGGTGGCGAGAATGATCGGGATATTTTCGGCTTGTGCGCGCATCACCGCGACGTCGCGCGCGTGATAGGTGACGCCGTCGTCCTGTTTAAAGCTCGATTCATGCGCTTCGTCGATGATGATGACGCGCAGATCGACGAACGGCAGGAACAGTGCCGAACGCGCGCCGACGATGACGCGCGCGCTGCCATCGGCGACGGCGCGCCATGCGGCACGGCGTTCGACTTGCCGCAGGTCCGAATGCCACGCCAGTGGCGGGCAGCCGAAACGCGCCGCGAAGCGTTCGAGCCACGGCGCGGTGAGCGCGATTTCGGGGACGAGGACGAGTGTTTGCCCGGTTTCGCCGGTACGCAACGCGGCGGCAACGGCTTCGAAATAGACTTCAGTCTTGCCCGATCCGGTGACACCGTCGAGCAGGAACGGCGCGAATTGATGCGCTTCGACCGCCGCCACGAGGTCAGCGGCGGCGACCGCCTGTTCGTAGCTTAGAACCGGCGCGGCGAAATCGGCGACGGGTTGCGGTGGTGATCGGTCGGCCTGCACCACGATGGGGAGCAAGGTGCCGCCAGCAATCAACCCGCGAATCACCGCTTCGGAGACGCTGGCAGCGGCCGCCAGTTCGCGCGGGCTGCCTTGGCGCCCTTGCAAACGCTCGATCGCTTGCAGGCGCTGCGGGGTGGCGCGTGCGGGGAGCGCGCCGCCGAGGCGATATTCGAGCATTTTGCGCGCCGGTTCGAGCGCGCTGGTCGATAGCGCCATGCGTAGTACCGAGGCGGGCGGCGCCATATAATAGGCGCTGACCCAGTCGATCAGCCGGCGCATTGGCGCGGGGATGGGCGGCGCATCATAGCGGCCACGCACGGCGCGCAGCTTGGCATCGGGGACTTCGTTCGCCGCAAGAACTTCGGCTTCCCAGACGACGCCGATGATCTCACGCGGGCCGAGCGGCACGCGCACAATGTCACCCGGCGCCAGCGCGAGTTCGGTCGGCGCGGCATAATCGAGCGCGCCAAGCCCGTGTTGCAGGACAAGGACGCGGACGCGGGGGATGGCGGAGGCGGTCACACGGGCAAAGTAGGTAGTGCGCGGCGGCGATGCAAAGGAAACGCGCCGGAGAAAGCGCAAGTGTGAAGGTAGCGCCGCGCGGCGCAGCGCGTTACAAGGGCGCCCAGCTAGAAAGGCCAAGCCAACATGAAGTTTTTCGTCGATACCGCCGATACTGCCGAAATTGCCGAATTGGCATCGACAGGCTTGCTCGACGGGGTGACGACGAACCCCAGTTTGATCGCCAAATCGGGGCGCAAATTCCTCGAAGTCATTGCCGAGATTGCCAAGCTCGTTGAGGGACCGGTGAGCGCCGAAGTCGTCGCGACCGATACCGCAGCGATGCTGCGTGAGGCGGACAAGCTGCTGACTTTGGGCGATAATATCTGCATCAAGCTGCCGCTGACATTTGACGGGCTCAAGGCGTGCAAGAAACTCACCGACGATGGCATCAAGGTCAATGTGACCTTGTGCTTTTCGGCGACGCAGGCGTTGCTGGCGGCGAAGGCTGGTGCGTCGTTCATTTCGCCGTTTGTCGGGCGTCATGACGATGTCGGGTTCGACGGCATGGATCTGATTTCGGATATCCGGCAGATTTACGACAATTATGATTATGCGACCGAAATCCTGGTCGCGAGCATCCGTCATCCGGTGCACGTATTGCAAGCCGCCAAAATTGGTGCGGATGTCGCAACGATGCCCGCCAACGTCATCAAGCAATTGTTCAAGCACCCGCTCACCGACAACGGTCTCAAGGCGTTTCTTGAGGATTGGGCGAAAACCGGGCAATCGATTCTGTGAGCAAAATGGCCACCGCGCTGGTGGTCGAATGGCTTGATGGCCTTACACATGGCCGGCGGCTTTCGCCCCACACGCTGCGGGCCTACGCCGCGAGCCTGCACGGTTTTGTCGGGTTTATCAGCACACATATTGGCGGACCGGTGCGCGACGCCACGCTGGCGGGGCTGACGCAAAGCGATTTCCGTGCCTATCTCGCGCATCGCCGCACCGACGGGCTGGCGAACATATCGGTCGCACGCGAGGTTTCGGCGTTGCGCAGCTTTTTCGCCTGGACCGCGCGCCGGCACGGGCTGGTATGCGACGGGCTGGTCGGGCTGGCATCGCCCAAAATTCCGCGCCGCGTGCCACGGCCGGTGACGCCCGATGATGCGCTGGCGCTCGCCGAAGCTGCGGGCGAAACGCATGACGAGGCGTGGATTGCCGCGCGCGATACGGCGGTTTTGCTGCTGCTCTATGGCGCCGGGCTGCGCATTGGCGAGGCGCTGGCACTGACCGGCGCGGCGCTGCCATTCGGCGAAACGCTGACGGTGACGGGCAAACGCAACAAGACCCGCGTCGCGCCCTTGCTGCCGCAGGTGCGCGCGGCGATCGAGGCGTATGTCGCGCTTTGCCCCTATGCCACCGCATCGGCGCTGCCGCTGTTTCGCGGCGCGCGCGGCGGGCCGCTGGCGCCCGAACTGGTGCGCCGCGCGATGGCGGCGGCGCGCACTGCACTCGGGTTGCCCGCCAGTGCGACGCCGCACGCGCTGCGCCACAGCTTCGCGACGCACCTATTGGCGCGCGGTGCTGATCTGCGGTCGATTCAGGAATTGCTCGGTCATGCCAGCCTGTCGTCGACACAAATCTATACCGCCGTCGACGCGGCACGATTGCTCGATATCTATCGCGATGCGCATCCACGTGCCTGATGAAATTTTTGGAGACTCATACCCGCAATTGGGGATGCCGAATCGGCGTGATGTCTGCCAACATTGTGAATCTTGCCGGCGAGTCGCGGCTAATTTGCGCTAGAATTGACGTGAATTAGTTAACGCCCAAATTTTTTGTGCCGTGTTTACAGCCAATTCGATTGGTTAATTACCCATTTTGGCACTTTAATTACCTGACAGCCTGTGAATAGCTGCGCCCAGCGCGGGTTGTTGTGCGTTAGGGAGCTTAGCAATGTTGAACATGAAATTTGCCGCCTTGGCTGCGGTCGCTGTACTTTCCACGGCACTGCCGACACAAGCAGCAACATGGCTGGCGGCCACAAGCGATGCCGATTTTGCCGCGCAGAATGCGACGAACACTTTCACCACTTATGGCTCGGCTGTCATTCAATGGGGTCGCGCCGGCACCACCAACTGGGAAGCCGCCGTCAAGGATGGCAGCGGCAAGGTTCTTCAGTCGAGCCAGGTCAACTGGGGGCCGATCTCGAACATTCTGAATCCGACAGGCAGCACGCCGTTGCTCGCCTATACCAGCGCAGGCAAGACTACGCTGGCCTTCACCACCAACGGCGTCAAAGTCACCGATACCGGCACCGCTACCAAGGGCGCGGACACGCTGTGGATCCGCGGCGTAACGCCACTCAACGCCTATTCGACATCGGTAATCCTCGTTGGCTTGCAGATCAAATACACCGGTGGCGTCTGGATCGATATCGACTTCCTCAACGCCGATTCGGACGCCGAATATGTCGGCTTCAGCGATCCCAAGCTCGCGCTTGGTTTCACGCTGCGTTACGGCTTCGGCTATCTCAACAACGGCACCTATAACGGTATCGATGACACGCCGTCGTTCAACTTCATTCTCGGCAAATATGCGACGCCGCTCGAAGACAACATCGCACCCTGGGATCGCGCTGGCCCCACCTCGGTTTCCGGCTTCGGCAGGTCGTATGATGATTTCGGTGCAGACAGCAGCGCGCGGATGATGGCCGAAACATTCTCGCTGTCAGCGGTCCCCGAACCGGCAGGCTGGGCGATGCTGATCGCTGGCTTCGGCATGGTTGGTGGCACAATGCGCCGCCGCCGCCCTATCGCCGCCTGAGACTATGCCCTGAAATCGTTCATGGTCGGGGTGTCGCGCCAGGCGACGCCCCGCCCATTGGCATTAGCGGTTCAATCGCTGTTCAAGCTGGCCTGTTACTTCTAGGCAGTCTGCGTCACTGCCGGGAGAACCGCCGCCATGAATAATCTGCGCTTATGCCTCGGTGTCGCCGCGCTGCTTTTTGCGACCGGCGCCGTGCGCGCGGCGCCGGCGGCATCGCTCGACCAAGTTCGCGCTTCGCTGCGCGCCACCACCACAATGACCGCCGATTTCGTCCAGACCGCCGCCAATGGCAGCGTCCAGACCGGCACGTTATCGCTCGCACGCCCCGGCAAGATTCGCTTTCAATATACCAAGGCGCCGATTCTGGTCGTCGCCAATGGCAACTGGCTGAGCTTCATCGATTATGAGGTGTCGCAGGTTTCGCGCTGGCCGATTCGCAACACGCCGCTGGGCGTGCTGCTCAATGACGATGCCGATCTGTCACGGTTTGCACGCCTTGTCGATGCGCCGCCGGGGTTGATCGCCGTCGAGGCGCGCGACCCCAAACATCCCGAATATGGCGCGATCACCATGGGGTTCAAAACCGATACCGCCGCACCCGGCGGTTTGCGGCTGCTCGGCTGGACCGCGCTCGATGCCCAGAACAACCTCACCGAGGTGCGGCTCGACAATATCCGCTACAATGTCAGCATTCCGAACGCGCGTTTCACTTTCCGCGATCCGCGCCCGAAAGCGGTGCCGGGCAAGACACACTGAAGAAAAATAACGTCGGGCCGGCAAATAATTCGGAATCGCCCAAATCCGTTCATTCAGCGGCAAGGTGCGCGGTCGTAAACAAGACTTACGGCAAGCGAATCGGCCCGGGATTGCCCCCCTGTTGCCCGCGTCGACATCGCTGCCGTTGCGTGACGAGCGCAAACCGGCCCCCGCTCCATGCCCCCGGAGCGGGGGCCCTATTATTTGGGGCGCTGCTGATTGCGGGTGACGCGGACGCTGCCTGCCCTTAAATCAAGCCATGACTTCGACATCCCTGACCATCGCCAGCTGGAATATCAATTCGGTGCGCTTCCGCCTCGACATCGTCGAGCGCCTGTTGCGCGTCCACGCCCCCGATGTGCTGTGCCTGCAGGAAACCAAGGTCATCGATAATGATTTCCCGCACGCAGCGTTTGCCGAACTGGGCTACCACCACCACCTGCTCAACGGCCAGAAGATGCACCACGGCGTCGCCATTCTGTCGAAGATTCCGCTGGCCGAGGACCGCCGCCACGATTGGCAGGATAATGGCGAGGCACGCCACATCGGGGCGCGGCTGCCGAATGGCTTGCTGATCGAAAATGTCTATGTCCCCGCCGGCGGCGATGTCCCCGATACCGAGCTCAACCCCAAATTCGCGCAGAAGCTGGCGTTCCTCGAACGCATGACGCGCTGGTCGGCGGATTTGCGCGAGCCGACATTGATGGTCGGCGATTTCAACATCGCGCCGCTCGAATCGGATGTATGGAGCCACAAGGCGCTGCTCGGCACTGTCAGCCATACGCCGGTAGAGGTCGATCATCTGGCGCGACTCGCTGCCGCACACGACTGGGTTGATCTCGGGCGGCGCTTCGTGCCGGCGCCAGAACGCCTTTATACTTGGTGGAGTTACCGCGCTGCCGACTGGAAGGCTTCCGACCGTGGCCGTCGCCTCGATCATATCTGGGCGAGCCCGGCGCTCGCCGACAAGGCGACGCGCTTTGAAATTATCGAGGATGCGCGCAACTGGGGCAAGCCGTCGGACCATATCCCGCAAATTGTCGAATTGCGGCTGTGACCAGCGACAACGCCCAGCAGGTTGCGCGCGCTGTCGATGAATTGCGGCGCGGCCAGCCGGTTACCGTCACCGGCAGCGGCGGCAGCCTGACCATCCTCGCGGTCGAACTCGCCGACGCCGACAGCCTCGCCATGCTGGACGCGGAAACGCGCGCGGATCTGCTGCTCGCGCGCCCGCGCGCGGCGCTGCTCAACATCGTCAACCAGCGCGCAGCCGAAGGCAGCGGTGTCGTGCGCATCGCACGCGCACCTTGGATGGACCTGGCCGCGAGCGTCGCGATCGCCGATCCGGTGCGCGATCTCGATACGCCGTTCAAAGGCCCGTTCCGCGCGACCGACCTCGGCGGTCTCGCCGATGCGGCCGCGATCCGGCTGGCGAAAGACGGCGGATTGCTGCCAGCGGTGTTTGCCGTCGAACGCCCGATTCCAGGCGTGCTCGCCGTCGATGCTGCCGCAGTGCTGAACTACGCACGCGCTGACAGCCTTAAACTGGTGACGCGCGCGCGGCTGCCATTGGACGGCGCGCCCGATAGCGAAGTCGTGGCGTTCCGGCCCTTGGAAGGCGGCCCCGAACATCTGGCGCTGATCATCGGGCCGGTATTTGCCGGCAATCGCGCCGCCGACGCCCCCGCGCCGCCGGTGCTGACACGGCTACATTCGGCGTGCCTGACCGGCGATGTGCTCGGTTCGCTCAAATGCGATTGCGGGCCGCAGTTGCGTGGCGCGGTTGCGGCGATTGCCGATTCGGGCGGCGGCGTCTTGCTCTATCTGCAACAGGAAGGCCGCGGCATCGGGCTGATCAACAAGCTGCGCGCCTATGCTTTGCAGGACCAGGGGTTCGATACCGTGGACGCCAATCTGCGGCTCGGTTTCGAATCGGACGAGCGCGATTTCGAACTTGCGGCGCGGATGCTGGCCTTGCTCGGTATCGACCGGATCCGCTTGCTCACCAACAACCCCGACAAGGTGGCAGCGCTGACGGCACGCGGCATCACCGTCAACGAACGTGTCGAACACAAAATGCCGCCCAATCCGCACAACAGCGCCTATCTCGCGACCAAACGCGACCGCAGCGGGCATTTGTTGTGACCATCCTGCGCACCCGTCTCCCCAGCGAAAGCCGGGGTCCATCGGCGGGCAACGGTGCGCTTCACGTTGACGCTGCGGCGTACACATTGACCGCGTTCGGCACGACTTACCCCTGCCTGATTGGCCGCAGCGGCGCGGTTGCTGCCGCCGGCAAGCGCGAAGGCGATGGCGCGACGCCGTTGGGCAATTGGCCGGTGCGCGCGGTGTTGCTGCGCGCAGACCGCGTGGCTGCCCCCGCAACCCGGCTGCCCTGGCGCTGGCTGCGCCGCAACGACGGCTGGTCAGACGATGTCCGCGACCGCGCATACAACCGCCCCGTCCGCCATCCGCACGGCTTTTCCGCCGAACATTTGTGGCGCGACGACGGGCTCTATGATGTCATCGTCACGCTCGGCCATAACGATGCGCCGGTGGTGGCGGGCGCGGGCAGCGCCATCTTCCTGCACTGCGCCGACCCCGACGGAAAACCAACCGAAGGCTGTGTCGCGGTGGCGCGCGCCGACCTGCTGGCGCTGGTGGCGCAGCTTGCGCCCGGCGCGCTGCTGACCATCGCCTGAGGTTCAGCCGTCGCGCCCGGGCCGGTGCGGCAAGTCAATCGACGCGGTGTCGCCGATGAACGCCGCCCAGACGCCGCCGGGTTGCCAGACGCTTTCCATCGCGGCGCGCGCCGCTGCCACATCCATCCCGAGCACGTCGCGGCGGTAGCGATAGACGAACGCCGAGACGCGCGCGTTGACAATGCAATGGACATGGACGGGCGCGTCGGCGATTTCGGCCATCGCCGCGCAGAAGCGCGCGAAATCCGCCTCGGTCGGCGCGGTAAATTCGACGGGGATGTGCGTGTAGGTCATGCCGAGCGCGGTGACGCTGGCGGTTTCGTCGGGCAGCGCACGTTCATGGCTGTGCAGCGCGAGATTGATGACGTGTTGAACGCCGAGCGCGCGGAGCTCGGCGAGCTGCGCCTCGGTCGGCTGCCCCGAAGTCGTCAGCCGCGCATCGAGGCGGCGCCAGGCATGGATTTCGACAGGGTCAGATGGCGGTTGTGGCATGGTATTATGTCCTGCAGTTTACCTGGGAATCAGCGACCGATCGGTGGCCCGACGACCGCAGACGTGGCGCCTTAAGAGCCTCTGACCCCGAATAACGCACTGCCGACGCGCACATGCGTCGCGCCGAGCATCACCGCGGTTTCATAGTCCCCCGACATGCCCATGCTCAACGCCGGCAGCGCATGGTCGCGCGCCAGTTTCTGGAGCAAGGCGAAAAACGGCGCGGCCTCGATATCGGCGGGCGGTACGCACATCAAGCCGATTACCGGCAATCCGGCGTCACGTGTGGTGGCAAGCAGGTGCGGCAGATCGGCGAGCGCACAGCCACCTTTTTGCGTTTCATTTCCGATATTTACCTGGACAAAACAGTCGGGACGCTTGCCCTGCGCCGCCATGGCGCGTGTCAATGCCACGATCAACGACGCGCGATCGACGCTATGGATACAATCGAACAGCGCGACGGCGTCATCAGCCTTGTTCGACTGGAGCTGGCCCACGAGGTGGAGGCGGATGCCGGGGGTTTCGGCCTGCAGCGCCGGCCATTTTTCGGCGGCTTCCTGGACGCGATTCTCGCCAAAATCACGCTGTCCGGCGGCGATCAGCGGGCGAATAGCCTCTGCATCGTGCATTTTGGAAATCGCAATCAACGTGACATCGGCACTGCCGCGCGACGCGGTGTGCGCTGTGTGCGCGATTCGCTCTCTCACGTCGGCAAGCGAAGTTGCAGCGTCGTCGCAAATCATGCCCTAAAATCCCGTGCAGGCGTCAGAAGCTGAACGCGGATCCGAGATAGACCGACGAATCGATGCGGTTGGGATCGATGACGCCCGGTGCCAGCGGTGTCAGCTGCGCGCGCACCCCGCCCGACAGCGAAAGCCGCGGCGAAAGCGCATAAGCGGCGCCAAGTTCAGCCGAATAACGGCGCTCGGCGGCATCGGCGAGCGGACTCAGCGGCAATTGTCCACCCGATTCGGCGCCAATTTGGAAGCTCGTCTTCCAGCTTTTGAAGCGGTAGCTCAGCGCGACATCGACTGCTTCGCGGCTCTGTGGGTTGAGGCTGGCGGGCGCCACCGCATCGACACGGCTATAACCGCCCGACACCGCAAAGCCCTTATAGCCCACCGCCAGATCAACCCCATAACCCGTTGGCGCAGTCACCAGGAACTCCGACGGTGCCGCAGCGCGCGATGTATCGGGCGCGGCAGCGATGACGCGCGAGGTGACACCCAGCGACAGCGCCTTGCGGCTGTTACGCCCTGAAGGTGTAAAATTATAAGCGTTTTCAATGGTTTGTTGGCGTGCAGTGGCAGCGGACTTGCCCGGTGCGGTAAAGCTGAACTTGCTGTCAAACATCGCTGGCGTGAATGAACCAAGGCCATTGGCGCGTAGTCGTTCACCCGAAGCTTCGCTTTGAACGACCGACTTGTCATGCGTTGCCTTGGACTTGGCGGTCGTCGCGGCAGCGGCTGCAAAAGTCGGCAATGACAGTCCGGCGGCCAACAGCAATGCTGTCGTCCCCAAGCTGCGAGCCAAGCTCGTGCGTCGCTGTTTTACCGCGATCATGCTCCCTCTTATCAACGCGAATCGGAGTCGCGAACCCCGAATTACACTAGTCTGTTGATGCTACAGAAATAATGCAATGACTGTTGCGATTCTGCCATGCATCCAAATTGCCTTCAATCCCTGTCACGGTCGCCCGGGAATGCCGTCTTGGGCCTTTCCGTGACAGCCTAGCCTGCTTATAACAACGCGCAACTGAACGTCAGGTTTAGCGGTTTCGGGAGTAGTTCATGACCATAGTACGCGTAGCGACAGCCTTGGCGGCGTTGGCGATCGTCGCAGCCGTGCCCGGATGCGCCGATAAAAAGTCCAAGGGCGCGTCGAGCAGCAGCAAGGCGCCGGCAGCGGCACCATCGAGCGTCACCTCGATCGGCGTCAACGCCTATCTATGGCGCGCCAGCCTCGAAACTTTGAGCTTCATGCCGATG
>Ga0209023_10008847_pt1 | contig 10011 bp, 6 predicted proteins | sample LakOneMetagenome_FD_187468 | JGI IMG/M metagenome (GOLD analysis project Ga0209023, IMG submission 187468) | Freshwater and sediment microbial communities from Lake Erie, Canada (SPAdes) (version 2) | ecosystem: Environmental > Aquatic > Freshwater > Lentic | place: Lake Erie, Canada | collected... | reverse complement strand
CTGTTTTCTTTGGCCGCGATTCAATCGGAAGCATATTTTCTCTGTCCATTGGAATTCCCAGAGGCAGCGGCCGCAACTTCGCAATCCGCTCCAGTTGTCGTTGGGAATTCCGAAAGCGCGGCGTCGGCGAGTTGCGATGCGCTGTCTTTTGAAAAACCTGCCAATTGTCGGCGGGAAGCTCACGTTTGAAATACAGCTTGCAGCGATCGAGAAGAAACAGATTATTTTTCGTAATGAGTGGAAGGTCGGGAAGATCGACCACCACCAAGGGCGCCTGAACCGGAAAACGAAAAATCTGCGGGCCGAACGCTCGCAAGAACGGCGCGTGACCCTGCAGCAGACGACGCGAAAATATGCTGCGCGATAGCCAATCCCAATGCCATGGCGAGACGGCAGTCGGGTGGCAGATGATAAGCGAAACATCCGGCGCGTGAACGTCTTTTAGAAATGAGCTTAAGTTTCGTGCCGATAGGACGTGATATCCGTCCCTTTCGCGACCGTATTCCGCGCGCGAATATGTTGAATAGAACGTTGTTTGAGTTGGAAAAGCATTTTTCACGAGAGGAACGTCGCCGACTTCGATCAATCGCAAGTTTGAATACTCTGACCGATCCAGCATCACGTTTTCTCGTCAGCCTGATGGTGATGACACGGAGGAATGCTTTTTCGAGCCCTATTTCTCAAAGACCCGTAGCTTTTTAAGAACGACGATAGCTTTCGATATGATCTGCTGCCCACTCTAGCCCGGCGTAGAGATCCGCGGCCTTTCCATACGATACACCATTTACGCTCCAAACCGCCCGCTGAGAAGAAGCCTCGGCAGCTTTCAGGACGGAAACAAGCTCCTGAAGATCGAATGGCGATTGTAACACCACGCCCGAGTCGCTCGCGATCACATGAGGTGCATAACCACACTCAGCCGTCGTAATAACAGGCAAACCGTTTACGACGCTTTCCAGAATAACTCCGCCCGTTGTATCATAACGCGCAGGGTGGACGAGCAGATCAGCCGCCGCCATAAGCTCCGGAATATCGTTCCGAAACCCCAACAACTTGACCCTGTCATTCAAGCGATTGTCATTAATCCATTTTAGAATTGGCCGAGCTCGCTTCATATCAGAGGCGAGGCCCGCGACAACCAATTGAGCTCCCGGGATCTCGTTCAGACACATCAAGGTCCGATCGAGGCCTTTGACGGTCGGCTGGTTTGCAACCGCGAGCCATAAAAAATCATTCGGAGTAATCCCCAGATCGCTCCGAATCCTCGGTCTCACATCGTTGCTTCGTAGCTCCGGCCGACGCCGATCGATATCAATGGAGGGAGGCACAAGCATCAACCGATGGGATTCAGTCGACCAGGCACGCCGATAAGCGGCCAATTGTTCCTGGCTGAGCAGCAGACATCTGGTTTTTCGACCGGGAGCAAAACTTGCTTCTTCCAAGGAGATGAATGTGGCCAGCCGCCCGGTCAAGCGCGACCAGAATGATCGCGGCCGCAGAGCAAAGCTTGGATCGGCACAATAAAGGACATCCAAATCCTTCAACACCCCGAACCCGACAACAAGGTCGAACTGTCCGCCGCAGTGGCGAACAACATCGTCGGCGAATTTCAATTGCCGGCGGTGATTGGCGCGAGCATTGTTGGACAGTACTTCAATTTTCAAATCACTCGGGATCGGCCCCCGCGTTCTCTCTGTCAATATCGTGACACTGTGCCCCCGGCCCATAAGCAATAAAGCCAACTTCATGCAATCGCGCTGAAGGCCGCCGGCTGGAAACAGATCGACGATTGCGAAAGCGATATTCATCGTAGGTACATTTCAATCAGGCGTGAATCGCGGTCTTTATTATGCTGTTTTTCCGAGCGGACCACCAACTCAATGCTCGCCCCGACCCGTTGTTTTAATCTGAAATACCTTGTGAACGCGTCGTGCGCCCTCAACGCGGATTGCACCTGCTGTAGAAGCAGAAGGAGCAAGCTTCATAGATAAAGGCTTTTCCGTCGAGAGCGCCCCGTAACGAGGGGAATCCCCCGTGAATCTTGTCATTTTCTCTGCGCAAGAAAACACTCGGCGGATGGTGGATCTCTGTTTTCCTCGACTCCGGGCCGCGCTATAAGACCGTCGATTGAGGATCATAATGAAATTCGGCAAAAGCCCATTATTGGCGGACAACGCGACGGCGGTCATCAAACGTCTGCTGCGTGAGCAAGGCGTTTTGTATTGGCGAAAGTATGCGCTTGCGATTGCAATGATGGCGATCGTGGCAGCATCGACGGCATTGTCGGCATATCTTCTTGGCAAAGTCATCAACGAAGCTTATGTCGCGCGAAATCTTCCCGGTATCGTTGCACTTTCCGCCGTTACAGTTTTGCTTTTCGTCATCAAAGGCGGTGCAAATTATGGGCAAGCGATTATTCTGGCTCAAATCAGCAACGCCATCGTATTGAATAATCAGAAGCGGCTTTTTTCTCATCTCATGGATGAGAATGTCGGATATTTCGCGAGTCGACACTCCTCCGAATTCATGGCGAGACTCGTTGGAGGCGCCGGATCGGTTGCTGCGATCCTCAACATTCTTGTGACCACTGTCGGCCGCGATTTTCTGTCGTTGATCGCTCTGGTCACCGTGATGGTTTTGCAAGATCCGTGGATGTCGCTGTTTGGATTGCTGATAGGTCCTCCGGCACTTCTCGGACTACGCAAACTTGTGAAGCGCGTGCGGCAGCTTGCCCATACGCAGTTTTCAACCAACGCCGTCATTTTCGAAACGATGCAAGAAGCCCTGCAGGGGATCCGCACCGTGAAGGCATTCACATTGGAAAATGTGATGCGCGAGCGCGTTTATGCCAGCGCGACTGACCTGGAGCGATACGCCAACAAGGTCGCGCGCGTCTCCAATCGTGCAAGTCCTCTGATGGAAGCGCTTGGCGGCTGCGCCATCGCAGCTTCGCTGCTTTATGGCGGTTATGGGGTCATCGTGAATAACTCGACCCCAGGTCAGTTCTTCACATTTCTAACCGCCTTCCTGCTCGCCTACGAGCCGGCAAAAAGACTCGCACGCGTCGGTCTGGAGCTAAACTCCAATCTCATCGGCGCCAAGATGCTGTTGGAGATCGTGGATAGCCACGCTTCCGAACCCAACGACATCAATTTGCCCGAGCTCAAACTCACAGACATGCAAGTCGAAATGCTGGATGTGGAATTCAGCTACAGGCCGAATGAAATCGTTTTGAATCAGTTGTCGTTTCGCGCTGAGCCGGGGAAAGTTACGGCCTTGGTTGGACCGTCCGGCGGCGGAAAATCGACTATCCTGGCGCTTCTGCTTCGATTTTATGAGCCTACCAAAGGCGCCATTCTGATTGACGGGCAAAACCTCGCAGAGTGTTCGCGGCTGTCGGTGCGGCAGCAAATGGCCTATGTCGGCCAGGATGTTTTTCTTTTTAAAGGAACAGTGCGCGAAAATATTGCGTTCGGCAAAATCGGCGCAACCGAAGAAGAAATCATCGAGGCCGCCAAAGCTGCCTTTGCGCATGATTTCATCATGCAGTTTCCGCTCCAGTACGAAACGCCGGTCGGCGAACACGGCTTGCAGGTTTCAGGCGGCCAACGGCAACGCATCGCCATTGCTCGCGCTCTGATCAAGAATGCGCCGATCATATTGCTGGACGAGGCAACCGCATCGCTCGATTCCGAATCCGAAAAGCAGGTGCAAAATGCTATCGAGCGCTTATGCAAAGGTCGCACAACAATCGTGATCGCTCATAGGCTGCACACGATCATGCATGCGGATCGAATCATTGTGGTGGAAGCCGGCAAGGTCGTCGAGACGGGAGAGCATGAAGAACTACTCCATCAGAACGGCCGCTACGCGTCGTTCTTCCGTTTGCAGCAACGCGACACAAACGATATTCCACTGGCTCTGGTCAACGACTCACCAGGACTTTCATCTTCGTAGTCGATCATCATCGGAAAAGTGGGATACGGCTCGGCTTCTCCGCAGCGCCCCATGATTCCCTTTGACGAAAGTGACCAGACAGGTTGCTCCGGCTGCACCCGCAACGGCGGCCCAATCAGACAATTTTATTAGACACAACTTCGATCTCGTAAGGGCTTTGGCTTCTCAATAATGATTGAGGCTGCGAAGTTTTTCTATTTCTTGAGGGCTCAGATACTGCGCTTTTTCGTAAAGCAAACCCTGATCCAGGTAATCACCCATCATTTTGCTCGAATAGGTCAAATGCACGACGCCTAATTTTCTATGCGGCGCATCAGAAATAACGACATCGCCGAATTCGTCTCGACCAATACGCCCGACATGGCAGTTATAATTATGCATCGCATCGACGGGACAAAAGCGCTGGTGCGCGTACAAAAGATAATTGAATGCGGTCTGCTCCGCGAGGTGAACGGAGAAATGTGAGGCAAAGTCCCGTTGAAATATAGCGTCTAGTTCGGACGCCCAAAGGCCCCATAAGTCATTCTCTGTATGCATCGCGAAAATGCCACTGCTCAGCACCGCTCTGCTTCCGTAACCTTCTGCCACAGTTCGACCGTACGCATTCTCAAACCAGTGCTTTGAGTATGTTACAAATTCAGTGCAGTCCTGGTAAAAATAATTATATGAAACGTCCACTAACGGACTGATCGGCACGATCTTTTTGTTCGACTTTGCAATGTCGCGATAAAGTCTCAGCGACTCGATATTTTGAATCCAAATATCCGAGTCGCACCAAACGTAAACTTCGTAACCGGGAAACAACTTCGGCAAAAATGGACGGCATAGCTGCGCCTGCTGGTAATTTTTCATTTTAGTTCGGGGCGCGCGCGCAGAAAAATCTCCGTAGTTAAATTTCGATATCGATACTTGACGGCTCTCCATCCACTGCAATGTTTCATTCGAGCAGCCGATGTCGATCATTTTCAACGAAAATTCTGCCGGCAACGCTTGCGATTGAATGCTCAGCACCAACCCCTTTGCGAGCGGAACAAATGCTTCATCGCATGCGAAAATGAGAACCGTATCTCCGCTTACCATTTCCACCAGCCCTTACGTTTTGGCTTTGGGCTGCTCACCAAAGGCATATCAATCCACCAAAACCACTCTCGCGTATTTACCGTCGCACCTAATTCTCCCGCTAGCTTATCCACTCCCCTCATGACATCGGGCCACTCTGAACAGTAATCGTGACCACACATGACGCCGCCCGGCAGAACCTTGTGTTTCCAGAATTCAATACTGTCGGTGAAAAATGGATCGTGATGCATCGCGTCATCAAAAAAGACATCGACCGGAATGCTCCAATCCTTGAAGTCTTGCGGACTGTAACCGCGTCGAGGAACGATGTTTGAACATGATCGAGTAAAGTGTTGAAAGGCCTCGTAACTAAATTCCGGGCAACCCGGAATTTTGTTTTCGACAAGATCGATGACCCATGGCTCTCGGACCCAAGGATCAATGCAGTGCACTGTCACAGACGGATCAACAGTGGTCGCCCACGTGTACGACGAAAGGCCGAATAAAGAACCGGCCTCAACCACATTTCCGCCTTTCGGCACTCTGCGAGCGATACTTTCAACCGCTTGCAGCTCAATTTCCGTCATTTGGCCAGGAATCTTCAGATCAATCATGCGGCTTTCCGAATTAATTTGCGCAGTTTATGAGCGATTTTGAAAAGTTTGGGATAGTGATTATAGACGTGGGCTCTCGTGCCGTACTTGATACGAAAAAGCCGATCGCTACCTCGCGAAAGATGATTACGAATGGTTTTTGAGTGTTTGACTGCCCGATAGAGAGAGCCAGCATTGTAGATTTTTCGAATATAAGTCAGCGGATATTCAAGACCTAACATCGGAACCAGCTGATCGATGTTCTCGATTATAAATTTGGCTATTTCCTCATCGATCGCACGTCGAATTTCCGGGCGAAAGAAGCCGGGTGCGTATCGCCCTCCCAGTACAGCTTGATTGCTGAATTTATTTTTCCGATGAAGCCTGAAGCCCGACAGGGTTGCACCGATAGTTAATGTCCCGCTGATCCAGTGGACGAACGTCATCCAGTAGTAATCGGCACAAATTCTCATTGATTCATTATCCTTTGGGATAATGACATTCAGCACATCACGTCGAAATACAAACGCCGAACTTTGTACGACATGCCAGCCTTCGAAAAATCGCTCGATATAAAAAAGACTCGATAGCGGCGCTTCCAATTGGACCAAATTATTTTCAAACCTAGGAAGCGCGGCTGAACCAATCGGCTTAACTGGAGACTCCGGAGACGTGGTGCGGTGCTTTAGCAGCATATGGAATGTCGATTCCAAAACTTGGCCATCGGCATCGATTTGGGCAGTATCGGAAGCTGTAACGCCCGCTGAATAAGACGAATTCAAATGCGCTCGGATATGCCATTCGGCGAAATCGGGGAAAACGATATCGTCAGCATCCAAGAAATGTACAAAAACGCCGGTTGTATTTTCGAGGCCGGCTTTCATTGCAGCCATCTGGCCCACATTGCGAGCAAGACGGATCACACGAAATCTATCGTCTTTTAATTTCTGAAAATGGTCGCTTACAAGTTGGAACGAGTCATCCGACGATGCATCATCAATGACAACGCATTCTAAATTTTCGTATGTTTGCGATTTGATCGAATCAATGGCCTGTAAAATGTAATTTGCGTAATTGTGATTTGTGATTATCACGGACAAAAGCGGGAGTTTTCCAACGATTGATCCGGCCTTGTAAAGCTGATCAGGCAATTTGGCTTCTCTCCAAATTCATTAATTTGAATACCGATTTTGAAATTCATTCAGTCGAAAATAAAGTTTTGTCGATCAGTTATCGAAATAGCTTGTCTGCTGATTCAGAGTGGTGATCGATTTCAAAATGTATCGAGCCCGAAAGAACGAGCCCGCACATCATGCGAACCGCTGTTGACCAGCTGTGCCGACAGGCAATTTTTAAATCACTACAAACGCAGCAGCAGCCGCATTTGCATTCACCGAGCTCACGTTATCGAAGTCTGTGAGAAGCGCCGTTCAACAATCTTGTATGTCGTGGGCCTAAATGAAATTACCCACTTCATAAAAAATATTTATAGAATAAGCCCGATAGTAACATCCGTCCCGTAAAATTGCAAATATTGCACTGATTCAAATCTCAAAATTGATTACGTCTGAAACAGCAAGATCCGACCGAATGCGTGATAGCCATCCCGCAGCTCCGGCTTCTTTTGCCGCTTGTTCTGCATCTAAAAGCTTCCTGGATCGCAGTGCAGCCGACATCAATGTGGAATGGATGCGCATTGCTTCCGGCCCTGCCCAATGCGGCTGACTCGCGACCCGCTTGACGAATGACTCAATTCGCTGATCGGAACGCGCTTCCGCTTCGAACTCCGCAAGCACCAAATGGAAGTAAGGATAGCCCGAGTGAAGGTTGGTTGTGTCAAGCGTTGCTACTGCCCTATGCAACTGGGCCATAGCGGCCGGACTCTTTTCGGAAAATACATCGCTCAAAGCAATGAATGCTTTAGCGTAACGGGCCCAAAATCCCAGCTTATATCTCTCTGCCAGTTGGAGCGCCTCTTCCGCGTAAGTTTTTAGAATGTCAGGGCGGCGGGCAAATCCTGCGACTGTACAGGCTCCTTCAAGCAAAGCACAGCAAAGCGACGATCCATGTTCCAGGCTTCGGGCTTCGTCGATACTTTGTAGGGCAACAGTGAATGCCATTTTCTCGTTGCCTTGAATCCAATAGATTCGGCTGCGAAATGCGAGAGCGGCGACCCTTTGGTCGACGGCGAAGCGCAAAGGCAAGGATTGCCTGAAATCGTCAGGCGTCGCCAGAATGGCATCGATGATCTTAGCACCTCGATCGTGCTGCCCCATAAAGTGCAGGGTCACGCCGATCGTGCGTCTTCCTGCATACACCGCCTGCTTGTCGTCGCATGTTGTTCCCGCGGCCTCGATCGCTTCAGCATGCTGAAGTGCGACGCGATAGTCTCCGGCCCGCAAGTGATAGAGCCACAGTCCGTAATGGCCCTGGAGGCGAAACTCATTATCATCCAGACGTTCGGCAAGCTTTAAGGTCCGTGACCAAGCACCTTTCGCTTTTGGCGTCGGTCCGTCGACCCACGTAATGGACGCACCAAGGGCAGCCAATAACTGCATCTCGAGATGAGGCTGCAATTCTCCTGAAGCTTTAAAGCGATCAAGGCAATCGACGACCCGTTTGCCGCATTCATCCAATAGCGAGAGTTGCATCCAGAATGGCAGGGAGGTGCAAAGAATAGCGGCCGCTTGCTCTGGATCAGTTTTACTTGAAAATACCCAATCGAGCGCAGCTCTCACGTCTCCCAGATCGTCGCGATATTTCTGCATCCAGGCGTCGGAATAGACACTGCGCCAGTCGCTCGCCGCAGCTAACAGGCGCGACTGAAAAAACTTAGCATGCAGCGCGGCACTGACAGAAAACTCGTCGCTCGCCACGAATTTCTCGAAAAGAAAAAGGCGCATCGATTCGGAAAGGCGAAAGCGTGCCTCCCCATCAGGTCGCTCGACTGATACGAGAGATTTTGAAACCAGGCTCGCCATCAATTCATTGATGCCGAGATTGCTTTTATCCAGCGCAACCACAAACTCCGCTGCCTCCAGCGTGAATTGTCCCGCAAAGACGCTGAGGCGACTGAGATAGATTTGCTCTGCCTCGCTCAAGAGACCGACGCTCCATTCAAGCGTCGCTTTGAGAGTCCGATGACGTGGAAGATCTGCCCGGCGGCCTCCTGATAGAAGGCGGAACCGGTCACTTAGCCCGGCGATGACTGCAGACAAGCCCAATAGCGGGACGCGTGCCGCGGCAAGCTCGATTGCAAGCGGAATGCCGTCGAGCTGACGACAAACCCGGCATAAATTCGCTGCCTCAGCATCGGTCAGGGTCAAGCGCTGGTCGGCAGCTCCGATACGTGCGGCCAAGAGCTCCACAGCCGGATAGAGAAGCGCCCCACTTAAGAGAGGGATGTCATCGCTTGGCGCAGCAAGAGGCTGTAGCCGAAATATTTGCTCGCCCGAGATACCAAGCGGCTCCTGGCTCGTACAGACGATCTTCGCCTTTGGAATCTGTTTGCTGATAATTTTTACGGCGTCACATACGGCATCCAAAACATGCTCGCAGTTGTCCAAGACGATAAGAGCGCTCCAATCACGCACCCTGCTCTCTGTCATACGCTCGGTGTGCAAATCGAGATGAAGGGCTGAACCGACCGTGTGCAATACCAGCGACTGGTCCGTGACCGGAGCTAGTTCAATAAGGCAAACCCCGTCTGCAAAAGTATCTTCAAGACTCGCGGCAATCTCAAGAGCGAGCCGCGATTTTCCGATGCCGCCTGTACCGGTCACCGTGACCAGCGAGGCCTCGTTGAGCAATGACCTGACAGCCTCGCTTTCCTCTACCCGACCCACAAACGAGGAACGCGAAGTCGGCAACGCAGCAAATCTATTCTCGGAAGCTAGCTCTCCCAGTTCCAACTGCCGAGCCAATAGCCGGTATCCGAAGCCAAACTCAGTCTTGATCGCGTTACGGTCGGCACCGAGCGCCTTGCGAAGCACCGTCATATGGCCTTGCAAGCAGTTTTCTTCGACCTCCTGATCGCCCCACACGCAATCCAGAATCTCGCTCTTACTGAGCGCCCGGCCCTCAGCTTGCGCCAAGGTGAGCAAAATCTCGAACGGCTTCTGCGGGACATCTACCCGCTTTCCATCCCGAACCAGCAAGCCAAGGTCGGGTATCAGCCTGAACGGCCCGAACGCGAAGACTTTCAGCTTTTGTGTATCGCCGAAAATCATCGGCAGGCTCTCCCAGGGCGATAGGCCAGAGTTCTGAAGGCTAACGGCAAAGATTTAAAGCCGGCGGGCTGGCAGATTGTACGAGGAACATCTGATCTGAGAAGTATCAAATTGGCTCGAATTATCTCTGCCTACGCCGTGCCTCACACGCCGAGCTTCATAGCCAATTTGAT
>Ga0209023_10008846_pt1 | contig 10011 bp, 5 predicted proteins | sample LakOneMetagenome_FD_187468 | JGI IMG/M metagenome (GOLD analysis project Ga0209023, IMG submission 187468) | Freshwater and sediment microbial communities from Lake Erie, Canada (SPAdes) (version 2) | ecosystem: Environmental > Aquatic > Freshwater > Lentic | place: Lake Erie, Canada | collected... | reverse complement strand
ACCCACCCGACCTCTATCGCCAAGCGCCGCTGAACCCCTGTGGCAGAATGATCGTCAACTTCGTGAGAGGGAGCCCATGGGCCTGACCGACTTCATCCGCAGCCAGTTCATCGAGATCATCGAGTGGACGGACGATTCGCGCGACACGCTGTCTTTCCGGTTTCCGGATGAAGACAAGGAAATCAAGCGCGGCGCGCAGTTGATCGTTCGCGAATCGCAGATCGCGCAGTTCGTCTACGTTGGCGAATTTGGCGATTCGTTCGGTCCCGGCAAGCACAGCCTCACGACCGACAACATTCCAATCCTGTCGCGCCTCAAAGGCTGGAAGTACGGCTTCGAGTCGCCGTTCAAGGCTGACGTCTACTACGTCGTCACGCGGCTGTTCACGGGCAACAAGTGGGGCACGTCGAACCCCGTGATGATGCGCGATCAGGACTTCGGCATCGTCCGCCTGCGCGCCTTTGGCACCTACGACTTCCGGATCGTCGATCCGAAGAAATTCCTGAAAGAAGTCGCCGGCACCGACAATCACTTCCGCCTCGATGAATTCGCAGACACCATGCGCTCGCGCCTGGTGAGTGTTTTCAGCGAAGCGCTGGCCGAGAGCAAGGTGCCCGCCCTCGACGTCGCGACGCGCTACAGCGAGCTGGGTGAAGCGCTGCTGCCGCTCATCAACCCGATCATCTCGAGCAAGTACGGCATCGAGATGCCCAGCTTCATTGTCGAGAACGTGTCGGTGCCCCCCGAAGTGGAAGCCGCCATCGACAAGCGCTCGAGCATGGCCGCTGTCGGCAATCTGAACGACTACGTGAAGTTCCAGATGGCGCAGGGCTTCGAGAAGGGTGGACCCGGCGTTGGCGGTGTCGGCGCGGAGATGGCCGTCGGTATGGCCATGGCGCAGCAGATGATGAATCAGCCGGGCGGCATTGCCGGACAGGCGACGCCTCCTGCAGCACCAGCCCCGGCGGCAGCTGCAGCCGCGGCCGGCGTGCCCGAACTTCTGAGTCCGGCGGACGCCGCGACCGTGCTCGGCGTATCAGAGTCGGACGTGATTGCGAGTCTCGAAGCGGGCGATCTGAAAGGCAAGAAGATCGGCACGCAGTGGCGCATCACGCGCGCCGCCATCAACCAGTTCCTTCAGTAAGCATCCGACGTGGATACTCCGCGTCCCATCCCGGAGTCGCCGGCCAACGAACGGTCGGCGACCGCCCGCGGCAAGTACAACTGTCCTGCATGCGGTGCGGAGGCCAACTGGAATCCGTCCAAGCAGGCGCTCGTCTGCTCGTACTGCGGAACGGTGTCGCCCGCGGAACTGCAAACCCGCGGCGCCGACACGGTCATCGTCGAACACGATCTGGCGCAGGCGCTGCGTGCCATTCCCGACTCCGCGCGAGGGTGGGATGCACGCAAGACCTCGGTGAAGTGCCAGAGCTGTCACGCCATCTCGGTCTTCGATCCCGACAAGGTCGGCAAGCGATGCGACTTCTGCGGTTCCTCGGCGCTCGTGCCGTACGAAGACGTGAAGGACGCCTTTCGTCCCGAATCACTGCTGCCGCTGAAGATCTCCGAGGTGCGCGCCAGGGAGCTGATTCGCGCGTGGTATGGCAAGCAGTGGCTCGCACCGAACAATCTGAACAAGCTCGCGCTCACCGACACGGTGCACGCGGTGTATCTCCCCTACTGGACCTTCGACGCACAGGTCGAGGCGCGCTGGTCGGCCGACTCCGGCACCTACTACTACACCGGCAGCGGCAAGAATCGCCGACGCGAAGTGCGGTGGACTCCAGCCTCCGGCGACATCGCGCACTTCTTCGACGATGAACTGGTGTGTGCGTCGACGGGCATGCAGACCACCATGTTGCGGCGCGTCGAACCGTTCCCGACCACCGAGCTCGTTCCGTACGACTCCGGATATCTCGCAGGCTGGACGGTCGAACGCTATCAGATCGATCTCGTCGCGGCCGCCGAACACTCGCGCGCGCTGATGAACGAGAAGCTCCGCGCGCTGTGCGCCCAACAGATTCCTGGCGACACCTATCGGAATCTGGAGGTCTTTCCGAACTACAGCGGACAGACCTTCAAGCACATGCTCGCGCCGGTCTGGCTCATGACCTACGTCTACGGCAAGACGAGCTACCAGGTGGTCATCAACGGCGTCACCGGTCAGCTCGCAGGCTCTCGTCCGTGGAGCTGGATCAAGATCACGCTGCTCGCCATCGTGATTGCCATCATCGCGATCATCATTCTGAGCAACCAGTAGTCGCAGTCCCACTGCCGCTCCGGTGATCTGAAGACACGCGACGGCGCGACTCGCGTGCTTCGGTACGCGCTGTCGGCTTTCGTTCCGACATTGGACCAAGCGCGTTCGCGCGTCGCGACGAGACGAGCAAAGCGACATCTCTGTACAGACGGCTACCCACAACAGCGCAGCCCGTCGCGGATCGGCGAGCCCATCGCACTCCGAAGGACTGCAGTCCTCGCGTCGATCGGCCGACACTCTTCGCAAGGAAAACTCTGTCGCCCGATGCCGCCCGTTTCTACCCCGCCGCCACCCCTCGAAACGCTGGACAATCTCTGCGCCATCTTCTCGTCGATCGCCGAAGGCATCGTCATGCAGTCGACGACTGGCGAAATCGCCGAGTGCAATGCGTCTGCGGAGCGAGTACTCGGGTTGAGCCGGGATCAGCTGATGGGCCGCACATCGGTCGACCCTCGGTGGCGGGCGATTCACGCGGACGGATCTGATTTTCCTGGCAGTGAACACCCGGCGATGGTGGCGCTGGCCTCTGGCACGGCGGTGCGCGACGTCGTCATGGGCGTCCACAAGCCTGACGGCACGCTCTCCTGGATTTCGGTCAACTCAGTACCCATCTACGAAAACGGCGTCGTCGTCCGAGTCGTCTCGACATTTGCCGACGTCACCGCCAGGCGTGAGGTGGAGGTCGAGGCCGAACGTCTTCGGCACGACATCCAGGAATCGCAGCGCATGCTCGCCGCGATCGGCGATGTGCAGGGACGCTTCATCGCGCACGAAGACCTGCGTCTCGTGTTCGAACGCATCCTGACCGACCTGTTGTGGCTCTCAGGCAGCAGATCCGGCTTCATCGCGGAGGTGGTGTGTGCGGAGGACGGGCGACCGGCGCTCGAACCACGCGCCTCCACTGAACCGCGCTGGGAAGCCGTCATTCGCTCCCAGGCCACCTGCACGACGGGCATTGCCCTGACGCCATTGGTCGCCCGCACGGTCACCACCGGCGAGGTGGTCATCGCCGATCGCGCCTCGCTTCCGCCGTCACTCCGGCCCGCGTCAGACGAGCATCAGCCGATCGACAGCTATCTCGGACTTCCTCTGCACGTCGGCACGCAGCTGGTGGGAATGGTTGGACTCGCGAATCGGAACTGCGGATATGACAAGGCACTCATCGCGCGCCTGAGTCCCTACCTGACCACCTGCAGCCAGCTCGTACAGGCCACCCGACAGCAACTCGAACGCGAGCGCGCCGAGCGTGCCCTCGCGGAACAACGTGAGCGTATGTCGCTCGTCCTCGAGGCTGGTGGCATTGGACACTGGGACTGGAATCCTGTCACCGACGAAGCGGTCTTCGACGAACAGTGGACCGGCATCATCGGCTACCGCCCCTGGGAAATCGAAGGCTCCGGCGCGCAGTGGCTCCGCCTGCTGCATCCAGACGACCTGCCCGCCACGCTGAACGCCGTCAAGCGACACATGAACGGCGAGACGCCGGAACACCGCGTCGAGTTCCGCATGCGCCATCGCGACGGCAGCTGGGTGTGGATTCTCGCCGTGGGACGCGTCATCGAACGCGACGCCTCCGGGCAGGTGACCCGCATGGTCGGCGTGCACGTCGACATCTCGACGCGCAAAGCCTACGAGACGGCCCTTGCCGATGCCACGGTCGAAGCGCAGCGCGCCAACCGGGCGAAGAGCGAGTTCCTCGCCAACATGAGTCACGAGATTCGCACACCGATGAACGGCGTCATCGGCGCAGCGAACCTGCTGCTCTTCACCGAACTGAGCGACGAACAGCGCGAGTACACGGACACCATCAGGCGCTCGGGCGAAATCCTGCTGGCGCTCATCGACGACGTCCTCGACCTGTCGAAGATTGAAGCGCAACGGCTCGATCTCGAGCACATCACGTTCGATCCACGCGAAACGATTGCCGAGGTCGTCGAGCTCGAAGCCACTCGCGCCGACAGCAAGGGACTCGAGCTGATTCTCGACTGGCGAAGCCGTCCGGTATCGGAGATGGCTGGCGATCCGAGGCGTGTGCAACAGGTACTGCTGAACCTCGTGTCAAACGCGATCAAGTTCACATCGCAGGGGCAGGTCGTGGTGTCCGCGGAACGGACGAATGCATCGGAGCTGCGGGTATCGGTTACCGACACTGGCATTGGTATCGCGGCGGAGAAACAAGCGGTTGTCTTCGAGACCTTCATGCAGGCCGATACCAGCACCACGCGCCGCTTCGGCGGCAGCGGTCTGGGTCTCGCAATCTCCCGGCGTCTCGTTGAAGCCATGGGCGGCACCATTGGCCTGAGCTCGGTGCAGGGCGAAGGGTCGACGTTCTGGTTCACCCTTCCGCTTCCGCCATCGACGGGAATCGACTCCGAGGCCGACGCTCCGCTGCGAGGTGCGAACGTCCTGGTGGTCGACAGCAGCGAACCAGCGGGAGACGCGGTGAGCCGACTCCTCGAATATCACGGTGCGCATGCCACGTGTGTGACCGACGTCGAAGACGCCGGGCGTCTCCTGGCGCACAGCGCAACAACGACGACGCCGTTTGATGTGGTCATCGCGAAGTACGCCCCGGAACATGCCGACATGCTGGGCCGGCTGGAGTCGGAGTCGCGTTTCGGGCACGTGTCGCTCGTCGTGACCGTTCAGGCCAACCGTCGGAAAGACGCCGTGCGAGCGGCGGCGGGCACGCGCGCCCAGGTGCTTCGCACGCCGGTCACCCGCCCCGGCGAGTTCATTCGTGTGTGCGCGAACGCCGTGGCAGATGCGCGGTCGCGGCGCAGCCGCTTCGCCGAGCAGGCGGCTCGCGCCGTCGTGCAGCCTGCAACCGCGAAGACCCGCCACGCCTTCACGCATCCGTCGGGTCGCAAGCTCCGCGTGCTGCTCGTTGAAGACGACGAGGTCAGCCGTCTCGTTGGACGGCGCATGCTCGAGAAGCACGGGTGCGACGTCGCGTTGGCCGACGACGGCCGGAAGGCGCTCGAGATGACGCGAGCGCATTCGTTCGATCTGGTCTTCATGGACTGCAACATGCCGCACGTCGACGGCTTCGAAGCATCCGCCGCGATTCGCGGCTGGGCACTCGATACGGCGTCCGCCACACACTCGAGCGTTCCCATCATTGCGGTGACAGCCAACGTGCTGGTTGGCGACCGCGAGCGATGCCTGGCGGCGGGAATGGTGGACTACATCGCCAAGCCGCTGCTGCCTGACAGCGTTGCCGAAGTGCTCACGCGGTGGAGTCCGAAGCCCGAGGACATCGCGAACTCCGACTCGTAGCCGATGGGCGGCGACGTGCCGCCGTTCGCCTGTCGCTCCCCCGCTCCCGTCCGGCCTGTCCTGCCCCGCCCGCCAGACCTGCGCCGTCTGCAAGACCTGCCCTTTCAGCCTCGCCAGCCGCGATTTCGAAATACCTGTGCGTTTTTTCAAGGTGAGCCGTTGATACAGATGCAACCGTGACCGAACACGACGTGTCTGCTCGCCGCACGAGGGCAGCACGCCGCCGGCACTAACCCGCGTATCTCCCGGATCGCAGTTCCGGAGGGGGCGAATCGTTCCGCAATCTGCACTTGAGGGGCATCACGCCATGAGCGGCAAACGCATCGTCATCTGTTCGGACGGAACCGGCAACACGGCCATCAAGGGTCGCGGCACGAACGTCTTCAAGGTGTTCGAAGCGGTCGACCTCGATACGCACCGGTACGATCCCTCGGTCACGCCGCAGATAGCCATCTACGACGACGGTGTGGGCACTGAATCGTTCAAACCGCTGAAGGTGGTGGGCGGTGCAACGGGTCTCGGTCTCAGCCGAAACGTCCGCCATCTCTACAGCGAGCTGTCGCGAATCTACGACCCCGGCGATGAAATCTACATGTTCGGGTTCAGCCGTGGTGCGTTCACGGTGCGGACGCTGGTTGGTCTCATCGCGCGCTGCGGCATCATCGATCCCGGCCGCCTCCAGCCGAGAAGCGCCGCCACCTTCCGCAAGACGGTGAAGCAGGCGTGGTCGGCATACAAGCGCTCGTATCCACCAACCTTTCTGGCGTGGCGCAAGTCGTCGAAGTCTGCCGCGGAAGACTTCAAGGCCGCGCATTCGTATCCGGGAGAGATCAAGGTTCGATTCGTCGGCGTCTGGGACACCGTGGACGCCGTTGGCCTGCCCTTCCGTTTGCCTGATCTCATCAACACGGTCTTCTATCGCTTCAAATTCCCAGACCTGAAGCTCAGTCCCATCGTCGAACGCGCCTGTCACGCGCTTGCCGTGGACGATGAACGGCAGTCGTTTCATCCGCTGATGTGGGATGAATCGGCGGAACCCAACGGCCGCATCGAGCAGGTGTGGTTCGCGGGTGCGCACTCGAACGTTGGCGGCGGCTATCCGAAGCAGGGCATGTCGCTCGTCGCGCTGGACTGGATGCTGGAGGAAGCCGAGAAAGCGGGACGGCCGTTCGGTGTGCCTGGTCTTCGCCTGAACAGGGGAGAACGCGCCTCCTTCCGCGAACACGCCTCAGTGGACGACAAGTTGTACAACCCGCGCTCGGGTCTCGGGGTGTTCTATCGCTGGAAGATGCGCGACATCGCGGCTATCTGCGAACGCAATGGTGTGCCCCCGAAGCTTCACGTCAGTGTCCTCGAGCGGATTGCCCACGGCACCGACGACTACTCGCCGGGTAACCTGCCCGCGAACGCACAGGTGGTGTTCACGTCGCCGCCGCTGTCGGGCCATGCGGCGCTTGCCGAGGTCCGCGCACGCGCCCTTCAGAACGTGCTGGCGACTACCGAGCGGCCAGCGCTGATGTGCCGAACGCGCGCGCTCGAAAGTGTCGGCCGTGCGTCCTACTACCTCGCCACGACGTGTGAAGTGCTCGCGGCGGCGCTCATCCTGCGTCCGATGCACATCTCAACCTGGGTGCAGGTGCCAGCCGTGCAGGCCAACGAGATGATGGTCATCACCATCCCCTCTTTGGGAAGCATCGTCGATTGGCTGCTGCAGCATCCCTGGTTGAGCGAGTCGGTCTTGCTGCTCTTAACCGGCTTTATTGCGGCACTTGCCTGTGCGCTCGTCGTCGAGCTGCGCCTGCACGATCGGTACTCGAGCGTCTGGTTCAGCAAGCAGCCCGAGCTTCGTGAGGCGCTGCGCGAGGCACGTGTCCAGACGGTGATGGCCGAGCCCAACATCGGGTGATGACCGCGAAATCAGCCATTCGCGCCGTTTCATCACCACTCCATCACGACCCAGGCGGCCGCCGCGCGCGACAGTGCCTGCCCTATGAAGGGCATCCATTGTCTCCATCACGCGGCGGTCGCCGCCTCCGTTCTGCTGGTCTCGTCACCATTCCTCGGGTCCACACTTCGCGCTGACACCTGCCCGGCAGAGGTGCCATTCGCACAGCCATGGCCCGGCGCCGTAGTCGTGCCTGTAACCCTGAACGGGATGGGTCCGTATTCATTTCTGATCGACACGGGGTCGAGTCATACGGCGGTCAGCAGTCGGCTTGCCGCTCAACTGGAGGCGCCGCGCGTCGCGAAGACGCAGATCTCCTCGTCGAGTGGAACGCAGTGGACGGCCGTCGTCGCGCTCGCCCACGTCGTCGCGGGTCCACTCGCCATGCACGATGTGCTGGCGACGGAACTGCCGACAAACGCAGTGGTGAACAGCCAGGCGGTCGACGGCGTGCTCGGACGGGACGTGCTGGAGCAGCAGCCGTTCACCATCGACTACCGCCGTCAGTTACTTCGCTGGTCCATTGATGACGATGAACATGAACGTGTCAGCCTTCCGCTGGATCTGGCAGGACCGATCTGGCTCGCGACGCTCGGAACGGGAATGCGGCTGGTGCCCGACTCTGGCGCGACGGACATGGTGCTCTTCGACCGCGGCCAGTGGCGCGGCCTGCGCCATCTGCCTGGGACGGTTGGCGTGGAAACAGTGACCAGCAGAACGACAGGTGAACCGGGCGAACTGAGTCAGTTGAACATAGGAGCGCTTCGCTTCGTCAATCAGGGGGTGACCGTGTTGGACGGAACGCACGTGTCGTCCGCGCACGGTGATGGCCTGCTGCCGCTGCACTGGTTCGATCGCGTCACGTTCGACATCGCGCACAGTCGTCTCGTTCTCAGCCGCGCCCGAAGCGGACGCACGCTGGCGTCCGTGCTTCGCGAACCTGGCGTTCAAACGGAGTGACAGCCAGCGCATGCATACCTCGCCTTCCTGGGTCTTCGGCCCCTTCGAATTCGACGCGAGCGCATTTCGTCTCCGACGCAATGGGCAGGTTGTTCCAGTCGAACCGAAGGCGATCGACGTTCTGCGTCTGCTGCTCGAGCGCGCTCCGGCGGTTGTCGAGAAAGCCGAGATCTTCGATATCGTCTGGCACGACGTCGCCGTCACCGACAATGCGCTGACGCGGGTCATCGCGCAGCTGCGTCGCGCGCTGGACGACGATGCGAAGAGTCCGCGTTATATCGAGACCGTGGCGACGCGCGGTTATCGATTCGTTGCAGCCGTGTGTCCGGCGTTGGTCAGCACGCCTGTTGCGACCACCGTGAAGGGGCGGACCGAAGGCGACGTCGAAGATGTGCGAAGTGTGGTCGCGCCACCGACGCCGTCGTACCCTGCACCAAATGCGCGCGGGCGAATAAAGTGGGCGCTGGCCGCTGTCGTCACGCTCGTTCTCATCGGCGGCGGTTTCGCCGTCCTCCGCCCGATCGTGTCGCGAATCGTAACGACGCAGGTGATGCAGGCGGCGCGTCTGTCGGAGCGCCGGTCTCCCATGGACCGACTGGCCACGGCACATCCTGCGCAGGTGACGACAGGCGACGGCTTCGACGGTCAGCCGGCGTTCTCCCGGGACGGCACCACGCTGGCGTTCAGCTCCGATCGCTCCGGCTCGTTCGAGATCTACGTGCAGAGCCTGACACCAGGTGCGTCACCGACGATGGTGACGTCGAATGGACGCAGCAACATCCAACCGGCGTGGTCGCCTGATGGTGGCTTCATCGCGTACCACGACGCGGCAGGCGGCGGCATCTGGGTCGTGCCGTCACACGGTGGAACCGCGCGACGACTCGTCGCAACAGGGTCGCATCCTTCGTGGTCGCCCGACGGTAGGCTGATCGCATATCAGTCACTCGTCAGCAATCTCATCCCGACGTCGAATCCGCCTGCCGGGCCCTCATCCATCTGGGTGGTTGAGCCTGAGACAGGACGAACGCGGGCCGTGACCGGAGATGCAACGCTCGAACATCCACGTGTCGCACCGCAGTGGTCAACTGACGGGCGGCTCTACTTCGTGGAGATGCCGGCGCCAGCCTCAGACGGCGCATCCACGCTGTGGAGCGTCGACATGTCGACGGGCGCGCAACGCGTGGAAGCGAGGCATCGCATGGTCCTTCCTGACTACGCGCTCACGCCAGACGGTTCCGGCGCGTGGGTGATGGTGCGTACCGGGACCGTGTGGTGGCTGCCGCTCACCGGCGATGTGGAATCGCGCGAGCCGCGCCCCACCGGCTTGCCGTCGCCCGGCATGCAGAGTGAGCTTGCGCTCTCGTCAGACGGAGGCCGGCTTGCGTGGACGGTGGTGCAGCCGCGCTCCGAATTGCAGTCCGTGCGATTGCCTGATGCGAAGGGACATCCGGCGTCCGCGGAGATTGTGTCGGTGGGCAACGGTGTTCGCGCGACCGGCGCTGCAGCGGCCCTGGATGGCCGGCTCGCGTACTCAGGCATCCTCCAGGGCAGCTCACCGCAGATCTGG
>Ga0209023_10008845_pt1 | contig 10011 bp, 9 predicted proteins | sample LakOneMetagenome_FD_187468 | JGI IMG/M metagenome (GOLD analysis project Ga0209023, IMG submission 187468) | Freshwater and sediment microbial communities from Lake Erie, Canada (SPAdes) (version 2) | ecosystem: Environmental > Aquatic > Freshwater > Lentic | place: Lake Erie, Canada | collected... | reverse complement strand
CCCGCCCCGCCCATGGCGGGCGCTATGCGCCCACCGGGGCAGGCGCCGGCCTTCGTAGGTGAGTGACACAGGTGGTCCAGCGGCACCGTCTCGCTGCGGCCCCGGGGAAACGCGGGTCGCGTTTCCCTCTCCCGCCCGGGCCTGGCGCGGGACGAACGCCGCCCTCAGGCCATGCCGCCCTCGACCAGCCGCCGGGCGATCTTCGCGTAGGCCTGACCTTCCGGCCCGTCGCCCAGCGCCACGGGCTTGCCGCCGTCGCCCGCCAGCCGGATGTCGAGCGACAGGGGGATCTCGCCCAGGAAGGGGATGCCGGTCGCGGCCGCCTCGGCATGGACGCCGCCATGGCCGAAGAGGTGCGCCTCGTGCCCGCAGTTCGGGCAGATGTAGGTCGACATGTTCTCGATCAGGCCCAGGACCGGGGTCTTCAGCTTTTCAAACATGTCGATCGCCCGGCGCGCGTCCATCAGCGCCACGTCCTGCGGGGTCGAGACGACGATGGCGCCGGTCAGGTTGGTCTTCTGGCAAAGCGTCAGCTGCACGTCGCCCGTGCCCGGCGGCAGGTCGATGATGAGGACATCGAGCGGCGCCCAGGCCACCTGGCCCAGAAGCTGCTGGAGCGCGCCCATCAGCATCGGGCCGCGCCAGACGACCGACTCGGTGTCCTTCAGCAGAAGGCCCATCGACATGACCTTCACGCCGTGGCCGACCAGCGGGATGATGGTCTTGCCGTCCGGCTCGGGCCGGCCGGAAAGGCCCATCATGCGCGGCTGCGACGGACCGTAGATGTCGGCGTCCAGAAGCCCGACGCGGCGACCCTGCCGGGCGAGCGCCACGGCGAGGTTCGACGAGACGGTCGACTTGCCGACACCGCCCTTGCCCGAGGCGATGGCGATGACCCGCTCGACCCCCGGGACCGAGGCCGGACCGGCCTGGGGCGTCGGGTGGCCGCCGATCTTCAGGCTCGGGGGCGGGCCGCCCGGGGCGGCCCCGGAGGCAGCTTTCGGGGTCGAGGGCCCGTGCGCGGTCAGGAGCGCCGAGACCTGTGAGGCCCCGAGTGCGCGCACGGCATTTTCGGCGGCGGTGCGGACCGGCTCCATCCGGCGGGCAAGCTCGGGCGAGGGGGCTTCGATCACGAAACTCACCTTGTCGCCGTCGATCATCACGGCGCGCAGCATGTCGCGGCTGACGAGCGTGCCGCCGTCGGGCAGGGCGATGCGGTCAAGCGCGGTCTGGATCTGGTCGCGGGTCAGGGGCATGGTCGGTCCTTGATCGTTCAGAGGGCGGTTTGAATGCTGCGTCGCAGCATATTGCTATGCGGTCAGGTTTTGGCTTGGCGCCAAACGCGCGAATCGGGTGATTCTGGCAAAATTCGGAAAAATTGTGTGAAAACGTTACTAAAGCGTTACATAGTTCATGCTGTGACGTAGCGTCGCACGGTGCTTGCCATGCAGTGTGCGCATGGCAGCCTTGCCTCGGCATGGGATTGTGCAGATGCAGCATTGATGCCATTTAGTGCCTCAAGAGCACACAAGAGATGTGCTTTGCATGAACTACGAGGCATAGAATGAACACGATTACGCGCTCCGGCTCCACGACTTTCGACCGTATCTCGGCGTTTTTCGCCGGCGTGGCCGACAAGGGCCGCCGCTATGGCATCTACCGCCAGACGCTCCGCGAACTTGACGCGCTGAGCGACCGCGACCTGAACGACCTTGGCCTGCACCGCGCCATGATCGAGGATGTGGCGCTTCAGGCGGCCTACGGCAAGTAAGCGCCGCCACTGGTTCCACACCGGGTCCACACCGGACCCGTCGGAATATTCCTGGCCCATCCTCCCTCCCTCGGGCCGGGAACAGGCGGCGACGTTCCTCCCTGAAGTCGCCGCCGAAAATGCGGGGCCCCCGATCCTAAGTCAGGGCCCCAGACGAACCGCCTGCCGCCCACTCCTCCTCCCGGGCGGCGGCGCAGGCCCTGCGCCTCCTCCTCCCCGAGGGCGCGGGCCGACCAGCCGGTGCGGGCCGACAGGCCCCCGGCCCAAATCGGTGCTTCGGCACCGTGCGGAAAGTGCGGCGGCGGTCCACCTCCCTGGACGGCCGCCGTTCTTTTTTCCGGCCTGCGCGCCGTGACGGGGCGGCTTGCTTGACCTCGCCCATAGGCTCGTGCTTCGTGAGGGCTTGCGTCCGCCCCCTGTTGGCGGCGCCAGAATGAGCATGCGAAGGACGGAGATGACCCCGACCGCCCGACCCGACGCCCCCTTTCCGCGCATGACCGGCGTGCCCTTCGATCCGGCCATGTTCAAGGATGTGCGCGTGAACCTGAGCGCCACCGAACGCCGCGCGGCCAGCCTGACGACAAGGCGGAGCGTCAAGAAGGACCATCAGGCGGCCTGGCTTGCCCAGGCGATCACCTGCATCGACCTGACCACGCTGTCGGGCGACGACACGGCGGGCCGCGTGCAGCGGCTCTGCGCCAAGGCGCGCCAGCCCCTGCGCGCCGATCTGATGGCGGCGCTCGGGCTCGATGCGCTGAGCGTGGGCGCGGTCTGCGTCTATCCGACCATGGTCGGTCCTGCAGTCCGCGCCCTTCAAGGCACTGCAATCCCCGTCGCCTCGGTCGCGACCGGCTTTCCGGCGGCGCTGACGCCCCTGCCGCTCAGGCTGGCCGAGATCCGCTATGCAGTGGCCGAGGGCGCGCGCGAGATCGACATCGTCATCCCGCGCGAACTGGCGCTGACCGGGCGCTGGTCCGAACTTTACGACGAGATCGCGCAGATGCGGGCCGAATGCGGGGCGGCGCACATGAAGGCGATCCTGTCGACGGGCGACCTGCGCACGCTCGGGACCGTTTACAAGGCGTCCATGGTCGCGATGCAGGCGGGGGCGGATTTCATCAAGACCTCGACCGGCAAGGAAGAGGTCAATGCCACGCTACCTGTCTCGCTGACCATGGTGCGGGCGCTGCGTGATTTCCGCGACCTGACCGGGCAGATCGTGGGCTTCAAGCCTGCGGGGGGCCTCAAGACCGCCAAGGATGCGATGGCCTGGCTCATCCTGATGCGCGAAGAGCTGGGCGTGCGCTGGACCAGGAACGACCTCTTCCGCTTCGGCGCCTCGTCGATGCTGGGTGACATCGAGCGGCAGATCGAACATTACGTCACCGGCCGCTATTCGGCCGCCTATCGTCACGCGCTGGCCTGAGGACCGGACATGGCTTCGATCAGGGACATCATGGACATTATGGACTACGGCCCCTCGCCCGAGGCGAGCGGCGAGGTGCGCGCCTGGCTTAGGGGTCACGCGGGCGGGATCGGCCATTTCATCGACGGGGCGTTCACCAAGCCAAAGGCGCCCCTGGCTGACGTGCTGAACCCCGCGACGGACGAGGTCATTGCGCGGCTTTCGCATGCGGGTGCCGCCGAGGTCGACCGGGCCGTCGCCGCCGCCCGCGCCGCCCAGCCGGGGTGGGCCGCGCTCGGCGGCCACGCCCGCGCCCGCTATCTTTACGCCATTGCCCGCCATATCCAGAAACGCGAGCGGTTCCTTGCGGTCCTCGAGACGATGGACAACGGCAAGACCATCCGCGAGACGCGCGACATCGACGTGCCGCTGGTCGCGCGCCACTTCTATCATCACGCGGGCTGGGCCGAGCTGGTCGAAAGCGAGTTTCCGGGGATGGGGCCGGTCGGCGTCTGCGGGCAGGTGATCCCGTGGAACTTCCCGCTTCTGATGCTGTCCTGGAAGGTGGCGCCCGCGCTCGCGGCCGGCAATACGGTGGTCCTGAAGCCCGCCGACCTGACGCCCCTGACCGCGCAGGCCTTCGCCGAAATCTGCGCCGAGGTCGGGCTGCCGAAGGGGGTCCTGAACATCGTGCAGGGCGGGGCCGAGACGGGCGCGCTGGTCACGGGGCACAAGGGCGTCGACAAGGTCGCCTTCACCGGCTCGACCGCCGTCGGCCGCGCAATCCGCGAACAGACGGCGGGGTCGGGCAAGAAGCTGACGCTGGAACTGGGCGGCAAGTCGCCCTACGTGGTCTTCGAGGATGCCGACCTGCATGGCGCGGTCGAGGGCGTGGTGGACGCGATCTGGTTCAACCAGGGCGAGGTCTGCTGCGCAGGCTCGCGCATCCTGGTGCAGGAAAGCGTGGCGGCGCGGTTCTTCGACCTTCTGCGCGCGCGGCTTCAGACGCTCAGGGTCGGCGATCCGCTCGACAAGTCGACGGATGTGGGCGCCATCGTGTCGCACCGGCAGCTGACCCGCATCCGCGATCTGGTGGCAAGCGGGGTGGCTGATGGGGCCGTGCTTCACAGTGCCGACGTTGACCTGCCGGCGACCGGCAGCTTCTGTGCGCCCGGCTTCTTCACCGGCACGGCGCCCGCCCACCGCGTCAGCCAGGAGGAAATCTTCGGGCCCATCGCCACCACGCTGACCTTCCGCACCCCGGGCGAGGCGGTCGAACTGGCCAACGACACGCGTTACGGGCTTGCCGCCTCGGTCTGGTCGCAGGACATCGACCGGGCGATTTCGGTCGCCTCGGGGATCAAGGCGGGGGTCGTCTGGATCAACGGCACCAACATGTTCGACGCGGGCGCGGCCTTCGGCGGCATGCGCGAAAGCGGCTCCGGGCGCGAGGGCGCGCGCGAGGGGCTGGCCGAGTATCTGGCGCCGGGGGCGCGCCCGAAAGGCTCGCCCAGGCCCGCGCCGGGGCTGGTGCCTGTTGCCGCTCCGCAGGGTGATGGCGTGGCGGACGGGATCGACGTGACCGCCAAGCTTTACATCGGCGGCAAGCAGGCGCGCGCGGACGGCGGGCAAAGCTACACGGTGCGCGACGCTTCGGGCGCTGGTATGGGCCAGGCCGCGCTCGCCAATCGCAAGGATGTCCGCAACGCGGTCGAGGCGGCGGCCAAGGCCGGCGGCTGGGGCGGCGTCACGGCGCACAACCGGGCGCAGGTGCTGTATTATCTGGCCGAAAACCTGGCGCAGCGGGCCGAGGAATTCGCCGCGCTCCTCGCCCGCGCGACGGGTGCCACGCCCCGGTCGGCGCGGGCCGAGGTCGAGGCGGCGATCGCCCGGACCTTCTGGTATGCCGCGCAGGCCGACAAGGTCGACGGCGCCGTCCACGCCACCAAGTCGCGCCATGTGACGCTGGCGGTCAACGAGCCCTGGGGGGTGATGGGCCTCGTTGCCCCGGACGAGGCGCCGCTTCTGTCGATGCTGTCGCTGATGCTGCCGCCGCTCGCGATGGGCAACCGCGTGGTCGTGGTCGCCTCGCAGAGCCACCCGCTGATCGCCGCACGCTTCATGCAGGTGGTCGAGACGTCGGACCTGCCGGCCGGTGCCGTCAACATCCTGACCGGCGCGCGGGACGAGCTGGCCGAGGTGCTGGCGCTGCATGACGAGGTGGCGGCGCTTTGGTATTGTGGCGATGCCGCAGGCGTCGGTCGGGTGGAGCGGGCGTCGAGCGGCAACCTGAAGGCGGTCTGGACCGACGGCGGCCAGAGCCGCGACTGGGTCCGGGACGGTCAGGGCCGCGAGTGGCTGCTCAGGGCGCGGCAGGTCAAGACGATCTGGCTGCCCTATGGGGAGTAGGTCAGCCCGGGTGACTTTCTGACCGCCAGCCTATCCGAAGGGCCAGACCAGGATCGCATCCAAGGCCGACCTGACGTGGGCCGGAGCGATGACAAGGGCAAGTGTCGCGGCGTAGGCCAGAAGGAAGATCGTCACGGCCACATAGCCGGACTGTGGTTGATGCGGTTGGCGGAGCAGCGTCTTCATCGTGCAATCCTTTGATCCTGTGCGGCATCGGACCGCAATTTCGTCGCCGCCATCGGCGGGCGGCGACTCGACCTTGGCTTAAGTCTAGCAAGATTGTCGTGTATATTGGATTCCAAAGGTTGGCGCCAAAAGAGAAGGATTTTCTCTCAAGGCGCCTCAGCGCGCGAGCGTGTCGACCGGATAGGCCGTGGAGAACTTTATCCGCTCCATGGCGAAATGGCTGGTAACGTTCTTGATCGGCACCGCAGCCGTCAGGCGCTTGTAAAGCCTGTCGAAGGCCATCATGTCGGCCACGGACACGCGCAGCAGGTAGTCGATTTCCCCGGCCATACGGTAGACCTCCATGATCTCGGGGATCGTGTCGACGGCGTTGGCGAAGGCGTCGCGCCAGTCGGCCGAATGGTTCGGCGCCTCGATCCCGACGAAGACGGTCAGGCCAAAGCCCAGCTTGGTCGGATCGGCCAGGGCCACGCGCCCGGTCAGAACACCGGCGGCTTCAAGCTTCTGGATGCGCTTCCAGCAGGGCGTCTGCGACAGGCCGACCTTGTCGGCGATCTGGGCGATGGGCAGCGTCGCATCGCGCATCAGCTCTGCCACGATCTTGCGGTCTATAAGGTCCAGATCCGTCACGGTCATGCTGCCTTTCAGGCCCCGGCTTGCGGGCCCGGCGGCCAGAATGCACCAAAATGGGCCGAAGTCCATAATGACCGAGGGTGGCAACATCAAGGGCGGATCGGCCTTCTTAGTGTCTGTTTTTTCACAGGTTTATGGAATTTTCTGCCTGAACTCGGCGCCTGCGACGCAATCCCGACATTGATTCTCGTCTTTCCACGGCCTAGTCTGGCCCATGATCACGCAAAAGATGAAATATGCCCTCAAGGCGCTGCTCGTCCTTGCCGACGAAGCGGCCAAGGGCCAGCCCGAGCCCCTGACGATCGAAGAGATCGCCAAGCGTTCGGACACGCCCAAGCGCTTTCTTGAGCATATCCTGCTAGAGGTGCGCAACGCCGGCGTGATCGCGTCGATCCGGGGCAGGGCCGGCGGCTACGTGTTGATCAGGAAGCCGACCGATATCTCGATCTCGGAACTTCTGCGCACCATCGACGGGCCGATCGCGCCCTTGCCCTGCCTGTCGCGGCGCGCCTATCAGCGCTGCGAGGACTGCGCCGACGAGGCGACCTGCCGCATCCGCAAGGTCTTTGCCGAGGTCTTCTGGTCCTACCTGGTCATGATCGACTCCCTGACGCTCCAGGACATGCTGCGGCAGGGCGGGATCCCCGATCTGACCCCGGGCAGCGCCTAAGCGCCCTGAAACACACGAGTTTGCAGCGGCCGCTGTTGGCGGGCCAAGGTCCGGCGTGGAGAAAATTATTCTCTATATACGACAAACTTTGGCGTGAATATTCCGTTGCAATACTCGACCTGTCCTGTCGTTATTAAGGCCATTCCACCACCGGTCCCGGACCGGCAGCGAAGGAGAGGCGTGATGACGACCGGTGTGCTCAGGTGCAACAGCAGGGGGCCACGAGTGACATGTTGGCCAACCAACGCACCGACCATTGCGGACCTCGCGCCCGATGGGGAAATCCCCTCGCCCCTTTCCAGACTTCGACAGGATAAGATCATGTCTGCCGCCTTCGCCCTCACCCTCACCTTCACCCTTGCCAGGGCCAAGACGCCCCCGGCCTTCGCCAGCCGCTTCAGAACCCTTGCGGCCACGCTCACGCTTGCGCTCGTCGGGCTGGTCGGCGTGCCGGCCCAGGTCTCTGCCGAAAGCCTGCTGAACGTCAGCTATGACCCGACGCGCGAACTTTACCGCGACATCAACCAGGCCTTCACGGCCTGGTGGACGGCGCAGGGCCATGAGGCCCCCACCCTCGGACAGTCGCACGGCGGGTCGGGCGCGCAGGCCCGCGCGGTGATCGAGGGGCTGGATGCCCAGGTGGTGACGCTGGCGCTTGCCGCGGACATCGACAAGATCGCCGCCGCTGGCAAGCTGCCTGCCGACTGGCAGTCGAAGCTGCCGCACAACGCGTCGCCCTATACCTCGACCATCGTGTTTTTGGTGCGCAAGGACAATCCCAAGGGCATCAAGGACTGGGGTGACCTTATCAAGGACGGGGTCGAGGTCATCACTCCGAACCCCAAGACCTCGGGCGGGGCGCGGTGGAACTACCTGGCGGCCTGGGCCTGGGCGCAGAAGACCGGCACGGACCCGCAGGCCTTCGTCAAGGCGCTCTATGAACATGTGCCGGTGCTGGACAAGGGCGCGCGCGATGCGACCACGACCTTCGCCCAGCGCGGCATCGGCGACGTCCTGCTGGCCTGGGAAAACGAAGCCTACCTCGCGCAGAAGGAGTTGGGCGACGACCAGTTCGACATCGTCGTCCCGTCCGTGTCGATCCTGGCCGAACCCCCGGTCGCGCTGGTCGATGCCAACATCAAGACCGACGACCAGCGCAAGCTGGCGGAAGCCTACCTGAACTTCCTCTATAGCCCTGAAGCCCAGGCGATCATCTTCAGGGACTATTACCGGGGCTGGGACATGTCGAAGGCGGCGCCCGAGGATGTCGCCCGCTTCCCGAAGCTGGACCTTGTCGACATATCGGCCTTCGGAGGCTGGAAAGAGGCGCAGGCCAGGCACTTCGCCGACGGCGGCATCTTCGACCAGATCTACGTGGCGAAGTAGTCCAACCCCCTGACCCAACAGGGCCGGCAGGACATGCCGGCCCGGCCAGCAAAGGAAAGTCGATGGGCAAACCTCTCATCCATCGCTCCCCGATCCCGGGCCTCGGGATCAGCGCGGGGATCACGCTGACGCTTCTGTCCCTCGTGGTGCTGTTGCCCATCGGTGCCCTTCTGGCGAAGGGCGCCGCTGCCGGTCCCGAGCGGCTTTGGGGCGAGGTCAACAGCGCCCGGATATGGGCCTCGCTCTGGCTGTCGTTCCGCCTGTCCTTCCTGGCGGCCGCGTTCAACCTGGTCTTTGGCGTCGCCCTGGCCTGGGTGCTGGCGCGCTATCGCTTTCCGGGGCGCCGCCTGATCGACGCGGCCGTCGACCTGCCCTTCGCCCTGCCCACCGCCGTTGCAGGCATCGCGCTGACCGCGCTTTACGCGCCGAACGGGGTCTTTGGCGCGGTGGCGCGCGAGCTGGGCTTCAAGATCGCCTACACGCCCCTTGGCATCCTCATCGCGCTGGTCTTCGTGGGCCTGCCCTTTGTCGTCCGCACCGTCCAGCCCGTGATCGACGAGATCGAGCGCGAGGTCGAGGAAGCCTCGGCCACGCTGGGGGCGAGCCGGGCGCACACCATCCGGCACGTCATCCTGCCGATGCTCGCCCCCGCGGCGCTGACCGGCTTTGCGCTGGCGCTGGCGCGGGCTGTCGGCGAATACGGCTCGGTGATCTTCATTGCGGGCAACCTGCCGATGAAGACCGAGATCGCGCCCCTTCTGATCGTCATCAAGCTGGAAGAGTTCAATTATGACGGCGCGACGGCCATCGGCATCGCCATGCTGGTCATCTCTTTCCTCATGCTTTTCGTCATCAACGCGATCCAGGTCTGGAGCCGCCGGAGAATCGGATATGTCTGACACCGCCCCTGCCACCTTCCGCGTCGCCACCGAGGAAAGCCCGCTCTTCCGGATCATTCTGACCGTCATCGTGCTGGCGCTGCTGGTCCTTCTGCTCTTTGCGCCGCTTGTTGCCGTCTTCTACGAGGCGCTCGGCAAGGGGTGGGTCACGGCCGTGACCTCGCTGGCCGACCCCGAGGCGCTGTCGGCCATCCGCCTGACGCTGACCGTCGCGGCCATTGCCGTGCCGCTCAACACGATCTTCGGGATTGCCGCGGCCTGGCTCATCACCAAGTACGACTTTTGCGGCAAGGCCCTGCTGATCACCCTGATCGACCTGCCCTTTTCGGTCTCTCCGGTGGTCGTCGGGCTTTGCATCGTCCTGACCTTCGGGGCGAACAGCTGGATCGGCGCCCTTCTGGTCCAGGCCGGCCACCCCGTCGTCTTTGCCCTGCCGGGCATCGTGCTCGCCTCGATGATCGTGACCTTTCCCTTCGTCGCGCGCGAACTGATCCCGGTGATGATCGAACAGGGCCGGGCCGAGGAAGAGGCGGCGCTGACGCTTGGCGCGTCTGGCTGGCGCACCTTCCGGACCGTGACGCTGCCGAACATCCGCTGGGCGCTTCTTTACGGCGTCCTTCTGTGCAACGCCCGCGCGATGGGCGAGTCTGGC
>Ga0209023_10008843_pt1 | contig 10012 bp, 9 predicted proteins | sample LakOneMetagenome_FD_187468 | JGI IMG/M metagenome (GOLD analysis project Ga0209023, IMG submission 187468) | Freshwater and sediment microbial communities from Lake Erie, Canada (SPAdes) (version 2) | ecosystem: Environmental > Aquatic > Freshwater > Lentic | place: Lake Erie, Canada | collected... | reverse complement strand
GATCTGTCAGCACGGCCCGTCCATGGCGGCCGCCGTCGAAGCGCAGGAAGGCGTAGTCGAAGTCGGCGGGCTTGACCTTGCCGCGCTCCAGCCGGCTGACCTGATCATTGACCGACAGCCGGGCCGGATCGGCCAGGGGCGTGAACAGGGCCAGGATCAGGGCGATGGCCACGAAGGCCTGAGCCACGTTGGTCTTTTCCAGGGCCTTCATCCAGGCGCCCGGCCGCACGGCGGCGATCGTGTAGCCCACAGCATAGCCGACCGCGATCACTATGAAGGCGGCGGCGAACACCCGGTCTGGCGTCAGTCCGTGCTGACCGATGCGCAGGGCCAGGCCATAGGCGGCCAGCAGGCTGATGGGGATCAGCAACACGCCGGTCAGCCGCGCGGCCCAGGCCAGCACGACGGGAGGGGCATCCTCGCCATCCTGATAGGCGGCGTTGATCAGCACGATCAGATGGGCGGCGGCGGTCAGCAGCAGGGCGGTGGCGGCGCGGGTCTTCCACAGCGGCTCCAGACCGGTGAACGGCAGGCTGGCCAGGAAGCCGGCGGCGATCAGGGTCATCAGCGGCAGCAGCCAGGCCAGCAGGGTCAGGGCCACGGTGCGCACGCCGCGCACCAGGGTCGAGCGCACGTCGGTCAGCTGCACGGCCGCGGCGAACATCACCGTGGTGGCGGGGAAGGCGAAGGCCTCTTCGGCGATCAGCTTCTGGATGGCGTCGATGCCGATCAGCTTGAACAGTGACGCGCCCAGATACAGCAGGATCCAGAACGCGCCGGTGAAGCCCGCCGACAGGACCAGCTGCACCCCGTGCATCCAGGTGATGTCGAAATAGGCCGGATAGCTGGCCACGACCCGCCGCTCGGCCTGCGCCGGCTGGATCAGGTGATGGGCGATGAACAGGCCGGCGGCGATGGCGGCGAACACCGGAAAGTCAGGCATCTTGTCCGCGTCGACGCCCTGCCAGGCGCCGTAAAAGGCCAGGCCCGCCGTGAAGGCCGTGGCCCCCAGCGCCCAGACGATCAGGCTGGTCCGGCGCAGGGCCCCGATCCCGGCCAGCACCACGAAGGGCGCGAACAAAGCCACCAGCACCAGGGGCGCGAAGGCGAGCGGCTGGGTGGCCGGCCAGGCTTTGACGTTTTCGGCGTGGTGCAGCAGGAAGAGCGCCAGCCCCTGGAGCAGCCCCGTCCCCAGCCTTATGGCGGTGGTCGTTCGGGCCGATTGGCTTGCCGTATGGTCCATAGCCGTATCCTCGCCTGTGTCGCGACAGGATCACGCCCTGAGGCCGTTGTGAAGCTGGCGATCATGCACTAGCAATTTCGGCCTCAGTATGGGGGTGTTGATGCGAAATTCATTCAGGGCCGGGCTAGCGGCGCTTGTTCTGGCGGGCGCTCTGGCCGGTGCGGGCGGCGTTTTCGCCCAGGACGCCAAGGGCGGTGACAAGCCGGCGGCCAGCGAGCTGACGCCGTTCCCGGCCGACAGGTCGGTCAAGCAGACCGCCACGGTGGGCGGCAAGGTCCTGTCCTACACCGCCACGGTCGGCGCGATGCCGGTGCGCGACGAGAAGGGCAAGAAGATCGCCGAGGTGGTCTTCACCGCCTACACCCTGGACGGCCCGCGTGACCCGAACCGCCCCATCACCTTCGCCTTCAACGGCGGTCCGGGCGCGGCCTCGGTCTATCTGAACTTCGCCCTGGGCCCCAAGCGCGTGCAGTTCGGCGCGGAAGGCGACAGCCCCTCGGCCCCGGTCAAGCTGGAAGACAACCCCGCCAGCTGGATGGACTTCACCGACATCGTCTTCATCGACCCGGTCGGCACCGGCTTCTCGCGCAGCCTGACCACCGAGGAAGAGACCAAGAAGCGCTTCTATGGCGTCAAGCAGGACATCGACTACCTGTCGCGCATCGTCTTCGACTATCTGGTCAAGTCAGAGCGCCTGGCCTCGCCGAAATACATCGTCGGCGAAAGCTATGGCGGCTTCCGGGGCCCGCGCCTGGCCTACACTCTGCAGACCGATCTGGGCGTGGCGGTGAAGGGCGTGGTTCTGGTCTCGCCGCTGCTGACCAGCGCCGGTCGTCAGGGCCAGGAAATCTCGCCCCTGCCGGCGATGTGGAGCCTGCCCTCGATCGCGGCCGCCAAGCTGGAGCGCGACGGCAAGCTGACGCCCGACAGCATCAAGGCCGTCGAGGACTATACGCGCGGCGAATACATGGTCGACCTGATGAAGGGCTCCGACCCGGCCGCCCTGGACCGCCTGACCACCAAGGTCTCGGCCATGACGGGTCTCGATCCCAAGTTCGTGCGCCGGGCCGGCGGGCGTCTGGAGACCCAGTCGTTCCTGCGCGAGGTGTTCCGCGACACCGGCCGCCTGGGCAGCCGCTATGACAGCAACGTCACGGCCCTGGATCCCTTCCCCAACGCGCCCGAGCAGGAGGTCAACGACCCGATCCTGGACGCCATCATCGCCCCGACCACCAGCGCCATCGTCGACTTCACCACCCGCATCGTCGGCTGGAAGCCGGACGTGCGCTATGACGCCCTGTCGGACGTGGTCAACCGCGGCTGGGATCGCGGCAAGGGCCCCGACACCGAGTCGGTCAGCGACCTGCGCAAGATCGTCTCGGTCGACCCCAAGCTGAAGGTGCTGATCGTCCACGGCTATAACGATCTGTCGTGCCCGTTCTTCGCCTCGCGCCTGATCGTCGACGCCATGCCGGCCACCGTGGCCGGCCGCGTCACCCTGTCCAACTATGCCGGCGGCCACATGTTCTACAGCCGTCCCGATAGCGGGGCGGCGTTCCGCAAGGACGTCATGGCGCTGTACGGGGTTCGCTAACTTCTACTGTCATCCCGGACGGCCCAAAGGGCCGATCCGGGACCGCGGCAGGCGCGGCGCTTGTGGCGGTCCCGGGTCTTCGCTGCGCTTCGCCCGGGATGACAGTTCTTCATTGTCGGATCAGGCTGCGGCGGGACGTCCTCGAAGATCTTCAGGGAGGAACCGCCGTGAAAGCCGCCGCCGCGTCGATCGACGCCTATCTCGCCGCTGTTCCGCCCGACCAGCGCGCCGCGCTCCAGGTGCTCCGCCGCCAGATTCTGGCTGCCGCCCCAGGCGCGGAAGAGTGCATCAGTTATGGCCTGCCAAGTTTCAAGTTGAACGGCGCGCTGGTGCATTTCGGGGCCGCCAAGAACCACTGCGCCTTCTATCCGCACAGCGTGATCGAACCCTTCGCCGACCGGCTGAAGGCCTATGACACCAGCAAGGGCACGATCCGCTTCCAGCCGGAAAGCCCGCTGCCCGAGGCGCTGGTTCGCGAGATCGTTGAGTACCGGGTGGCGCAGAACCTTGAGATCGCCGCTGAACGCGCGGCGCGGAAGCGGCGCTCCTAGATCCTTCTCCCGCAAGGGGAGAAGGGCGCGCGCGCTACCGCGCCAGCCGCCCGTCGCTCAGGGCCGCCACCTCGAACGGGAAGATGACCTCGGGGTCGGGCTTCTCGATCCCCTTGAGCAGCTTCTTCTCGCCGGCCGCGTGCAGCAGCCAGCGGATGATGTTGAGCCGGGCGGCCTTCTTGTGATCGGCGCGGACGCAGATCCACGGCGCGGCCTCGGAATGGGTGCGGGTCAGCATCTCGTCGCGGGCGGCGGTGTAGTCGTCCCACTTGGCCTCGGCCACGGCGTCCAGGTCGCTGACCTTGAAGGCCTTCAGCGGATCCTCGCGGCGGGCCTTCAGACGCTCGGCCTGGGTTTCCCGGCTGATATCCAGCCAGAACTTGGCGTAGCGCATGCCGCTGTCGACCAGCATCTTCTCGAACGCGGGCACGTCGTTGAGGAACTGGGCGTGCTGCTCGGGCGTGCAGAAACCCATGACCGGCTCGACCCCGCCGCGATTGTACCAGGAGCGGTTGAACAGCACGGCCTCGCCGCTGGCCGGAAGCCATTCGACATAGCGCTGGAAATACCACTCGCCCTGTTCGCGGTCTGACGGCTTGGGCAGGGCCACGACGATGGTGTTGCGTCGCGACAGGTGCTCGGTGATCCGGGCGATCGCGCCATCCTTGCCGGCGGAGTCGCGGCCTTCGAAGACGGTCAGGATCTTCCAGCCATCCTTGATGGCCTTCTGCTGCATCCGGATCAGGGCCAGTTGCAGGGCGGCGAGCTCGGTTTCGTAGTCGTCTGACTTGCTCATGCGGTGAGCCTACCCCTCGAAAGCACAGTTGCGCTAGAAGGAGCCCATGATCCGTCTTTTCGTTCCCCAGGACCTGGCCCCCGGCTACGGCGTCATCCTGACCCTCGACCAGTCGCGCTATCTCACCTCGGTGATGCGCCAGGCCATCGGCGCCCAGGTGCTGCTGTTCAACGGCCGTGACGGCGAGTGGTCCGCCACCCTGACCGAGACCGGCAAGCGCGGCTCTCTACTGAAGGTCGACGAGCAGGTCCGCCCGATGGCGCTGGGCCCGGACCTTGATCTGGTCATCGCGCTGGTCAAGCGCGGCCGGGTCGAGACCATCGTCGAAAAGGCCGCCGAGCTGGGCGTGCGTAGAGTGCGTCTGACCGTCACGCGCCGGACCAATGTCGACTTCGTCAAGCTGGGTCGCCTGGACGCCATCGCCATGGAGGCCGCTGAGCAGACCGGCCGCCTGGATGTGCCCTCGGTGGAAGATCCGGTGAAGCTCTCCGAGATCCTCGACGGCTGGGACCCGGCCCGAAAGCTCGTCTTCTGCGACGAGGGCGGCGACGCGCGGCCTGCCTTCGAAGCCCTGGCGGGCAGCGCCGCCCCGGCCGCCATCCTGATCGGTCCCGAGGGCGGTTTTTCGCCGGAGGAGCGCGAGCGGCTGCGGTCGTTGCCGTTCGTCACACCTGTGTCGCTTGGCCCTCGCATCCTGCGCGCCGACACCGCCGCGATCAGCGCCCTGACCCTCTGGCAGGCGGCGGCCGGCGACTGGCGGGAAACCTAAAGCGGCAGCCCCCTCTTGAGGTTCGCAAAGAAAACGCCCAATTGCGCAGCGTGACAGTCCGCGGTCGGGGGAAAGGGCCTCCCTTGCCGAGCCGAGTTTTTACCCTGGGGAGGGACGGCTTATGGCCGACACCGCTAGCCTGCAGGAGCGTCCGCTGACGCTCGACGAACTGACCGCCTATTTCGCCTCGGGCTCCAAGCCCAAGGAAGCCTTCCGGGTCGGCGCCGAACACGAGAAGTTCGGCTTCTATCTGAACAGCCATGCGCCCGTGCCCTATGAGGGCGACAAGGGCATCCACGCCCTGCTGACCGGCCTGCAGCGCTTTGGCTGGAAGCCCGTCATGGAAGGTCCGACGATCATCGGGCTGGAGCGCAACGGCGCCAATGTCAGCCTGGAGCCCGGCGGCCAGTTCGAGCTCAGCGGCGCGCCCCTGCTGACCATGCACGACATCTGCGAGGAGACCGGCCAGCACCTGGACGAGGTCAAGACCGTGGCCGACGAGCTGGGCCTGGGCTTCATGGGCCTGGGCTTCTCGCCGGTGTGGAAGCGCGAAGAGGTGCCGGTGATGCCCAAGGGGCGTTACGTCATCATGCGCAACTACATGCCCAAGGTCGGCGGCCTGGGTCTGGACATGATGCTGCGCACCTGCACGGTGCAGGCCAATCTCGACTTCTCATCCGAAGCCGACATGGTCGCCAAGTTCCGCATGAGCCTGGCCCTGCAACCGATCGTCACGGCCCTGTTCGCCAATTCTCCGTTCACGGAAGGCAAGCCCAACGGTTTCCTGTCGAGCCGGGCCAATGTCTGGACCGACACCGACGCCGACCGCACCGGCCTGCTGGATTTCGTGTTCGAGGACGGCTTCGATTTCGAGCGCTACGCCCGCTACGCCCTGGACGTGCCGATGTATTTCGCCAAGCGCGGCGACAAATATATCGACCTGGCCGGCCGCAATTTCCGCGACTTCATCGACGGCAAGATCCCCGAGCTGCCCGGCGAGCGCGCCTCGATCAAGGACTGGGCCGACCACACCACGACCCTGTTCCCGGAAGTCCGCCTGAAGACCTATCTGGAAATGCGCGGGGCCGACGCCGGCCCGTGGAGCAGCCTCTGCGCCCTGCCGGCCCTGTGGACCGGCGTCTTCTACGATGACGCCGCCCTGGCCGCCGCCTGGGACCTCTGCAAGGACTGGACGCCGGAAGATCGCGCCAAGCTGCGCCGCGATGTGCCCAAGCTGGGCCTGAAGGCGATGGTCGCCGGTCGCTCCGCTCAGGACGTGGCCAAGGACTTCGTCGCCATCGCCAAGTCGGGCCTCAAGGGCCGGGCCCACATGAACGGCGGCTTCCTGGACGAGACCATCTATCTGGGCGAACTGGAAGAGATCGCCGACAGCGGCCGCACGCGGGCCGACAAGCTGCTGGAACTGTACCACGGCGCCTGGAAGGGCGATGTGAGCCGGGTGTTCACCGACTGCGCCTACTGAACCAAATCCCCGGGTCCCGGGTCTCCGCCGCGTTATGGCGGGCTTGAAGAGACAAGTTTGGGCAGATCCATCCAAGCCTCGCCTCCAGGGCCCGCCTAGGCTGACGCTCCTCACGGGAGCCCGGCCATGTCCGCCATCACCTACCCCAAGACCCGCACAGCCCTGCTCTTCGTCGATCCGTACAACGACTTCCTGTCGGAAGGCGGCAGGCTGTGGCCGCGGGTGGCGGCGACCAGCGGCGCTGTCGGACTGCACGCACGCCTGAAAGCCGTCACGGCCGCCGCGCGCGCGGCGGGCCTGCCCGTGGTCATCGTGCCCCATCATCGCTACGCCCCGGGCGATCTGGACGGCATGCTGCATCCCAACCCCTACATCCAGGGCAGCGCTGTGGCCCTGGTGTTCGAGAGGGGCGGTTGGGGCGGCGAGTGGCATCCGGACTTCGCGCCGCAACCGGGCGACATCGTCGTCAAGGAGCACTGGTCCAGCGGCTTTGCCGGCACCGATCTCGACTTCCACCTCAAACAGCGCGGGGTCACCCATGTGATCCTGATCGGGCTGGTGGCCAACACCTGCATCGAGGGCACGGGCCGGGCGGCCTCGGAGCTGGGCTATCACGTCACCCTGGTGCGCGACGCGACGGCGGCCTTCTCCGACGAGGCCCTGCACGCCGCCCACGACATCAACGGCCCGACCTATGCCCACGAGATCCTGACGTCAGAAGCGGTCATCGCCGCCCTGGCTTGAGCAGGAACCCCGCTTCCGCCGGCGGGCGACTCCGGCTAGGAACGGAGCATGAACTTTTCCGATCCGTTCCTGATCCTCGCCATCGTTTTCGCCCTGATCGCCGTGGCGGCCGCCCTCTGGGCCCTGTCCGCCACGCGGCGGGCGAGCGCGGCTGACGCCCGCGCCTGGGACCTGAACGCCCGTCTGGTCCAGGCCGATGAGCGCGCCCGGCTGCTGGAGGACCAGTCAGCCACCCAGGCCGAGCTGATCCGCGCCCAGGCCGCCCAGCAGGCGACCATGACCGCCAACACGGTGGCCGAGGCCCTGATCAAGCGGGCCGACGAGAACTTCAAGAGCCGCGAGGCCCTGGCCACGGCCCGGCTGGAAGCCCAGCTGAAGCCCGTCGCCGAAACCCTGGCCAAGTTCGAGGCCCAGGTCACCGCCGTCGAGAAATCCCGCGCCGAGGAGACCGGGGGTCTCAAGGCCCAGATCGCCGCCCTGATGGAGGCCTCGACCGCCACCCAGTTCGAGGCCCGCAAGCTGTCGGCCGCCCTGCGGCGCGGGGCCGGCGTGCAAGGGCGCTGGGGCGAGCAGACCCTGCGCAACGTTCTGGAGGCCGCCGGCCTCAACAAGCGCTTCGACTTCGAGGAGCAGTTCAGCGTCGACACCGAGGAGGGCCGCCGCCGGCCCGACGTCAAGGTGCGCATGCCCGGCGGGGCGGTGTTCGTCATCGACGCCAAGTGCTCGCTGAACGCCTTCCTGGAAGCCCAGGAAATGACCGAGGAGCTGCCGCGCGAGGCGGCCCTGCTGCGCCACGCCCAGAGCGTGCGGGCTCACATGACCAGCCTGTCGGCCAAGACCTACTGGGACCAGTTCGCCGCCGAGGGCTCGCCCGACTTCGTGGCCATGTTCGTGCCCGGCGACAGCTTCCTGGCCGCCGCCCTGGAACGCCTGCCCGACCTGATGACCGAGGCCATGGACAAGCGGGTGCTGCTGGTCACGCCCACCACCCTGTTCGCCCTGTGCAAGGCCGTCGCCTATGGCTGGCGGGTCGAGGACCAGGCCAAGAACGCCGCCAATATCGTCGCGGTGGGGCGCGAGCTCTACAAGCGGGTGGCGGTGATGGGCGCGCATGCGGGCGCGGTGGGCAAGGCGCTGGAAAGCGCCGTGGGCAAATACAACCAGTTCGTCGGCTCGCTGGAGAGCCAGGTCCTGACCCAGGCCCGCCGGTTCGAGGACCTGTCGGTCGACCACGAAGGCAAGGAAATCGCCGAGCTGACCCCGGTCGAAGGCGGCGTTCGCGCGTTGAACAAGCTGGCCCCCCAAGTTGGGATAGGGCAATCCCCCACCTTGACGCTCGGGAATGAGCCCCTTACCTGACACTCATTATGGCTATCCGTCGCATCCTCACCGTCGACAACGCCGCCGATATGGCCGTGTTGAAGAAGATCTCCACCCCCGTCGCGGCGGTGACAGACGATCTGCGCCGCCTGATGGATGACATGCTGGAGACGATGTACGACGCCCCGGGCATCGGTCTGGCCGCCGTGCAGATCGGCGAGCCCATCCGCGTCATCGTCATGGACCTGGCCCGCGACGGCGAAGAGCCGGCCCCGCGCTATTTCGTCAATCCCGAGATCCTGTCGGCCTCGGAAGAAACGCAGGGCTATGAAGAGGGCTGCCTGTCGGTCCCCGACTATTATGACGATGTCGAGCGCCCCTCGAAGGTGACGCTGCGCTATCAGGACTACAAGGGCGAGACCGTCGTCGAGGAGGCCGAGGGCATGTACGCCGTCTGCATCCAGCACGAGATGGACCACCTCGAAGGCGTGCTGTTCATCGACCACCTGTCGCGCCTGCGCCGCGACCGCGCCATCACCAAGGTGAAGAAGGCGCGCCGGGCGGCCTGATGTGATCCTCCCCCTCAGGGGGAGGTGGCCCAGAGGGCCGGAGGGGGTAGCGCGGCCTAAGCCGCATTGGCCCCCTAAGTCGCTCCGCGACAGCTCCCCCGGAGGGGGAGCAGCTATTCGCGCTTACCGCGTCGCCTCGTGGACCTCTTCCTTGGTTTCCTGACCGGCCTTCTTGGCGCCGGCCTTGATGTCCGAGCCGGCTTCCTTGGCCGCGTCGCCGGCCTTCTCGCCCGCTTCCTGCGCCGCGTCCGTCGCCTTGCCGGCGGCTTCCTTCAGTTCGGCGCCGGCCTCCTTGGCGCTTTCCTTCAGGGCCGTGCCGGCTTCCTTGACGTCGGGATCGCTGGAGATTTCCTTGGCCGCGTCCTTAATGTCGGTGGCGGCGGCCTTGGCGCCCTCCTTGATCTCGGTGGCGTGCTGGTCCGAGCAGGCGGCCAGCGACAGGGCTGCGGCGCAGACGGCGAAGATCAGGGGGGAACGCATGGTGGTGCTCCTGGAAAAGTGTCGGCAGGATAACGGTCCCCTACGGCCAAGGTTCCGCCTGCCGCTTTCAATGCGGGGCCGGGACCGCTAAACCGCGCCCATGCGCATCGCTTTCCTCGGCACCCCCGATTTCGCCGTCGCCTGTCTGGCCGAACTGGTCGCCTCGGGCCACGAGATCGTGGCCGTCTATTCGCAGCCGCCCGCCCCGCGCGGTCGCGGCCAGGACCTGAAGCCCTCGCCGGTCCACGCCTTCGCCGAAGGTCTGGGCCTGCCCGTCCGCACGCCGGTCTCGATGAAGACGCCTGAAGAGATCGCGGCCTTCAAGGCGCTGGATCTCGACGCCGCCGTGGTCGTGGCCTTCGGCCAGATCCTGGTGCGCGAGGTGCTGGACGCGCCGCGCGAGGGTTGCTTCAACCTGCACGCCTCCCTGTTGCCCCGCTGGCGCGGCGGCCCCGATCCAGCG
>Ga0209023_10008842_pt1 | contig 10012 bp, 7 predicted proteins | sample LakOneMetagenome_FD_187468 | JGI IMG/M metagenome (GOLD analysis project Ga0209023, IMG submission 187468) | Freshwater and sediment microbial communities from Lake Erie, Canada (SPAdes) (version 2) | ecosystem: Environmental > Aquatic > Freshwater > Lentic | place: Lake Erie, Canada | collected... | reverse complement strand
GAACAACCCGGTACTGCACCAGGAAGTATTTGGCCCCTATTCCATCGTGATCCGGTGTGCGGATATGGATGAGATGACCGAAGTGGCAAAAAAACTGGAAGGCCAGTTAACGGCTACATTAATGGCTACAGAGAACGACATCATTGAAAATAAAGCACTGGCAGAAGCAGTGCAGGATATTTGCGGAAGGTTTATCCTGAACAGTGTTCCTACGGGTGTAGAAGTTTGTTTAAGCATGCACCACGGAGGCCCCTTTCCCGCAACCACAGACAGCAGGTTCTCTTCGGTAGGTGCGGATGGCATAAAGCGTTTTGCCAGGCCTGTTGCTTTTCAGAACTGGAGCAATGCACTACTACCAGATGAATTAAAGAATGAGAATCCTTTGCAGATATGGCGTACGGTGAATGATGAACTTACAAAGGCTGCCTGCTGATTCAGGCAGCTATCTTCACCTGCTCATTTTCTTTCACCTGCCTGAATACAAACCAGGCCGTTACCATCAGTGAGATGATGAAATATGTCCCGAGTGCAAATTTAATTGCAGGCCAATACACAGAACCACCAAACCAATCGCCCTGGTAGTAAAGCAAACCAAGCCCGGCGATGCCTCTTACCAGCTCACAAATAAATGCAGATGCATTTCTGTCCATCAGGTCAGTAAGCGCATACACACTAATAAAAATAAATCCGCCGTAGTAAAAGATATATGTTTTATCGAGGCTGTTGATAAGCGCAATATTCCCGAACATATAACTGATGAATAAGAGGATCATTACCAGTTGTACCCAGCACCATGCATTCAGTGCGGGCGAACTTGCCGTATTGTATTTTTCAAAATGGTATACATCCTCAATTTTATACACCGGGTATTTATCGGCCACATCTGCAGGGCGGTAACCTGTTGGCCTGAACCACAAGGTGAATTTATCTTTCCAGTTGCGGGTTCTCCATGCATCTTTGATCAGCAGCCATACATGCTGAAAATTAATTTTGATCGGGTTCCAGGTTCTTACCGGCCTGGTGATGCCATAAACGGGGGGAACATCGGGCAGTTCTTCCTGGAAAGTACCAAAGAGTTTATCCCAGAAAATAAAGATCTGGCTGTAATTCCTGTCGATGTATTGCGGGTTGATGGCATGGTGTACCCGGTGGTGAGAGGGGGTGACAATGATCTTTTCGAGGAATCCCATTTTATTGATGTGCTGTGTATGGTACCAGAACTGTGCAAACAAATGCAGGGGTGCCACTATACCGATCACCTGGGCCGGAACGCCGAACAATGCTGCAGGCAGAAGGAATATTGCAAAAGTTTTTACCACCGATGAAATGCTTTGCCGCAGGGCGCAGGCAAGATTATACTCCTCGCTGCTGTGGTGTACAATATGGCCGTTCCAGAAGAAATTGGCCACGTGCTGCAGGCGATGCACCCAGTAACCCGCAAAATCCAATGCAAAAAATGCAATGATGTAAACGATGATATTATTGGAAATATGCGTGAGGGCCAGCCAGCGCAACAAAAAGGGGTAAGACAATACAATAAGATAAAGTCCAACCACATCCTTGGTTACATTGGTAACCCCGCTGCTGAGGCTGCTGATCATGTCCATATTGCGTACGGTATCTTTACCCTTGCGCCAGCCATACCATTTTTCGAACAATACCAGCAATAAAAAGGCCGGCATAGCGATCAGTAAAATTTTTCCGTATTGTTCCATGCCATAAATTTACAAAAATATATGAAGCACACATTCCATTGTATTGATGCCCATACCTGCGGCAACCCCGTTCGGCTGGTAAAGCAAGGCGGTCCCATGCTGGTTGGAAATAATATGAGCGAAAAACGCCAGCATTTCCTGCAGGAATACGACTGGATCAGGAAAGGTCTCATGTTTGAACCCCGTGGCCACGATATGATGAGCGGCAGTATCTTATACCCGCCGCATGATCCTGAAAATGATGTGGCCGTGCTCTTTATTGAAACCAGTGGCTGCCTGCCCATGTGCGGACATGGTACCATTGGCACCATCACCATCGCCATCGAGGAAGGGCTGATCATTCCGAAAACACCGGGTATCGTCAAAATGGAAGCACCGGCAGGTTTGGTACAAATTTCCTATAAACAGGAATCGGGAAAGGTCAGGTCGGTAAAACTCACAAATATTCCTTCTTATTTAGATGCAACAGAACTCACTGTTGATTGCCCCGGCCTGGGAGAATTGGTGATTGATGTATCCTATGGCGGAAATTTTTATGCCATAGTAGATGTGCAGAAGAATTTTAAAGGAATAGAATATTATACCGCAGATAAATTAATAAGCCGGGCAAGAGAATTACGCAAACGCATCAACGAAAAATATGAATTTGTACATCCCGAAAATGAAACGATAAGGGGTTGCAGCCATATCTTATGGACGGGTGCAGTTTTGGATAAAACATCAACTGCCCGCAATGCTGTGTTCTACGGCGACAAGGCCATCGACCGAAGCCCCTGCGGTACAGGTACCAGTGCAAGGATGGCGCAATGGTATGCCAAAGGAAAATTAAAAAAGGGCGATTTGTTCATTCATGAAAGTATCATTGGCAGCAAATTCATTGGTACCATTGAAGAAGAACTGATGATCGGCGGTAAAGCAGCAATCCGGCCGGGTATTGAGGGGTGGGCAAGGATATACGGGCACAATATCATTACGATCGATGAGGAAGATGATCCGTATGCGTTCGGGTTCCAGGTGTAAACCCCCTCCGCCCCCTGAAGGGGGAACCCGGGCGAGTCAGTTCACTTTATTAGATAGAGATTTATATTCGCTAACAATAAAATATGATCTGCATAGAGATCTTTATTTACAGTACTCAAAAATCAACTCATTTAATTTTCTTTCCTATGCTACAGAAAAATGTGAGTTGAGATTCCCCCTTCAGGGGGGCAGGGGGTATGAACATTACAATCATCGGCGGCGGCATAATCGGTTTATGCAGCGCCTACTACTTACAGAAAGAAGGATATGAAATAACAGTCATCGAGCGTGGCGACATCACCGATGGCTGCTCCTTTGGCAATATGGGATATATGTCACCCAGCCATTTCATTCCACTGGCATCACCTGGCATCATTTCGGAAGGCATCAGGCATATGCTCAGCAGCAGCAGCCCCTTTTACATCAAGCCCAGGCTGAACCTCAACCTTATGCAATGGGGTTATCATTTCTGGAAAAGCAGCAATGCAAAAACAGTAGCGCGGAATGCACCCCACCTGAATGCGATCTTACAACTCAGCCGCCGCCTCATGAATGATATGCGGAATGATATCGGCGATGTTTTTGATATGGAAGAAAAAGGTTGTCTCATGCTTTGTAAACAACAAAAAACACTTGATCATGAATTTCACCTGGCCGACGACGCTGAAAAATTCGGGTTGAAGGTAGAGCGGCTGGGCAGGGAAGATGTACAAAAACTGGAGCCCGATGTGGAACTTGCTGTAGCCGGGGCCGTTTTGTTCAAAGATGATTGTCATTTTCACCCCGGCAGGATGATGACAACTTTAAAAAAATACCTTGAAAGCAAGGGTGTTGTTTTTGAACTAAATACCACGGTCAGCGGTTTTGAAAGATCCGGGGACAGGATCAATGGAGTGATCACCGATAAGGGGAAATTCGGCTGCGAACAGGTTGTTCTTGCAACCGGTAGCTGGTTGCCCGCGGTAGCAAAGATGATGGGAATAAAATTATTACTACAGCCGGGCAAGGGTTATAGCCATACCTATGAGCATGTAGAAAAAAACATCAGGTATCCTGCCATACTGGTGGATGGCAGGTGCGCCATAACACCCTGGGGCCATCAACTGCGCATTGGCGGTACCATGGAACTGAGCGGTATCAACAACAAGGTATTGACCAGGAGAATGCAGGGCATCTACGATTCTGCGAAAAATTTCTATCCGGGTTTAAAAATTGATTTTCCCCCTGCTGATAAAATATGGAATGGATTAAGGCCGGTAACGCCCGACGGGTTGCCATACATCGGCAAAGCGCAAGGATTTGCAAATGTGGTTATTGCGGGGGGGCATGCCATGCTGGGTATATCGGAGGGAACGGGAACAGGCAAACTGGTGAGCGAGATCATTCAGCAGAAACAAACGACGATAGATACCAGCGCTTTTAAAACAGATCGCTTTTAAGATCACACTTCAAAACTTTTGATACCAGGGGTCTCCATCAGGTAAGTATCCAGGAGTGCATACTCTTTTTGATTGGCGCCCATGCGGTAAAACACGATCACTTCGTTATTGCTTTTCTGCACGCTGTTTTTTTTGAAACCAATGCCGGTCTTTTGCATATTTTTCTCCAGTTCTTCTATTGAATAATCGCCTGCGCCGAAACTGATCCTGTAAAATTTAACCTGGTGAAAAGTGTCGTAATATTTTTCGAGCCTGGCCAGCAACATCAGGATGATCAGCACCAGCACGGTCACCCCTGCAGCAAGATAGTAAGCCCCGTAACCCACTGACATGCCTATTGCCGCAGCGATCCAGATGGTAGATGCTGTGGTCATGCCGCTTACTTTCATGCCTTCCTTGAAAATAACCCCGGCACCTATAAAACCGATACCGGTGATGATATTGGCTGCTATACGGTCGGGCGTAGCCGAACCAATGCGGTAAGACAGGATCGTAAATACCGTGGCCCCCACCGTGATCATGATCAGGGTGCGAAATCCCGCGGGCTTACTGCGGTATTCCCGTTCAAGACCAAGCAGGGCCCCAAGCAGGAAAGCCACGCCGATCTTGATAATGTCGGTATATGTAATGTCCATCATAGTAATTAAGGCAATCCAACCTCATAGTGCATTTCCGGCACTTCCACATCGGCAAATCCTTTCCGGATCAACCTTTGCTGAAATTCAAGTTGCACATTGTATTCTCCGTGCACCACAAAAATGCGTTTTACTTTTGCAGGGTCCTGGCAGGAAAGGAACTGGCAAAGATCATCATAATCGCCATGGGCGCTCATGCTGCGTATAGAACCGATCTCTGCATTTACTTCATGGGCCACACCATAAATGTTAACTTCTTTGGCGCCTGCCATCAGTTTACCCCCCAACGAATGCGGTTCACAATAACCGGTGAATAAAATGGTATTGCGGCTGCTTTCAATATTATTGCTGATGTGGTGCTTCACCCTTCCGGCATCGGCCATTCCACTTGCCGAGATCACCACGAAGGGACCGTTGCGGAAATTCAGCATCTTCGATTCATCCACCGACTTGATGAACTTCAATCCCTTAAAACCAAAGGGATCGCTATCTTCTTCAATGATTCGCTGAATTGTTTTATTAAAATACTGAGGATAGTGTTTTACGATCTCTGTTGCTTTTACACTGAGCGGACTGTCTACAAAATAATCCAGGTTGGGCAGGCGTCTTTCCAGTTCAAGCTGGTTCAATGCAAATAAAATTTCCTGTGTGCGCCCTACACTGAACGCAGGAATGATCAGTTTTCCTTTTTTCTGCAAACAGGCTTTTTCGATCCAATGCAGTACCTGGTCGGGTGTGGTGGTGGCATTATCATGAAGGCTGTTTCCATAAGTGGATTCGATCAGTATATAGTCAGCCTGCGAAAAAACAGCAGGCGATTTCAGGATCACATCCCTGTACCTGCCCACATCGCCACTGAAGCTTAGACGGGTTAACTTTCCATCTTCCTTTATTTTTAAATGTACCGCGGCACTTCCGATGATATGTCCTGTATCGGTATACAGCACATCAATGTTTTCGTCAATGGTAAACCAGTTGTCGTATTCCACCGCCACAAAATGATCGGCGGCAGCCAGGGCATCAGCAGTATCATACAGGGGTTTCAGGTAGGGCAGGTTTTCCTGTGCCCTTCTTTTATTTTCATATTTGATCTCGTTCTCCTGAATGCCTGCAGAATCTTCAAGCATCACGGCAGATAATTCTTTGGTTGCAGGAGTGCAGTAAATCTTGCCGCCAAACCCATCCTTCACCAGTTTGGGTATAAGCCCGCAGTGATCTATATGTGCATGGGAAAGGATCATTGCGGTAACCTGGCTTACATCGAATCCAAAATTGCGGTTCATGGCATCGGTCTCTTTTCCAAGCCCCTGGAACATACCGCAATCCAATAAATATTTTTTGCCGTTGTTTAAGGAAAGCAGGTGTTTGGAACCTGTAACTGTTCTGGCTGCGCCGTGGAATGCTATTTTCATTTTTGTGTTTTTATTTTTTCGCTGTACAGTTGATCTTTATTCAACTTCATTGGCGTCGTACTCTTGTAGCATTGATCTGTATTCAACAATAGTATATTCTTGCTATAACATAGCGGGAATCCGTATTTTATCAGTTTAATTCTGTGTCATCCGTGTTTCTATCCCGCCCCCAACCACGCCATAAATCCCATACCCATCTCAATCGCATTCTCATCAATATTAAAAGTGGGGGTATGCACACCACTGGTGATCCCTTTTTCCTTATTGCCCGCTCCGATCCTGAAAAAACAGCCCGGGATCTGGTGAGAGTAAAATGCAAAATCCTCTGCACCCATACGCAATTCCGTAGTTTCCACATTTGCTTCGCCGATAAACTCCTCCGCTTTTTTACGGGCAGCATCATTCAGGTCTTCATCATTCAGTACGAAAGGATATCCCACGTCGATCGTGATCTCAGCCTCTGCTCCCATCGCCTGTACCAGTTCTATGGTTTGCTTTTTGATCAGGTCATGTGCCTTAAAACGCCAGTCTTCATTCATGGCGCGGAATGTTCCCATCAGTTTCACTTCCGACGGGATCACATTGGTGGTATTGCCTCCCTGGAAAGAAGTAATGGACAATACGCTGGGATTGAACGGGCTGTTGTTCCTTGAAACGATCTGTTGGAGACTGACCACCAGTTGCGATGCAATTAAAATGGTATCGGCCGTAAACTGGGGAGCTGCCGCATGCCCGCCCTTACTCTTCACCGTTATATAGATCTCATCCGCACTGGCCATGATCATACCACCCCTGAAACTCAACCTTCCCACTTCCACACCCGGGTGTACATGCAGGGCAAAAATTCCTGAAGGCTTCGGGTTTTCAAGCACTCCTTCGCGGATCATGATGCTGGCACCCCCCGGGTTTTTTTCTTCACCGGGCTGAAAGATCAGCTTCACCGTACCCTCCCACTCATCTTTGAGTTCATTTAATATTTTTGCCGCACCCAATAAACAGGTGGTATGCACATCATGCCCGCAGGCATGCATCACACCCTTGTTTTTCGAGCGGTATTCCACATCATTCTCTTCCAGGATAGGGAGTGCATCCATATCTGCCCTTAAAGCAATGACCTTCTTACCGGCATTCTTTCCCTTTATTAAAGCCACCACTCCCGTAACGGCCATAACTTCAAAAGGGATTCCCCAGCCCTTTAATTTTTCCTGTACAAATGCAGAGGTATTAAATTCTTTGAAACTCAATTCAGGGTTAGCATGCAGGTGATGCCTCACCGCAATGAACTCTGCGGCGTTCTGGCGGGCCAGCATTTGTATTTTTTCTTTAAGCATATGTTCTGCTAAACTTTTAGCTCGGATTAAAACAAAAAAAGAGTTTCAAAACGGAAACCCTTGTCAAATTACGGCATTATATGAACTTATTCTTCTTCTTTTTCCTTAAGCTTATCAGGCTTTACTTCCACCACTTCAGGAACCACATATACATTGGTAGTAACGATCCTTTGCCTGGCGATGAGGTCCCTGTATTTTTCAGCTTCCGGCTTTTCTGCAAAGTTGCCGAACTTCAGTTTGATATAAGGAGCCTGGAAGGTCATGTATACTTTCTGTTCGGGATATTGCTGCAGTAATTTGGCACGCACACTCATTACTTTTTCCCTGTCGTTGCTGCTGAGTACAAGAAGCCGGTAACCTTTGGCAGATCTTAAACCCATTGTATTCAACTCTGCTTCTTTCCTGGCCAGCAGGTCGAGGCGGGGATCCCTGTTCACTACCACTGTTCCCACAGATGCAGAATCGTTACGCAGAGTTTGCCCATTTGCCAGAGCAATAAAGCATAAAAAAAAGATATTCAAAAAGGCCTTTTTCATTTTCATCAGCTGTAATTATTATTAAAACTTTGCATTGGTCATCAACCAGGTGCCTGGTTCCTTCACACCAGGGGCCTGGGCAAATTTAAAGATTTTTATTCCGTCAAATGCTGGTTTCCGATACAATCATTTGTTATATTTATTGCCCCAACATTAAATACTAAAACCAAACTGTATGCAATTATCCAGATTCCGGGTACTGTTATTTGCGCTCCTCTTTAATACCATATGGGCAAACGCACAGGTAACCTACCCTGTTAATGATGTAGCCAATCCAAGGGAAGGCTGCTATGCATTTATCAATGCCACCATTGTAAAAGATGCACAAAATACAATACAAAACGGAATGATGGTGATCCGCCAGGGTAAGATCATTGCCGTAGGTGCCAGCCTTTCGATCCCCAAAGACGCTGTAGTGATCGATTGCAGCGGAAAATACATCTATCCTTCCTTTATTGACATTTACAGCGATTACGGCATGCCGGTTGCCGATAGGCAGCAAAATACAGCTGGCGCCGGAGGTTTCTTCAGAACGCAGCAGATCACTTCCAATACAAAAGGAGCCTATGGCTGGAACCAGGCCATCAGGAGCGAGATCGATGCCTACAGGATATTTACAGCAGATGATGCCAGGGCGAAACCCCTCAGGGATATCGGGTTCGGCGCTGTACTTACACACCAGAAAGATGGTATTGCCCGGGGATCCGGAACCTTTGTGACGCTGGCAAATGAAGCCGATAACCTGGTGCTCCTGAAAGAAAAAGCATCGGCACATTATTCATTTAACAAAGGAACATCCGGGCAAAGCTATCCCAGTTCAATGATGGGCAATATCGCTTTGCTGCGCCAAACATACCTGGATGCACAATGGTATAAGTCGAACCCCACAGCAGAAGGTGTGAACCTGTCACTGAAAAGCTGGCTCGATGACCAGAACCTTCCGCAGATCTTTGAAGCCAATGACAAATGGAACGACCTGAGGGCTGATAAAGTAGGGGATGAATTTGGCGTACAATACATCATTAAAGGCGGCGGAAACGAATACCAGCGGATGAGAGAAATGGTAGAAACAAAAGCATCATTCATATTGTCGCTGAATTACCCGGAAGCCATGGATGTAGATGACCCCAATGACCTTCGCTTTGTAGGGCTCGATGACCTGAAGCATTGGGAACTTGCCCCGGGCAATGCTGCCGCATTTGAAAAAAACGGTATTAATTTTTGTCTTACCGCAGCCGACCTTACCAATCCCTCAGATTTTATGGGCAACCTGCGCAAGGCCATTGAATACGGGCTTACCGAAACAAAGGCCCTTGAAGCGCTCACGAAAGTACCCGCTTCCTTACTGGGCATGTACGACAGGATCGGTAGCCTGGATGCCGGGAAGATCGCCAACTTCCTGATCACATCCGGTCCGGTGTTCGGAGAAAAGACGGTGATCCTGCAGAACTGGACGCAGGGTATCCGGAATTCTATAAAAGACGACAAATGGTACGACGTAAGGGGAACTTATAATTTTATTGCAAATACCAACGCCGGCCCCAGGGCCTTTGTACTGAACCTTAAAGATGCCGGAGTAGCAAGTTTTATCAGCAAGGATACACTATCCGGTAAATACAGCTACGACGGGAAACTGGTTAAACTGAGCTATACCGAAGGCCGCGGACCAAATGCCAAAGAAACCATTTTAAGCGGTGCCGCAACAGCCAATACCTGGAACGGAATGGGAAGAGATGTGCTGGGAAACAGTTTTACCTGGACTGCCACCCTCGACAAAAAAGCCGAACAAAAAACAGACAGTGTTAAAGCCAAACAGCCGCTGGTACTAGGAAAAGTAACCTATCCCTTCCTGAGTTATGGCTGGGAAGAAATGCCAAAGGCAGGGAATATCCTTATAAAAAATGCCACGGTATGGACCAGTGAA
>Ga0209023_10008841_pt1 | contig 10014 bp, 8 predicted proteins | sample LakOneMetagenome_FD_187468 | JGI IMG/M metagenome (GOLD analysis project Ga0209023, IMG submission 187468) | Freshwater and sediment microbial communities from Lake Erie, Canada (SPAdes) (version 2) | ecosystem: Environmental > Aquatic > Freshwater > Lentic | place: Lake Erie, Canada | collected... | reverse complement strand
GACCACGTGACGTGCCACCTGATCGACCTTCCCGGCGCCGGTTCCAGCCGGTACAGCAAGGACACGCCACTGACGATCGCCAACCACATCCACAGCGTGCGACGCTCGATCGACCTGCTCGGCCTGCACGATGTCGCTGTCGTCGGGCACGACAGCGGTGGCATGATCGCCCGCCATGCCGTCGCGGGCGATGCTCGGCTACGCGCCCTCGGGCTGATCGACACCGAGCAGTCGACGGGCCTGACCTGGAAGTTCAAGTCGTTCCTCGCCGGACGGCACCTGCCCGGGTTCGGTGCCGCGCTCGGGCACCTCGCCGGCCACCCGCGCCTGCGCCGCAACCGCCTCGTGCTCGGCGATGCCTTTGCGGACCGGTCCCTGCTGGACGGCGAGTTCGACGAGTTCTTCCTGCAGCCACTGCATCGGTCTCGCGAACACCGCAACGCGACGATGCAGCTGTTGCGCAGCTTCGACTACCAACTCGTCCGCGACCTGCGTGGGCTGCATCAACGGATCGATGTGCCCGTGGCGCTCGTGTGGGGCGAGAAGGACCGCTTCTTCCCCGTCGAGTTGGCGCGCTCGATGGTGGCCGACTTCAACGACGCACGGTTGGAGGTCATCGCCGGCGCAGGACTGTTCTCCCACGAGGAACGACCGGCGGAGGTCGCCGCCGCACTGCTGCCCGTGCTGACCGGCAGCCGCTGAGCTGAGGTGCGAAGCCGCGAGACAGGCGATTGCTTCCGCCCCTGGTTCACGGGCTCAGGCGGTCGATGGTGCGAAGCTGCGGGTCGTGCAAGACGTCGGCGAGTTGCGCTGCCGCACGCTCGGCTCCCCGGTGCTCCGGTGCATCGAGGGAATCGATGATGAACCCGACCCGGACGGTGCTCGGGCTGATCGCGGTGCGAGTGGTCTGGCGCCAGTTCCATCGACGGCAGGTGACGCCGTCGTCGTCGACCCACACCGGCTCGCCGAGATCGGCATGGTCGATGATGACCTCACCGTCGGCGGTGGTGTGGAACAGTTCGTCGCCGCGGGCAAGGACGAGCCGAGCGGGCCCCTGGTAGCGGTCGAGGTCCTCCCCACCGATCGGCACTCGCTGCAGGACCGAGACGGCGTTGTAGAGGTCGACGAGCACGTTGATCCGCGGCAACCCCTTGTCGGATGCAGCGCGCCGCACCAGCGCGTCGACGCTCGGCCGAGCAACGCGCGGCTTGATCCCGAAGTCGCGATAGGCGTCGTGCCAGCGGGCCGTGTGCGCATCCGGTTCGCCGAGTGTCTGCGCCCGGACAACGTCGTGCGCCTCGCAGAGCAGCCGCTCGGCGACATCGGCGAGCGCTGCCGGTGCGACATGATCGGCGGCGACGAGGGTGACGCGGTAGTCCGGCCAGCGCTCGAACACTGCTGGGTCGACCGCGGAACGCGTGGTCCAGTCGTGGGCGGAGATGGTCATGGCATTCCCTTGCTGGGCTCGTGGACGGCGAGGAAGAACGTGGCCTGGCTCTTGCCGTCGTTGCAGTACGTGTGCGCTTCGTCGGCGCGAAACAATGCCGACTGGCCGCGCCGCACCACCACTGGGTCGTCCGATCCGATGCGCAGGGTCACTGCACCCGACGTGACAACGAGCGCCTCACGCGAGCCGGGGCGATGCGCCTCCGACACCCGCTCGTCTCCGGGCGCCAGCGACCACTGCCAGAGCTCGAGCGGGTCGGAACCGACGAGCAGCCGACCCTCGCCACCGTGAGGGCCGGTCCACAACACGGGTGCGGACGAGTTGTCCGGTTGCACGGTGACGGCGGGCTTGTCGGGGCCCGCGAGCAGTTCGACGAGCGAGATGTCGAAGCCCGCGGCGACGGCCAACAGCGTGGACAACGACGGGTTCGCGGCACCGGCCTCGAGTTGCACGAGCAATCGTCGGCTGACACCGAGCCGTGTCGCTGCGACGTCAAGGGTCCAGTTCCGTTGTTGCCTGCGGCGCCGCACCTCAGCAGCGACGTCGGCAGCGACGTCACCAGCGGAACTGTTCGGAACGGCAACCACGCAGTGCACTATAGAGCGCTCTGTAGTGCAGTATGTGCCCGGCATCGAATCGACGCGGCGTGGGCCGCGACGTCGGCCGGCACCGTACGCACTCGAATGACGGTGCCCGGGGTGGGGCTCGAACCCACACTCCCTCTCGGGAAGGGGGGTTTAAGCCCCCCGCGTCTGCCAATTCCGCCACCCGGGCCCGAGCGGGTACGCCCGCTGTTCGTAGCCTCACGCTACTGGTGTACGGTCGCCACCATGAGCCAAGAAGTGATCGCCCGCTACACCGCCCTCGTCAACGATTTCGACGCCCGCGTCAAGGCCGCACCTGCCGATTCCTGGTCCAACGCCGCCCCGTGCGAGGGCTGGACCGCCGCCGACGTGGTCGGTCACGTCGTCGGTGCCATGAACGGCATCGTCGCCGGCCTGACCGGCGCGGCACCTGCGACCGCCGACGCATCGGACCCGGTCGGCAGCTGGAACGCCGCCAGTGCTGCCGCCCTCGCTGCCGTCTCCACCGCCGACCTCAGCACCACCGTCCAGGGTCCGTTCGGCCCGCAGCCGGCCGAGCAGGTCATCGGCCGCCTGATGTGCACCGACATCCTCGTCCACACCTGGGACCTCGCCCGCGCCGTCGGCGGCGACGAGACCCTGAACGCGGACGCCGTCGCCGGCGCCTACAGCGGCCTCAAGCCGATGGACGCCATGATTCGCATGCCCGGCGTGTTCGGCCCGAAGATCGAAGCCGCCGAGGGCGATGACGCCCAGACCGAATTCCTGAAGTTCCTCGGCCGCCAGGTCTGACACGCACACCATGACCCGGCCGGGAAACCGGCCGGGTCGACGCTGCGACACCCGCGTCGCGCGCCGGGCAGCTACCGTTCGGTCATGCGCGCGCAGCGACGGGTCCTCGGCATCATCCTTCTGACCGGGGCGTTCATCGCCGCCGGGTGCACCAGCGACAGCGGGGTGCAGGTGAAGGACCGAACCACCACCGGCGAGACGGTCACCTCCGAGACCGTCACCGGCGACACGACCGAGCCCACGGACAGCACACCGACGACCGACGACCCCGTCGTCGACAGCCTGGACTGGGGCACGTGCACGGACGAATCGGCCAGCGACCCGTCGCTGGAGTGCGCCACGCTGACCGTGCCGCTGGACTACGGCGACCCCACCGGTGAGACCATCGACATCGCGCTCGTGCGGGTGCCCGCCACCGGCGACCGGACCGGCGCCATCCTGCTCAACCCGGGCGGGCCGGGTGGTTCCGGCTTCGAGTTCGGCGCCAACAACGGTGGCGTGATCCAAAGCGAACTGGGCCTGGACAACTTCGACATCGTCGGCTTCGACCCGCGCGGCGTGGACCGCAGCAACGGCATTCGCTGCGTCGACGACGCCTTCCAGGACAAGCACCTCTACCTCGACGACACCCCCGACACGCCCGAGGAGCAGCAACTGCTGGACGAGGGCGACACCGGGTTCAACAAGGCCTGCACCGCCAAGTACGGCGACACGCTGAAGTTCTATTCCACCGAGAACACCGCCCGCGACATGGACCTCATCCGCCAGGCCATGGGCGACGACCAGATCAGCTACCTCGGCATCTCCTACGGCACCTACCTCGGCGCGGTCTACGCCACCCTGTTCCCCGACAACCTGCGGGCGGCCGTGCTGGACAGCGCCTATGAACCCAACGGCGACACAGTGGAAGAGCAGTACCTCACCCAGCTGGTCGGCTTCGAGGGTGCATTCAACGAGTGGGCGAAGTGGTGCCAGGACGACGACACCTGCGCCTTCCATGCGGCCGACGTCGGCGCTCGGTGGGACGCCCTGCGCCAGCAACTGGACGACCAACCGGTCACGGCTGCCGATGGCCGCGAAGGCAACCAGGCCGTGATGGACACCGCCACCACCGCCGCGCTGTACTCCGAGAGCGAATGGCCGGTGCTGGCCGACGCACTGGCGAAGGCCGAAGCAGGCGATGTCGCCGGCATCTTCGCCCTGGCCGACAACTACGAGCAGCGCAGCCCGGACGGCACGTTCAGCACGCTGTTCCAGTCGTTCAGCATCATCCGCTGCGCCAGCGGCATCCGCACCCAGCCGCCCACCGACGCACAAGCGCTGCTCGACAAGATCCATCAGCAGGCACCCCGCTTCGGCGGCGACGTGACCCTCGAAGACCTGACGGGCAAGAACAAAGACGGCGACATCAGCGGCTGCAACGAGCTGACCGGCCCGACCACGCCGGTGGAGCTGAGCTACTCCGGCGACGGCCCGATCGTGGTCGTCGGCGGCACCAACGACCCGGCCACCCCCATTCGCTGGGCGGAGGAGATGACCAAGGCACTGGGCAGCAACGCCACGATGGTGACGTTCACGGGCGAAGGCCACGGGCAGCTGTTGGCCAGCACGTGTGTGACCGACATCGAGGCAGCCATGCTGGCCGACCTGACCTCGCCCGACCCGGGCACGGTCTGCGACCCGGACCCGGCGATCGAACAACCGGCGTGGTGGGGCAACCTGGTCTTCCCCGCCGACTTCAGCGACGTCGTGTCGCTGCCGGCCGTCAACGGTGCGCTGGGCCTGACCGACACCCAGGGCTATGCCGAGATCCGCACGACGCCGCTCGGCGAGCAGGCCGCCCTGGACGAGCTGGACAAGGCGCTGACCGACGCCGGCTTCCAACCCGTTGCTCACCCGGATCTCAAGATCGACGGCGTGGTCGCCACCACCTACCTGTCGCCCACCGGTGAACCGATCGTGTTCATCGCCATGGGGCCGACCGCCTTCGACACCGAGGATCTGAGCGGGGCCAAGGCCTCGGTGCCGCCCGGCCAGACGGTGGTGCTCTACGTGTACCTGCCCCAGTGACACGCTGATCCCATGTGCGCCGGTGACCTGCCGGCTCGGCACACGGAATGCCGCACTACGCCACCTTTGCCATGCGTGGCGTGGGCGGCAGCTTCGGCGCAGCCTTGACCAGCTTCGACACCTCGGGCTGGGTACCCATGGCCTGCCACAGTTCGGTACGCAGACGGTCTGCGTGGGGCGGCAACAGGTTGTTGGCCACGACGACGCCTTCGATCATGTCGCCCAGCACGGCCAGCCACGGGCGGCCCTTCAACTGCACGGCCACCACCGCGCCACCCTTGGGGATGCGGCGCAGCGAGCGCTGCACGCCCACGATGCGCGGCGGGCAGCGATAGCTGGGGGCGACCAGGCCGCGACGACGAGCCTCGCGACCGAGGACCCGGGCGGCGTGGGCGAAGTCGAGCGCAGACTGATTGGTGGCCATACGGGCAGTGTCGCAAATGGGTGTCACGCGGTTCCCCGTGACCCCCGCGCCTCGCGACAGCCCATCTCCGCGACACCCCATCTCCGCGACACCCGATCTTCGTGACACCCCGCGCTTCGTGACACCCGTTCTTCGTGACACCCGCTCGGTAGTGTCCGAACCGTGACCGACGCGGCCCCGCCCTCGCTGACCCCCGCACAGGAGCGCACGCTCGCGCTCATGCGCCGCAGCGAGGAGCCGGTCGTGTTCGACACCGACTTCGTGGCCGGGTTCGTCGCCGATGCCACCGCCGCCGTCGCCGACCTCTCGGCGCGCCTGGGTGGCGAGACGCTGTGGGTCAGCAAGTCGTTCCTCACCAAGGTCCACAGCTGCGAGGTGTTGCACCTGCAGCCGGACGACTTCGAGTGGCGGCCTGCCACCGCTGCCGGCTTCGTGGCCCACAAGGCGATCGAACTGGCGCTCAACTGGCGCGGCGAGCCGGCGCCGTCGCAGGTGGTCGACGAGTCGTTGGCCCGCCTCGCCGACCAGGCGGATGCGCGCGGCGCGTTCGTGGCCGGCCTGTCAGACGCGGACTGGGCGGAACTGCGCAGTCGCGCCATCGACCGCTGCACCAAGTTCCTGCAGGACTTCCCTCCCCTGCCATTGTCCGCGCAGCCAGTGCTGGAGGCCGCGGCGAAGTGGCGTCCACCGGGCACCATCGAGCTGTCCGGCAAGGTCGACCTGGTCGTGGGCAAGCCGGCCGGGCGGGAGAGCCGTCTGCTGATCGTGGACTTCAAGAGTGGCAACCGTTCGTTCCACCACCGGGAAGACCTGCGCTTCTACGCTGTCGTGCAGACGCTGCGCCAGTCCGTGCCCCCGCGCAAGCTGGTCACGTACTACCTGGACTATGCGGAGAGCGAGGCCGAAGACGTCACCGAGGGCACGCTCACCGCCGGGCTGGCCCGTGCGCTCAGCGGCATCGAACGGCACATCGAGCTCACGGTGGAAGGGCGCGAACCGGTCAAGCGCCCCGGCTTCTCCTGCCGCTGGTGCCCGCTGCAGGACGAATGCGCGGAAGGCAAGGTGTTCCTGAACCGCGACCGCGACGAGGACGTCGTCGACATCGAGGACTGAAGTTCGGGCCCGCTGCGAGGCCGCCACGCCTAGGAGATGACGTGGACCTTCTCGCCGATCGACAGCCAGTCCCAGATCTTCACCGAATCGTCGGGCAGCACGCGGATGCAGCCGGACGACTGGCCGTGCACGGCCTCCGTGCCCACCGAGTCCAGCGTCTGCACATACTTGCCGTCACTGGTCTTGGGCACGCTGTGGAAGGCGATGCGGGCACCCTTGTACTTGCCCTTCGTGAACGCCACGAAGTGGGTCATCGTGCTGTAGTGCCCGCCGAAGCTGCTGCTGGCGTTCATGTCCTTCGCGTACACCTTGTACGTGCCGGGGTCGGGCTGGCTCCAGGCGGACGTGATCGGGAACTGGTACGTGATGTGCCCGTCCTCGCAGAGCGCGCCGCGCTGGTTCGCCCGGTCGACGATCGCACCGTGGTGCGTGTCCGGGCAGTCGGTGTCCGCCGCAGGCAGCGGGCCGGCGGGGCCGCCCCAGATGCCGAGGTCCTGCGCCGTCTGCTTGCCGACGATGCCGTCGACCGACAGGCTCTTGGCGGACTGGTAGGCCTTGACCGCCGCGTCGGTGGAGGCGTCGAAGGTGGTGTCCACCGTGGTCGAGTAGCCGGCGGCGGCCAGCTGGGTCTCCAGGCACTGCACTTCGGCGCCGGTGGCACCCACCTTCAGCACGCCGGTGATCAAGCACCCCGCCGTCTGTGCGGGTGCGGCGGTGGAGGTGGTGGCCGCGTCGCCGTCGACCACGTCCGTCACCGAATCGCCGGTCACGGCGCCACCGGTGCTACCGGCCGTGGTGCCGGCCGAGGCATCGCCCGTGATGTCGGTGACATCGACCAGCTCGGTGGCAGACACCGACTCGATGCCGGCCGCCTGCGGTGACGACGTGGTCCGCGGCTTGTGCTCCACCAGCTTGGCGATACCGACGACCACGAGCATGCCGACCAGGGCGAGGGCGAGGGTGCGGTAGCTGCGTGACATACGGGTATGATTCTACGGTCGCGAGGACGGTGACATCAGTGCAAGCGGCACACCGAGCCCGACGCCTGCCCGCACCGTCGAGATGAACCGGCCCGGCTGGACGGCCGCCTTCGGCAACGAGACAACCTCCGGGCCCAGGCGGTCGCACACGCCGTGCAGGTCGGCGACGTTCCAGACGAAGCCCCAGAACGAGGCTGTCGGCGCGGTGACCTGCGGTGCTTCCACGACCTCGATGATCAGCTCGCCAAGACGATGGAAACCCTGGCGGATGGCACCGGCCTCACGGATGCGCTTCAGCGGCGCGCCGGTGGCGGCCTCGATCGCGCCGCACGTGCGTTCCAGCGAGGAGGTGTTGATCACCAGGTGATCCCACCCGACGATGCCCAGATCGTCGGCCACCACCTGACCAGTGGGCCCGTCCGCCAAGTGGTGCGTGACGAGACCATCGATGTCGTCGGCATCGGTGGGTGCGCCGACGAGACTCCAACTGATCACGCCCGCGCGGCCGTCCGCGCCGACCGGCACGAACCGAAGGGCGATTCCCCCGATGCGCGCCGTGGCACCGCCGATGTGCAGACCGAGCGCCTGCCACGGCTCGATGGGCGACGCGACGACCAGTTCGCCGACCGTCGTCACCGCGCACCGCCACGGTTCACAGCGAACCTTCGATGCCGTCGATGCCGTCGAGGTCTTCGATGCCCAGCTGCCAGCTGAAGAACGCCAGGACGTCGGCACCCTCGTCGATCCGCATGCTGGCGGGCTTGCCGACGCCGTGCCCCGCCCGGCCGGCCTGGTACAGCAGAACCGGCCGCTCGGCCTGACTGGTGCTGGCTGCGGTGAGCGCGGCGGCCATCTTGCGGGCGTGGCACGGGTCCACCCGGGTGTCGCCCTCGGCGGTGGTGAACAGCACCGCCGGATACGCACCCTCGTGCACATGGTGGTACGGCGAGTAGGCGTGCAGCCAGCCGAACTCCTCGGCGACGTCGGGGTCGCCGTACTCGTCGGTCCACAGGCGGGCGATCAGGAACTGCGGGAAGCGGATCATGTCCAGCAGCGGCACGGCGCACCAGACGGCAGCCGCAAGGTCCGGACGCTGGGTGATCGCAGCACCCATCAGCAGACCGCCGTTGCTGCCCCCGTGGATCGCGAGCCGCCCGCGTGACGTGTAGCCCTGCGCGACCAGCCAGTCCGCCGCGGCGTGGAAGTCGTCGAACACCCGCTGCTTGTGCTCGCGGCGGCCGGCATGGTGCCACGCCTCGCCGTACTCGTAGCCGCCACGCAGGCCGGCGATGGCGTACACGCCGCCGGCGGCGCACCAGGCAGCCAGGTTCGGCATCCACATCGGCGACTCCGCGATCGCGAACCCGCCGTACCCGGTGAGGATCAGCGGCGTCTCGCTCGACGGGGCGATGTCCGTCCGGTGGGCGACGAACATCGGGATCATGGTGCCGTCCAGCGACGGGTAGTGCAGTTGCGTCACCGTCAGCTCGGGCAGCAACGACGGGTCGGGCACGGTGGTCCACGGCCGGAGGCCGTCGGTGGCGGTGAACCGCTGCACAGCGACCGGCGCACCGAACGTGTTCACGGCGATGAACGCCCTGCCGTCATCGGCGTCGAGTGCGGCAACGCTGGCGACACCCAGCGGCAACTCGACCGGTTCGGCCGCGCCGGCCGCCCACCGCTCGACCCGGTCGACGGCGACACGGCTGGCGACCACCAGCAACTCGTCGCCGCCCTCTTCCGAACGGCAAGGTGCGCACCCGCCGAGCACGACGTCGGGCCGTTCGGCGACCACAGTGGTCCAGTCCGCCGGTGACTGTCGTGAGGCCCGCACGACCCGACCGTTGGGTGCGTCGCGCGTGGTGGTGCCGACCAGCGAGCCGCCGTCGAACTGCAGCGATGTCTGCGCGTCGACGCCCTCGACGACCGACGTCCAGCGGCCGGTGGACAGGTCCAGCAGGTGCACGTCGACCTGCGTCCACTTCACCATCACGTGCACCAGGACATGGCGGCCGTCGCGGCTGATGCTGACGTCCGGCCACGACTCCGGCGACGGCGTGTGATCGAAGACGATGTCGTCGCCGGCCGGGTCGGTGCCCAGGCGGTGGTGACGGATGTGCCGGTTGTACTCGTCGCCCTCCGGGTAGGCCGCGTAGTAGAAGCCGGACAGATCGGGCTGCCACGCCACGCTCGCCGCCCGCGTGTTGGGGATGCGCAGGGGCAGCACGTGCCCGGTGGCGACTTCCATGACATGCAGCACGCTGTTCTCGGTGCCGCCCTCGCTGAGGCCGTAGGCCACGAAGCTGCCATCGTGCGACGGGTGGTACCAGTCGATCGCCACCGCACCGTCGGCGGCCAGCGCTGCGGGGTCCAGCAGGGTGCGCGGCGGCATGTCTCGATCGACCGCACTGCGCACGACCAGGGCATATTGGTCCGCGCCGACGGCGCGCTCGAGCGCGAACAGCACCTCGCCGGCAACGGTCAGCGACATGGTGGTGGGCAGCGCAGTGAGCGCGGAAAGGCGCTCGTGCCACCGACCACGGGTGGGCCGGGCAGCGAGCGCCTCACGAGTTCTTTGGTTGTGTGATGCCACCCACGCAGCGA
>Ga0209023_10008840_pt1 | contig 10014 bp, 8 predicted proteins | sample LakOneMetagenome_FD_187468 | JGI IMG/M metagenome (GOLD analysis project Ga0209023, IMG submission 187468) | Freshwater and sediment microbial communities from Lake Erie, Canada (SPAdes) (version 2) | ecosystem: Environmental > Aquatic > Freshwater > Lentic | place: Lake Erie, Canada | collected... | reverse complement strand
GCCCGGCCGGCTTCACCGAGGCCCAGCGCGGTCGGCCCGGCGGCTTCATCGGCGACCCCGACGTGATGGACACGTGGGCCACGTCGTCGCTCACCCCGCAGATCGCAGCCGACTGGGAGCCCGCGGACGGCAACGACCTGTTCGGCCGCGTCTTCCCGATGGACCTGCGCCCGCAGGCGCACGACATCATCCGCACCTGGCTGTTCGCCACGATGGTCCGCAGCCATCACGAGTACGACTGCGCGCCGTGGCGCCACGCGGCCATCAGTGGGTTCATCCTCGACCCGGACCGCAAGAAGTTGGCCAAGAGCAAGGGCAACTCCACGGTCACGCCGATCGACCTGCTCGAGCAGTACGGCACCGACGCTGTCCGCTACTGGGCCGCGAACGGGCGCCCCGGCGTCGACACGATCTACGACGAGGGCCAGATGAAGGTCGGCCGCAAGCTGGGCACGAAGCTGCTCAACGCGTCGAAGTTCGTGCTGTCCTTCGGTGAGCCGCCGGCAGGTGCCACGGTCACGGAGGCCATCGACCTGGCCATGCTGGCCCGCCTGCGCAACGTGGTCGCCGATGCCACCACCGGCTTCGAGGGCTTCGACTACACGCGTGCGTTGGAAGCCACCGAGAGCTTCTTCTGGTGGTTCTGCGACGACTACGTCGAGCTCGTCAAGGGCCGTGCATACGGCGGCCACGGCGCCGACGCGGCGGCGTCCGCGCTCGCCGCACTGCGCGATGCGCTGCACACGCTGCTGCGGTTGCTCGCCCCGTTCATCCCGTTCGTCACCGACGAGGTGTGGTCGTGGTGGCAGGACGGCTCGGTCCACTCGCAGCCATGGCCCGTTGCAGGTGCCGCGGGCGATGCCACCATGCTCGACCCGGTGTGCGAGGTCCTGGCCGCGGTCCGCCGCGCCAAGACCGAGGCGAAGGCCAGCCAGAAGGCTGCCGTCTCGCTGCTCGTCGTCACCGCGCCGGCCGAACTGCACGCGGTGATCGCCGCCGCTCAGGGCGACCTCAGCGACGCCGGTTCGATCACCGAGGTCCAGTACGTCGCCGGCGACACCATCGCCTGCGACGTCACGCTCGCCCCGGTCGAGGCCTGACCCCTCGACCGCGACGGAATTGACAGGTACCCTGACGCCCATGCGGCGGCACGCCATCGGGTCCTTCATCGCGGCATGCGCCGTGTGCGCCGCGCTGGTCGGCTCCGGCGCGGACATCGTCGCGGCCACCACGCCGCCGGACTCGATCACGCTCACGACCGACACGCCGGCCACAGAGGGCTCCACCGATCCTTCGACGACCGAGGGCCCGACCAGCACGATGGCACCGGCCACGCGCGGCAGCACCATCCAGATGGTCAGCACGCTCGCGCCACCACCGCCACCGACCACCGTGGCGCCGCCGCCGACCACCACACCGTCGCCACTGGCCGTCCCGGCCAACAGTGGCAGCGGCCGGCGCGTCGTCTACTCCAAGAGCCGCATGCGGGTCTGGATCATCGACGGCAACGAGAACGTGTTGCGCACGTACCTGGTGTCGGGGCGGTTCAGCCAGCCCTCGTTGGGCACCTATTCGGTGTTCTCGCGGTCGGCGTACACCTGTCACCTGGGCAACAGCCATGTGTGCATGCGCTGGATGGTGCGCTTCGCCCACGGCCCCAGCGGCGACAACATCGGGTTCCACGAGATCCCCCGGCGCGACGGTGTGCCGATGCAGAGCGACAGCCAGTTGGGCCAGGCGTTGTCCAGCGGTTGCGTGCGCCAGAGCACCGCCGACGCTCAGTACATGTGGGCGTGGGCGTACATCGGGAGCAAGGTCGTCGTCATCTGGTGAGGCGGCCCCGGCCGGGTGAGCTCACTCGGTCTCGTCGGCGACCGGCGGCTGCTCGACCCTGACCACCGTGTGCGGCACCGATGGGGTCGCGAGGTCGCCGCGCTCGAATGCCTGCAACGCGAGCAGCCGCCACACGCGCCGCACGGTGTCCTGGCAGCCGGCCGCAGTCGCGACCGAGAGTCGGTAGATCAGACGGTCGTCGCGCACGTCGATGACCCCAGCGGCGACCGGCGACGCGGACAGCATCCCCTGCACGGCCGGGTCCGCCGTCAACCCGTCGCAGAGTGCGGCCGCAGCGGCATCGAGCGCGGGCAGCGAACTGGACCGCGCCACCTCCAGATCGAGCAGCGCTACGGACGACTTCGACATGTTCGCCACCCGCAGCACGCCGCCGTGGGGCACGTGCCACACCCCTCCGGCGCCGTCGCGCAGGCGAACCGAGCGGAGCGTGATCCGCTCCACCACGCCCTTGGCATGGCCGACGTCGATGTCGTCGCCCACGCCGTACTGATCCTCGGCGAGCACGAAGAAGCCGGAGATCACGTCGCGGATCAGGGTCTGGGCACCGAAGGCGACCGCACCACCGACGACCGTCGCCGTGGCCACGAAGGCACCGATGTTGATCCCGACCTCGCCGATCACCACGATCGCGGCGGTCGCCCAGATGACACCGACGATCGCACTGCGCATCGCCGTCGCCAAGGCGCGCTGACGAGCCTCCGCTCGACCGCGGTCGGCGCCGGGCAGCTCCAGCGTGCGGCGCAGCACGCGCTTGATGGCGATACGGACCACCACTGTCGCGCCGAATGCTCCGAGCAGGATCAACACGATCCGCAACGGCGTCAGCAGATGCATGCGGTCGAGGTGTCGGATCCATTCCGGCTGGTTGGCGAGCACGCCGCGACGCTAGCGGTCACCCGCCATTCCGAGCAGCGCCACCGATCCCATTCCCAAGAACGCGACCGATCCCATTCCCAAGAACGCGAAAGGTAGCCTGCTCACCGCATGCCGCAGCCGCCCGCCGATGACCCGAAGCCGTACAAGCCCCGCCACACCAACACGCAGCGGGCGGTGCTGGCCCTGAACCTGTTCCTCGTCGTCGCCTGCATCGCCGGCGCGATCGGTCTGGTGTGGGGCAAGAACGCACTGGACCACACGCTCGTCGCCGCCGACGGCGGGATCAGCACCACCACTGCTGCCCCGGGCACCGTCGCCACGACGGCCCCCGGCGACACCATCGGCGCCCCGACCACCACCGAGACGCCGGGCACCTTCCCGGCGGCGGACCCGCAGGCACAGAACTTCCTGATCACGGGCAGCGACGCGAATGCCTGTGTCAGCCCGAACTCGCCCTGGGCGGGCGCCGCCGACCCCAGCCGCGACAACATCGGCAGCCGCAGCGACACGATCATGGTCATGCGGATCGATCCGGTCACGCACCAGGCGGCAGTGCTGTCCTTTCCCCGCGACCTGTGGGTGAAGATCCCCGGCAAGGGCAAGAACCGCATCAACTCGGCATACGTGAAGAACGACCCGACGTTGCTCGAGCAGACGCTGTACGACAACTTCGGCGTGCAGATCGACCACTTCGTGCAGGTCGACTTCTGCGCCTTCAAGCTGATCGTCGACGCGGTCGGCGGGGTCACCGTGCCGTTCAGCACCCGCATCGTCGACAAGCACGTCGGCCTCGACGTGCCGGCCGGTTGCCACACGTTCAGCGGCGACGAAGCCCTGGCCTACGCCCGCTCGCGTCACCTCACCTGGATCGACGAGAACGGCAAGGCGCACGAGGACCGCGCCAGCGACCTCGGCCGCATCTCGCGCCAGCAGGACTTCCTGCGCCGCACGCTGGAGGCCGCCCTGAAGAAGGGCGTGTTCAACCCGAAGGTCGCCAGCGCGTTGATCGAGTCGATGCAGAAGTACATCGTCCGCGACACCGGCCTGGGATCGCTGAACGACATGCTGAAGTTCGCCGGCGTGCTCAAGGACCTGGACCCGACCACGATCCGCACCTACCAGATCGAGGCCAGCCGCCTGATCGTCAGCGGCAACGACGTGCTCGACCCGAAGATCAAGGGCGCCAACATGCAGGCGATCCTGTCGATCTTCAAGGGCGAGGCACCGCTGGCCGGCGCCCCGGAGCAGGTCTTCGAGACCACGACCACGGTCACCGGCACGACGGTGCCCGGTGGTTCCACCACGTCGACGCTGCCCGTGGCCACGACGACCACGGTCGCCGAACCCGAGCAGAACGTGAAGGGCGACATCCTGCCCGACCCGAACGTGAGCTGCTGACGCGGCGGTGCCGCCCACCCGTGGCGCTGTTCCGGGCAGTTCGCCTCTGATCGGCACCAGCGACACGTGTCACACTGCAGCCGTGACCGTGACCAGCCTGCAAGGTGCCACCAAGCACAAGAACCCGTCTCCGCTGACCTTCGCGATGGAGCCGGCCCTGGCCGCCGCCCAGTTCGTCGAGTTCGCGATGCTGACCCCGGTGCTGACCCGTTTGCCCACCGGCGACGGTCGGCCGGTGCTGGTCCTGCCCGGTTTCACCGCCAGCGACCAGTCCACCGCGGCGTTGCGCTACGTGCTCGCCCGGCTGGACTACTCGGTGCACGGCTGGCACCTCGGCCAGAACCTGGGCCCCACGCAGCGCATCGTGGAAGGCCTGTACGCGCGCTTCGACGAACTGCACGAACGCCACAACCGGCCGATCACCTTGGTCGGCTGGAGCCTCGGTGGCCTCTACGCACGCGCGTTGGCGGCCCGCCGGCCTGACGCCGTGCGCCACGTCATCACCCTCGGCAGCCCGTTCCGGCTCGACCGGGCGGAGGAGACCAACGCCGGCCGTCTGTTCGACCTGCTGGCGCCACTGCACGGCCTGCGCCGCCCGCACTCCGCCGAGTTCCGTCGCGAGCCGTACCTCGGCCCGCCGGCCGTGAAGTCGACCGCGATCTTCACCCGTGGCGACGGCGTGGTCCCGTGGAACTCGTGCATCGACGACGCCGGCCCACAGACGGAGAACGTCGAGGTCTACGGCAGCCACTGCGGCCTGGGTTTCAACCCGGCCGCGCTGACCGTGATCGCCGACCGGTTGCGCCTTGGTCCGGACCAATGGCGCCCCTACGAAGCGCCGCGGTTGCGGGTCGGCACCTGGCGCAGCAAGGTCCACCGCCCGGAGGCCTGAGCGGGAAGGCAGCGCCGGACGACTGCGTCGGTGACGCCGCCGGCAATGTCCGGGTGACGGTGCTCAACCAGCGCGGTCGAGCGCGCGCGTGAGCGCCTCCGCGACCTGGCTCGGGCCGCTGATCGTCAGGCAGCGCGCACCCGTGCGGGCGGCGAACGCGAACGCCTCGTCGCTGTCGTCCTCCGGCGCGACGATCACGAGCTCGGACAGTCCACCGGCGGCGGCCACGGGGTCGCCGTCGACGGTCGCCCGGCAGTCGCTGAGCAGCACTGTCACCTTGCGCCCGGCACGGCTGCGAGCCAGCTGGTCGCCGGCGATGCGCAACGCACCGGCCAGGTCGGTGGTCCCGAAGCCACGCAGCGACAGCACGTCGTTGACTACCAGATCGCTGGGCTTCGGGGTCAGTTGACCCTTGGCGACCACGACATCCTTCCCGAAGGCGAGCACGCTGTAGTCCTCCGGTGCCCGGCTGGCGACTGCCGCCGCGGCCAACGCGGCAGTGGCCAACGGCTTGCCGCCCATGGACCCACTGCGGTCCACCAGCAGGCACAACGCCGTGGCCGGCTTCACCCAGCCGCGCACACGCAGGCGCTCGACATCGATCCCGCCACCGCGGCCTTCCATGATCGCTTCCAGACTGGCGTCGATGTCGAGGTCGCCGCCGTCGGGCCGGTACGGCAGGTCGCGCAGCTGACCGACACCACGCGGGCGCACCGGGCCGCGACGCGCCAGGTCGATGAACAGCTTGCCCGCCAGCCGCTTGGCCAGCTCGCGCAGCTTGCGATCAGTGGCGCCGACCAGGTCGGCCAGCATCGCCAGCGTCTCGTCGGGGTCGTCGCGCAGGCCCTCCTCGATCGCCGACTCGTCCAGCTCACCGACCTCCGGCGAGACCTGTTCGAAGCGCGGGTTGCGCGACAGCTCCCGCCGCGAGGTCGTGCGCTTCTGGTTGTTGGCCACCTCGGCGTCGGCGTCGTCGCCCTCCTTGACCTGCGGGGGTGGCTTCAGCCCTGGTTCGCCCCGGTCGGGGCTACCGCTTTTCCCGTGCCGTCGTCTCCATCCGCCGGCGCCTTGAACACCTCGCGCCACAGCTCGGTGACGATGTCCTCGGCGCTGCGGTTGCATCCCTCGCGCAGCCTCAGCCGCCCGCTGAGCGCGACGAGCGCGGCGTCGAGGCCGACCCCGTCGTCGTGCGCCGGCACCCCGCGCAGCGATGACAGCGACGCCGCGACGGCCGCGCAGTCGATGGCACCGCGCACCGACGAGCCGATGCGCACGTCGGGGTGGCTGCGCGTGCGGCGCACGACCTCGACGGCACCGGCCAGCCAGTTGGGGTTGATCGCCGCGGAGGGCAACGCGCGCTGCACGATCGACACCTCGTCGTCGGCGTCCTGGTAGCCGACCGACAGGCGGCACACACGGTCGTACACGGCGCTGCTGATGCGGGCGGTGCCGATGGCATCGAACGGGTTCATCGCGGCGACCAGCCGGAAGCCCGGCGAGGCCGCGACACGCCCGAGCCGCGGGACGTGCAGTTCGCGCTCGCTCATCACCGTGATGAGCACGTTCAGGGTTTCCTCCGGGATGCGGTTGATCTCCTCCACGTACAGCAGCGAACCGTCGCGCATGGCGGTGACCAGTGGCCCGTCGACGAAGACCTCCGGGTCGTAGCCGTCGGTGAGCACGCGTGCGGGGTCGAAGTGGCCGACCAGCCGTGCCGGGGTGAGCTCGGCGTTGCCCTCGACGAACTCGAAGCCGAGACCCAACTCGTCGGCGACCGCACGCAGCAGGGTGCTCTTGCCGGTACCGGGAGGGCCTTCGAGGAGCACGTGGCGATCCGCTGCCAGCGCGGCGACGGTCAGCTCGATCTCGCGCGCCCGGCCGACGACCCGGCCCAGCACCCGCTGCATCAACCGGGTCTGGTCACTCATACATGATCACGCCTCGGATGTTCTCGCCGTCGCGCATGGCCTGGTAGCCGACGTTGATCTCGTCCAGCGTGTAGCGCTTCGTGATCAGTTCGTCGAGCTTGAGCTGGCCCTCGCGGTACAGCCCGAGCAGCTTCGGGATGTCGTTGCGCGGGTTGAGCGAACCGAAGATCGTGCCCTTGATCTCCTTGTTCCACATGGCCAGTTCGAACAGGTTGACGGACGACTCGGTCTGGGTCATCGGGGCGATCGCGGTGACCACGATCGTGCCGCCCTTGCCGGCCATCGCCGTGCCCAACTGCATCATGTCGCCGTGGAGCACGCCCGGGGTCATGATCACCTTGTCGGCCATCTGCCCCCACGTGAGCTCCGCAATCGCCGGCATTGCGTCGGCCATCGAGGCGAACGTGTGCGTGGCGCCGAACTCCATCGCCTTCTCGCGCTTGAACTCGACAGGGTCGACGGCGATGACCCGCTTGGCGCCGGCCATGGCCGCACCCTGCACGGCGTTGATGCCGATGCCGCCGATGCCGACCACCACGACCGTGTCGCCGGGGCGCACGTCGGCGCGGTTCGTGGCCGAACCCCAGCCGGTGGCGACGCCGCAGGAGACGAGCGCGACCACATCCAGCGGCAGGTCGTCGTCGACCTTGATCAACGACGCCTCGGCCACCGCCGTGTACTCGGCGAACGTGCCCAACTTGGCCATCAGCTTGATCGGCTCGCCGTTGTGGAAGTGGCGGCTGGTGCCGTCGGTGATCATGCCGGTCTGCATCGCACCCGCGCCGGCATCGCACAGGTTCTGCCGGCCGGTGCTGCAGTAGCGGCAGCGCCCACACGACGGGATGAAGCTGGCCGACACGTGATCGCCCGCCTTCAGGTTGGTGACCCCTGGACCGACCTCGACCACGATGCCCGCGCCCTCGTGCCCACCGATGATCGGGAAGAACGGCGGGATGCCCGCCGCGGCCAACATCTCCGCCGGCGGCACCATGTCGCCCGTGACGAAGTGCTCGTCGCTGTGGCACATGCCCGCGACCTTCCATTGCACGAGCACCTCGCCCGCCTTCAGCGGATCGATCGAGATCTCCTCGACCTGCCACGCCTCACCGATTGCGTGCAGCATTGCAGCGCGACACTTCATGACGAACCCCCTCCGTCGACGACCTGCGGGCAACTTACCGAAGGTGGGCCGCGAGCGCAGAGTCGTCCCGACGACGCCGGGTGCGATCAGCAGCGGTGCGGCTCGAGGCGGTACCCCACGCCCCTGACCGCAGTGATGCAACTGGGCCGCCCCGGGTGGTCGCCGAGCTTGCGGCGCACGGCGTTGACGTGCACGTCGAGGGTCTTGGTGGAGCCGACCCACGACTCGCCCCACACATCGCGGATCAGATGATGCCGGTGCACGACGGAGCCGGCCCGCTTCGCCAGGCGCAGCAGCAGGTCGAACTCCTTCGGGCGCAGGTCGACGTGGCCGCCCCCGCGGATCACATGACGTGGGCCGGCGTGCAGCACCAGGTTGCCCACTGCGATCGTGTCGTCGACGCCGTGGAGATCGGCGCGGTGATGCGCCTCGCTGGCAACGCGCAGGCACGCATCGATCTGGGCGGCCAACTCCGTCGGGCTGCACGAACGGCGTACGTGCAGCAGCGCCCCGCTGCGGAGCGACTCGAGCACGGCCGCCTCGCCGTCGTGGTGGGCCAGCACGATGATCGGCAGCGACGGCCGCTCGATCGAGATCGCGCTCACATAGGCCAGGGCGCCGAACTCTGCGCAATGCACCAGGAGATCGACCTCGGGCATGAGTGGCAATGGAACCGGGAACGGCAGCGCGTGGCACTCGTGACCCAGCGCCTGCAGCGCGGACTGGATCGCGCCCGCCACCACTTCCGTTTCGCCCACCACCAAGATCCGGCCCACAGTCGAATGGTAATGCGATCTATCACGCCCGAAAAGGGGTGATTGTTGCGGCACGCAAGTTGGCGGGCGGACAATCTGAAGATATCGAAAGAATCGGCCGGCAATTCGACGCTCGGCGTCCCGAAGACCGCGCTCCGTGAAAGTGGGGCATCCGCGTCCGATCCCCGGAAGTGACACATCAGACCAGCTCAGAGCATGTGGACCAGGCGACATGGGTGCCGCAGTAGTCCGAATGGCCTATTTCTCACAGCGGACGGTTAACTCTGGCCCTCGGCCCTTGACCACTCGCCGTGTTGGTTGCACAGTGCTCACTCTTCGTCCATCGCGAGCCATTCGTCTCCGTTGGACAGATTCTTCGGGAGCAAGCAGTCGGGAGGGCATTTCGCGAGATCAGCTTGCGGGATGCCGAGGACGGGAGGAATGTCATGGCACGGAGTCGGCTCTGTTCACACGCGCGCCGAATCATGGTGTGGGCCACGATCTTCGGATTGATGGGCCTCGAGTGGCCGCCGGCCGGCACCCTCACGAGCGCGGCTGCCACCGGTGCCGTGACATTCCACGTGGTGAGCGCAGCCGACAGCCCGGTGCAGCCACCGCTGCGCACGACGGCGGTCGTCGCCGGTGCCACCATCGCCCATTTCAAGTGGCAGATCAACGCCGACAACATCGGTGATCCGACGTTCGATCCGGCCAACTGCCTGCCCGCGAACGCCGCCGATGCCAACACCCCCACGGCCGGTTCCGGCAACTACCCCGAGGCGTGCACGTGGCCGTCGATCCGCGCCATCGACGGCAGCAGCCCGATCATCGCCAACGGTGACGAGACGGACATCCCGAGCGGAGGCCTCGACCTGCCGAACGGCAAGTACCTCGTCTCGGTCACCGCCGAAGGGTTCAAGATCGACGGCAGTCACTTCACCGTCAACGGCGACAGCCAGTCCGTGCTCGTGCAGATGAACCCGACCCCGCTGCCGACCGCGACGGTGCGCGTGCACGTCTTCAACGACAACGCCTCGACGAACGGCCAGTACGACGGCGAGTCCGAGGACGTCACCGACATGTCCGGCTTCACCGCCCACCTCAACGACATCCTCGGCGAAGTCGCCTTCGACGTGTTCGGCAACCCACTGTGCACGGAGTACCTGACCG
>Ga0209023_10008839_pt1 | contig 10014 bp, 8 predicted proteins | sample LakOneMetagenome_FD_187468 | JGI IMG/M metagenome (GOLD analysis project Ga0209023, IMG submission 187468) | Freshwater and sediment microbial communities from Lake Erie, Canada (SPAdes) (version 2) | ecosystem: Environmental > Aquatic > Freshwater > Lentic | place: Lake Erie, Canada | collected... | reverse complement strand
GAAGTGGTCGATGTCGATCATTTTAAAATCGATCAGCTTTTAGTGACTCGTTTACTTGAAAGACCTGAACCCGAGTCAACGGAAGAATCTTAAATTTTTTGCCACATTTTTATTCGTTACGATGTATTTAAAACTAAACCAAACAAACAATATTGTTTGTTTGGTTTTTTAATTTCTTTGAGAAATTAAATATAAAACATACGGCCCACTTATTTTCAAATCACTGTAATAACAATATCCTTTCCACAAAATTGGCTACAAACCCCGTCATATAAGACTTAAGTATAAGTCTCTTAATTTAACCTAAACGACTATTCATATATAAATTTTAGAAATATGAAAAATATCTAAAATTTATAAATTTATTTATTAAAAATAAAATATTTTAAAAAACAATAATTTAAAATCATGCACCAATTTAGGGATAAAATTACACCCAAATATAAACCCATGTTTCTTAATTACTATTTATTTAAAAAATAATCGTCATTTCAATATTTTTTTTTATATATTTTCATTTCGCTCATAACTCTTTAGCATCACTCCACACCAAAACAAAAAAGACTTTCTCGATTAAAAGTCTTACTCAAGGATTGAACCATGTTGACCGTATTAGGTTTGGGCATGATCTTGTGCTTTATGTACTTGATTATGTCTAGACGAATGACTCCCCTTGCTGCTTTAACACTTATCCCTATTTTATTTGCACTTATTGCTTACGGTCTTAGTTTTTACGTCGATAGTTTATCGCACATTGAACTTAAAGAACTTGGTGAAATGATGCTCGAAGGTGTGAAAAAGCTTGCTCCTACTGGTGTCATGTTGCTTTTCGCTATTCTTTACTTTGCCATCATGATTGACACAGGTTTATTCGACCCTTCCGTCAAATTTATCCTTAAGTTGGTGAAAGGTGATCCGCTAAAAGTTGTGATCGGTACAATCACACTTACGATCATTGTTTCTTTAGATGGTGATGGTTCAACCACCTATATGATTTGTGTTGCAGCAATGCTTCCACTGTATAAACGTTTAGGTATGAGCCCATTGATCATGGCATGTTTAATGATGCTCGCCAGCGGAATCATGAACTTAACTCCTTGGGGTGGCCCGACTGCTCGTGCTGCTAGTGCCTTGCATGTAGATCCAAGTGATGTATTCGTACCGATGATTTTACCGATGGTGATTGCAATCGTTTGGTTGTATTTCCTCGGTTATATGTATGGACGAATGGAGCGTAAACGTTTGGGTATCGTTGAACTAGACATCAGTCATGGCGATGATATTCAAATCTCTACCAACCCAGAAGCTAATCGTGCACATTTAAGATGGTTTAATGGTTTACTAACACTTGTATTGATGATCTGTCTGGTAAAAGGCGTATTGCCAATGCCGATTCTATTTATGGTCGCACTCTGTATTGCATTGGTAGTGAACTATAAAGACATTGACATGCAAAAGAGTTTGGTTGCTCACCACGCAGGCAGTGCATTAAACGTTGTCGGTATCATTTTTGCAGCAGGTATTTTCACAGGTATTCTGTCTGGTACAGGTATGGTTGATGCTATGTCAAAGGAATTGGTTGCGATTATTCCTAATAGCTTGGGACCTTACTTAGCACCAATTACAGCTATTATCAGTATGCCGCTCACCTTCTTTATGTCGAATGATGCGTTCTACTATGGCGTATTACCTATTCTGTCTGAAGCAGCAAGCCACTACGGCATTAGCCCAGTTGAAATGGCACGTGCTTCAATTGTTGGTCAGCCTGTACACTTACTGTCACCATTGGTTCCTTCAACCTATTTACTATGTGGTTTGGCTGGGATCGAGTTTGGACAACATCAAAAGTTTGCAATCAAATGGGCAATTGTGACCTGTCTAGTGATGTTAGCTACAGCTTTAGTATTTGGTATTTTCCCACTCTATTCAACACTGGGTTCTTAATACCTTTGATATATAAATCAATAATATGATATGAAAAAAGCACCATTCAATGGTGCTTTTTTTGATGCTGTTGCCTGTATTAAAATAGGTCTAGCACATAGAATAAGAATAAATTTCTAAGCTAAATTAATGCTGAATTAAAAACTTAATTACCGCCATAAAGATGAATCAATTGATCAAGTACAGCTTGATAATGAATTGAAATATCATCTTCTAAAGTTTTATAAGCACTGTCGAACTGAACCATAGGCCAGCCCTCTTTCCAAAAAGGAAAAATGTTGTGCAGGTCACGTGTCACGGTTGCATCTTCACGAACAATTGCTTGAGCAACTTGCGATAACACTTGTGCAGTTTCAGCACCATCAATCGCTAAATAATCAATCCCACGTACTTTTAAAATTCGAATACGGTCTTTTTTATAGCGAATTTTTTTTGCTTGGGCTTCATTCAAACCCAAAGCTAAGGTAACTGCTTCAACAAATTTCTCTTCAAAGCTGTCATTCAATGCAACCAGAGCTTGTTTATGTGCTTCTTGACGCCCTGCTTTTCCACCATCACGAATGATTTTGTTTGCTTCAACATCCAATTCATCCGATTTCATCGACTGAAGAACGTCTAAAATTTCAATATCACTTAATGATGCAGAAGAATCTGTCATGGGAGCCCTAAAACAATGAGAATAAATAGAATTACTATTTTCGCATAATTTTAAAATTAAATCAGAGATAAAACAGATAATGTTGCACAGACTCGTTAAAGCGATATCAACCTATCACAATTGATCAATGTTTGAAGTGAATGGTTTCTATTAAACAGGTGGCAAGGGATCAAATTTATTGAATTCAATCATTCAGCTTTTGTTGTCTAAAAATTTAATCCTTTTTCACATGAAGTAGATGGATACACAATTCTGTACTTTCTAAGTCATTCGAATTTTGCTATTCATTTGAGAGACGATAAAAATGGAGAAATCGGATGAAAGCTGTTGCCTACAAAAAACCTCTACCTATTTCACAACCCAATGTTTTTTCAGATATTGAAATAGAAAAACCCAGCGCTACTGGACATGATCTGTTGGTTGAAGTAAAAGCCATTTCAGTGAATCCTGTCGATATAAAAATGCGTCAGCGTACTTCAAGCGAAAATGAACAGTGGAAAATTTTAGGACATGATGCGGTTGGTATTGTGAGGGCTGTAGGTGAGCAAGTTCAACACTTTAAAGTCGGTGATGAAGTCTTTTATGCAGGTTCAAATCAGCGCAGTGGTTCTTATGCAGAATTCCAATTGGTCGATGAGCGAATTGTTGGCTTAAAACCAAAAACACTGACCGATGCCGAAGCTGCTGCCCTGCCTTTAACCTCAATTACTGCATGGGAAATGTTATTTGATCGTCTAAAAGTACAAGAATCTACAGATTTAAATGCGATTATTTTAGTGATTGGTGCTGCTGGCGGGGTCGGTTCAATTGCAGTACAACTTCTAAAAACATTGACCAATCTCAAAGTCATTGCAACGGCTTCACGTCCTGAATCAAAGGCTTGGTTACAATCCATTGGCGCAGATTATATTATTGATCATCACCAGCCTTTAGAACAGCAAGTGCTTGATTTGAATATTGGCTTACCTGATTATATTTTTTCAATTACAGGCACAGCGGGTTATACCCAATCAATTGCGAATTTAATTGCACCACAAGGTCATTTTGGATTGATTGATGACCCTGATAATTTTGTAATCAATCCCTTTAAAATCAAATCTGTGGCAATTCATTGGGAATCGATGTTCACCCGCTCTACATTCCAAACCCATGATATGTCACGCCAAAGACAGATTTTAAATCATCTCGCTGAATTGGTTGATCAAGGCAAAATTAAAACCACCCTTTCTGAAAATTTAGGTGTGATTAATGCTGAACATATTGTGAAAGCACATATGCTGATCGAGAGTGGGAAAAGTATTGGTAAAATTGTCTTAGAAGGTTTTTAAATTCTAATTTTTTATTTTCCGTTTTAATCTCTAGTTTTCAGTAATATTTTTAAATTAAAAATAAACGCCTCATTTCAATTGAAAGAGGCATTTATTTTGGGTCATGAATCAACTAAATAAAATTGTATTTAAATTACTTCAACCACAACTTTACCAATATGTTCACCAGTATCCATGATCGCATGTGCATCTTGGATTTGATCAAATTTAAAGGTTTTATAAATCATCGGTAGACATTCACCTTTTGCCCATAGCGGTGCAAGCTGTTGCTGAATACCTTGTGCAATTTCAGCTTTTTCTGCTGTAGTACGTGCACGCATGGTTGAACCTGTAATCGTCAATCGTTTCATCATGATTTGACCAAGTGAAATCTCTTTGGCTTTTGCACCAGCTAAAAAAGCGATATAAACCAAACGACCATCACGGCGTAGTAAGTTTAAGTTCTTTTCTAAATATGGCGCACCGACCATATCCAAAATAACATCGACACCTTCATTATTGGTCTTTTCTTGGATCACTTGTTCAAAATCTTGGGTTTTGTAGTTAATCGCATCGGTTAAATCGACAATCGCTTGGACTTTTTCATCTGAACCCACAGTTGCAAAGGTCTTAATTCCAAATGCTTTACATAGCATCAGTACCGTTGTACCAATCCCACTTGCACCACCATGCACCAATAGCGTCTCACCTGCTTTTGCCTTCGCCATTTGAAACACATTTGCCCAAACAGTGAAGAATGTTTCAGGAATAGCTGCAGCTTGTACAAAGCTCACTCCTTCAGGGATGGTTAATGTCTGACTTTGCGGAACAACACAGTATTCTGCATAACCACCACCATTGGTTAAACCACAAACTTTATCACCAACTTTAAACTGGGTGACATCTGCACCAACTGCTTCCACGATTCCTGCAACTTCTAAGCCGGGTACTGGCGTTACGCCTTTAGGCATTGGGTATAAGCCTTGACGTTGTAAAATATCAGGGCGGTTAATACCAAATGCATGTACCTTTACCAAGACTTCTTCCGCTTTGGCTTGCGGGATTGCAACCGTTTCATAAGCGAGTTTATCTACGCCACCGGGTTCTGTAATGATGACGTGTTGCATGGTTGCTTGTGACATGGTTCGCTCCTAAGTCTTTCAATACTTTTCAAGTTTTATGTATAGAAACATAAAACTTTGTCGCATTGAAGAATAGTGGACTTATGTATGAAAGATTTAAATATTTTGAGAATACAAATGATTAGAGAGTGAGCAATTTATTTTATAGTATTTTGGATTGATTTTTATTTTTACCCTGATAATATTATTTTATAATTTAATTTTACCCCGATAAAAATATTTATTGATGAGCGAAAATGAACACTAAAAATACCTATACCGCCTTTGTCGGTAACACCCATTTAATTACTGATTCTTTGCTGAATGTCGCATTGGCTGTAAAAAATCAACAGCATGATTCTGCACCTATTTTGATTTTTGAAGATCAAACAGGAAAGCAGATTGATGTCAATATCACAGGATCAGAGTCAGATATTCAACAACGTTATGCTGAAGCTGAAACTGTGAAGAAAGTTGGTCGTCCCAAGTTAGGCGTTATTTCCCGTGAAATCACCTTGCAACAGAAACATTGGGATTGGTTAGATTTGCAAAGTTCGAGCGCTTCGGCTGTGATTCGCAAATTGATTGATCAGGAGCTCAATAATGCTCAGTCTGAAAGTAATATTATGATGACCAAACAAGCCACGGATCGTTTTATGTCTGCGATGTTAGGTAATATGCCAAATTATGAGGAAGCCACTCGTGCTTTATATCAAGGAAATAAAGAGAGTTTTATTAAGTTAATTCAAAACTATCCAAAAGATTTAAGAGAGTATTTAGTTTCAAGAACGAGTAATGTATTTTAGATTTTGACACTCTGAATAAGTAATAAATTTAATTGCCTAAAATTTAAATTAATTCTAGATCCCCTCTCCATTTTTAAAGATGAGGAGCCATACTCCGCAAGGAGGTGGATTATTGGACAAAAACCATCTCACGGCGAATCAGTTAAGCTTTTTAAATCCTCCCCAACCCTCCTTTTCCAAAGGAGGGAGTACCAAAAATCTAAAATTATTTTAAATTCTCAGTAGTTCCCCTCTTTTTTAAAGAGGGGTTAGGGGAGATTCTTAGATGAGTATAACTACCAAACTACTCTTAACTGATCAGCATTAACCTCATAGCGGTTTTTTAATCCATCCAATCTCTTACAGACGAACTAATTCCACAATTTTATCAGCCAACTCATCAACGGCTTCTTGTGCAAATACTACATCTGCACCCTGCTCAGAATCAGTCACAATCACGACGCCAGTCTGACGAAGTAAGGCAACTTGCTCAGCAGACAACCCTGCTTTGGCAATCGCTACTACGCCCTGTTGAATCAACAAACTTTCAAGCGATTGAGCATTTTCAAGAGCTTGAGCAGACACAGCCACTACAGCAGGTTTCTGACCTAAACGTGCAGCACGATCTTCAGCAGTAACAGGTTCATTATGTGCAGTCCATTCAACTGCAGCTTCAACCATACCTGCGCCAACTGTCACATTGCTTAAACGGTCGATAAAGATAAATGAACCTGTATAACGACTGTCTTGATAACGGTCAAATACCACTGGTGCATCAAATTCAACATCAATATCTGCAATCGCATTCAATTCAAGCTGATCAACCTGAGTATGTTCAAGCGTATTCACATTAGTACGATAGTTGATTTTAGATACTTTCGCAGGAATGGTCTGAGTACCAATCTTGATGTTATATAACTTACCAATCACCAAAGGCTGATCTGTCATCCACACTACAGAAGCACGTACAGAACGTGACAATAAAGGCTGTTCGCCTGCTTTGACCAAGACATTACCACGTGAAATATCAATCTCATCGTTTAGTGTCAAAGTCACTGCTTGACCTGCAATCGCATGTTCAAGATTGCCATCAAAAGTCACAATTTCTTTAACTGTTGATTTCTTACCTGATGGTAAAGCCACGATTTCATCGCCAACTTTAACTTCGCCTAAAGCAATCGTTCCACAGAAACCACGGAAATCAAGGTTTGGACGGTTTACATATTGCACAGGGAAACGGAATTCGTGCGCACTGGTATCACGTGTAATTTCAACCGTTTCCAAGGTATTCATCAAGGTTTTGCCTGTATACCAAGGCGTATTTGGTGATGGATTAACCACGTTATCACCGTTCAACGCAGAAATTGGCGTGAAGATGATATTGGCAGGTTTACGATTACCCAACTGATTGATGAAATGATTATATTCCGCTTGGATTTCGTTAAAACGAGCTTCCGAAAACTCAACCAAATCCATTTTGTTAATTGCAACAACGATATTACGAATACCCAATAGGCTCGCAATAAAGGTATGACGGCGTGTTTGAGTTTGCACACCATAACGTGCATCAATCAAAATAATCGCTAAGTCAGCAGTTGACGCACCTGTTGCCATGTTACGAGTATATTGCTCATGCCCGGGTGTATCTGCAATGATGAACTTACGCTTTTCAGTTGAGAAATAACGATAAGCCACATCAATGGTAATACCCTGCTCACGCTCAGCTTGTAGACCATCAACCAGCAATGCTAAATCTGGCGCATCACCTGTCGTACCTACTTTCTTCGAGTCACGAGTAACAGCTTGCAACTGATCTTCATAAATTAATTTTGAATCGTAAAGCAAACGACCAATTAACGTTGACTTACCATCATCCACATTACCGCATGTCAAAAAGCGTAAAAGGTCTTTATTTTCATGCTGTTTTAAATATGCCAAGATGTCTTGGCTAATCAATTCTGATTGATGAGACATTGCTCAAAACTCCACAAATTCGTTGAAATCGGTTTTTAATCTCTTTAATCCCCCTAAATCTCCCTTTGTTAAGGGAGACTTAGCTCTGTTTTGATTTAGGAGTACCCCCTCTTTCTCAAAATGGGGCTAGGGAGAGATTTATAAACAGTTAGAAATAACCTTCTTGCTTTTTCTTTTCCATCGAGCCAGCTTCATCATGGTCAATCATACGACCTTGACGCTCTGAACTGGTGGCCAAAAGCATTTCTTGGATAATTTCAGGCAATGTTGTTGCAGTTGACTCAACCGCACCTGTCAATGGATAACAGCCTAAAGTACGGAAACGTACCGATTTCATTTGCGGAACTTCGCCTTCTTTTAAACGCATACGCTCATCATCAACCATGATCAGTGTACCGCTACGCTCAACCACTGGACGCTCAGCAGCTAAATATAAAGGAACCAAAGGAATACTTTCTTGGTAGATATACTGCCAAATGTCTAACTCAGTCCAGTTTGACAATGGGAATACACGAATACTTTCACCTTTATTTACTTTACCGTTATAAAGATTCCAAAGCTCAGGACGTTGGTTTTTAGGATCCCAACGGTGTTTAGAATCACGGAAAGAATAAACACGTTCTTTAGCACGTGATTTTTCTTCATCACGACGTGCACCACCAAATGCAGCATCAAACTGATACTTATCCAAAGCTTGTTTTAAGCCTTGTGTTTTCATGATGTCAGTATATTTAGAGCTACCATAGTCAAATGGGTTTACACCTGCATCACGACCTTCTTTGTTTTGATGGACAATAAGATCAAAACCATGTTCTTTCGCCATATTGTCACGGAATGTGATCATGTCTTTAAACTTCCAACCTGTGTCGACATGCAACAGTGGGAAAGGAAGTTTTGCAGGATAAAATGCTTTTAAAGCAAGATGCAGCATCACTGCTGAGTCTTTCCCGATAGAGTAAAGCATCACTGGATTTTCAAATTCAGCAGCAACTTCACGGATAATATGAATACTCTCAGCCTCAAGCTGTTTTAGATGAGTAAGTCTTTCCTCAGATATAGACATTGACAGCACCAGCTCACAAAAAAGTGTACTTATTACACATATTAAAATTTATATTCATTATAGTGATTTACACTGCAATTCTTTTGCTTGTTTTTTTATATTGATATATAAAAACATCATAAACAAAAATCTAGAGTTTGTAATGAGCACACAAATCATCGCATTAGAAGAAATAAATTTTGAACAATGGCTCCCACTTTGGCAAAGCTAACTTACTTTTTATAGAACACAATTGAGCGATGCACAAATAAGATTATCTTGGAAGCGAATCACAAATCCTGAACAGGCAGATATATTTGGTTTTGCAATAAAAGTTGATGAGAATATCGTTGGATTTGCTCATTTAAATTCACATATAAGCACATGGGCAGATTTGCCTTATTGTTACTTGCAAGATTTGTATGTAGATGAAGCATTTAGAAATCAGGGCTTAGCTCGAAAACTCATTGAGCATTGCTATCAATTTTGCACTGGAAAATTTGATTGCGTTTATTGGTTAACCCATGAAACGAATATCCCTGCACAACATCTCTACGATCAGGTAGCAAATAAAACTGGGAATATTCACTATAAGAAGACTTTGTAATCATATTTTAAAATACGACCTTAACTATTTAGTAATAGAAAATGCATATGCCTGCAATTTAAAAAACTAATCGTATACGTATAATAGTGATTTACACTACAATTCTTTTACTTATTTTTTATACTGATATAAAACAACTAAACAAAATCTAGAGTTCATAATGAAAATACAAATTATCGCATTAGAAGAAATTAATTTTGAACAATGGCTTCCACTTTGGCAAGGCTATCTAACTTTCTACAAATCACCATTGAGTGATGAGCAAATAAGATTATCTTGGAAGCGGATCACAAATCCTGAGCAGGCAGACATGTTTGGTTTTGCGATCCAAATTGATGGAAATGTCGTTGGATTTGTTCATTTAATTTCACATATGAGTATGTGGACAAACTTACCCTACTGTTATTTGCAAGATTTGTATGTAGATGAAGTATTTAGAAATCAAGGCTTAGCTCGAAAACTCATTGAGCATTGTTATCAAGTTTGCACTGGAAAATTTGATCGAGTTTATTGGTTAACGCAAGAATCTAATCATACAGCTCAACAACTTTATGATCGCATTGCCAGTAAAACAGG
>Ga0209023_10008838_pt1 | contig 10014 bp, 8 predicted proteins | sample LakOneMetagenome_FD_187468 | JGI IMG/M metagenome (GOLD analysis project Ga0209023, IMG submission 187468) | Freshwater and sediment microbial communities from Lake Erie, Canada (SPAdes) (version 2) | ecosystem: Environmental > Aquatic > Freshwater > Lentic | place: Lake Erie, Canada | collected... | reverse complement strand
ACCCCAACCGCCCGTCGGACGACAACGCCGCGGTCACGGCGTTGGGGGTCGGAGCCTGACCCCGGATCCAGTTGAGGTTCGCGGTCACCGGCAGCTTGGCGGCGTCGGCAGGGAACACCGTCAAGAAGCTCGCCGACGTCGGGTTCACGATCGACACGTTCATCGTCACCGCGGTGGCGTCGCCCGGGATCGCTGCACAATTCCCGTTCGACCCGCGCACCGCGGTGGTGAAGGTCTCTCCAGCCCCGATCGGCGTCGACCGGGTTCCGACGTTGTCCGGCGCCGGGCGGGTGTCGAACAGGCGACACGGCGTGATCGGTACGAACGACGACGCCGTGCCAGGCGCGCTCGCGCCGGCGAAGCGGACCACACCCACGCCGGTCGCCGTCGCCGCCACCAGTCCACATGCGACAGCGAGATGCACCAATCTGAACCGATCAGACATCGTTCCCCCTCGGGCTCACACCCGCCACCTCCGGCGGTCGCGCCAGTCTCGCAGCCGGCCGACGCCCCCCTGACAGGAACTGCTCCTCGCTGCTTGTGCTCGCGACCTGCGACCGCTAGACCTGAGCTGTCGTCGCGCTGTCGTCTTGTCGCCGCCTCGATCTGGAGGCGTGCAGATGGCCGAGGAGGACGCGAGCGCTGGTCCCGAGCTCGGCGGCGCAGAGCGCTTTCATCTGTTGGTCGATGCGGTCGAGGAGTACGCGATCTTCATGCTCGATCCCAGCGGCGACGTGGCCTCGTGGAACTCGGGCGCGGCGCGGATCAAGGGCTACCGCGCCGACGAGATCCTCGGGCGGAACTTCTCGGTGTTCTACCCGGCGGCTGATGTCGCCGCGGGCAAACCGGCCCGTGAACTCACCGCCGCCACCGAGCACGGCTACTTCCGCGACGAGGGCTGGCGGGTCCGCAAGGACGGCACGATGTTCTGGGCGAACGTCGTGATCACCGCGATCCACGATGCTCACGGTCTGCTGGCAGGCTTCGCCAAGGTCACCCGCGACGACACCGATCGCAAGGCGGCCGAGCTCGCGGCAAAGGACGCCATCTTCGACGCGCTGGAGGCGAACGCCTCGAAGGACCGCTTTCTGTCGAGGATGAGTCACGAGCTGCGCACGCCGCTCAACGCGATCCTCGGGTTCGGTCAGCTGCTCCAGATGGACGATCTTGCGCCGGCCAGCCGGGACAGCGTGGACCACATCGTCGGAGCGGGCGGTCACTTGCTCGCGTTGGTCGACGACGTCCTCGACATCGCACGGATGGAGAGCGGCGAGATCCGTCTCTCGCTGGAACCCGTGCGCGTGGTCGACGTCGCCGAGGAGGTCGTCGGCATGCTCGAACCGCTCGCCGACCGCCACCACGTGCCGATCATCGTCGGCGACATCGGCCGAGACATCCACGTGCGCGCCGATCGGCAACGCCTCACCCAGGTGTTGCTCAACCTCCTGTCGAACGCGATCAAGTTCAGTCGCGACGATGCCGGCGGTGTGCGACTCGAGGCCAGCGTCGACCCTGACGCTCGTCTGCGAGTCACCGTCGCCGACAATGGAGTCGGCATCGCTCCGGAAGATCTCGGGCGGCTGTTCCAACCGTTCGAGCGGCTGGCAGCGGAGCAGGCCGAGGTCGAAGGTACCGGGCTGGGCCTGGCGGTGAGCAAGAGCCTGATGGTCGCGATGGGTGGCGAGATCGGGGTGGACAGCGAGTCGAACCGGGGGAGCACGTTCTGGATCACACTGCCGTCGACCGATCCCGATGACGGAGCGCTGCCCGTGAGCCTCACCGTCCAGCCGGCGGCCGGCACGCATCCGACGGCAGCGAAGACGGTGCTGTACATCGAGGACAACCTGTCCAACGTTCGACTGCTGGAGAGGGTCCTCGGACAGCGGCCCACGGTCACGTTGATCGTCGCCACGCTCGGCTCGGCAGGGATCGACGCTGCGCTGCAACACCTTCCGGACCTGATCCTGCTCGACCTCCACCTGCCGGACATGACCGGAGCCGACGTCCTCGAGCGCCTGCGGAACGAACCCGCCACGGTCGCCACCCCGATCGTGATCGTCACCGCGGACGCGACCCCGGGCACCGCCAAGCGGCTCCGCAACCTCGGAGCGACCGATGTCCTGACGAAGCCGTTCAACATCCAGCACCTGCTCCATCTCGTCGACGGCTCCGTCGCCGGGTCGGCCGACGCGGAGCACCGCCCGCCTGCCGCGGACCACGACCGCGCACCCGCCGTCGACTCGTACATCACCGGATTCGTGCACGATGTGAACAACTCGCTCGGTGTGATCCTGAACTACGCGACCATGCTGTCGCACATGATCGACGACGCGGTCGCGAAAGCCGACCTCCTGGCGATCAGCCAAGCTGCGGACACCGCGACGAAGCACGTCCGGACGCTCTTGGAGAACGCGCGCCAACACGCACGCGAGGTCGACCGCTCGATCACGCGTCAATGGTGATCGACGACGGACCGACCGGTGCGACGTCGCAGCGCCGGCCGTGCGATCACCTCGTCGGGCGCAGGATCCCCATCGTCGTGCCGCACGCGGTGCAGTAGACGACGGTGACGATCGACGTCCCATCCGCGCCGCGCCGAGCAGTCATCGGGGTTTCCGCGAGCGTCTCGTCGAGCGAGGAGCGGCACCCCGGGCACCGCGGTCGCTCCGGCGCCACCGGAGCGTCGACAGGGAGATCGACGAGGTCGGACGCTGTGGTCACCGAGTGGCTCGAGACGGCGGCGGCGCGCAGTTGGACGACGTCGACGCCGAGGCCACGGAGCACCTGGCACGCGAGCCCTTCGACGTCGAGCACCCCGAGCAGCAGGTGGCCGGCCGACGTCTCGGGCGCTCGGTCCTGACGCGAGAAGCGCGCACCCCGGTCCAGTGCCCGCTGCGCCCGTGGGCTCAGCGCCAAGTCGTCGATGCCGGAGGCCGGACCCTTTCCGCCGCCGCCGCCGACCTCGGCCACCTTGTGGCGCGCCGCCGCCAGGCTCGCGCCGGCCGCTCGCAGCAGCTCGCCAGGTGGTCCTGCGTCCGACAGCAGCCCCAGCAAGAGGTGTTCGGTGCCGACTCGATCGTGCTCGAGCCGTCGTGCCTCCTCGGTCGCGACTGCGACGACGCGTCGAACCTCAGCGGAGGGGCTGTCGGTCACGAGTCGAGTTGGTGACGCGGGCGTCGGTCAGTCGGCGACCTGGAGGATGCGGACCGGCAATTCGCGTGGGCCGCGGATCTGGCCGACGCTCCAGCGTGTGTCGCCCGCGAGCTCGAAGCGCGGGAAGCGCTTGATGAACTCCTCGATCGCGACCTTCAGCTCGAGTCGAGCGAGGTTGGAACCGAGGCAGCGGTGGATGCCGAGGCCGAATGCCGCGTGGCGGTTCTCCTGACGGTCGACCACGAACGTGTCGGGATCCTCGAACTTGAGGGGATCGCGGTTCGCTGCCGGGAACGGCAGCAGCACCCAGTCGTCCTGCTTCATCGGGCAGCCGTGGAAGTCGTTGTCCTTCGCGACGAGCCGCGCCATGGTGACCGGTGCGTACGCGCGGAGGAACTCCTCGAGTGCGAACGTCATCACCTCCGGATCGTCGAGCAGCCGCTGGTGGTCCTCGGGGTGTTGCGCGAGGTGCCACAGGGACGAACCGATCGCCGACCACGTGGTGTCGATGCCGGCGATGAGCAGCAGGATGATCATCCCGCCCGCGATCTCGTCGGTCACCCGCTGCCCGTCGAGCTCGACGTTCATGAGGTAGCTGGTGAGGTCCTCGCGGGGGTGCTCGCGGTGATCGTCGATCTGGGCGAGGATGTACTTGCCGAGATCGTCCATGCCCTCCTGCGTGCCCGGTTCCTCCGCGATGCGCTCGAGCGCGTCGTGCACGAAGCGGCGGAAGAGATCCTCGTCGGAGGCCGGGAAGCCGAGCATCCGCCCGATGACGTTGACCGGGATGTGCTGTGCGTAGGCCACCGCAGCGTCGATGACGGTCTCACCGGGGACGACATCGCCGATCCGGTCGAGGAGGTCCTGGCACAGCCGACGGATCTCGGGCTCCCACGGCTCGATCTGCTTCGGCGCGAACGCCGGCAGCAGCAATCGCCGGGCCATGCCGTGGAACGGCGGATCGCTGGTGATGGGCGGCGCGCCACCGATCGGCGCCGGCAGCGACAGGTCGCCCGGACGGCCGACCCCGACCACGACCGCACGACTCGTGAAGTTCTCCGTGTCGTACGCGATCTCGTGCACGGTGTCGTGCGTGATCGGCACCCACATGCCGCCGTACCGGTCGGAGTGGGCGACCGGGCAACCGGACTCGCGCAGCTCCTTCCACACCTCGGGTGCGGCAGGGTTGTACGCCTTGTCGGCGTGGTCGAAGTCGGCGGCGAAGTCCGTGACCGGGCCGTAGTCGTCGGCGTTGTACGGCACACGCTGCCAGACGTGCGTGCCCTCCGGGCTGTCGCCGAAGATCGGCTCGACGTAGTCGGCCCGAGCCGGCGCCGGCGCGTCGATGGTCGTGTTGTCGTCGACGATGTCGGTCATGTCAGTCGTTCTCCAGGATCTTGATCGCGAACTCGGGACAGTTCGAGGCGGCGAGCCGGGCCTTGTCGCGCAGGTCGTCCGGCACGTCGCCGTCGACCAGCAGCACCGCCTGCCCGAAGTCGTCGACGTCGAACAGCTCCGGCGCCAATGCGTAGCAGCGGTTGTGGCCCTGGCACTTCTCGGAATCGAGGTGGACTCGCATTGCGGAGAATCTAGAGCAGCGCAGCGCCTGGCGAGACTCGGAGCGCGCTCCGGTGATCTGGGCCGCTGCCGGTGCGCTCGCACCGCGTCGACTTTCCGGTCAGATCGACCAGGGACTCGACCCGCTGAGGAGAGTGATCAGGAGGGAAAGCCGTCGGCCAGCACGGCGAACCCGTCGGTGCTCGCGAGTCGGAGTCCGACGATGGCCTGGTACGCCTCGGAGTCGTACCAGGCGCGGAACGCGGCGCGATCGGGGAACTCGATGATGACCATGCGAGCGCCGGCCGGCTGACCCTCGATGGTCTCGGCATCGTTCGACACGACGCGCAGCGTCATCTCGTGGCCGGCCAGCGTGGCACCGGCGGCTGCGACGTACTTCTCGACGCCGGCGGGGTCGGTGATGGTCGAATTGACGATGAAGTAGACGGACATCTGCGAAGTCTTGCACCGTTGTGCAGCCCGTCGCGACGGGCTGCGTGAGCGACCTCGACCGCGATGGCCACGCGCGGACTACACGGCGCTGGTGTCCGCGGAGATGCCCCGTTCGCGCGCTGCTGCGGAGATCTTCCGAGCAAGTTCCACGTCGAGCTCGCTGAGCCCCCCGACATCGTGCGTCGACAGTCGAGCGACCACGGTCGAGTACCGAAGGTCGATGTCGGGATGGTGCTGCATCGCTTCCGCCAGCCGGCCGATCTCGACGACCAGGTCGACGCCGGTGGTGAACGCGTCGGTCCGGAAGCACGCGGATGCGATGTCACCGACTGCTCGCCAGTCGCCGACGCCGTCGGACTCCTCGAACTGTCGCTGGGTGATTCGCTCGGGCATGCCGCCGAACCTAGCCGTCTCTACGGCAGGAACCTGCCGAGGGCGAGCGCCACCCCGAGCACGGTGAGCAGCGGGCCCCACAGCGAGCGCGAGCTGTACCGCTGCAGTCGGAGCAGCCCGACGGCGGGCAGTGCGATCAGCATGACGATCACGAAGTACACGGCATGCTGCAGCCAACCGTCGGATGCCACCGCGTGCAGCCCGTGACCCCACGCGACGACGGCCGCAGCGGCCGACGTGACGACCGAGGCGAGGAGGCGGGGGACCGGCACCTTGTGCAGCCGCAGCAGCAGCGCAAGGAGGAGACCCTCGCAGCCCACGACGATGGCGGCGAGCGGTCCCGCACACCCGAGCACCCAGCCGAGATCGGGGCGGAGGCGATCGGGCTCGACGCCCGTGGCGACGATGTCGCTGATGGCAACGCCGACGACGAAGGGGAGGACGCTCCAAATGAGACCGTGCGGCCGTGGGCCGACGCGCCGGCTGGATCCGAACGCGACGGCCTCGGCGATCATCCATCCGACGGTGAGCACGAGTGCGGCGATCGCGATCCCGCGGACGAGCGCCGGATGCTCGGCGCGATCGAGCAGGGTGGCGGCGATGGCCATGGCGACACCGATCGCGGCGGCGACCACTCGGGCCGTGTGCCGACGATCGGCCCACGCGAACGAGGCGACCGAGTGTGCCGGCGCGACCGGAGCGGTCGCGCCTGCTGACTGAGTTGGCTTCGTCGGGCGGGCCGGCTCGGTCGGCTTGGCCGGAGTGACGGGGTAGAGCGGTGCGAGGCCGATCGCAGCCAGCAGTCGGCCGAAGCCGGTCGGCGTGGCTCCCTCGCCGTAGGCCGGCTGCGCGGCCCGCGTGGTGAGCAGATCGAGACGACGACGCGCGCCCCGGAGATCGCGTTGCATCGGCCGGACCCATGCCGGAGTGGTCGCAGCGCCGAAGCAGAACACGGCCAGCGCGAACCCGACGACCGGAATGCCGCCCCAGGCATCTCGCAGCGAGGGCCAACCGACGTTGCTCGGCCACCACGAGGCCTTCCGCACCGACAGCTTCGACAGCGCGAGGGGCACGATCCCCAGCCCGATGAGCGGGATGCTCGCGAACGGTGCCCGTGCGGTGCCGACGACGATGCCGGCGAAGAGCAGGGCGAGGGCGATCGGAAGGAGGAACGCCGGTTCGCCGCCGGCGAACAGGCGCAAGGCCACGATCCCCGCGCCGAGACCGAACGCGATGCCCGCCATCGTCCGTGCGACCGGACCGCCGAGAGCGCCCTTCACGAACGACCACAGCACGAGCGAGAAGTACCGCACGCCGTTGACCGGCGTCTTGATGATGCCGGGCACGGCCTGGTGGAGCACACCGGCGCCCGTCGCTAGCGTCTGCGTGCCCACCCGGATCACGAGGTCACTGCCGCCGTAGTCGGAGATCTTCTCCTCACCGACCCGATGCACCGCGAGCAAGGCGGACGCAGCATCGACCTGCTTCGTCCATCGGGCGTTGACGTCGGCGGTGGTGTCGGCGGTGGTGTTGGTGCTCGCAGGGGCGTCGGCAGTCGTGGGGTCGTCGGCCACGAGCTTCGGGAGCCCTGCGATGGCGAGGGCGAGCTGGCGTGTGGCGCGCAACTCGCGGACACCGCCAGCCGCGTCGGCGTCGATCGCACGTGCCATCACCGGCGCTTCGTCGAGCACGACCTCGGCATGCCGGCGCCGGCACAGTGCGTCGCGCAGTCGCTCGCCCGACTGCTCGGCGTCGCCGTCCGGTTCGCCCAACATCGCGAGTGCCTGCTCGGCGCGACCGGCCAGCGGGCGCGAGAGGATGAGCTCGAGCAGGTCGTGGGCGCCGTCGAGGCGCCCCCACATCCAGTCGTTCGCTCGCCAGGTGGACTTGAGGAACGATCCGAAGTGGCTCAGCTGGACGCCGGCCACCTTGGCCGCGGGACGGTCTCGACGGAGCACGGTGTCGAGCGGTGAGGTGCACAACCCGTCGATCCGGAGCGTCTCGACGCGCTGTTCGACGACGTGCCCGAACCCGCCGAAGCTCTGCTCGATCACCTCGAGGGCGAGCAGGAAGCGGATCCCGGCGGTCGAGTCCTGCGCGTCGCGCAGGGCGAGCGGACCACCATCGGACAGCCCGACGGCGGCCGCACCGAGGCTGCGGAGGTGACGCGCGGTCTCCAACCGCCCAGCCTGACCACGCTGCGCGCAGGCCCGCAGCGCGGCTCGAGCGTCTTCGGCGGACGCTGGGTCGGGGAGGAGCACGAGCTCGTCGAACGCGTTGCTGCTGTCGACCGTGGAGATGTCACCGGCGGCGGTCAGCGTCGCGTTGACGATCTTGCGCAGCACGGTCGTCATCACATGACGACTCGGGTCGCTGTCCTCGACGTCACGGATCATCGCCAGCACGCGTGCCGCGCTGCGGCGCACCGTCGACAGCCCCCAGCGGTTGAGCTCGTCGTCGTCCACGTTCAGACCGTTCGGGACCGTGGGCGACTCGAGTCCGACGAGCGAGTCGAACCAGAGGTGTCGTGCGGTGTCCGAGACCGCGTGCAGCCGTTCCTGGTCCAACCGCCGGCGGAGGTGGCGTTCGTACCGCTCGGCGCTCACCGCGAGCCGTCGTGCTCGGTAGGACGGGAACATCGTCGCCGCGACCTGGCAGAGCTCGTCGAGCGAATGTTCCAGCAACGCCGCACGCGCGGTCCACGTCGAGTCGACGAGCTGGTTGTGATCGTCCACCACGGACAGCGCGTCGGCGATGGTCTCGTTGCGCGGGATGGTGCTCAACGCACCGAAGACCACTTCCTCGAACGTCGAGGCGCGGGTGACGTCCGGCTCGGCATCGTCGGTCGAGGGATCCGGCACGACGGTGGCGAAGATGCGGCGGACCGGGCCGTCCGAGCGCTGCGCGAAGACCGCGTCGAGCGCGGCTTGAACCGGCAGGTTGACGAGCGTGCCGCCGTCGATGAGGAGGTCACGTGTGGGGAGGCGGACGCCCGGCCGCACGACGAAGTTGTCCGACCGCAGCAGGTCGGGACGCTTCTTGGGCTGCTTCGGGGATCGCGTCGCCGCGATGGCGACCTCGCTCGGTTCGAAGGCGCCGGGGAACGAGGCGGTCGATCGACATGCGCGAGCGAGGCGGGCGATGATCCGGTCGCGGGTGTGCATGTCCTCGCCGTTCGTGACGGCGAAGTCGCTCGGGATCGTCGTGTCGCCGTCCTTCGCACCGTGGCGGAACCTCAGGAGCACGTTGTGCGACTTCTCGGTCTCGTCGTCGCCCTCGCTGTGCTCGATCCGCCGGCGGTGCCCGCGCAGCGATGTCGCGGTGAGGACCACGTGCACGGGCGGGCCGTCCTGCGAGGCCGTCGAGTCGTCGGGCAGCAGCGCTGCGACCGCTTCGGTGAGCCGCGGCAGGAAGAAGTCGTCGCCCTGCATCAACGAGCGCAGATCGGGGTCACGCGGGGACCGTAGGAGCGATTCGAAGCTCGCCTGCTCGATCCAGAGGTCGCGCAGCGCCGCGAGGTTCGGGTGGCCGTGGATGAGCCCCAGCCCGAGGAACACGCTGTTCAAGCCGCCTGCGCTCGCGCCGGCCATGACGTCGACGCGCGGTCGTCGCCCCGCGACCCAGCACGCCAGTTGGTACGGCGACCAGCGATGGTCGGGCGCGGTGGCGTCCACGTCGAACTGGTCGTCGTTGCCCTGCACGCGCAGCTGCAGCAACTCGTCGCAGACGCCGCCGATCCACACGGCGAGGCTGACACCACCGTTCATCGCGACCGCGAAGCGGATCTCTCCCTCGTTGGCCACTGCCCCGCCCCCATCCCTGGAAATTGGCTCGTGTGTATGATTGCACGAGCCAACCCCGGTCACGGTGGAGCGAAGGGAGAACGGCCATGGTCGACTCGATCACGATCGCCGCTCGGTCAGCAGGACGAGCCCACGGATGGGACACGCAGCACCTCACCGAAGCGGAGCTGGAGTACCGGCGGTTCGTCGATCTGGCACGCCGGCACCCCGGTGAGCCGTTCGTGCCGTCGATCGACGTGGACCTCGTGTGGCACGAACACCTCGAGTCGGGCGATGCGCCACGGCACGACACGCACACCACCATCGATCGCGATGATCGATTCGCACGGACGCTGGCACGGTACGCCGAGCACTTCGGTCTGCAGCCGGGTCCGCTGTGGACTGCCGCTGCCGACTGCCAGGTCGAAGACGAGCCGCCGCCCGACTGAAGCCGTGGCCGGTTCCGCCGCCATCGCCGCGCCACCGCTCCCGATGCTCGGTCGCGGACGTCGGTCTGCTCGACTGTCCGCTTCATGAGCGGACTGGGCGGGCTCGAGGGCACCAAGGCGTTCCTCGGCCTCGTCCCGACGCACGATCCGCTGCGATGGCAGCTGCCGTTGCGACGGGAGCTCATGACCGCCGGCGGCTTCCTCTACGGTGGCGCAGGGCTGGCCGC